>Ga0209048_10000303_pt1 | contig 54505 bp, 39 predicted proteins | sample FrelakmetCRP12CR_FD_187146 | JGI IMG/M metagenome (GOLD analysis project Ga0209048, IMG submission 187146) | Freshwater lake sediment microbial communities from the University of Notre Dame, USA, for methane emissions studies - CRP12 CR (SPAdes)... | ecosystem: Environmental > Aquatic >...
GCGCTCGACCGCATCGCGCTGCGCGGCGTGCCAATCCTCGGCGAGGAAATTCAGCGCCGCGCGGCGGGTGATGCGGCCGAATTCCTCGTTGTATGCGCGAAAATGCTCGGCGATCGCCGCCGCGAGATCCTTAGGCGACCACACGCTTGGGCCCGGGACGCGGTGCGGCCGGGCTGAATTGCTCGGTCTCGGTGCTGCCCGCCATCGCGCCGGTCGAATGCGCTCCGGCGGTGATGGCGGTCTGAACCGCGTCGAAATATCCGGTGCCGACGAACGCCTGGTGTTTGGCGGCGCGGTACCCGGCCCGTTCCTGGCTGAACTCGCGCTGCTGCATTTGCGAATACCCGAGCATGCCGTCCTCCCGATAGGCGGATGCGAGCTCGAACATCGACAGATTCAGCGCGTGCCAGCCGGCAAGGGTGATGAATTGGAAGCGGTAGCCCATGGCCGCGAGATCCTCGCGCCAGCTCTTCATGCTCGCCTGATTGAGTTTGCCCTGCCAGTTGAAGGACGGGGAGCAGTTGTACGCCAGCAATTTTTGCGGGTAACGTTCGTGAATCGCGGCGGCGAAGCGGCGCGCCTCCGAAAGGTCGGGCTTGGAGGTTTCGCACCAGAGCAGGTCGGCGTGGGGGGCGTAGGCCAAGCCGCGGGCGATCGCCTGATCGATTCCGCACCTGACATGAAAAAATCCCTCGCTCGAGCGTTCGCCCGTGAGAAACGGCGTGTCGCGCGGATCGCTGTCGGTGAGCAGCAAATTGGCCGCGTCCGCGTCGGTGCGCGCTATCACCACGGTGGGCACATCGAGGACGTCGGCGGCGAGGCGCGCCGCGACCAGCTTGTTGATCGCCTCAGCCGTCGATACCAGCACCTTGCCGCCCAAATGGCCGCATTTCTTCGCCGAGGAGAGTTGATCCTCGAAATGCACGGCCGCCGCGCCGGCGCGGATCAGCGCCTTGGTCAGTTCGAAGGCGTTCAAGTTGCCGCCGAAGCCCGCTTCGGCATCGGCGATGACCGGCGCGAGCCAATCGATGTCCGTCTTGCCTTCCATGTGGTGTATCTGGTCGGTGCGCAGCAAGGCGTTGTTGATGCGCTCGACCATGCGCGGCACGGAGTCGACCGGGTACAGACTCTGATCCGGGTACATCTCGCCGGCGGTGTTGGCATCGCCCGCCACCTGCCAGCCGGAGCAATAGATCGCCTTGTGGCCCGCCTGGACGACCTGTACGGCCTGGTTGCCGGTCATGCAGCCGAGCGCACCGACCACCGGCTCGCTGCCCAGCAACCGCCAGAACTTCTCGGCGCCGAGCCGTGCCAGCGAATGTTCGATACGCACGGAACCGCGCAATCGGGCGGCATCGGCCGCTGAGTAGGGTCGTTCGATGCCGTGCCAGCGGGGGTTCGTGGGTGCCTTTTCGCTCATTCTCAATACTCCTGGTCGATGAATTCCGCAGCGGACAACCCGACCCGCCCTATCCTTAGCTTGCATCGGGGTGTCAGCCAAGATTAGAGTGCAATTAGAGCGTATTTATACAATAGAAATTTAACAATGTGAATTTCACATTAAAAGGTCCGAATCGGTGGGCGGGGTGGCTATGGCGGGGTTGATCCGGCAGGGGCATTTTCTGGGGTCGAAGCTGCGCTCGCTGCGCAAACGCAATGGCCTGACGCTGGACGAGCTGTCGGCGCGCTGCGTACAGATCGACGCCGAGGGTGCCCCGTCGGTGTCTTATCTCAGCATGGTCGAGACCGGGAAACGCATGCCGTCCCCCGCGCTGCTCGAGATGCTGGCCGGCATTTTCAGCAAGGACGCCCGCTGGTTTCTCGACGAAAACACGGCGGTGGAAGCCGCTCCGCTGCAGCGCGACCGGGGCGGACTCGAGGCCATGCCGCTGGAGCCGGCGTTCCTGTTTTCGCACGAGTTGCTGCAGAACGCGCTGCCCGAGCTGTTGTCGCAGACCGGCACGACGGGGCGCCAATTCGCGCAGCTGCTGATCCGCGTTTGGCAGGAAACCCGCCACAACAATTTTCCGGATATCGAGCGCGCCGCGGAGGAGGGTGGCAAACGGCAGATGCCGCTGACCTTGGACGCGCTGCTCGACCTGTGCAAAGACCATGGATTGCAGATTCGTTGGTTCGACGGCGACGGCCGCAAGCCGAGCGGTGCGCTGGTGCGCTCGCGTTTCGAGGCGCCCGGCACGGTGCTCATCAACAAGCGCCTGCGCAATCAGGAGGAGCGGCTCAAGTACGAGCTGGCGTTCTTCATCGGCCACAAGGTCTTGCACAACGGCGATGGCGTCATTTCTCCGCACAGCGCCATGCACTTGGGCGACGGGGACATGCCGATCTCGGCGGCCGGCATGGGGGCGCAGGATGTTTTGTATGCCTGGCGGGATTTCGAGTGCAGCTTTTTCGCGGGGGCGCTTTTGTGCCCGCGAGTCCCGTTCCGGCGCTTTTTGATTCGCGAGGCGCACCGGGTGTCGGCCTGCTACAAACTCGGCGTGACGCCGGCGCTGGTCATGCGGCGCATGACCGCGGTCGCACCTTACCGCCACTGGCATTTCTTCGATGCCTATGCGCCCGGCTACTTGCGCGCGGTGTACCGGGGAAACGGCATACCCTTGCCGTGGGGCAACATGAGTCTGGTGTCCGACCCGTGCCCGCGCTGGGCGGTGTTTCGATTGTTGCAGCAGGGGCCGGAGGCGATGTCTCAGGCGCAGCAGCCCAAGTCGCAGATTTCCGTGATGCAGGACGGCAAGCGCGCGCGCCTGTATTGCTGTCATTCGATGCTGACGCGCGATGCGCTCGATGAATTGCACGTGCTGTCCGTGGGGGTCGATCTGCTGCCGGCGCTCGATGCCCAAGGTTTCGACGGCGAAGCGGTGGTGGCCGCGGTCGCCGATTCCTGCCGCCGCGGCGGCGGCGACGGCGCCATCCCGGCCGAAGCCGCGGCGAACATTCGCGCCGTTTCGCAGGTGCTCAATATCGCGTGGATCGCCGATGCGCTCGACTCGCAGGCCAGCGTCATTTGTCCCCGCAGCGGCGCGTGTCCGCGGCAGCCATCCTGCTGCGTGCCGGCTCACTGAGGTCCGCGGTCCTCATTCTGTGACCGAAGTCGCAATCCGCGGGCGGCGCGGCCACGCCGTCGGCCCAATTGCGCACCGCAGCCTTGACCGGATCGCGCGGGAATAGGACTCTTATTTTCCAGGAAGTTCCGCCCGGCAGGCCGTGCAAGCGGCGGCAAATGATCAAGATGCGCGGGCGACAATTGCACCTATTGAAACCACTGGTTCGGCGATTCAGCCGGCCGCTCGCACACGGAATCCTGGCGGGCGCCGCGGTACTTTCGATCTCGTCGCTCGGTTTGTTCTACGTGTGGCATTCCGCCCGGGAGGCACAGCTCGACGCCGTCCGCACCGAACTTGCGCAGCTGGCGCGGACCGCCGCGACCCTGGTCGATGGCGATTTGCATCGGTCGATCACTTCGCAGGAGCAGGCCGGCAGTCCCGGACATCTGGCGCTGCTCGAGCCCCTGGTCAAGTTTCACAAGGCCGCCTCGGACATCATCTACGTCTATACGGCCGTTCTGCAGCGCGATCGCATCTACTACGTGCTCGGCACCGATTATCTGTACCGGGTGGCGGGGGATTCCGAGCCGCCGGATGCGATCATGAAGCCGCACGATACCTACGATCCGACGCTGCGCCGGGCGCTGACTCTTCACGAGGTGGCGGTCAACGACGAGCCGGTCCGCGAGCGGGTGCGCAGCTACATGAGCGCCTACGCGCCGTTCTTCGACCGGTCTGGGCGCTTTGCCGGCGTGGTCGGCATCGACATGTGGCTGCGGGATTTCGATGCGCGCATCGCCTCGATTCGCCGTGCGGGCATCGGCGCGTTCGCGGCCGTCGCGATCATGTCGGTGTTGGCCGGCTTCGTGGTGCTGCGCCTGAGCCGCACCGCGCTGCGGGCGCAGCGACGCGATCGCGTGGTTCAATTGCGCCTCGCGGAGGCCAAGAAACATGCCGAGGCACGGGCACAGAGCGCTCAAGCGGCGTCGCGGGCCAAGACCGAGCTGCTCGCGGTGATGAGCCACGAAATCCGCACTCCCATCAGCGGAGTGCTGGGGTTCGCCAACTTATTGCTCGACACGCCCTTGAACAGCGAGCAACGGGAGTTCGCCGAGACGGTGCAGCGCTCGGGCGATGCGCTCCTCACGGTGCTCAACGACGTTCTCGATTACTCCAAGATGGAAGCCGGCCGCATGACCGTCGAGCAAATCGACATGTCGCTGCTGTCGGTGTTCGACGCGGTACGCGCCATTTTGCAGCCGGCGGCGCTCGAGCGGGGCGTCGTCATGAACATCGAGTACGACGCCCGCCTGCCGCAAAGCATCAAAGGCGATCCGGCGCGGATTCATCAGGTGCTGCTGAATCTTACCGGCAACGCCGTGAAATTCACCGATCAGGGCTCGGTGCTCATTGCGGCGGAGCGGCTCGACGCGGCGCGCATCAAAATCAGCGTGACCGACAGCGGAATCGGCATCACCGAGGAGCAGGCGGCAACCCTGTTTCAGAGCTACGTGCAGGCGGACGCCTCGATCGCAAGGCGCTTCGGCGGCACCGGTCTCGGTCTGGCCATCAGCAAGACGCTGGTCGAACTCATGGGCGGCGAAATCGGCGTGCTCAGCCGTCCGGGCGCCGGATCGATGTTCTGGTTCGTGTTGCCGCTTAAGGCCGGTACGCCCGCGATGGCAGCGGCGGCGCCAGCGCATATCGCCGCGCCAGCGGTAGAAAAACCGCCGGCCGAGGTCCTCGGACCGCTCGAGCCTGCCGGGCCGGTGGCGGAGGCTGGGCGGATCGCGGTTGCGGCGCCGGACGAGTCACGCCCCCGCTTGCTTCTGGTCGAGGATAATTTCGTCAACCAGCGGGTCGCGCTCTACATGCTGGCGAAGCTCGGATACCAGGTTGACGCCGCCATTACAGGCGTCGAGGCGCTCACACGGCTCGGCAAGACCCGCTACCAACTCATCTTGATGGACTGCCAAATGCCCGAAATGGACGGATTCGAGACGACGCGGCGCATCCGCGATCCGGACTCGCCGGTATTGGACCACGAGGTGCCGATCGTGGCGATGACGGCAAACGCCTTTCCGGAAGATCGGGCTCGCGCCCTCGCGTCCGGCATGAACGATTTTTTGAGCAAACCGGTCGATCAATCCACCCTGTCGGCGGCGATCGAGAAGTGGCTGGGCGCGGGCGGGCGGGCGCCGGCATCGCCGGCTCAACCGGCCGACAGCCCGCCGGTTCGCGCCGCCGCAACGGCTTCGTGAAGGGTCTGGAAAATCCGCTCCGGACCCAGAACCGCCGTGATGCCGTGGCGGTCCATGTCGGCGCGTAAATAGACATTGACCCGCCCGAAAACCGCGCCGACCCTCTGGTCTGCCAATTCCTGCAGCAGGTCGCGTACGGATTGCGCCGCGCTGTAGTCGATGGCGGTGATCGCGTCCGCATCGACGACGATCCAGCGAAGCGGCGGCGGCGCCTGTTTGACGAGCGCGAGCACCTCGTCGGTGAAGCGGTTTTGGTTCGCATAAAAGAGATCCGCGCCGAACCGATAGACGATGAGGCCCGGCTCGGTCACCTTGCCCGGCGTGGCGGGTACCGGCAGCCACCGCCCCATTGAATCCGGCGCCAGCATCATCGTGTGCGGGCGATAGCTGTGGCGCACGTGCCTGAACAGCGACAATGCCATGGCCAGAAGGATGCCCTGCTCGACGCCGATCGCGATCACGGTGCCGGCGGTGGCGATCGCGAGATTGAACTCTCCGGGACTTTCGCGTCGGATGTCGCGCAGGCATTTCAGGTCGATCATGCCGAGCGCAATGTTGAATACGATCGCCGCCAACACGCACCGCGGCAGGGACTGCAGAGGTCCGCTCAGCGCGAGCAGCACCAGCACCACCACGCCGGCCAACGCCAATTGCGCGATCTGACTGCGGGCACCCATGTGATCGGCCATCGCGGTCTGAGTCGGACTGCCGTTGACCACGAAGGCCCCGCTCAGCGCTGCGAGCGCGTTGGCGGCGGACAAACCGAGAATATCCGCGTCCTCATCCACTCTCTCGTGATACTGCATCGCGAACGCCCTCGAGGTCGCCGCGCTCTGCGCGATGATGATCACCACGCACGACACCGACACCGGCAGCAGTTCGAGGATTTCGCTCAGGGGCAACTTGGGCAGACGGATCGGCGGCAAGCCTGCGGCGATCGGGCCGACCGGCGCGATGCCCCGTTCCTCGAAGCCAAACGCGATGCTGGCGGCGATCGCCGCAACCACAACGATCAGGGACAGGGGCAGGCGCGGGGCGAACCGATTGCCGAGCAGGATGCTGCCCGCGACCAGCGTGGACAGCGCCAGGGTCGGGTAATGCAGGTGCGGCAGGCCATCGAGGATTTGCCACGCGCGAACCAGCGAATAGCGCGAATCGGCGGCGACCCCGAACATGTCGCTCAGCATCGCAATGCAGACCTGCAGTCCGACACCGGCGAGAAATCCCGTGAGTACCGTGCGCGAGAGGAAGTCGGCCAGAAATCCGAGCCTGAAGATTCGCGCCACGAGCAGCAATGCGGCGCTCAGCAGCGCAACCATGCACACCAGCGCCATGTATTGCTCGCTGCCCGGAACGGCGGCGCGTGACAACGAAGCGGAGAAGATGGCGGCGGTTGCCGAGTCGGCGGCAACGACCAGGTGGCGCGATGATCCGAATATCGCGAACCCGATCAGCGGCAGCAACAGGGTGTACAGTCCGGTGACCACGGGCGTGCCGGCGATGCGCGAATAGCCGAGGACCTGGGGGATGTTTATCGATGCCAGGTTCACGCCCGCGATCAGATCGCGCAGCGCACGCTTGGCCTGCACCGGCCGCAGGCCTCCGAAGAGGTTTAGCGGCATGGTGCCGCCATCCTTCTGTTCGGGTGGGCGAATGCGAGCACATTGCCGGTGTATGTCTCGACCAGGTCGCTGAACGGCGTGCCGTCCGGCAGGTAGAGCACCGCCCGATGCTCGAGCAGCATTGGGGGCGGGTCGAGATCCGCCGCCGGCTCGTTCACCGGGTTCGCATTCATTTCCCAGCCCTCGGGCAGCGGCTGCCACAGGAGCTTCGCGGACAGCGTATGGCGCCGAAAATTCAGCTCGCGCACGACTTTGCCGAACGGTGCGTCGGTGGTGTCCAGAAGTCTGTTCATTTCGGGGGTCAGGCGGGCGGGCACATACCAGTTGTCCGCCTCCGACAGTACCAACGCGCCGCATCGCAGTCGAACCCGACGATACCGCAGCGGTTCGGTCGCCGTGACATGAAGCTCGCGGCGCTGCTCGGGCGAGGCCGGCTTGTCCGGGCCGGGAACTCGTACGGCCGCGATGAGAGGCGGGGAGGCGAGCCGATGCGCATCGCACCAACGCTCCAGGGTCAATGTCGCGCTGTCGTGGCTCAGCAGCTCTGCATTCAGCGTCTCGATCAGGGCGAGCGCCGCGACGCGCTCCGCGTAGCCGCCGGGCCAAAAGGGGCGCGCCGCCTGCGGCAGGTCGACCGCGCGCGGCGCACTGCCGGCGCAAATCGCCGACAGAAGCAGCGCACCGCACACGCTAAAGGCCGTGCGGATGTGCAGCCGGTCAGGGTTCCCAGCTGAAAATTTCGCCATTTTCAATCGATCTCCCCGTGAGCGCGAGAATGAATGCCCAATGGCTGACCAAGAGGGTCGTGGCGCTGTCGTCGCGCTCGGCCATCCGGGCGCGGAAGTCGTTCGCCCGCGCGTTGGTGGCCGCGGTCGATTCGATGCCTTCATGCCACCATTGCCGCGGCAGATGCGCAAAATCATGATGCGGAAATCGCGTCGCCAGCAATTCTGGCGGGCTGCCGACATCGCAGACGAAGGCCGCACGCTCGCGGACCTCGTGCATAATATCGACCGGCACCCGATGAATGGCGAGCACCGGCTGCGCGGTCTGCAGCGCGCGCGTGTAGGGCGAAACGATGATCCGGGTGAGAGCGGCTCCGGCGAGCTGCCGCGCAGCGGCCGCGGCCTGCAGGGCGCCGAGCGGCGTCAATTCGGGGTCCTCGATGCCCGGGTCCACCCGGGTTTCGCTGAAATGCAGGTTGAAGTAGCTTTGACCATGGCGGAGCAAGAACATGCGGAGTCCTTCGGTAATCGTGCGGCAACCTTCGTGAACCAGCCGCTGACGCCGTTCCACATCGCCGTGCAGGTGCGCGACATCGCCGAGGCGCGCCGTTTCTACAAGGATATCCTAGGTTGTGCCGAGGGTCGCAGCGATCCATGCTGGGTTGATTTCAGTCTTTACGGCCACCAGTTCGTCTGTCATTTGAATCCCGGTCTGGGCGCGTCAGGAAAGCTAGAGGGCCATTTCAACTTTGTAGACGGGCACGGCGTTCCCGTGCCCCATTGCGGCGTGGTGCTGCGGCCGACGCAGTGGCTCGAATTGGCTGCGCGGGTGCGGCTTGCGGGAGTCGAGTTCGTGATCGAGCCGTACACGCGCTTTCGGGGTCAGGCGGGCGAGCAATCCACCATGTTCTTTCTGGACCCCAGCGGCAACGCGCTCGAGTTCAAGGCGTTTCAGGACATCGAGAGCCAGCTGTTCGCGGTGGATCGGGCGGCCCGCTAGATCCGGACACGATGCCGCCGCAATGACGATTCCCCTCGACAGCATTCCGCGATTCAACGCGGCACAGGCGCTCACCACCGCCCTCGAGGAGTTCGGCATCGAGGGGGGGGCGAGCGCGCTGCCGAGCGAGCGGGATCAGAATTTCCTCATTGTGGATGCACGAGGCGCAAAGTTCGTCCTCAAAATCGCCAATCGGAGCGATGCGCCGGAGCTGCTGGATTTTCAGCATCGGGCCATGCGCCGCGTGGCCGCCGCGGGGTGCGGTTGCCGCCTGCAGGAAATCGTGCGCACGCTGGGTGGCGCGGACTTCTGCGAGATCCGCGACCGCAGCGCGGGTGTCCGCCATTGTGTGCGTGTAACGACGTGGCTGCCCGGGGAGGTGCTGGCGAAGTGCGCGGCTCGCGGCGCCGCACTGCTCGCCTCCATCGGGGAGTGCATGGCCAGGGTCGATGCGGCGCTTCGGGATTTCACGCATCCGGCCATGCACCGGGTCCTGCAGTGGGATCTGCGCCATGCGGGGCTCGCGCGCGAGCATGCCGGGCTTCTGCCGCCGCTGCGGCGCGCCCGGGTGGAGGGCATATTCGCCGAGTGGGAGGCGATCGATTGGACGCGCCTGCGGCACAGCGTGATTCACAACGATGCCAACGACCACAATGTGCTCATCGAGGACGGCCGAATGAGCGGACTGATCGATTTCGGCGATCTGGTTCATTCGGCCACGGTCTGCGACTTGGCCATTGCGCTCGCGTACACGATGCTCCACGAGAAGGATCCGCTGGGCGCCGCCGCGGCGGCGATTCGCTCCTACCACCGGTACAACCCGCTGACCGAACACGAGCAGCGGGCGCTGTATCCATTGATGCTTTCGCGGCTTGCGGCAAGCGTCTGCTATGCGGCCCACAACCGGGCCCGCAATCCCGAGGACGCATACCAGGTCGTGACCGAGGCGGCCGCCTGGGAATTATTGGACGCCCTCGAGCGTTATGCGCCCGATGCGGCCATCGCGGTGATCCGGGGCGCCTGCGCCTGACGATGTGAAGGCGCCTGCGAATGCTTGTATCATGCCGCGCATGAAGATCTATTCCTGGAACGTGAACGGCATCCGCGCCGTGTGCCGCAAGGGCGTGTTCCAGAAGTTTCTCGAGGCTCATCGGCCCGACATCCTGTGCCTGCAGGAAACCAAGGCGGAGCGCAATCAGGTGGAAATCGAGCTGCCGGATTACCGCGAATATTGGAACTCGGCGGTCAAGAAGGGCTATTCGGGCACTGCGATCTTTTCGCGGCCTGAGCCCAAGCGCGTGATCAACGGATTCCCGGACGATTTCGCGAAGCGCTATTCCTTCGCGGACGAACTGCAGCGCGACAGCGCCGATGAGGGCCGGGTGATCACGGCCGAGTACGATCAGTTCTACCTGGTGACGGTCTACACGCCGAACGCCAAGGAGGACTTGAGCCGCCTGGCGCTTCGATTCAAGCATTGGGATCCGGCATTCCTCGCCTATTGCCACCAGCTCGACAAGATCAAGCCTGTCATGCTGTGCGGAGATCTGAACGTCGCGCACACCGAGCTCGACCTCGCCAATCCGCAGTCGAACCGCGGCAAGAAGGGTTTCACCGACGAGGAGCGCAAGGGTTTCCAGAATTTCATGGACGCCGGATTCGTCGATACGTTTCGACTCTTCAAGCAGGGTAACGGCTATTATTCGTGGTGGAGTCATTTTGCCAGCTCGCGGGCGCGCAATATAGGATGGAGAATCGATTATTTCTTGGTATCGGCGCGGCTGCGCGACCGGGTGGTGGGCGCGGAAATTCACCCGGACATCATGGGAAGCGATCATTGCCCGGTCAGCATCACGCTTGGCTGATCGCTCTCACCGCGATCTTGCTGGCCGGGAAACCGGTGTTCGCGGCTGATCCGCCGAGCCGCTACGGCGTCGATGCACCCGAGCTCGCGCATTTGGGGCCATTCGCGGTGGGGTTGAGGACGCTGCAGCTGCGCCAGCCCGCCCAGCCGGATGTGCTGGCCTTCGATGCGGCGCGCGGTTCGGCGCCGCTGCGCGATCGGGAACTCGACGTGGAACTGTGGTATCCCGCGCGGCCTAAATCCGGCGCCACGCCCGTCGTGTACACGGCGAGCATGCCGGCCGAGCCGCCGGCAGCTGCGGCGACTTTCAGCATCCCCGGCATCGCAGTCCGCGATGCGCCGCCGGCGGGCGGGGGTTTTCCGCTGGTCGTCGTGTCCCACGGCTGGAGCAACGATCCGGTGACGATGACCTGGCTGACCGAAAACCTCGCATCCAAGGGCTACGTGGTGGCCGCCATCCGGCACGACGATGCGTCCATCGTCGACATGCGCAACCTTGTGCAGTGGCTTCTGCGCCGCCCGCTCGACATCGTGTACGTGACGCACACCCTGCAGCGCACTCTGTCGGCCGAGCGCCTGATCGATGGGACGCGCACCGCGCTCATCGGCTATTCGGCGGGTGGTTACGGAGTATTGACCGCGGCCGGCGCCAGCTTGGACCCCGCGGGTCCGATGACCCAGATGATTCCGGGTGGACTGCTACTGCCCTACGTGCGCGGCGGCGCCCTGCAGCAGATGGCCGAAATTCCCGGCCTGCGCGCCGTGGTGGCGATTTCCCCGGCCGGCGGCGGTGTGCTCGCGGCATGGGGAGAGGGTCTGCGCTCGCTCTCGGCGCCGCTGCTGCTCATTTCAGGCGACCGCGATCATCGGGTGGATTATTTGACGGGGGCGCGCGCCATTTTCGACGGCGCCGTCAATGCACGGCGCTTCCTGTTGACCTTCAAGTACGGCGGGCACACGCTTGGGCTGAATCCGGCGCCCGATGCGATGCGCGGGCATCTCTGGGATGAGGACTGGTTCGAGGATCCGGTGTGGGACAAGCGGCGGGTCAATGCGATCAACGCGCATTTCATCACCGCCTTTCTGGATCGCTACGTGAAGGGCGAGGAGGGGCGGGCGGTCTATCTCGATGTGCCCGTCGCGCAATCCTCGGATGGCGTGTGGCCGGATGCGATCGAGCCCAAGGCTTACGATGCCTACAGTCCCGGAGCGCCGGCCGTCACGGTCTGGAAGGGCTTTCAGCGCAAGCACGCCGAAGGGCTCGAGCTGCTGCAGGCGCCGCCGGCCGATCGAGGGCCGCTTCCTTAAGGTTTTATTGCCGAGCTCTGCGAGGCGACACTCTGCCACTTGCCATCGGGCATCTTCACCCAGGTGTCGGTAAAGCGCTCGTGATTGTCGATGGGCTTGCCCGATGGATCGGTGCCCTTTCCCTTGAAGCCGCCGATCGCGATGGCGGTATCGCCGAACACCCTGATCTGCAAGTCCTCGTACAGGACGCTGGTCCATTTGGTCGCCTTCGCATCGGCCAACAGCACGGCCTTGCCGCGCACTTTTCCGTCGGACGAGGTATATACGAACTTCTCGGCGAGCAGCGGAGCGAGCAGGTCCGGATTATTGGTCTTTTGCGACTGCAGCCACTGATTTTCGAGCGCCGCGACCGCCTTCTCGATCGGGGCGGTCTGCTGCATGGACTGCGGCCACGCAGCCCCCCCGAGCGAAAGCAATCCAATCAAGTACCACATGTGCGTGATTTTCATAGACTCCCCCCATCCATTCGAGTTTTGCACAAGGCGTGGCAGAGCGGCCTTGAAGGCCGCGATACAGAAGGATTACATGCGCATTACGGGCAAATGTCCACCCGGGAGGGCGCGTTCACGTCGTGCGTGCCGGCGCGTTGGTCCCTTTGGCGCGAGCCTGGCCGCCGCCCATGAAGGTGAGTGCGAGCACCGCCGAGGCGAGCATCAGGAACAGGCTCACCGCGTTCAGCACCGGGCTCGCCCCTTCGCGCATCCGTCCGTACATCATCACGGTCAACGGCGCGTCGGCGCCGACCAGGATCAACGTGGTGTTGAAATCCGCAAACGACATCAGAAAGGACATCGCCGCGGAACCGAGCAGGGCCGGACGCAGGTACGGCAGCAGAATCGTGCGAAACACCGCGCTCTTCGAGGCGCCGAGATTGGCGGCGGCTTCCTCCAGGGTGCGATCGAAGCGCTTCAGGCGCGCGCCGATGGTGAGTGTCGCGATGGTGGCGATGTAGGAGAATTGCCCGAGCACGACCAGCGGCAACCCGGGACGCAGGAAATCCCAATCCAGTCCGAGGACATCATCGGCGAAATCGGCGATCCGGCTCGCGAGCGCAAGAATGGAAATGCCGAGGATGACGCCGGGTATGACCAACGGCGCCAACATCAGTATCGAGAGCGCCTGCTTGCCGAAGAAGCGGCTGCGCTCGATGAGAAACGCGTTGCAGGTGCCGATCAGCACCGACAGCAGCGTGACCCAAAAGGCCACGCTGCAACTGGTCCAGATGCTGCGCAACAAATCGGCGTCGCCGTAAAGTCCGGTCCGGTCCAGCGACGCATTGCCCGAAAACCAGTCGAGCGTGAAGCCGCGCCAGGGCGGCGCGGGGTAGGGCGCGTCGTTGAATGCGAACACCGCCACGATGATCAGCGGCAAGAACAGGAACGCCAAAAACGCCGCCAGATACGCGGCGGTCGCGGCGCGCAGCCAGACCGGGCGCGGCAGCGACGGGATCATGCGCGCCGCATCGCGTCGCCGAACCGCTGGCCGGTGAGCTTGAGTCCGAGCATCACCAGGGCGGTCGACAACGCCAAGAGCAGAAAGCCGAACGCGGCACCCTGCTCCCAATTGAAGCGGGTGATGAACTGGGTATAGATCTGCTCGGTGAACCATTGCGAGTTCTTACCGCCGAGCAGCGTCGGCGTGAGATAGCTGCCGAGGGTGAGCATGAAAACCACGATGCAGCCGGCGGTGATTCCCGGGGCGGCGTGCGGAATCACGATGGTGCGCAGCACCGCGGGCCCGTTTGCGCCCAGGTCGTACGCCGCCTCGATCAGGGAATTGTCCAGACTCTCCAGGCTCGAAATGAGCGGGATGACCATGAACAGAAGCGACGCATAGACCAGGCCCACCATGATGGTGGCGTCGCGATACAGAAATTCGACCGGAACCGCGGTCACGCCGAGCTTCACCAGCAAGGACGGCAGCACTCCGGACTCGCGCAGCAGTATCATCCAGCCGAGCGTGCGGACCGTTTCGCTCACCCAGAAGGGAATCAAACACAGAACAAACAACGTCGAGCGCGCCCGGCCCCGTGCGAGCTTCGCGATGATCCACGCCATCGGGAACGCGAGCAGCAGCGTGAGAAACGTGGCGACCACCGACATGACCGCCGTGCGCACAAAAACATGCCAGTACAGCGGCTCCGTGAAAAAGATCTTGTACTGCGCCAGGCTCGCGGCGTACTGGCGCGGCGCCACCCGCTCGCGGAACGACAGAATGGCGAGATCGACGTGCGGCAATATAATGAGTGCGCCGAGCCAGAGGACGGCCGGCGCGAGCAGCAGGCTCAGCGCGAAGCGCCCATGCCACCGGGCCTGTCCGGTGTCGGCCCGGGTCGGCGCGCTAGTCATCTTGTCCCGCCGCTCCGGCGCGTGCCGGGAAGCACACGGCGCGCGCAGGATCGAAGCTGAAAAGCACTTTCTCGTTCGGTTTGAGATCGGAGAACTGGCCTGTCTGCGGCAGGGCGATGCGAAATTCGCGGCGGGTCACTGTCTCGGTGAGCAGCACCGCGGAATTGGCGCCGTCGAACAGCAGACTCTGCACCTCCCCAGAATGCCAGGGCTGGCCCGCGGGCAGCTCCGCTTGGGTGCGCCCGAGACTCGCCACTTCCGGACGGACGAACCCCTCGACGGCATCGGCGAGCGCCATCGCGCCGCGCTTCAACGCGCGAATGCTCCAGCCCTTCGCCGTGGTCAGTTCCACCGATTCCCGGTCGAGGCGCGTGACGCGACCGACGATTCGGTTGTTCGCGCCGACGAAGCTCGCCACAAACGGCGTCTGCGGGCGGTAGTACAGGTCCTGCGGGGTGCCCTGCTGTTCGAAGCGGCCCTGGTTCATGACGCCGACGTGATCCGACAGCACCAGCGCTTCGGATTGGTCATGCGTGATGTACACGAAGGTGGTGCCGAACGCCGCCTGCAGCTGCTTGAGCTCGATTTTCATGTGCTCGCGCAGCTTGAGGTCCAAGGCCCCGAGCGGCTCGTCGAGCAGCAGCAGCGCGGGCTCGAGCACCAGACTGCGCGCGATGGCGACGCGTTGGCGCTGGCCGCCGGAGAGTTCGTCGACACGTTTTGCCGCGGCCTGCCCGAGCCCCACGCGTTCGAGCATGGCTTGGCTGCGCCGCATGCGCTCGGCGCGCCCCATGCCTCGCCGCGCCAATCCAAATGCCACGTTCTCGCCCACCGTCATCATGGGAAACAAGGCGAGCTGCTGAAAAACCATGTTCACCGGACGGCGATTCGGAGCAACACCCTGCATGCTCCTGCCGCCGATGGCGATGTCGCCGCTGTCGGGAGCGATGAAGCCCGCGACCATGCGCAGAAGCGTCGTTTTGCCGCATCCGGACGGCCCCAGGATGGAGAAGAAGCTGCCGTGCGCCACGCTGAAGGAGAGCGAGTCGACCGCAACGTGTTCGGCGAAGCGCTTGACGACCGCGTCCGCAACCAGATCCGCCGTGCTCAATTGGCGGCCTTGATCCGGTCGAGCACCCGTCCATCGATCTCCTCCAAGCCCGGGGGTATCGCGGGGTACCAGCGGATGGCCTTCAGCGCCGCGCCGTCGGGAAACGCCGCGGCGAATTGCGCCTTCAAGCGCGGATCGACGTAAGGGTCGCTGCCCGCCGCGGCGGAGAAATTGCCGACCGACTTGATGACCTTGGCCGCGTTCTCGGGGCGCATCGTAAAATTGATCCAGGCGTAGGCAGCGGCCTCGTTGCGGCTTCGTGCCGGAAGCGCGAAGGTGTCGAGCCAACCGAGAGCGCCGGAGCGCGGCACGATGTATTTGATGTCGGGATTGTCGCGGTTGAGGGTCCAGCCGCCGGTGTCCCACATCATGGCCGCCCACACTTCGCCGGCGCGGATACCGTTCAACAGCTGATCCTTGTTGTCGTAGAAGAACTTGAGATTCGGTTTGCACGCGATGAGCGTCGCGCCCACTTGATCCATGAGCGCGCTGTAAGCCTTCGGGTCCGCGTAGAGCGCGAACGGATCCTTGCCGGCGGCGAACGCAAACGCCATCAGCGTCGGGCGCCTGAGGCGAATCGAGGTCTTGCCCTTGAGGTCCCCGCGGCACAGGTCGCCATAATCGGCAATGGTTGCGCGCTTGGTGTTGGCGACCAGCCCGTCGGTGCCCCACAGATAAGGCAGACCGTACAGCTTGCCGTCGAGAGTGGCGGTGCGTTTCACGATATCGAGCAATGCCGGCTGAAATTGCTCGATCTTGACTTTGGTGAGATCGAACGGCCGGTAGACGCCGAACTCACGCTGCACCGAGGTGATGCGGTCCTGAGACGGCTGAGCGAGATCGAATCCGGCGCCGCCGGTCGCCCGCAGCTTGGAGATCATTTCCTCGTTGTTCGATAGCGTCACTTCGACGTCGATGCCGGTCTCTTTTTTGAATGCGGCGATGAGGTCGGCGGGCACGTAATCGGCCCAGCTGATGATGCGCAGTTTCTGCACGTCGGCTCGCGCCGAACCGTCTCCCCACAATAGGGCGAGTACGGCCAAGATGGTCAACAAACGTCTCATGAATTTGCCTCGCGTGAGCAGTGGTTGCCTCGGATCGACGCGGTTCTCAAGCCGGATAATGTACGCGATCCCGCGGCGCTGCGGTGTACCGGAATGCCGGCATTTCCACCGGGCGTCGGCGGCGTGTTCATGAAGGACGGCGGGGCATTCCGGCATGGGCTCAATGAGCGCATCCGTGTCGATGCCGTCGGACGCCCTGACTGATTGGCCGGTGTCGATCCGGAGTCTGGCGCGCGGTTAGAACGAGTATCCCAGCGAAAAGATCAGCGTCTGCGGCCCGAAACTGATGTTCGTGGTGCGCACGACGCCGGCGGTGTTGGCTGTCAGATCCGACTTGACCTGGGCAATGGAATACGAAGCGTAGGCATGCCAGGGCCCCGACACGTGATACCCGACCCCAATGGTGGCCGCGGGACCGACCGACGCGGTCAACGAGAGGCGCGTCGGGCCGCCGAAGGCGGCGTTACCGGCCGCGGTCGTGGTGCGGTCGTAGAACGTGGTGTAATTGACTCCGACACCGATAAACGGCTGCCACGCGCAGTCTTCGCTCAAGAACCGGTACTCGAGGAGCAAGGTGGGGGAAATCCAGCGGGCGCTCGAGACTTCCACGTTGTTGTAAGGCACCGAGCCCACCGTCGTCGGCCCGAGACCCTTGATCTTCGCGAGCGGCGGATAGCCCAAGGCCAATTCGACATCGAAGCGGGACCACAGGCGGCGGACGTAGGCGGCATACAGCGTAGTGAGATTCTCGGCCTGCAGGTTGACCCCCGGCGGCACATAGGGCCCGGAGATGTCATCGGCGCTGGTGTGATAGAACACGCTGTAGGAGCCCAACCGGAGGCTGTTATTCGGTGCGTCGTCTGCCAGCGCCGTACTGGCGCAGAAGAGGGCGACCGAGGCCGCGGCGAGCATCGGCGGCGCGCTGAGTTTAAGATTTTTCATTGGCCCATCCCCTTAGAACTGGCTGAAGAACGAGCGGGCGGCGAGCGTGCAGAACGGCGACACTGCCACGTGATACCCCTCTACGATCTTTTGCTGCGCGGCCGCGGGCGACAGGCCGCCGCCGGCCGGCGTTTGATAAAAGGCGAACAGTTGCGCCTGGCTGGTTTGAAAGGCCACTTGAATCGGTGCGAAGAGGCCCGCGGGGGCTGAGGGGGGGTGGGGATCGACGTCGAGCGCGGGCAAAACGTACGGGTCCGCTTTCCAGAAGGCGGCCATGGTCCCGGTGTTGACGCTGAAGTATACGGTGGGATCCAGCGAGCCGCCGCACATCAGGGTGGGCACGGTCGGGGCCCAAGGGCCGTTGCGCAGGTCATTGAGGTAAAAATTCTGACGCAGTCCCTGCGCCGGTTTGGTCATGGCGAGCGGAACCCCCGGCTGGGGGGCCGGCACCGCGCCGTCCGGATGCATCGCCGCATCCACGGCGTAGCCCACGCGATAGTTATTATTGATGAGATACGGATTGCCGAAGCCGGCGTGCCACAGGTTGGTGGGGTTGAGCGGGTTGTTGGGATCGATGGGCGGCACCGCCAGTGCGGCAGTCAAAAAGGCGGACAGACCGGGTTGGGTGGGTATGCTCACGACCGGCGTGGTGCTGTTGAACAGCGCCGTCAAGGGCAATAGATTCTCCGCGAATAGGGTATCGATGGGCGTGGTGCTCGGCAGCTGGGCCTGCGCGTTCGGATAGGCCGATGAGAAGATGGGACCCGCCGGATCATTATTGATATTAGAGTAGGCGTGCTCATAGCTGTTGGCGAGCAATGGAGCGAACACCGTTGAACCCAAGTTGACCTTGCCGAAGAAGACCGCGTCCCCGAAGGCTTCCAGTGCGTAAGGACCCGACATCGGCGCGGCGGCCGTGACCGGGTCGCCGGCGGCTTCGAGCGCGCGCAGCGTCGCCATGGCGACGTGCCCGCCCTCGTCATATCCGGCGAGGAACAATTTCCCGTTGCCGACGGTTGTGTGAGTAAAGGTGTTGGGGAGCGCGGTGCGCGCGGCCGCGAGGATGTCCATCATCTCGCCCGATTGCTGACCGGCGTCGAGGTACGGGTGATAGCCCAGCGTGGAGATGTCGTAGCCGGCGTAATTCGGCGCCACCACGATGTAGCCCTGGGCGGCGAACATGGCGGCGATCAGCGCTCCCTCGGTATTCGAGGGATCCGTAATGTCGGCGATATTCGACGCCTGGTTGGTCCAGGTGCCGTGCGCATACTCGACGATCGGCAGCGGACCCGAACAGGTCGGCGCCGCACCGGTCGGCACCATCAGCGCGCCCGAGGACTGGGTCATCTCGCGCGCGCCGCCGACGGTCATGAATTTGAGGTAGTAAAAATCCACGCCGCAAACCGGGTTGCCGGTGAGCTGCAGCAATTGCACGCCGGCCGCGGTGGCTCCGAGCGCGGCCTGCAGGGTCGCCGCATCCAGGGAGGCAATGCGAAACGGCGGGTTCACCGAGAGGGTGCCGGGCGTCGTGGACACGCTGACCGTCGCGGTGGTCGAACTGGCGGAGCCGCCGCATGCCGCGAGCAGGCTTGCGGCCAGCAGGATGGCCGATCGCTTCAGAATCTTGATCATGCCTAACTCCCTATTGCCGCAAGAGATCGAAGCGATCTGTGCCCGCGGTCGGTGTGCGTTGTTATGACGAGAATTCGCCCCGTCTAGCCGGAATTCTACGCCGCACGGACCAAACGTCCACTGACGCAGCAACTTCATGCGAACCGAGAATTTAGCCCTCATCCGGCGGCGTCCCCGCAGGGACGGCCGGCGAGCGCGGCGTGTACCTGGCTGACGATGGCGAGCCCGATCGCCTCGGGCGTGACCGCGCCGATGTCGATACCGACCGGGCCGCGCAATCTCTTGCGCAGCGCCTCGGCCTCGACGCCCAGCTCCTGTGAAATCCTCAGGCGCCGCGCGGCCGGACCGAGCAGGCCCACGTAATCCGGGGCTGCGGCCGCCGCGAGTTCCCGCAAATACGCGACGTCCGACTTGAGATGATGGCTCATCACGACCGCCGCATGGCAACTGTGGAGTGCGACCGTGCTGCGCAGGGCGCCCGCATCGGCCAGCATCACCGCGGCGCCGGGAAAACGTCGCGCATCCGCATAGGCGGGGCGGTGATCGACCACCGTGACGCGCCACCCCAGAGCGCGTGCCGCGCTCGCCAGGGGCTCGGCATCCGGACCCGCGCCGCAGATCAGCAGGTGAGGGGACGGGGGGAGATATTGCACGAAGGCGCGCAGCCCTTCGCCGTCGCTGCGCACCGCGCGCGATGAGTGGTCCGCGAGCGATTGGCCGGCTGCGGTGGCGAGATCGGGCGGCAGGGATGCCGCGCCGTAGGTTCCCAAGGGCAGCGTGCCCGATTCGTGGACGATGACGAGGCAGGTGGGCGCGCCCGAACTCGCGGTCTTTCCCGCCGCCGACAGTGCGGTGGCCGCGCGGCTGGCGGCATTGGCCGGCTCGAGCAGCACCCGCATCGCACCTTCGCACCCGGCGCCGATGCCGAACAATAGATCGTCGGGGCCGCGCATATCGTATTCGACGGCGCGCGCCATGCCGCTGCCGATCACCTGCTGTGCATGCAGCATCAGATCGGACTCCAGGCATCCGCCGCTGAGCAGACCCAGATAACTGCCGTCGGCCATGATCAACATGCGTGCGCCGGCCTTTCGATACGTGGAACCCGCAGTCGCGACCACGGTGGCGAGCACGCGCGCGATCGGCTCCGGAGGCGCTCGCTCCAATAACAGCTCGAGGCTGGTGTCCAGTCGCACATCGGTCCGCATGCACCGCATTGTCGCAAACTGCCCCGGCCCGCGCGAGGCGATGTCGCAGGGCGCGAGGCCGGCCGGGACCCGGGGAGCCGATCGCTGATAACATAGGCGCATGCCACAGACCGATTTCAGCGAGCTTGCGAGCCCGCCTTCGAGGGCGGCGCCACGGGGATTCGCGTTCCTCAACAGCTATGCGGCGCTGCCCGCGAATTTTTTCTCGCGGCAGAGTCCGGTGCCGGTCGCCAACCCAAGGCTGATCCGCTTCAATCAGGGACTGGCCTCCGAGCTCGGGATCGATTGTCTGGCGCTCGATCCTGCCACGCTGGCGTCCATTTTTTCTGGCAATCGGCTGCCGGACGGCGCCGATCCCATTGCCATGGCCTATGCCGGCCATCAATTCGGCCAGTTCGTTCCGCAGCTCGGCGACGGGCGGGCGATTCTGCTGGGCGAAGTGATCGACCGCTCCGGGGTGCGCCGCGACATCCAGTTGAAGGGCGCCGGGCGCACTGCGTACTCGCGCGGCGGCGACGGGCGCGCCGCCGTGGGGCCGGTGCTGCGCGAGTATCTGGTGAGCGAGGCCATGCATGCCTTGGGCATAGCGACGACAAGATCGCTGGCGGCGGTGGCAACCGGCGAGACGGTGGTCCGCGAGCGGTGCCTGCCCGGCGCGATATTGACGCGCGTCGCCGCAAGCCATGTCAGGGTGGGAACGTTCGAGTATTTCGCGGCGCGCCGCGATTTGAGCGGGGTGAAGCGCCTCGCCGATTACGTGATAGAGCGTCATTACCCGGATTTAAAGGCCGCCGGGCAGCCGTATCTGGAGCTGCTGCGCTGCGTCGCCGGGCGTCAGGCGAAACTGGTCGCGAGCTGGATGCAGGTTGGGTTCATTCACGGCGTGATGAATACCGACAACATGGCCGTGTCGGGCGAGACCATCGATTTCGGACCCTGCGCCTTCATGGACGGCTACGATCCGGAGACGGTGTTCAGCTCCATCGACGGCATGGGCCGCTATAAATTCGCCAACCAACCGCCGGCCGCGCAATGGAATCTGGCGCGGCTCGCCGAGACCCTATTGCCGCTGATCGACAGCGACGGCAACCGGGCGATCGCGGCCGGCAACGAAATCCTCGCCGCATTTCCCGATCAGTTCGAAGGGTATTGGCTCGCGGGAATGTGCGCCAAGCTCGGACTCCACACGTGCGAAGCGGACGATTTGGAATTGGTCAGCGCGTGGCTCGAGATCATGCGGCGCAATCAATGCGACTACACGCTCACGTTTCGCCGGCTTTGCGATGCCGTCGATGCCGCCGACACCGCCGACGCGCAGCTGTCGGCATCGCTCATCCATCCGGACGAGTACCGGGAATGGGCGGCCCGATGGCGCGCGCGTCTGGCTCGCGAACCGCAGACCGCGCGCGAACGCGCCGCATCGATGCGCAAGATCAATCCCGCCTTCATTCCGCGTAATCATCGCATCGAACGGGTCATCGCCGCGGCGATCGAGCGCGACGACTTCGCGCCCTTCGAGGAGATGCAGCAGGTGCTGGCGCGGCCGTACGAAGATCAGCAGCGCTTCGAGGCGTACGCGGCCGCGCCGCAGCCCGCCGAGCGGGTGGTGCAGACTTTTTGTGGGACCTGAGTCGCGGTGATCGGCACGGATTCAAAAGCGAATATTTCGACGACGCCGCTGTGGCAAGACCATGTCGCGGTGCCCGAGCTGCCGTCGAATCCGCTGCCCGCCGAGGTCGATGCGCTGATCGTCGGTGCGGGCTACACGGGTCTGTCGGCGGCGCGCGAGACGGCGGCGGCCGGTTTGCGCACCTTGGTGCTCGATGCCGGAGCAATGGGTTCGGGGTGTTCCGGCCGCAACGGCGGGCAAGTCGCCTACAGCCTCAAGCCGTCGCTCAAAGCCTTGAGTTCGCGCCATGGGGAGAAGCGGGCCTTGGCGATTTGCGAGGAGGCGCTCGCAGCCATCCGGTATCTGCGGTCACTGGCTACGCACGAGGGTGAGGACTGTGGTTGGCGCGAGAGCGGATGCTTTTACGGCGCGCACACCAAGCGTCATTTCGAGATCATGGCGCGCGAGGCCCGGCAGCAAATACCGGGACTGGAGCAGCGCATCTCAGTGGTGTCGCGCGCGGATCAGCGGCAGGAAATCGCGACCGACTACTATCACGGCGGCTGCGTTTACCACGACGACGCCTCGGTCGATCCGATGAAGCTGCTGCTCGCGCTGCTGCGGCGGGCGCAAGCGGGCGGCGCCGCGGTGCGCGACCGCTGCGCCGTGAACGCCATCCGCCGCTCGCACGGCGGCTTCGAAGTGCTGACCGACTTGGGAACGGTCAAGGCGCGCAAGCTTTTGCTGGCGACCAACGGCTACTCGGGTCCTTTGTCGCCGTGGCATCAACGGCGGGTGATTCCGATCGGCAGCTATCAGATCGCCACCGAAGAGTTGGGGACGGAGCGGGTCCGCTCGCTCATCCCGCATGGCCGCAACATCGTCGATTCACGGCGCATCGTCGTGTATTTCAGGCCTTCGGCGGACGGCAAGCGCATCGTGTTCGGCGGCCGCGCCGCTCTTGCAGAGAAAGATCCGATCGCCTGCGTGCCGCGCTTGCGGGCGATGTTGACCAGGATACTTCCGCAATTGCAGCCGGTTCGGATCACCCACGCGTGGGTGGGTTGGGTCGCCTATACTTTCGACGCCATGCCGCATCTGGGCGAGCGCGACGGCCTGTTCCATTGCATGGGCTATTGCGGCCAGGGTGTGCCGCTCGCACCGTATTTTGGCGGCAAGATCGGCCAGCAGATGGCCGGTCTCGCACAGGGCCGCACGGCGCTCGATAATCTGCCGTTCCCCTCGCGCGCCTACTATTTCGGCAGCCCGTGGTTTCTGGCGCCCTCGGTCTGGGCGTATCGAACCATGGACTCGATCGGCTGGTGATTTCTTGATCGAGAGGCGGCGTCCCGGCAAGTACTCCTCCTATGCGGAGCTTGCGCACCGCGAGGTGCAGGGCAGGGATTATCGCGTCAGGGCGAACCGCAGAGCGCAATCCCCGGTGCTGATCATTGCGCCTCACGGCGGCATGATCGAGGTCGGGACTTCCGAGATCGCCGACTCGGTCGCGGGTGCGGAACACAGTCTGTTCAGCTTCGAAGGACTGAAAGCCTACGGCGCGAACCGCGACCTGCACATCACCAGCCACCAATTCGACCATCCGGATTGTGTGGCCATGGCGGCGTGCAGCGAGACGGTGCTCACCGTGCACGGGTGCCTCGGCGAATCGCTGATCCATGTCGGCGGCCTCGATGCGGACCTCGCGGCGCGTCTCGCGCGCCACCTCGGCGCCGCCGGCTTCGCAGTGGATGGGGCGAGCAAGCGATACCCGGGGCGCCACCCGCTCAACATTTGCAATCGCGGAACCCGGGAAAAGGGCGCACAGCTCGAAATACCTTATGACCTGCGGACGGGCGAATCGAGCGCGGCGATTGCGCGCGCGGTCCGCAGGGCGCTCGCGTCCCAGGGGTCCGGCTAGAATTTTCCGATGGTGTTGATGAAGAAGCCCTGCCGGCGATAATTGAGGTCGGTCAGGCTGTCCGAATAGTCGGTGAAATTGTAGCCCGCTCCGATTTTCAAGTTGTTTCCCATGTGGCGGTAGGCGCCGAGCAGCACTCCGGTGCGCTGATCATTGTTCTGCTGGATGATGAGGCGCCGCAACTCGAGCATGCCGTCCCATTGGTGCGTCACCAGGATATCGACGCGCGAGACCCACAGCCGCGCCTCGCTCGCGAACCAGTTGCCGACGGTCTGCGTGGGTTTCAATTCGCCGTTGCGGATCGCGTACTTGAACCCCAAGGCGAGCCAGCTGGTCGTTTGATAGGTGGTGTCGATGTCGGCCACGCGGCTTTGTTGCGCATAGTTGATGGTGTTCCCGGTCGAACTGAGCTGGGCGCTCGAGGGCTGGTCGTCGAATATCGTGAATTTGAACAGTGTGTTCCAGCGGTCGTCGTGCATCGGCCGCCACGCCGCTCCGAAGATGATTTCATGATATTCGGCGTTCAGCGTCGAATTGAGGGCGCCCTCGGTTTGCGACCAATTGAGCTTGCCGAACAAGCGCCAGTCGGGATCGACCTGATACGAGAGGCTGTTGCGCGTCAGCAGGGTCCGCGAAGCGCCGGGCGGCAAGAGTGCAATGCCGTAGGGAGACACGGTGGTCCCGTTCGCCGATGAGCAGGCGCCTCCAGCCCGGGTGCAGGCGGGATTCACCGATGCGTCATTGTCCCGCCATTCGATCGCGCCGCCGTATTTGATCTTGTCTTTCGCGTACTGCAGCGTGGCGCCGAACGCCGTCAGCAGGATGTCCCCGGAGAGCGGGCTGGAAATCGTGCCGTGCTCGAATTTCAGTCCGTAGACCCATTGCTTGTTGGGCGTGAAGTCGACGCCATAGGCGCGCGTGAGGCTGTCCGAACCGGTGCCGGTGTGCATCCGTTCCTCGCCATACAGGCTGGTGGCGTCGCTGTAGCGGTAGCGGGTGCCGGTGGTGAGCGTACCGGCCCGTCCATCGTTCAATGCGTCCGGCTGATCGGCGGCGAGCGTGTAATTCAAGTACACGTTGCTGCGATCGTCGATGCGATAGTCGGTCGAGAGCTTGCCGCCGAACCCTAAGCCGCCGTCGGAGGCCTCCGCGCCGATGCGCGCGGCGCTCGAGAGTTGGTAGCTTCCTCCCAAGCCGATGCGGTCGTTTTCGGGGCGCATTTCGGTGTGAACAGCGGTGTCCTGCACGAAACCGTAGATGTCCCAGGGCGGCTTGTCTGGCGGGGGCGTGGCGGCGGGAGCGCCGGGAGTCTTGTCGGGGCCGGCCTGCGCGGCCGCAGTGCCACCCACGGTCTGGACCGCGCCGGGGCTCGGTTGATAGCCAACCATCAGCGCGACGTCGGCGCGCCGGCCGTTCTCGGACAGGGTGGGGCTGGCGTTGGCAACCACGTTTTCCCGATCGTCGATCCGGGCACCCACCGCGACCCGCCAATGATCGTCCAGCCTGTGCTCGACGCCGAGTTCGCCGCTGGTGAGGCTCTGCGGCCCCGAATCGGTGCGGTCGAATTTGCCGGCAATCTGCGTGGTGGGGTTGAGCGGTACGCTGACCGAACCGCCGTCCTGGCGCACCGCCATGCCGGGCGTCGTCTGGCCGGGACCCGAGAAGTTGGCGCCGTGATCCTGAAGATAGGCGCTCATGCGGCCCTTCATGGATTCGGTGACTTCCGACAGATCGACCGCCGCCTCGACGCGCTCGGCGTTCGCCGGGCTGCCGTTGGTGGTCAGGGAATTGAATGACAACCCTCCGGTGATCGAGGTGAGCGTCGGACTGCCGACTCCATCCGAGTGCGCATACTCGGATTTGACGTAGGTGCCCGCCTTGTAGCGGTAGGTGCCGTCGATGCCGCGCAGATTTTGCTCCTCGCCCGGATCTCCCTGATGGAAGTTGGAAATTCCGAGCTCGAGGTGATCCCCGAACCACCGGCTCGCATGGCCGCCGACCGCAACCGAACTGGTGCTCGAGAAATTCGGGACATATTCGTAGGTCACCACCAGATACTGCGGATCGCCGTCGAGCTGTCCGGAATGCATCAGCGTCTGCGCATTGCCAGTTGCCGCGAGCGGGCTGTGAAGCAGCACCAGTCCTTGCAGGTAGTTGATGTCGTAATCCTGCGCCGGCACCAGTTGCTTGACGGAGAGCACCAGGCCGGAATCCCGATCGACCACCTGCACCCACACCTGTTCCGAGCCGACCGAAATGTCCTGGTTCTGCAGGTAGTAGAGCGAGCCGCCGGTACCGCGGAATTGCTGCCGCGAGGCAAGCGTGCCGGGTTCGGCCCAGAAAGCATCGAGACTGCGCTGCTTCTCGCCGAACGAGGTGGACTCGGGCGAGCGATAGCGTACGTTCAATCCGTAGAGCGTGCGCGTGTACTGGATGAAATCGGTGCCCGTGAGCCGGCTCTGGAAATCTCCCCACAACACCGAGCTGTCGTCCTTCTCGAGGCGGACAAAGAATTTGCCCGAGGTCGGTGCGTCCTGCACCGTGGTGCTGTCGTCGCCGTACACCGGGTAATACCGGTCCGGGTCGATGCGCCGCAGCAGGTACTGCGGATCCTTGCTCGCGAAATTGCTGAACAGATCCTTCACCGGCTGATTCTGCGTGTCTGCGGCCGCCGTCAACAGCCATTGCCCCTTGACCAGGCCCTTGTAATAGAAGGCCAATTGGCCGTTGACGAAATTATTGTGCGACAGGTTCGAATCGTCGGTCACCAAGGCGATCGGTCCGCTGACGCTGCCGGCTCCGGCGGTGAAATCCGCGAGGCCCACGAAAAACGAATCGTCGGTCGCGATGGTGAGATTGCGCGAGAACTCGAGTCCTTCGCCGTGCTCGTTCAGGATGGCGACGGCAACCTGTTGCGGGCCGCCAGGCAAAATTTCGCGCGCCACGAAGCGGCGATCCTCGTCCACCGGTACCGGCATGCCGAGCACCGTCACCGTCTCGCCCGGCGGAACGTGGCTCCCGCTCACGGTGACGGCGCCGCCTCGTACCGGAATGTTGCGCAATACCAGCGTGTTGTCCCCGTAGGCGAGCCGCTGCGTGTCCTGCGCCAGCTTTTCGGATTGCGGCGTGGTGAGCGGCGCGGTTTCGGTGAGATCGAGGCGCCGCGGCTTGGTCTCATCGAAGTTCCCAGAACGATCGTAGACCCGCAGCACGTAGGTCACGAAGTGCGGCGTCGCGAGCGCTGCCGTGAAATGCAGCAGCGGATCGTGGAAGGCGGGAGGCACCCAGTCGGCAAATCCGCCGATGCGCACCGGAATGACCGCGAGCGGCTTCTGCTGCACGCTTTGATCCGCTGCGAACAGACGCACTTCGGAGCGCTCGATGTAGCGCGGATAGTTCGAGTAAGTGGTGAAGCGCACCGGCTTGCCGACCACGCCCTGCTGCGGAATTGCGATGGTGTTGAGGGACGGCTTCTGCTCGAGCGGATCGTAGCGGATCTGAATGTCGGCGCGCGCCAGCGCGACGTCGACGCAGCGCTGCCGATCCGCTTCGTTGGCGCCCTCGCGACGGTCGAGCGGCACCCCGTCGACGGTGATCCGCACCGGGGCGAGCTGATTTTGCGCCTCTCCGATGCAGCCGGAGGCCGCGGCGAGCGCCGCAGGCGGCTCAGCGGCTGGCGCGGCCGCGGGTGCCGCGGGCTCCTCCACCCATACGAAGATCTCGGCCCGACGGTTGCGTGCCCGCCCGGCCCTGGTGTCGTTGCGCGCAACCGGCCGGCTCGCGCCAAATCCTTCAATGGCGAACGCGTCCTCGGGCAGCCGGAGCGCGGCTTCGAGGTATTGAACGGCGCGCGCGGCCCGCGCCTCGGACAAGCGCTGATTGCTGCCGAACCGAATTCGCGCCTGACGGACCAGGCGCTGCGCATCGGTATGCGCGGTGACCAGGATCCGCCGCGGGTGCGCGTCGCGAAGCGAGGCGGCGAAGGCATCGAGTGACGCCTTGGCTGACGGCGTCAGTTGGTCGCTGCCGGAGTCGAAGTTGGTCCGCTGCGTCGTATCGAAGAGCTGCAGGCTCCTGGCGGGAGGTTGTTGCGGCACCGCCGCCGCCGCCGCGGTCAACCGGGTGAGCACGGCATCCGAGGGCGGTTGGTCGGGGTTGGCGCGCTCGGTGTTCGGCGGCGCATCGCCGGCCGGTTCCTGGGTGCATGCCAGGGTGCCCTTTACGAGGCGCCCGCAGTGCTGCGGGTTGGTCCCCTGCGACCCCGCGGTGCCCTGCGGCCATGCGGCGCCCTGCGTTGCGACCATCATCAGCCCGCCGGCTGCCAGCCAGAACGTGCGGCGCGCCGTCACGGCGCACTCGTTCGATTTGCGTCCGGCGGGTGCGCACCGTCCTTCGGAGGCGCACCGCGCACAATATCCTCCTCGATGCGCAGCGGATAGCGGATCTGCTTCGCCTTCCAGAGCGCGGTCACCGTGTTCTCGAGGGCCTTCAGGCGCGCGCTCACCAGCGCGTCGGACTCCTTCGCGGATTCGTAGGCGAACCGCACGATCGAGGTTTGATCCTTGAGCGAGGCGACGAGCGTGTCGAGGCGCAGGACAATCGATGCGCGCAGCTCGACGCCGTCAAAGGCGGCATCGTTCACCTCGATGCGCACGACGTGGTGGATGGCGGCGCCGAAGTTGAGCTTGATCACCTTGCCGGCGGTCAGGCGCACCGTTTCCGGATTGTCGGTGGTCATGCGGTAACCCGAGGGCAGCGTCCGCTCGTCGACCTTGACCACGAAATTCGATCCCGCGTCGGCATTCGGCATCACCGGGCAGGCGATGTGATAGCGTCCCTCGGCATCGGTGGTGACCAGCAAGCCCTGCGCGGTGACCAGGCGGACGCCGGCGATGCCGCGCTCGCCCGGATCCTGCACGCCGTTCTCGTTGGCGTCGTCGAACACCTTGCCGATCAGATCCGGACAGTCGAAGGTCGGATCGCCGATGATGCGCACCGTGGCGCTTGCCAGGTTCGAGATCAATCCGTGCGTGAGGCCGTTGTAGGCGGCCGCCTGATTGACGTAATCGCCGGTGCCGACGCCGGCGCCGACGGTGAGCACCACCGTGAAGCTCTTGATCGAGCCGGGCGCGAAGCTCACATGCGGCCAGGTGAGTTCCCGGCCGTTGACGATCGGGTCCTGCCGCTTGCCGTTGATCGAACCGCTGCCGGCGCGGAAGTGAAATCCCGGCGGCATGAGGTCGGTGACGGTGCTGTCGGGGACCGCCGTGCCCTGCGCATTCTTCGCGGTGATGGTGTAGGGAATTGCCTGTCCGGGCGCGACGTTTACCAGCGGCGTGGTCTTCGTCAGCACCAGCGCGCCGGCCGCGCCGGCGGGAATCAGTCCGAAATTGACGGTCTTCACGCTGGCGCCGCCGAGCGTGACGGCGACCGGCGATGGTGTATCGCTGAGATACCCCGGCGAAGCAACGATCGCGACCGAGTACGCACCCGCCGCCTGGCCCGCGAACGTGTACACGCCCGCCGCATTGGTCACGGTGCTCGCGATAAGCCGTGTGCCCTGGAGCAATTGCAGCGTCGCGCCGGCGAGCCCGGAGTCGCCCGTGTTGAAATTCGCGTCTTGATTCCTGTCGATGAACACCGTGCCGGTGAGCGCGGCCGCCGTGCCCGTGATCGCGAGCGTGCCGGCGTTATTGGCCGGGTTCGGATCGCCGGTGGTGCTGCCGATCGCCGCGTGGACGGTGGACGTTCCGGACGCGGGCTGCGTGTAGCCGACGCTGATCGGGCCCACGGCCGCGCCGGAGGCGAGGGTCGCCGGCATGCCGCTCAAGGTGATGACGCCGGTGCCGGCGACGTAGGCGTAAGTCGCGCCCGCGGGCAGACCGGTTACGGTCGGCGGCACCGCAAGATTGGCCGCGACGCTCAAGGTGAACGCGGTGCCGCTCGCGATGCTCGGCCCATTGTTGGTGTAAAGCACCGTACCGGCGACCGGCTGTCCCGCGTTGACGGTGGCCGGAAAATTGAGTTTGGCCGCGAGGTCGGCGATGTCGGCCCCGGTGATCGTGGCCGTGCTCGAGTTGTTGGCGGGATTCGGATCGATGGTTGCAGTGGCGATGGCGGCGCTCACCGCGGAAGTCGCCGACCCGGGCTGTGTGTAGCTCACGTGGATCGGGCCCAAGATCGCGCCCGCGGCGAGCGTCGCCGGCATGCCGTTCAAGGTGATCGCGCCGGTACTCGCGACGTAGGCATAAGTCGCGCCCGCGGGCAGGCCGCTGAGCGTCGGCGGCACCGCGAGATTGGCCGCGACGCTCAAGGTGAACGCGGTGGCGCTCGCGCTGCTCGGTCCCGTGTTGCTGTAAAGCACGGTACCCGCGACCGGCTGTCCCGCATTGACTGCGGCAGGAAAATTCGATTTGGCGGCGACGTCGGCGACGGCCGCGCCGCTGATGGTGGCGGTGGCGTTATTGTTGGCTGGATTCGGATCGCTGGTGGTGGTGCCGATCGCCGCGCTCACGACCGAGGTGGCGGACGCCGGCTGAATGTAGGCGACGCCGATCGGGCCCAGGTTCGCGCCTGAGGCGAGCGTCGCCGGCATGCCGTTCAAGGTGATCGCGCCGGTACTCGCGACGTAGGCATAAGTCGCGCCCGCGGGCAGGCCGCTGAGCGCCGGCGCCACCGCGAGATTGGCAGCAAAGCTCAAGGTGAACGTGGTGCCGCTCGCGGTACTCGGCCCGACATTGCTGAAAAGCACCGTGCCCGCGACCGGCTGTCCGGCGTTGACGGTGGCGGGGAAATTCACTTTGGCGGAGACGTCGGCGACGGCGGCGCCGGTGATCGTAGCTGTGGCTGCATTGTTGCCGAGATTGGAATCGACGGTGGTCGTGGTGATGGCGGCGCCGACGGTGGACGTTGCGGATCCCGGCTGCGTATACGCGACGCCGATCGGACCCACATTGGCGCCCGCGGCGAGCGTCGCCGGTATGCCGCTCAAGTTGATCGTGCCGGTGGCGGACACGTAGCTGTAGGCGGCGCCGGCGGGCAGGCCGGTCACGGTGGGCGCCACGGCGAGATTGGGCGCAACGCTCAAGGTGAATGCCGTGCCGCTCGCCGTGCTCGGCCCATTGTTGGTGTAGAGCACGGTGCCCGCGACCGGCTGACCGGCGTTGATCGCGGCGGGAAAATTCAATTTCGCGGCGACGTCGGCGACGGCTGCGCCGCTGATGGTGGCCGTGGCGGCGTTGTTGGCGGGATTCGGATCGACGGTGGCGGCGTTGATCGACGCCGTGACGACCGAAGTCCCCGATGGGGGCTGCGTATAGGCGACCCCGATCGGGCCTATGTGGGTGCCGGACGCGAGCGTGCCCGGCATGCCGCTCAGGGTGATGATGCCGCTCGCGGCCACGTAGGTGTAGCCCGCGCCTCCGGGCAGGCCGGTCACGGTGGGTGCCACGGCCAGATTGGGCGCAACGCTCATGGTGAATGCGGTGCCGCTCGCGGGGCTCGGTCCTAAGTTGGCGTACAGCACCGTGCCCGCCACCGGTTGTCCCGCGTTCACGGTTGCCGGGAAGGCGAGGGTGGTTGCGAGATCGGCCACCGTCGCTCCGCCGACGGTGACGGTGGCGCTGTTGTTGGCGGGATACGAATCGATGGTGGTGGAACCGATCGAGGCCGTCACGACCGAGGTCCCCGATGCAGGCTGTGTGTAGCCGACGCTGATCGGGCCCACATTGGCGCCTGAGGCGAGGGTCGCCGGCATGCCGCTCAAGGTAATGACGCCGGTGGCGGGAATGTAGAGGGAGGCCGCGCCCGCGGGCAGGCCGGTCACCGTCAGCGCGGCGAGATTGGGCGCAACGCTCAAGGTGAACGTGGTGGCGCTCGCGGTGCTCGGTCCATTGTTGGTGTAAAGCACGGTGCCCGCCACCGGCTGTCCGGCGTTCACGGTGGCGGGGAAAGTCAGTTTGGCCGCGACGTCGGCGACCAGCGCTCCGCCGATGGCGACGCTGGCCGTGTTGTTGGCCGGATTCGGGTCGGCGGTGGCGGCGCTGATCGCCGCGGTCACGCTCGATGTGGCGGATGCGGGCTGGGTGTAGCTCACACCGATCGGGCCCACGTTCGCGCCGGCAGCGAGCGTTGCGGGCATGCCGCTCAAGGTGATGACGCCGGTGGCGGGAACGTAGTTGGCGGTCGCGCCCGCGGGCAGGCCCGTCACGGTCGGCGCCACGGTGAGATTGGCGGGGACGCTCAAGGTGAACGTGGTGGCGCTCGCGGTGCTCGGCCCATGGTTGGTGTAAAGCACGGTGCCCGTCACCGGCTGTCCGGCGTTCACGGTGGCCGGAAAGGCAAGGGTGGTTGCGAGATCGGCCGCCAGCGCTCCGCCGATGGTGACGGTTGCGCTGTTGTTCGCGGAATTTGGATCGTTGGCGGTCGAGTTGACGGCGGCACTGACCGTGGAGGTCGCGGATCCCGGCTGCGTGTAGCTCACGTTGATCGGGCCCACGCTCGCGCCTGAGGCGAGGGTCGCCGGCATGCCGCTCAAGGTGATGACGCCGGTGGCGGGAATGTAGAGGGCGGCCGCGCCCGCGGGCAGGCCCGTCACGGTCGGCGCCACGGCGAGACTGGCGGGGACGCTCAAGGTGAACGTGGTGGCGCTCGCGGTGCTCGGCCCATGGTTGGTGTAAAGCACGGTGCCCGCCACCGGCTGTCCGGCGTTCACGGCCGCAGGAAAGCTGAGCGTCGCCGCGACGTCGGCCACTGCCGCTCCGCCAATGATGGCGGTGGCGCTGTTGTTGGCCGGATTCGGATCGTTGGTCGTCGTGGTGATGGCGGCGCTGACCGTGGACGTGGCGGATCCCGGCTGCGTGTAGGCGACGTTGATTGGGCCCACGTTCGCGCCCGAGGCGAGCGTCGCCGGCATGCCACTCAAGATGATGATGCCGGTGGCCGCGACATAGGCATAAGTCGCGCCCGCCGGCAGGCCGGTGAGCGTCGGCGCCACCGCGAGAGTGGGAGCGACGCTCAAGGTGAACGTGGTGGCGCTCGCGCTGCTTGGGCCGATGTTGGTGTAAAGCACCGTGCCCGCCACCGGCTGTCCGGCGTTCACGGCCGCCGGAAAGCTGAGCGTGGTTGCGACGTCGGCCGACGCCGTGACCGTGGTGGTCGCGCTCGAGGTCGGCGTGGGGTTGCCGTTGACGATTCCCGGCGGCGCGGTGATCGCGGCTGTGTTGGCGATGTTGGCGGTGCCCGCGGTTCCGCTCACGACCAAGGTGACGCTTCCGCCGCTCGGCAACGCGGGGATGGCGATGCCCGCGCCCTGCAGATTGCCAACCGTCAATTGGGCGGGGGCGGGGCAGGCCGCGCCGCCGGACGCGCCGCTGCAGGCAACGCCGGTGGCGCTGAAATTGGCAACCGCGGGATCCTGGACCAGGGTGCCCGCGGCGCCGAGCGGACCTCCGTTTGCGACCACGAGGTTGTAGGCAACCGCCGCGCCGGCGTTGACGGTTGCCGGCCCTGACTTTGCGATCGTGAGATTGGTGCGGTTGGCGGTATCGGTGAATACGCAATTGATGGCGTCGCCGTATTGCAGACTGGGAAACGTGTAGGTGCCGGCTGCCAGATTGACGGGCAGAGGGGTCGAGGATCCGCCGGCCTGATTGGTGCAGGTCAGGGACAGCGCGTAGTCGGCGATCGGGCTGACGCTGCCCGGCGCTTGCACCTCGCTGACCACAAAGGGATAGCCCGCGGCGATGGTCGCCAGGTTTGCCGGCGGGAATGGCCCGCTGCCCGCGCCGGTGGTGGTGCCCGAGGCGAGCGTCGCCCCGCCCAGCGTCTTGATGGTGTAGATGAATTGATCGGCGGCATTGGCGCGCGCGCCGCTGAGCTGCGCGGTCACGGACATCGAGGCATAGCGGACCGCAAACATGACGCCCTGAAGGCCGCTGCCCACCATCTTCGCGGAGACGACGGTTGGATTGCTGAACGAGGCGAAGGCGAAGCTGCCCACCGCGCCGCCGACGCCGGTTTCGGTCACCGTCCCGGTGCCCACGCCCGCGACGGTAGGGTAGGCCCCGCCGTTGGGGATTTGTGCGACCTGCGCCCATGCGGAGCCATTGGTCATGAACTGCAGCGACTCGCCACCGTTGGTCGATTCGCCGTCGGCGGCGATGATGGCGTAGGTGTCGGTCGCGCCGCCGCCGGCGGGCGGCGTGACGGTGATGTTGTTGAGAACGACCGTCACCGTCGAGCCGCCCTGCGATTCATAAAGAACGGGCAGGCCGGGGATCCCCTTGAATCCATTGTTGCCGATGGCGGATCCGCCCCAAGAGGGCACGACGTGGGCGTTGAGCGCCGGATTGCCTTTGTTCGTGGTGACCTGCAGGGTCATGCTCAAGGTCGAGGTGTCGGGCAGCACGAATGTGAACAGCTGGCCGGCACCCTGCGCCTGCGGGTCCGAGTAGCCGGAAAAATCCAGCCAGCAGTAATTCTGATAGTCGTTGGGGGCGGAGCCCTGGGTGGCCGCCGGCGCGCAGGTGTTGGCCTGCGCAGTCGCCGCGAACCCGAAGTTCAGCAGCGCGAGAAGACCGATAGCGCACGACCGCGCACGCGGCCGCAAACCGCGGGTACGACCGCCGCCGGCGCCGCCGGCGGTACCGCCCGCCGGCATACGGCCATGACGCTTTGAGCAAGCGCTGAACATGGCCGGGAATTTACATATTGTGGCCTCGCATCATCGTGCGGCCGATCCCAAAAGCCCAATGGATCAGCGCGTTAGGCCTGATATTTCCAGAAAACGAGAGATGCGTCCGGATTTGACCGCTGCATTCGTCCGGCGCAAAGCCTCAGGCCGCTCGAATATGCAACCAGCTTGCCACGACGCGGCGCGGTCGGCGCGCGTAGAGCCGCTGACCGAGGCGAAACGCCTTGCCCTGCAGCTTCTCGCGGCGGCGCGCAATACGGCATGCCAAATCCTGTGCGCCAGCGCTGCCGCGCGCCGCAGCGGCCGGCGCAGCATTCGATTGCCGGGAAACTTCCATTATCTTGCGGCTCAATACCGCGAGATCGTGGTCGTCGCCCAGGCGGACAGCCAATCGGCGGAACCTCTCGAGACGCGCGGCAAACCCTTTGGAATCCGGCGGCGCAAAGTCTTCAAGCTGATTCGCGAGATACGTCACCTGCTTGCGCCATTCGTGCAGGTGCTCATCGGTCGCCTGCAGAGTCACGCTCGCCAAGGCGTTGCGGCCTGCTTTGTAGGTGCGTTCGAGGCCGCCGCTGGGAGTGGTCCGATCGAGCCGCGCCGCCGTCAGTGCTTCGATGCGGCGTTTGAACGCACGCAAGCGCCGCACCGCCGCCTTCAGTGCGCCGGGTTCGAACGGCCGGCGGGCGGCGCGCCGCTCTTGCCGCAGCACGCCGTTCACGTGTCTTGCAAAGGCGGCGCCCTCTTTTCCGTCCGCCCGGGCCTGCAAGCGGCGCAACGTCAGCGGCAGAATCGCGGCGTCTCGCATCGGGTTCAGGGGACGCGCCGTGTCGCGGATCAAAGCGTTCTCGCGGCGATAGGCGGCGGAACCCAGGCAAGGCCGCAACAATCTCAGGGCGGCGCGCACCCGCTTGAACTGCTTTCGAATCGCGTGCACGCCGCGATCCGTCAGATCGCCCGCCTCGAGCTTCGCGATTGCGCCATCGAGTTCCCCGAGCAAAAATCGCCGTACGGTACGCATCGGGGCATCGGTGCCCGGGAACGGCGCGAAGTCGCTACGCACCGCTCCGGGCTGGGGCGGCCCTTAGCCTGAAATCTGAATCCGTCGCGGCAGGGCTTTCGCATGCTTGGCGATGGTGACGGTGAGCACGCCGTTCTTGCCGGTCGCGTTCACGCCCTGACTGTCGGCGGTGTCCGGCAGCACAAAGCGGCGATGAAAACTCCCGTGGCTGCGCTCGGTGCGCCGATACTGCATATCCTTGTCCCGGCCCTCGCGGCTCTCCTCGGAACGCTGACCGGAAAGCGTCAGTACGCCGTCCTCGAGCGTCAGGTCGACTTTGCCGGGTTCGACCCCGGGCAGATCGACGTACAGCTCGAAGCGGTCGCTGTACTCGTGGATATCCACCGGCGGTATCCAGGCCGCGGTGGCGGAACTGCTGTCATTTTCATTCAGGTTGCCGAATAGCCGGTTGAGCTCCTCCTGTAGACGCGGCATCTGGCTCCATGGATTCTGTCGGACCCCATTGCTCATGGCGAATACTCCTATGATTGAACGTTAAAACTATCTGCCCAGGACATGCGGGCGCCTCGCCCGAAATCTAGGGTCGAGCCGGGATAATTCAAGAGAGGAGAATCCGCGGCACGGACGGCGGGGTTCATCGGGCTGCCCAAAAATGACGCCACGAGGTCCGAAACGATCATATGCTATCGCGCCAACGATCACATGCCGGTTGCGCGGAGAAATAAAACCATGAAGCGACCGCCCTACGCGGCCTCGGTCTTGCTCGGGACGGTCCTCGATTTGTTCGGCTACTTCGCGGCCGCCGCCGCGGGCTCGTCCGCCGGACGCAGCCAGATCGTCGGGTTCCTGGTCGCCGTTGCGTTCGGCATCCGGCAGTTTCTGCGGGTACGGATGGCGCACAACGGACGGCGCTGGGACGCGGCCGTGTGCATTCACGCGATCGTCGTGACCCTGCTGGCATTTTTTATGCGCGGCGGCGTATTCGCGTGGCTGACGAGCGGCTGCGGCTGGCGAGGGGGTGCGGCGATCCTCCCGGCCGCCCTCGCAACCGCGGCCGTGCTGCGTCCGGGATACGGTTACTGCGCATCATTGTCGGCATGGAAGCTCGGCAGCGGCACGGGATGGCGCGAAGTGGCCGTGGCCATCGTCGTCTTTGCATCGGCGCTGCGATTGATCTATGGCGCGCAGGTGGAACTGATGCCGGAGGAAACCTACTACTGGAATTATTCGCGTCATCTCGATATCGGATATCTGGACCATCCGCCGATGGTCGGATGGCTGATCCGGCTGGGCACGGCCGTGTTCGGCGATACGGAGTTCGGCGTGCGGGCCGGTGCGATGAGCTGCGCCGTCATTACCTCACTGTTTGCCTACCGCTTGACCCGAAATCTGTTCGGCGAACCGAGCGCGCTCGTGGCCGTGGTGCTGCTGCAGACCCTGCCGTTCTTCTTCCTGACGGGTATGCTCATGACGCCGGATGCGCCGCTCACGGCCGCGTGGATAGCGGCAGCGTATTTCCTGGAACGCGCGCTCATCGCCGGACGGGCCAACGCCTGGTGGGGGGCAGGCCTGTGCCTGGGGTTGGGGATGCTGTCGAAGTACACGATCGGTCTGTTGGGCCTGTCGGCGCTTCTGTTCATGCTGTTCGATGCCCCCGCCCGCCACTGGCTGCGCCGCTGGCAGCCCTACGCCGCGGCGTGCCTCGCGGTCGCAGTCTTTTCACCCGTGATTCTCTGGAATGCCCACCATGAATGGGCTTCGTTCGCGTTTCAGACCTCACGCCGCCTGGCGGAGCGCCCGAGATTCGCGCTGCACAAGCTGATCGCCTCGACCGTGGTGCTGCTGACGCCGACCGGCCTCGCGGCCGCGGCGGTTGTGCTCGGCGGCCCGGTGCCGCGCGCCGCCGGGCAAGATGCGTCCGTCGATCGGCAGCGCGCGTGGCGCTTCATTCAATTCGCAATCCTGGTGCCGCTCGCGGTGTTTGCGGCATTCAGCCTGCGTCACGAAGTCAAGCTCGATTGGACGGGCGCGCCGTGGATCGGCGCGGTGCCGGCACTGGCGTTTGGCATCGTGCACTTCGGCGAGACCCTGGCGACCGGCCTGCGAGCATGGATTCGCGCCGCCTGGGCACCCACCATTTATACGCTGCTGGTGCTGTACGGCGCCGGGCTGTATCACCTGGCGATCGGCATTCCCGGGCTGGGCTACAGCCGACACCCGGAGCTCGTCCCGGTGGGCTGGCGCGAACTCGGCGGCCAGATTCACGGACTCGCGGGAACCATCGCCAGGACCGCGGGCACCGATCCTTTGATCGTCGGCATGGATCGTTATGCGATCGCGAGCGAACTCGCGTTCTATGCGCCGGATCGAAACCAATCGGTCAATGAGACCTCGAGCGGGCATTTGTTCGGCCAGATGGGCCTGATGTACGAGCGCTGGTTCCCGCTCGCTGCCGAACGCGGACGCACGCTGCTGTTGGTTGCCTGGAGCCGTGAAGATCTCGAGGGAGACCGTTTGCAATCGAGCGTCGAGCGGCTGGAGCCGATCAGCGAGGGCACGTTAACGCGCGACGGCGAGATCACTCACCGCTATTACTACCGGCTCGCGTATGGCTACCGGGGGTTCGCGGCGCCGCCGTGACGCTCATCAGGCGCGCTCTCGTCGCGCTGACCTGCGCCAGCGGCTGGCTGCGCCAGCGCCGGATCTCCGCCGCCGAATAATCGACGAAGTCCGGCGGCAGGGCGAGGTCGCTCAAATTTTTCGCCATCCAATTGAGCAGCGCCGCCGTCTCCTCGTCGGACAGCGGCGATTGCGCGACGCCGGGCACGCGGATGACATACTGCCGACCTTCCGGCAGCTGCGAAAACAGCACCAGCGAACGCCGGATCGAGGGGACCCGGCCCGATTCGCCGGACCCATCGGCGAGATGGCAGCCCATGCATTGCAATTGAAAATTGACGAGCGGCTGATAGGCCGACGCGCTGTTCGTGCCCGCCGACCAGAGCGCAATGGCGGCGAAAGCCGCGCCTAAGCGTACTGCCGCGCCGACGCGCAATGCCGCGCCGGTCAGCGTGACCGGCAATGCGCGCCGGGGTCTACCGGGCGACACCGACGATGCGCGCCGTCGAACAGTGGTAGGGAATGTTGGCCTTGGAATTTCCCGAACACCAGTTGTAATCGTTGGATTTCCCCGGCTGAAACAACGAAGAGTCGCCTTCGTTGCGATTGCAGAAACAGCGGCCGCAAGAACTCTTGCCGCAGCAATCGTTGTAGGAGATGACGTATTCCAGGCCGTCGCTCGGATTGTGGCAGGTGCCGACCCAGGTGACCGCGGACATGTCGGTGCCGGGCGGGCACATCGATTGCGAGCCCCCGCAACAGCCGCAAATGAAGCCGTCGATGGCGCAGTGCCGCCAGTAGTCGCAAGACGTCGGGTCGCCGGGATCGGCATCGGGGGCATCGCCTTTCGGGTGCGTGTCGGCGCCGCGCGCAACGGGCAGCAGCGGAACCGCCGCCGTGCCGAGCAGAAGCGAGCCGAGTCCTGCGATCACACTGCGTCGCGACGTGCGCCGCGCCAGCGCCCGGGCCGAATTTTCCGTAAACAGGTCCAACCATTTCATCGCTCGATCCTCATGCGGCCCGATGCTGCGCCGCCGCTTCAAAATAATCCTGTATGGATGCGAATCCCAGCCGCTTGGCCTCGAAAATACTTTCCAGATGCTCGCGCGAATTCACGATTCCCCGCGCACGCAGCACGCCGTGCGCATCGATCAGCGCCGCGAACGGCAATCGGCTCACCTGATAGGCCATGCCGAGCGGGGCGGACACCACGTAAGGAAAGGCGCTCAGGCGATGCGCCAGCACGAACTCCTTTTGCTTCGCGGTCTCGCCGTCGCTCGCCAGGACGATGTCGAGCCATTCGCGCTCCGATGCGAGGCTCGACTTCAGCACCGGGAGCAGCGCCTTGCACACCGGGCAGGTGGGCGAGACGAACATGAGCAGGGTCGCGCGTTGATCGGTCCGCGCCGCGCCCGGGGTGAGCGAGCGGCCCTCCAGATCCTGCACCTCGATTCGCGGGGCGAACTCGCCGACCTTGAGGCCCTTGGCCAGCATCAGCGCGCCCGCCGGCGCGATGCGCTCGTGCAGGACCCCGAGCTGCCGCACGACCGCGAGCAAGGCGAGGCAAAGGCCGATCACGACGACCCACAGCGTCGCGTTCGACACCGCGAGAGCCGTCACGACCGACTCCCGATCAAGGCGTTTGCTTTCGGAACCACGTCGCCGAACAATCGATCGACGGCGGCGTACAGCAGGGCGGCGGCACTCAGTGCGCCGATCAGCGTCACGAGGTCGAGGCCGGTCATGGGACGGGCGCTCCAAGGCAGCGCGGCGACCCCTAGAGCGAGCCCCAGCACCAGGTTTCGCCACACCATCCAGGGCGCGATGGCACGGCGATTGCCGGCCGCGCCGCAACCGCAATCGAGCTCGCGTCTGCCGCGCGCGAGATTGAGAAAAATGCCCGCCGCGTAGGCGATCAACAGTCCGATGGCGGCCAGCAGCGCCCAGGGCCGGCAGGTTTCCCACGGCAGCGCGAGCGCAATGGCGAGCTCCATCGCGGGGAAGAGCCATGCCGTGCGCCGCGCGAAAGATTCGGGCAGCACTCGATAGGCGGAGAAGACTTCGGCAAACTGGGCCGGGTTCCTTGATTTATGGCTGCCCGCGAGCGCGAACAGCAGCGCGATGCCGCAGACGATCGAGTATCCGGCCACCGGATCGAGCCAGGGTGAGTCCAGGGTTTGCCAGAAAGTATGCAAGGGCGGCGCTCGGAGTTGACCGGTCAGGGCGGCGTGACCATGATCGTCGGGCTCGTGCCGATGTGCTCGACCGAGCGCAACAGCCGGCCGCTCGCTGCGTCGTAGACGTCGAGATCGGTGGCGCCGATGAAGATGCCGTACATGAGCGGGTGATCATCTTTCGACAGTTGGATCGAACTGGCCAAATTTTTCAGCGTCAATTGCTGCACGCGCTGCCGGGTCGATACGTCGAACACCCACACGTCCTTTCCCGGATCCTTGCGGGTTTCGATGCCGCCACGATGCATGATGGCGTACAGGCGCGAATTGTGGGCGTTCACCGCGAGCTGTTGCGCACCGCCAGGACGCCAGCCGGCCTTGCGTTCGGCCTCGGAGACCAGCCACCAGGGGGCCCCGACCGAGGCATGCTGAGCATCGACCTCAAGCGGAAAGATGCGCCCGTCGAAAGTCACGAAATACCAGGTGTTGCCGATGCGCACAGCCCTCTCGGTTACCGGGTCGGCGCCCATGGGGAGCAACGGCTCGGAGCGCTTCTGCTGACCGGCGCCGTGCTCATCGAGCGTCACGATCAGTACGGAGCCGTCGCCGCACACCGTGAAGAACGAGCGCGGTCCGGTCGGATATTCGAGCGCGCAGCCCGGAGTTTCGATTTCGCCCGCCACTTGGCGGGTCTTGGTATCGACCACCGTGACCGACTGCCCCGGATTGAAGTTGTAGATCAGCAGAAACCGGTCATCGTCGGTCAACACGGCGTTGGCGATCATCGGCAGATTGGACGAGCGCTTCGGCGGAGTCGGTATCTCGCCGATGACGCCGAGCGTGCCCGGATCGTACAGGGTAACGACGTCGCTGCGCGTGCCGCGCGTGCCGCGCGAGAAATAGGTTTCCGGTGAATAGATGATCTTGCCGTCCCGCGAGAGCACCACGCCCGCGAACCCATAGCCGGTGCTCAGAGTGCCCAGGTACCGGCCGCTGTCGCCATCCACGAGATAGGCCGACCCGTCGGTCATGTGCGGAAACACGAAGTCGTTGACCCATACCCAGTGTTTCGATGCGGGCACCGCGAGCATCGCGACCTTGGGGCCCTGTTCGACGTCCGACGGCAGATCAGCGCGCGCGGACCCGGCCTGCAGCGCCCAAACCGCGAGGGCGCAAAATATCCCTGTCGCCGGGCCAGTTCGCTCAAGTCGGAGTCGCATCGTGGTCTTCCCGCCCAGTTTTGTTCGCCTCAGTCTGACATAGGAAAAGCGACTCTGCTATCCGCGGGCCCGTCTTTTGGGGGCGCAAAAATGCGGGGGGCAAATGCTCGCGCCGGCATCCGTCCCTCGGTATCCTGTCGGGGCGGGCGGCGTGCGCCGGCTCGCGCAGCAACCGGCACCAACACGGGGAATCATCATGCAGGCCTATACGCTTACCATCGGCGGAAAATCCGTACCAACCTCGAAGACGTTCGAGGTCTTGAATCCAGCCGACGGCACCTTGGTGGCGGCGTGTCCCGAAGCCGCGACGCGCGACGTCGACGCTGCGGTCGCGGCCGCGCGCGGCGCGTTTGCGTCGTGGTCGGCGCTGGCCGATGGCGAACGAGTCGCGAAACTCAACGCCATCGCGGATTTGATCGAGCGCCACCACCAGGAACTCTCGGAATTGGTGACGCGCGAGCAGGGCAAGACGCAAAGCGGCCCGGGAGCCAATCTCGAGGTCGGCGGCGCCGTGGCGTGGACGCGGGTTACCGCGGGCCTCAAACTGCCGCTAGAGACGATTCAGGACGATGCCGCCGGTAAGATCGTCGTGCGCCGAAAGCCGGTGGGCGTGGTCGGATCGATCACCCCCTGGAACTGGCCGCTGATGATCGCCATCTGGCACATCGTGCCGGCGCTGCGCGTCGGGTGCACCGTGGTGATCAAGCCCTCGCCCTTCACGCCGTTGTCGACGCTGCGTCTGGTGTCCCTGATGAATGAGGTGCTGCCCGCCGGCGTGGTCAACGTGGTGACCGGCGGCGTGGAGATTGGCGATCACCTGTCCCGGCACTCAGGCATCGACAAGATGGTGTTCACCGGTTCGATCGCCACCGGCAAGAAAATCATGGGTGCGGCAGCCGAAGCCTTGCGGCGTGTGACGCTCGAATTGGGCGGCAACGATGCGGGTATCGTGCTTCCCGGCACCCACATCGCGCCGTTGCTGGAGAAACTTTTCTGGGGGTGTTTCATCAACGCCGGCCAGACCTGCGCGGCGCTGAAGCGGCTGTATGTTCATGAGAGCCAATACGACGATGTGGTGCAGCAGTTCTCCGACTACGTGTCGAAGATACCGGTGGGCAACGGTCTCGACCCCAACAATTTGATCGGACCGGTCTCCAATGAAGGGCAGCGCAGCAAGGTCGCCTCGATGGTCGATGAGGCGCGCGCGCAGGGGGCCCGCATCGTGACCGGAGGCGTCAAACCAACCACGCCCGGCTACTTCTATCCGCTCACCGTCATCGCGGATGCCCGCGACGAGATGCGGGTGGTCAAGGAAGAGCAGTTCGGGCCCGCCATTCCGATCTTGAAATACAAGACGGTCGAGGAGGCCATCGAGCGCGCCAACTCGCTGACCGTGGGGCTGGGGGGCTCGATCTGGGGCGACGACGTCGATGTCGCGGCGGATTATGCGGCGCGCCTGGAATGCGGCACCGCCTGGGTCAATCAGCACGGGGTGCTGCATCCGATGGCGCCGTTCGGCGGGGTGAAGAATTCCGGAATCGGGGTCGAGTTCAGCGTCGATGGCCTCAAGGAATACACCACCATTCAGGTGCTCAACGTGGCCAAGTGAGGCGGCGGGCGCGGCCCGCCCGCCGGGCGCGCCTGCGCCGTCGCCGAGGAATACCTGGCGGCGCGCTGAGGCTCTGGCAGCGAGGATCGCCTATTCGATCAGAAGGACGCGCGCACCTCGATGCCGAAGGTTCGCGGCTGATTCACGATCAGACGCGGACGGCCCGGTGTCTCAGCCGCCAGCGATCGATTGTCACCCAGGTTTGCCGCTTCGTTGGCGATATTCTTGCCGACGAACGCGTATTCCATTTTTCCATGGCTCAGGGCAACGCGCGCGTTTACCAAATCGTAGTGGGGCCGCAGGCGGGTCGCGAAACCGTTGGCGGGTGATAAGTTGTTCGCGCTGAAGCTGTGGCCGACATAGGAGTAGTCGGCCTCGGTGACCAATTTGTATTCGTTCCCAAACCGGGCGGTCCAAGTTGCCGAGGCATTGCCGGTCCAGTCGGGCACCTCGAACACCGGATCGCCCTCTTTTTGCGGCGACAGGGCGCTCCCGGGTTGGGTGATCTTGGCGTTCTGGTTGCCGACGCCCAGGGTAATTTCCAAGGGATCGATGGGCAGTGCGCGCAGCTCGATTTCGCCGCCCCTGCTGAAGGCCGCGCCCGCATTGGCGCGGTACTGAAAGCCGCACCCTAGAAGAATGTTCTGCTGGATGTTCTTCCAGTCGATATAGAAGATCGCCGCATCGATGGTCAAGCGGTTGTCGAACCAGCCGGTCTTGGTACCGAGCTCGTAGCTCCACAGGGAATCCGAGCTGTAGGCGCGAGTCTCCTGAACCGTCGAACCTGCGGGCAACTGGCTCCCGCACAGGGCTGCGGGAACCGAGGGCACGAGGCCACCGGGCCTGAATCCCTTGGCGGCCGAGGCGTAGATCATGTCCGCCGGATTCACTTGATAGGCGAGTTCGGCCTTCGGTGTGGTGCTGTTCTCCGTTGTCGTGGTATCCGGATCGATGATGCGCCCGGGCGCTCCGGGGGCCTGCGTCACCGTTCCTTCCAAGTAGCCGCCTGCCGTGGTCTTCACTTGATTCCAGCGAAGGCCGGCCGTCGCCTTCCACTTGGTCAAGAACTCATAGGACAATTGTCCGTATACCGCCGGTTCCTTGATTTGCGTATTGTAGTTTTGCCCGAAAATTTGGTCCGGATTGTTCGGGTTCGGGCACAGGCCGACGATTCCGCAGGTATTTGCGGCGGTCAGCTGCGCCCCATAACCAGGCGCAAGTGCCGGCGGATAGTTGGCGGCAAAAGGCAGGGCTCCGTGAAGGTAGGAATAGAAGGCCCCCGCAACGAACTGCAGCGGTCCGGACAGCTGGGAGGCAAAGCGGACTTCCTGCACGAAGCGCTGATAATGTTTCGTCTCGCTGATGGCGCTTGGAATGGGCAGCGGCAGGCTGGTGACGGCGGGGTTGGCCGTTACTGCCGGCAACAGAGCCGACCAGACAAAGTCGGTTTGATCCTCGCTCTCGGTCACCTTGCGATTGAAGTAAGAGCTCGAAGACACCAACTCGCCGACGCCCGTGGTCCACTTGAAACCTAGGCTGTACAACTGCCAGTCGTCGAATCCGCCCTCCGGAATGTTGAAGAAGCGTCCCTGGGTGAAATTGTTCGGCCTCAATGAAGGCAAGGTAGAAGGGCCAGCCGGGTACGGATAGCCGATGGCTCCGGGCTGAGTCAGCACATCCGTCATCAGGAAGCCGTTATAGGTGGTCTTCTGCTGCAACACCCGTGGCGTCAGAATCATGTTGTCGTTCAGCTTGATGCTAAGCGCGATTGCGCCGCCGTAATCGTTTGTTTCACCGATGTTGGGTGCGATCGTGGTCAGCGCCGGGTTGGTCGTTTGCGGAAAGCAGGTGACCCCGGCCGTGGCCGGATCCGTGCAAAAGCGGCGCTTGATGTATCCAGCCTCTGAATCGTAGAAACCGGAGACCCGCAACGCCACGCGATCATTGATCAACGGCATATTCGCGACCACATCGCCGGTCCAGTTGGCCCGGTCTGTGCGATCGGTGGTCGAGACGCCGCTATGAATCGTGACGTTGGATTCGTTGAAATCGGGCGTCTTGGTGATGATGCGCACCGTGCCGCCCATCGAGCGCGCGCCATACAAGGTGCCCTGCGGCCCCCGCAACACCTCGATGCGATCGATGTCGAGAATGCGCGGATTGAGCGAATCCGGCAGCGGAGTTTCATCCACGTAGAACCCGGTGACATTGTCGCCCGACACGCCGCGAATCGAGATAGTCCGAGCGGTGCCCATCCCATCACCCGTCGATGCGAAGCCCAAATTCGGTACTTTGGTCGCGTAATCGAAGAAATCGACCACCGCTTTTTCTTGTAGCGCCACGGCGCCAAAGGTCGTCATGGACAGCGGCACGGTCTGTTCGCTTTCCGCGCGCTTCTGGGCGGTGACCGTGATTTCCTCCAATTGGCCGGCGGGCGGTGTCGTGTTGGCGGCAAATACGCGCAACGAGCCTAACAATACCGCAACGCCCACGCCGACGAGACAACTCTTCGATATACCCATCGTATTCTCCCTCCAGAAGCCGAATTCAACATCCCTGGCAGCGTACGCCGTGGCGTCGCGCCTTTCAGTAATGACTGAGTTTCGCACAGGTGAAACGACTGCGCTATTCGCGGCGCGATGACTTGCATTTTCAGTGCCCATCGCCGCTTATAGTATGGGATTGGGCCCCATGGGCGGCAACCGGCCTGAAGCGCGGGGAGCCTTTGCAAATGCGAGGTGCGGCGGTGAGGCGATTCAGCTGGTTGAAATTCGTGGCGGTGCTGGCGGCCGGGGCGCTCGGCATGGACCGGCAGAGCGGCGCCGAGACCCCGGATGAGGGGCAGTGGCTGCGCAACGGGCGCGACGCCGGCGGCAGCTATTATTCGCCGCTCTCGGACATCGACCGCCACACGGTGAGCCGTCTGGGATTCGCCTGGGATTATCCACTGGGCACCAAGCGCGGCCTCGAGGCGACGCCGTTGGTGATAGACGGCGCCCTGTATGCGGTCGGCAATTGGGGCCGTGTGTACAGCGTGGATGCCGCCACCGGCAAGGAGCGCTGGCGCTACGATCCGCAAGTGGACGGCCAATGGGGACGCTACGCGTGCTGCGATGTGGTGAATCGCGGCCTGGCGGCGTTCGAGGGCACGATCTACGTCGGCGCGCTCGATGGGTATCTGCACGCGATCGACGCGCGCACCGGCACGCGCCGGTGGAAGGTGGACACCCTCATCGGCGGCGGGCGGCGCCTGCCGTATACGCTCACCGGCGCTCCGGTCATCGCCGGGGATCTCGTCGTCATCGGCAATGCGGGGGCGGACTTCAAAGGGGTGCGCGGCTACGTGTCCGCCTACGATTTGAAAACCGGCGCGCTCCGTTGGCGGTTCTTCACCGTGCCGCGCGGCCCGAAGCAGGGGCCCCAAGACCAGCCGCATCTCGTACCGGCCCTTCAAACCTGGGATCCGCGCCATCGCTGGGAATACGGCGGCGGCGGGACGGTCTGGGACGGCATGTCCTACGATGCCGAATCGAATCTTCTCTATATAGGCACCGGCAATGCCTCTCCGTACACCCTCAAGGAGGGCGGGCGGCGCGGTGGAGATGATCTATACGCCAATTGCATCGTGGCGATACACGCCGGTACCGGCCGCATGGCCTGGTACTACCAAATCGTGCCGGGCGATGAATGGGATTACGACGCCACCCAGAAGATGATTCTCGCGGATCTGAGCATCGAGGGCAGGCTGCGCAAGGTGTTGATGCAGGCATCGAAAGACGGCTTCTTCTATGTGCTCGATCGGGTGAGCGGCGAATTCATATCGGCGCGGAACTTCGCCTACGTCAATTGGACCCTCGGACTCGATCCCAAGACGGGCAGGCCGCAGCCGAATCCGGATGCCGAGTACCTCGCCGCACCGCGGCTCATTTTTCCCTCGATGGCCGGAGCCCACAGCTGGCAGCCCATGTCGTACGATCCGGCGACCGGCCTCGTATACATTCCGGCGCTCGAGGCGCCGATGGTGTACATCGAAACGGCTAACCGGCCGGCCGGCCTGATCGAGGGCAATTTCACCGTCGCCGGCTTGTTTCCCGAGGACTTCGATCCCGAATCCTTGAGCACGCTGTTCGGGCCGCTGCCGTCTCTCGATGAGCTGGCGCACGAGGCGCCCAAGGGCGCCGCGCGCTCGATCGGGGTCCTCAAGGCATGGAACCCGGCGCAGCAGAAGCTGGTGTGGCAGAGGCCGTCCGCCACCTTCTGGAACGGCGGTGTGTTGTCCACCGCCGGCGGCATCGTGGTGCAGGGCGATGCCGCCGGATTCCTCAACGTCTACGATGCGGCCTCGGGCGAATTGCTCAAAGCCCTCGATGTCGGCACCAGCATCATGGCGGCGCCCATGACCTATCGAGTGGCGGGCAAACAATACATCGCGGTCATGGCGGGCTACGGAGGAGGTCCCGGATTGTACTCGCCGTTCCCGCCCGCCAGCGCCGCCTACCGATTCGGCAACGAGGGCCGCATCGTCGCCTTCGCGCTCGGTGGAGCCGCGCCGCCGATGCCGCCGCCGGTGACCGAAGCGCCCTTCCCGCAACCGCCGCCGCGCACCGGGACCGCGCAGGCGATTGCGCACGGGGAAGTGCTCTACAGCAGATATTGCGGACGCTGCCACGTGTTCGGCCGCGGCGAGCTGCCCGACCTGCGGCGCCTGGCGGCGGCCACTCACACGATCTTCTACGACATCGTGCTGCGGGGGATCTATGCGTCGCGCGGCATGGGCCGCTTCGATGACGTGTTGTCGCGACAGGACGCGTCGGACTTGCACGCCTTCCTGGTGGAGCGGGCGTGGGACGCGTACCGGCAGCCGTACGGCGCGAACCGGTGATGCGCTATGATTTTGCAATGCCAATCCGCGAGCGCGACCCCTGGCGTCAGCAATATTTTGCGCACGTCCACTGTCCCGACGATGTCATCATCGCGACCGACGATGCCGACGGCTACCTGCGGAATCCGGCGCACCGCTGGGTATACAACAAGCTCACCATCGCCGAATCGCAGGGACTCGAATGCGCTCCGCATGGAGTGGGCCCGCCGCGTTACCCGGTGTTCAGCAAACCGATATTCAATCTCGACGGCATGGCCGTGGGCAGCCGGCGTCTGTCGGGCGCCGAGGAATATGCGGCGGCTCGCCAGCCGGGCCATATGTGGATGACGCTGTTGGAAGGCGAGCACGTGAGCAGCGATGCGGCCGTGGTCGACGGGAAGATGCGCTGGATCCGCAACGTGCACGGTCTCGCGAAGGCCGGCGGCACTTTCGATTACTGGACCATCGAGGACCGGCCGCGGCCGGTCCTCGAGTCGTACTGCGCACGCTGGATCGAATCGTTCATGGCCGGCTACACGGGCATGCTGAACATCGAATCGATCGATGACCGGATCATCGAGGTGCACCTGCGGTTCGCGGACCAATGGCCGGATCTATACGGTCCACATTGGCTCGACGCGGTGGTGAATCTGTATTCCAACGGCACATGGCACCTTCCGCGGGAGTTGCGCGAAATCGGCTTCAGCGTCGTCCTGTTCGGGCCGCATTTGCGCGAGTACCGATATCCGGAGCAGTCGCTGGTCGATGAAATCATCAATCGCCCGGGCATCAGCAGCTTGCAAATCACATTTCACCAGGACAGGCCGGCGTCGGCCCACGCCATGCCGCCGAGCGGCTTCCGGCTCGCGATCGTGAACGCGCGGGACCTTGAGGCGGGACGCCTGGCGCGCGCGGAACTTGCGCGACACTTCGGCGTCGCCGCGACCCAGGCTTCGTGAGCAGCCGCCGCAACTCGCCGCAGCGCGTCCTGCGTCTGGCGAACGTGCTTTGCGGCATGGCCGCCGCGGGCGCGCTGTGCGTGGGTCCCCTTGACGCATTGGCGTGGGGCGACGAGGGCCACGAGGTGGTTGCGCTGATTGCGGATCACTTCCTCGAGCCGCGGGTGCGCCAAAGGGTGCAGGCGATTCTCGCCGGCGACGACACGGATCTTGTGGCCCGCGACATCGCGCATGAAGCCACCTGGGCGGACAAGTACCGCGACTCCGACCGGCATGCGACCAAGGAGCGCTATGAGCGGACGCGCAACTGGCATTTCGTGGATCTCGAGCTCGCGGCGGCCGATGAGGACAGCGCCTGCTTCGGCCATCCGCAGCTGCCGCCCGGGACGCCGGCCTCCGACGGGCCGCCGCGCGACTGCGTGATCGACAAGATCGAGGAATTCACGGCGGAACTTCGCAATCCGCGCACCGTTGCGGCGGAGCGGCGTCTGGCGCTGCAATACCTCCTGCATTTCGTCGGCGACGTGCATCAGCCACTGCACGCCGCGGACGACCACGACCGGGGCGGGAACCGCAAGATCGTGAGGGCTCCCGGAATTCGTGCGCACAATCTTCATCACGACTGGGACACGGTATTCGTGGCGCGCCTGGGGGCGGACGAAGAGCGGATCGCGCGGCGGCTGATCGCCGATATCGGCCCTGCGCAGCGCCGGCGCTGGTCGGCCGGTACGCCCGGCGACTGGGCCAGGGAATCGTTCGCGATGGCAAAGGCGTACGCCTACGCGCCGCTGCCGGCCCCCGACCGGCCGAACCACTACGAACTCGCGGCCGCCTACGTGGTCGATGCGACCGCGGTCACGGCCGAGCAGCTCTCCAAGGCGGGTGTGCGATTGGCGTACCTTCTGAATGAGACGCTGCGTTAGCAGGCACTGCGGCGGCGGCTGCGCCGGCATTTAGGCGCGGCGCGTCGGCCGTGTAGAATGTCGGCATGCATTTGAATTCATCCGCGTGAGCTCGAGGGGAGCCGACGAGTCGGCGGCATCGGCCGTGGGCCTCTCGTTGGGAATCGATACCGGCGGAACCTTTACCGACGCGGTGCTGCTCGCCGAGGGCCGCCGCGTCATCGCGAGCGCCAAGGCGCTCACCACGCCGTGGAATCTGGCGATCGGCATCGGCAATGCGATACGCGCGGTGCTCGACGGTCCGGCCGGCGCGAGCCGCGACGATGTCAGTCTCGTGTCGGTGTCGACCACGCTCGCGACCAACGCGGTGGTCGAAAATCGCTTCAGCCCGGTCTGCACGCTGGTAATCGGTTTCGACGACGCGATGGTGGAGCGATCGGGCCTCAAGCGCCACGGAGGCGGCGCGGTGGTTCGCATCCAAGGCGGTCACAGCGCCACCGGCGAGGAGTCGGCGCCGCTCAACGAAGCGGCGGTGCGGAGCGCGGTGAGCGAGCACGGTTCCCGGGTCGAGGCATTCGCCGTGGCGGCCAATTTTTCGGTGCGCAATCCCGCTCATGAATTGCGCACGCGTCAGCTGATCCGCGCGCTTTCGCCGAAGCCGGTGACCTGCGCCCACGAACTGAGTTCCAAGCTGGACGCGCCGCGCCGCGCGCTGACGGCCGCCTTGAACGCGCGCCTCACACCGCAGATTCAACATCTCATCGAGGCCCTGTCGCGGGTGCTCGCCGAGGAATCGATCGACGCGCCGCTGATGATCGTCAAGGGGGACGGTTCGCTGATGCGGGCCGAGGTCGCGCTCGAGTATCCGGTCGAGACCATTCTGTCGGGGCCGGCGGCGAGCGTCGTCGGAGCGGGTTTTCTCACCGGGCTCGAGGATTTCATGGTCTCCGACATGGGCGGCACGACCACCGATATTGCGGTGGTGTCGGGCGGCAGGCCGGTGATACGCGCCGAGGGCGCGCTGGTCGGCGCCTGGCGCACGATGGTCGAGGCGGTCGACGTGCGCACCAGCGGTCTCGGAGGGGACAGCGAGGTGCATTTCGACCGGCAAATGCGCCTTCGCGTCGGCCCGCGAAAGGCCATGCCCTTGAGTTTGCTGGCACAGAAATTTCCCGCCGCCCTGGCGCAGCTGCGCTCGATCGCCGAACTCGAGCGGCTTCCGGAACATGCCACGCAATTCGCCATTCGCAATCCCGATCGTGAGGCGCCCGCGCATCTGTCGGCGCTCGAGCGCCGCGTGTGGGACGCGCTCGATCTTGCGCCGAGACACGTCTCGACCGTGGTGCGCAGCGCCTCCGGGCTCGACGCATTGCGCCGGCTCGCGGATGCGGGCCTCGTGACGCTCGCGGCCTTTACGCCGAGCGATGCGATGCACGTGCTCGACCGGCAGCAGGGCTGGTGCCGCGAGGGAGCCGAGTGCGGCGCGCGCATTCTCGCGATCGAGGAACGCAATGGCCGGGCCTTGCCGGCGGCGCCGTCGCCGCAGGCGATCTGCGAGCGCACTTACGAGCACGTGGTGCGCGAAACCGGCCGCGTGCTGCTGGCCGCGGCGCTCGCCAACGACCCGGGGATTGAGGTCAGGGGTCACAGCTTCGGCGTGCTCGGCGATCGCCTGGTCGAGGATACCGTGGCCGGCCGCCGCTTCTCCGGCCTGATGCAGGCGACGCTCGCTTTGGCGAAGCCGTTGGTCGCAATCGGCGCGCCGGTCGGCGCCTACTATCCGCAAGTCGCGCAAAGGCTCGGCGCGCAGCTTTCGATTCCGGAACACGCGGCGGTTTGCAACGCCGTGGGAGCGGTGGCGGGCGTGGTGTCGCAGACCGTCGAAATTCTGGTCAATCAGCCGACGTTCAAGGTATTTCGAGTCCACGACCCGGCGGGCAGCCAGGATTATTCGGACCCCGAGCCCGCGCTCGAGCACGCGCAGCGGGTATCGCGCGCCCTTGCGCTCGCGGCGGCGCGCCGTGCCGGAGCCGCCGATCCGCACGTTGACACGAGCGTGAGAGAAAAGCTGGCGCATGTCGGCGCGGGGGTGGATTACCTGGCGGAGGCGGTGGCACGGTCGACCGCCACCGGGCGCCCCTTCGCAGGCCACACCGGTGAGCCGCGCGGCTGAAGGGGGGCGCCGCTGCGATCGACGATATCGCATGGGCGTATCTAAAAAATCTATCGCCGCGGTTTGCAAATCGCGGCGCGCGCCGGCGCGAGTCGCGGGCGTTTTCCCTATAATTGGCGCAAATCTTCTTTTGCCCACCCAATAGAGCAGCAGCCGTATGAAACCACCCGATGAAACGCTTGGTCGACGCAGCCGGCGCCGGCCCGGAACCGCCGATGTCAGTCACGCCGTGTTCGACCGCACCGCGCCGTATCGGCATCTGCGCAATCCGTTCGAGCCGCTGAAGGTGTTTTCCGACGATCAGGTCGCCGCCATTCACGAGGCCGCGCTCACGATGCTCGAGACGCAGGGCATGAAGGTGCTGTCGGCCGATGCGCGCGTTCGATATCGCAACGCCGGCGCCGAGATCGACGAGGCGACCTTGATCGTGCGCCTCGGCCGCGACCTGGTTTTGAAGTCGCTGGCGAGCGCGCCGCGGGAGGTGACGCTGCATGCCCTCGACCCGGGGCGGCACGTTCCCTTGTCGAACGGCTGTGTTGCATTCGCGCCGACCTCGGGTCCGCCGAACATCATGGACACGACGCGCGGCCGGCGCGCCGGGACGTTCGAGGACTTTTGCAATCTGGTCAAACTGTGCCAGAGCTTCGAGGTCATCCACGTGCTCGGCGGCGCAACCGAACCGCAGGACATTCCGGTCCATATCCGCCATCTGGAGGTGACCCGGGCTCAGCTGATGCTGTGCGACAAGGTTCCGTTCATATTCTCCCGCGGCCACGGCCAAGTCGCCGACAACTTCGAGCTCATCCGCCTCGCGCACGGCATTTCGCCGGAGGAATTCCGTTCGCGTCCGTACACCTACACCATCATCAACACCAATTCGCCGCTGCAGCTCGACGTGCCGATGGCCGACGGCATCATCGACTTCGCGGCCGCGGGGCAGGTGCTGATCATCACGCCGTTCACGCTCGCCGGCGCGATGGCGCCGGTCACGATCGCGGGCGCGCTCACGCTCGCGCACGCCGAGGCGCTGGCGGGGCTGACGCTTGCGCAGATCGTGCGGCCGGGTGCACCGATCGTGTATGGGAGCTTTACCTCGAACGTGGACATGAAATCCGGCTCGCCGGCGTTCGGCACGCCGGAATACGTCAAGGCGGCCTTCGGCGCCGGCCAGCTGGCGCGCTTCATCGGCCTGCCGTGGCGCTCCTCGAACGCGACCGCGTCGAATATCCCCGACGCTCAATCGGTTTACGAGTCCCAGATGAGCCTGTGGGGCGCCTTGCTCGGCGGCTGTAATTTCGTGCTGCACGCGGCCGGCTGGCTCGAGAGCGGACTCACCACGTCGTATGAGAAATTCATTCTCGACATCGAGATGCTGCAAATGTTCGCCGAGGTGTTTCAGCCGGTCGGCGCCACGCCATCGGATCTCGCGCTCGAGGCGGTGGCCGAGGTCGGCGCCGGCGGCCACTTCTTCGGCTGTGCGCACACGATGGAGCGGTATCGAAGCGCGTTCTACGCGCCGTTGGTCTCCGATTGGCGCAATTCAGGCAGCTGGGCCGAGGACGGCGCCAAATCGGCGACCGATCGTGCGAGCGGCCTGTGGCGCGGCACGCTCGAACGCTATACGGCGCCGGCGCGCGACCCCGCCGTGGTCGAGGCGCTCGACGCGTATGTAGCGCGGCGAATGGAAGAGGGCGGTGCGCCGCCCGTCACGTGATCATGTCGCATCTGAGTACGCCGCTGTCGCGATATCACAAGTCTCGGGGCGGGTGGGGACTTAACATGCCATGCTGCCAGCACCGCGTAAGGCACGGTGGAGGCTCGTAAATTAAATAGCCGGAGGAATAAATGTCGGAGCCGGAAGCTGAATTCGACCTGGCCTCGTTGAACGACGAGGAACTTACCGAACAGGTTCACGACGACCTCTACAACGGCCTCAAGGCCGAGGTCGAGGAGGCGACGCATATATTCCTCAAGCGCGGCTGGTCCCCCGAGCGCGTGCTCAATGAGGCGCTGGTCGAAGGGATGCGCATCGTCGGCATCGATTTTCGCGACGGCATCCTGTTCGTGCCCGAGGTGCTGCTTGCCGCGAATTCCATGAAGGGCGGGATGGAAATCCTGCGTCCGCTGTTGGCGGAGACCGGGGTGGAGCCGATCGGAAAGATCGTCATCGGCACCGTCAAGGGCGACATTCACGACATCGGCAAAAACCTGGTCGGGATGATGCTCGAGGGCGCGGGGTTCGAGGTCATCGATCTCGGCATCAACAACCCGGTGGAGAAATACCTGGATGCGCTCGAGAAGCACAAGCCGGATTTTCTCGGCATGTCGGCGCTGCTGACGACCACGATGCCCTACATGAAGGTGGTTATCGACACGCTGAAAGAGCGCGGCATCCGCAGCGATTACATCGTGCTGGTCGGCGGCGCACCGCTCAACGAAGAGTTCGGCAAGGCGGTCGGCGCGGACGCCTATTGCCGCGACGCCGCGGTGGCGGTAGAGACAGCCAAGAGTCTGCTGGCGGCACGGCGGGCCGGCGCGGCGGCGCACTGAGCGCCGCGCGGTGGCTCAGTGAGCGCAGTGGCTCAGGAGAACTCACCGGA
>Ga0209048_10000304_pt1 | contig 54233 bp, 48 predicted proteins | sample FrelakmetCRP12CR_FD_187146 | JGI IMG/M metagenome (GOLD analysis project Ga0209048, IMG submission 187146) | Freshwater lake sediment microbial communities from the University of Notre Dame, USA, for methane emissions studies - CRP12 CR (SPAdes)... | ecosystem: Environmental > Aquatic >...
CTTGTTCTCGATATGGGAGAAACCGGGCTACTCTGGGTGTCAGTACGCGGGCCAGGGAGGGCACGGATGGTCGTTCTGTTTGTCGTGTTGGTCGGCGCGGTCTGCGCATCCGGGATCGTGAAGATGCGCCGTCGGTACGCGCTCGACCGTGAATTCCTGCTCGATGCGGGTGACCCGGCCTTCTGGGAACGCGACGTCGCCGGCGACGTCGAGGGCTACGACGAGTTGGTCGACACCGGCGCGACGTCGTAGTCCTGCGCGTCGGCGTCCCACTCCATCGCCACGAGGTCGCGGGCCCGGGCGGCCTTCACGAACTGGAGGAACCCGCCGTAGCCGAAGCGCTTCTCGCTGAACTCGGGATCGGCCTTGCGCAACTGCGTCTTCAGCCCCGACAGGTGCAGGGGGCCGCGCTTCGCGAGACGCGCGACGACGGTCTGGAGCAACTCGAACGCCTGCTGCTCGTCGCCGCCGGCTTCGCGGAAACGAACCTCGGGATCGCCGTTGGCCGACTCGGCCGCGAGCTCGAGGACGCCGCGCTTCTCGAGGTTGCGCAGGAGCTCGCTGAAGCTGCGGAATCCGTACGTCGTCTCGCTGAACGTCGGGTCCTTGCGGAGCAAGGCCCGTTTGAGCTGCGACGCGAGCACCGGACCGCTGCGGCTGCGTTCGAGCCCCGACAACGTCTGGGTCACGAACACCACGAGGTCGGGCTCTTCCCGGTCCGCGACGATCGGTTCCGCGTCGGAGTCGACGGCCGCGCCGGCGGCCGCCTTGGTGCTCGCGGCCGCCTTCCCGCGCCCGGAACGCGTGCGCCGCGGCGCGGCCTGTGAGAGGTCCACGCCCTCGAGCCGCTCGTAGAAGAGGAACTCGTCGCACGCGGGAGGGAGCAGCGCGGACGTCGATGCCTCCACGCCGATGCCGATCACCCGCCGGTTCAGCTCGCGGAGCTTGTGCACGAGCGGCGTGAAGTCGCTGTCACCGGTGCCGAGGACGAAGGTGGTGATGTAGCCGCGTTCGAAGCACAACTCGATCGCGTCGACCGCCATCTTGATGTCGGCCGCGTTCTTGCGCACCGAGCCCATCCGCTGCGGGATCTCGATCAGCTCGACGTGGTGGCGCGTGAGCGTGCGCCGGTCCTCGTCGAACCGGTTCCAGTCCGCGTACGCACGCCGGACCACCACTCGGCCCCGCTCGGCCAGCGCGTCGGCGATCGGCTTGAAGTCGAGGCTCCCGGCCCGCAGTTGGTCCTCGACGCCGATGGCGAGGTTCTCGTAGTCGAGGAACAGTGCGATGCGTTCTTCGTCGTCCTGCATGGGGAGCCCTTCCGGGTTGGGGAGACTGCTCAACGCAGCGCGTCGTAACAGGCGTTGATCAGGCTGAAGCTGCGCTGGTCGCCGGCGAGGCCGATGTCCATGCGATTCATGACGTAGCCGAACGCGAGCTCCGCGTCGGGGTCGGCCCAGCCGACCGAACCGCCGGCGCCGAAGTGGCCGAACGAGCGGGGCCCGCCGAGCGCGATGAGGCTCGAACGGAGCATGAAGCCGAGGCCGAACTGGATGTCGAGGTCGAGGAGCACCGTGTTGGGTCCCTCGGTGAGTTGCGTGGTCGCGCGCGCGAGTTGCTCGGGCGAGAGGACACGGATGCCGTCGACCTCGCCGATGCACGCGGCGTAGAGCCGGGCGAGTGAACGGGCATCGGTGACACCGTTGGCCGACGGCACCTCCGCCGCTCGCATGGGGCGCGTGTTCCAGATCGCCTGATCGGTGAGCGCGCCGCCGGGAGCGAACAGCGACTTGCCGAGCGGCGTGTCCGGTCCGAGGAACTGGGAGAACATCTGGGCGATGGGGTCGTCGCCCGGGCTTGCCAGCATGTCCTCGCTGATCCCTTCGGGGATCATGCTGAGCAGTTGCGCGACGCGCGGTTCCTCGTGTTCGGGGAGCCCGATCCACAGGTCGAGGCCCAGCGGGCCGGCGATCTCGTCGCGCAGGTAGGTGCCGACGCTGCGGCCGGCGATGCGCCGGATCACCTCCCCGACCAGCCAGCCGTAGGTGGTCGCGTGATAGCCGTGTTGCGTGCCGGGCGCCCACGCCGGGTGTTGGTTCTCGAGCGCCTCGATCACCGGCTCCCACGACAGCGCTTCCTCGGCCGTCATCTCGCCGTCGACCCACGCCAGTCCGGCCTGGTGCGACAGCAGGTGTGCGACGGTGATGTCCTCCTTGCCGTTGCGGCCGAACTCGGGCCAGTACCGCACGACGGGCGCGTCGGTGTCGAGCTTCCCCTCCTGCGCGAGCCGGTTGGCGCACACGGCGGTGACGCCCTTGGTGGTCGAGAACACGAGGATGATCGAGTCCTCCGCCCACGCGCGACCGGTCGCTTGATCGGCGACGCCGCCCCAGAGGTCGACGACCTTCTCGCCGCGGTGATACGCGCTGAACGCGGCGCCCACCTCGGCGCCCGTCGCGAAGTTCGCATCGAACGCGTCGCGAACGCCTTCGAATCCGGATGCGGTCCAGCCCGCGGTGCCGGTCATGTTCAGAGGTCGTGATGCGGAGGGAGGAGGCCCTTCGCGATCGCGTCGGCGCGGGCGTGGAGCAGCTCGCCGGCTTCGTCGAGGTTGTGGCCGATCACGTAGCTGCCGTTCTTGACCTCCGCGACCACGAACCGGCCGAGCTCGAGGAGGTCGGCGACGTCATTGGGCTTGCCCATCGCGCCGAGCCGTTCGCGGAACTCCTCGAAGGTGACGACGGGTCCGGGCGCGCGTTCGTGTTGCCGTGCGAGCGCGGCGGGCCGGTTGCGCTGCGCGGTCCACAGGCCGGTGTCGAGCAGGCCGCCCGACGGGTAGAACACCGACGCGCGCACGTTGGTGCCGTTGTCGATGAGCTGGTGCGCGAGCGCCTCGGTGAAGCAGCTGATGGCCGCCTTGCTCGACGCGTACACCGACGCGTACGGGACGGGTGCGATCCCGCCGTCGCCCGACGACGTGTTGACCACGACGCCCGGCTCGCCGGACGCGATCATGCGGGGGACGAAGGCGAGCACGCCGTTGGCGACGCCGAACACGTTGACGCCGAAGCACCACTTCCAGTCGTTCGGCTCCTGCTCCCACGGCAACCCGCCGCCGCCCGACGTGACCCCCGCGTTGTTGAACAGGAGATGGCACGCACCGTACCGATCGAACACCGAGTCCGCGAGCGCCTCGACGGACGCGGTGTCGGACACGTCGGTGCGGACGCCGCTGACGTCGCCGCGATCGCGCAACTCCGCGACGGTCTGCTCGAGCACCGGTGCTTCGACGTCGGCGATCACGACGCGCGCGCCCTCGTGGAGCAGCGCCTCCACGATGCCGCGCCCGATACCGCTCGCGCCGCCGGTGACCACGGCGATCCTGCCCGTGAGCTCCTGCATCATCGAGCCCGTCGTCATCCGGTTCGTGGTCATCCGGTTCGTGGTCATCCGGCCCAGCTCACGTTGTACTCGTCCTTCCACCATTCGGCGGCCCGGATCTCCTCGGGCGTCGTGACGCGCGTGACGTCCTGGCCGAGATCGTCGGGCGTCGGGCCGACGCGCGCCGCGATCGGCGCCAGGCCGGCGAGGTCGAAGCCGTAGCAGCGCGCCGCGGTCTCACCGAGCATCTTGCGGGTATCGCCGACGGGCACGTCGACGAAGTCCTTGCGCAACCGCTCGACGGTGTTCGGCCAGGTGCCCTCGGGATGCGGGTAGTCGGTGCCCCACATCACGACGTCGCAGCCGATCGTGTGGCGGCGCCGGATCTCTTCCTTCGACATCGTCGACGCGCCCACGAAGATGTTCTCGCCGAAGTACTCCGACGGCAGCCTCGAGAGGATCCCCTTCATGAGCGCGGCCATCTTCTTGGTGGTGTGGCCGCCGCCGAGGTACTGGTCCCACTTCCACTTCATGTCGGCGACCCAGTACGACGCGCCCTCGGTGACCACGAACTTCAGGCCGGGGAAGCGTTCGAACGCGCCGCTGAACAACAGGTGCGCGATCGGGCGGTGTGTCCACCACACGACCTCGGCGAGGTAGATGCCGATGAACTCGTTCATCTCCTCGCGGGGCGCCTCGCCCGAGTGAGTGTGCACCGGGAGGTCGGCGGCCTGGCAGGCGGCCCAGACCGGGTCGTACGCCGGGTCGTTGTACGGACGGTGGCTGCGCCACATGGTGGGGATCATGATCCCGCGGATGCCCGGGTGTTCGGCGAGCCACTCGATCTCGGTGACGGCGCGGTCGATGTCGTGGCAGATGGGGACGAGACCGACGCCGGCCCGGCGGTCCGAGCTCGTCGCGCACAGCTCGACGAGGAAACGGTTGTGTGCCCGCGCGCCGGCGAACGCGAGCTCGGGATCGTCGATCTCGCCCGCCGACAGTCCCGCGCCGAACGGGGGTGACTCCATGCCGGTGATCGCGTCGGCGTCGGGGAAGATGACCTCGGCGGCCACGCCGTCGGCGTCCATCTCCTTGTCGCGCTGCTCGGCGTCCCACGCGCCGCGGAGTCCTTCTTCGTGGGTGGTCTCCCACTGCGTGATGTAGTCGTAGTTCAACTTCATCTGTTGATCGCGATGGGCGTGGCGTTCGGCCAGGTGCTCGTCGAACTGCGGGTGGTAACGCGCGTCCAGGTACGGGCGGTACTCCTCGCACGGCAGGCCGGCGTGCGCGTCGGCCGAGATGATCGTGTAGCGCTCGCCTGCGTCCGACACGTCAGTCCCTCTTTCCGAGGACGGACAGATCGTCGTAGCGCTGGTGGACGAACGGCAGCAGCCAGTCGGCCGGGACGCGCTCGACGACCTCTCCTTCTTGGGTCGTCGCGACCCGCGCGAACTCCATGGACACGATGCGGCCGACGGGGATGTCGGCGATCGGATCGAGGGGGGAGTCGAACAAGGTGAGCGTGCCGTCGATGGCACGCGCGTCGCGCGCCTCCTCGTGGCGACGGACGTGCACGAGCGCCGGTTCGGTGTCGAAGCCCTTGCCGTCGGGGGAGGGGCTGCACTTGAAGTAGAAGTCGACCTTGTCCTTGGGCGGGACGTCCATCGGGGCGCCGAGCGTGCCGCGCACCTCGGCGAGCGGGAAGCCCATCCGCTCGAAGCGCGCGTGCACGGCATCGCCGTCGAGCGCGATGGTGACGCCACCGATCTTCTTCGGCTCGCCGTACGTCTCGCGTCCGCCGATGGTCGCCTGCTCGGTGGACATCGGCATGAACAGCGCGTACTCACCCTCGACGCCGGCGTGCCGGGCGCGCACGCCGAACCACCCCGCACCGAAGATCGGGATGCCGGTGCCCATGTCGACGGTCGCGAACCGGATGCGCGCCCGCGGCTCGGACGGTTCGAGCGGCGGCGGCAACACGGCGCGGATCACATCGAGGTCGGTCTCCCATACGACGGTGACGGCGGTGGACCAGATCTTGGCCGATGTGGCCTCCACCTCGCGGTTGCGTTGCTGTTCGGGCGGGCGGGCGCCGTAACGAATCGTCATGTTGGTCTTCCTCTCTACCAGGACTTGATGACCTGTGCCGGGTCGAACGCGTTGCACGTGGAGTCGGCGGGGTAGTCGCGGGGGTCGAGGGGCACCGCGACCTCTTCGACGGTGGGGCCGATGCGATTGCCGACCTCGCGCAGCGCGGGAAGGTCGAAGCCGTAGACGGCCGCGGCCGTCGTCTCGAGCATCAGTTTCGTCTCGGCCGGCGGGCACTCGGCGAACGCGGCGCGCAACGCCTCGGTGGTGTACGGATAGCTGCCCTCCGAGTGAGGGTAGTCGGCGCCCCACATGATGCGGTCGACGCCGATGTCGTAGCGCAGTGGACTCTCCGACGGGCGCAGGAAGCTCGCCCCCACCCAGAAGTTGCGTTGGAAGTACTCTGTCGGAGTCAGCGACATCCCCTTCGCGACCGCGCCGAAGAACATTGCTTCCGCCGCGCCGCCGTGCGTCATGCGGCGCTGGAACCAGTCGAGCGTCTCGAGCGCCCGCGGGATCCACGCGGTGCCCTGCTCGGTGAGCACGACGCGCAGGCGCGGGTGGCGTTCGAGCACGCCGCTGAAGATGAGATGCCAGGCGGCGCGGTGCGCGTACCACGCGAGCTCGATGAGCATGATCGCCCGTCCGGCTTCGAGCTCGCCGAAGTCGGGGAGGCCGCTGCCGGCGTGGATGTTCAACACGACGTCGAGCTCTTCGCACAAGTCCCAGAGCGGTTCGTAGCACGGGTCCCACAACGGTGGGAGTGCGGAGTTGGGCGCGACGTTCGGGAGCATGATGCCGCCGAACACGTGCAGGTGCTCCTTCGCCCAGCGGATCTCCGCCAGCGCGTCGTCGAGATCGTTGAGGAAGATCTGGACACAGCCGGCGCGCCGCCCCGGCGCGGCGGAGCAGAAGTCGGCGAGCCACCGGTTGTGCGCCTGGAGTCCCGCCCATCGGTGGTCGTAGTCGGCGGCCGTGGGCTCGAGCGCGGTGAGGTTGCTCTGCGCGAAGAACGGCGGCACTGAGTTCGGGAACAGGACCTCGGCCACCACTCCTTGTGACTCGGTCTCGGCCAGGCGGCGGTCGCTGTCCCAATTGCGGTAGGCGGTGGGCGCGAGGAGGTCGGCGAACGGGTTGACGTAGGCGGCGGCCCAGGCGTCGAACTCGTCGCGCCACCGGGCGGGGAGGTAGGGCTTGTAGTCGAGCACGTCGGCGCCGGCGTGGCCGTCGATCGAGATGATCGTGTAGTGATCGCTGCTCATGCGCGGGGATCGTATCGTGATCCCGAAACCTCTACATGGGGCACCCATGACCGCCGATACCCCCGAGATGAGTGAGCAGGCCCTCGCCGGGTTGAGCCCGTTCGAGGTCAAGGCGCGCCTGTTGGAGCTGGCCGGCGCGTCGGCCCGGCGTCGGCACACGCGCGTCCTCGACGCCGGGCGAGGCAACCCGAACTGGGTCGCCACGACCCCTCGGGCCTCGTTCTTCCTCCTCGGCGAGTTCGCGCTCGGCGAGGCACGACGCGTATGGGACGAGCCCGATCTCGGGGGCATGCCCGCTCGGGACGGGATCGCCGGGCGGCTCGAGGACTTCCTCGCCGCGCACGCCGATCGCGACGGCTCGACGCTGTTGACACGAACCGTCGAGTACGGCCGGTCGCTCGGATTCGATGCCGACGCCTTCGTGTACGAGCTGACCGACGGCATCGTGGGCGACCACTATCCCGGCCCGGACCGCATCTGCACCCACGTCGAGCAGATCCTGCGCGAGTACCTCGCCGACGAGTTGTTGGAGGGAACGCCACCCGACGGAGCGTGGGACCTGTTCGCGACCGAAGGCGGCACCGCGGCGATCTGCTACGTGTTCGACTCGCTCGCGGCGAACCTCGTGCTCCGGCCCGGTGATCGCGTCGCCCTCATGGTGCCCGCGTTCACGCCGTACCTCGAGATCCCGCGCCTGGGTCGCTACGACCTCGACGTGATCGAGATCAACGCCAGCGCCGTCGACGAGCACGACGAACCGACGTGGCAGTTCCCCGACGCCGAGATCGACAGGCTGGCCGACCCGACGGTCAAGGCGCTGTTCGTGGTCAACCCTTCGAACCCGCCGTCGGTGATGCTCGCGCCCGAGACGTTGGCGCGCATCACCGAGATCGTCGCGACCGCCAACCCCGAGCTGATCATCGTCACCGACGACGTCTACGGGACCTTCGTGCCGGGTTTCCGCTCGCTCATGGACGTGGTGCCGGCCAACACGATCGCGATCTACTCGTTCTCGAAGTACTTCGGTGCCACCGGCTGGCGGCTCGGCGTCATCGCGCTCTACCGCGACAACGTCATCGACCGGCGAATCGCGAACCTGCCCGCCGAGGACGTCGCGCGGCTCGACCGGCGCTACGAGAGCATCTCCACCGCGACCGCGGATATCCCGTTCATCGACCGCATGGTGGCGGACAGTCGCCAGGTCGCGTTGAACCACACCGCGGGCCTGTCGCTTCCGCAACAGGTGCAGATGACGCTCTTCGCCGCGTTCGCGCTGCTCGACACCGAGCAGACGTACAAGGCCCGCACGCGCGAGATCGTCACCCGCCGTCTCACCCGCCTCTACGAAGGCCTCGGTGTCCGGCTCGAGCCCGACTCGCTGCGGGCCGGCTACTACGCCGAGATCGACCTGATGAGCTGGGCCCGGCACCGCTACGGCCCCGAGTTCGCGACGTGGCTGGCCGCGGCGAACCAACCGATCGATCCGGTGGTGCGGCTCGCCGAGGAGGCGGGCGTGGTGTTGTTGCACGGTGGCGGGTTCGACGGCCCGGCCTGGTCGGTACGGGTGTCGCTCGCCAATCTCGACGACGACTGCTACCTCGAGGTCGGCGCGGCCGTTGCCCGGATCTTCGACGAGTACGTCGAGGAGTGGAAGGGAACCGAACGGTGAAAACAACCGTCGCGGTTCCGCAGGTCAAGTACCATTTCCGACAAATCGCAACGGGAAGAGGAGCACTGGCATGAGCGCGACCCCCGAAAGCCTCGCCCCGCCCTCCTCGGCCTCGGCCGAGCTCACCCTCGCACCGCCGGCCCCGGTCACAGCCGTGGCCCCCAACCGGGCCGAGGGCATGGTCCCGATCAACACCGCCGCGATCCCCGGACTCGACGCCAAGGTGGCCGAGTACGTCGACGGGATCGTCCAGCTCGACGTGCACTCCCCGGCCTTCGCGGCCAAGGCGGGTGACGTCGCGTCGATGGGCGACGACGACATCCGCGCCGCGGCCGAGACATCGAACCGGCTGTTGGCGTCGCCGGTGCGGGCGCTGCAGCAGGGGCCCCTCGCGGAGGGGGCGAAGGTCGCATCGACGCTGCTCGACCTCCGCCGCACGATCGAGGACCTCGACCCCAAGGAAGCCACGGGGACCAAGAAGCTGCTCGGGATGATCCCGTTCGGCGACAAGATCCGCGACTACTTCCGCAAGTACGAGAGCGCGCAGTCGCACATCGACTCGATCATCAAGGCGCTCTACGACGGCCAGGACGAGCTGCGCAAGGACAATGCGTCGCTCGAACAGGAGAAGGTGCACCTCTGGGAGACGATGCAGCGGCTCACGCAGTACATCTACATCTCGCAGCAGCTCGACAACGCGCTGGTGGAGAAGATCGCCCAGATCGAGACGTCCGATCCCGAGAAGGCCAAGGCCCTGCGCGACGACGTGTTGTTCTACGCGCGCCAGAAGCATCAGGACCTGCTCACCCAGCAGGCGGTCTCGATCCAGGGTTATCTGTCGATCGACCTCGTCCGCAAGAACAACACCGAGTTGATCAAGGGCGTCGATCGCGCGACCACCACGACGGTCGCCGCGCTGCGCACCGCGGTGATCGTCGCGCAGGCCCTCGCCAACCAGAAGCTCGTGCTCGATCAGATCACCGCGCTGAACACGACGACGTCGAAGCTCATCGAGTCGACGTCGCAGTTGCTCGCGACGCAGAGCGTCGACATCAACAAGCAGGCCGCGTCGACCACGATCGGCCTCGAGTCGTTGCGGACCGCGTTCAACAACATCTATCAGTCGATGGACGCGATCGACACGTTCAAGGTGCAGGCGCTCGACTCGATGTCGCAAACCGTGACCGCACTCGAGACGGAGATCGGCAAGTCGCAGGCCTATCTGGCGCGCGTGCGCGCCTCCGACGCGCGTGACGCGTCCGCCGGTCCCGACGTCCTCGATCTCGGCGACAAGCCCACCGGGTGACGGCACCGATGGTGTCCGCTACCGCGCAGGTCGCCGGGGGATCCGCGGTGGCAATGGGAGCGACGGCCCTGGGATGCGCCGCGCTCGGCGTGTTGGGGTCCGTGCCCGCGACCATCGGCATCGTCGCGGCCGCGCCCGTCTTCGCCGGCGGCTACCTCGCGGTCCACGCGTTGCGCCGCCGTGAACCCGCACCGGTCGTCGTCGACGAGGACGCGGCGACGCTGGCCGAGCTCGACAAGCTCCTGGCCCAGGTGCACGGCCAGGTCCCGGCCGCGGTGGAGGCCCGGGTGCAACGCGTCGCGAGCACGGTGCGCCAGACGATCCCGAGACTGGGTCAACTCGGCGCCGGCAGCGCGCAGGCCCACACGGTGGTCCGCACCGCGACGAGCTATCTCCCCGAGGCCGTCGCCGCGTACATGCGACTCCCGCGCGACTTCGCCGACCGCCGGCCGGTCTCCAACGGCAAGACCTCGTTGACGGTCCTGTGCGATCAACTCGACCTGCTCGGCTCGAAGATGGACGACGTCTTCGATGCCGCGTGTCGTGCCGACGCCGACGCGCTGATCGCGCACGGCCGGTTCCTCGCGGAGAAGTTCTCGACGGGTGCACTCGCCCTGGACCCGCAGAATCGCTGAGATGCCTCCCATCGACGACCTCGCCGTGGCGCTCGACGCGCTCGAGCACGACACGCCCGCGTCGCAAGTCGACGTCCGCGCCGAAGCGGCGGCGCTCGCCGCGACCGTGTGCCGCAACTCACCGGGCGCCGTGCACGCGTGGGCCGGCGCGTTCGGCCTCTCCGAAGGCGAGTTCGCCCACGCCGCCGAGGTCGGCGCGGGATTCTCGAGAGCCGCCACGCCGGTGCTGGCGCACCTCGCCGGTTCACCCGACGCGTGGCACTACGCGTGCCGGCTGGCCGAGCTCGCGATGGCGGCGGCGTCGTTGGGCGAGCTCACCGTCTCCGCGCTCGCCACCGCAACGGTCTTGGGCAACGCGCAGCTCACTGCGGCCGGCGCGCCCGCGGGCACAGCCGCGCCGCCCGCAAGCGGCCGGTCCGTCGCCGCCCCGACGGAACCGTCCACGGCAACGACCACGCCGGTGACGACGACCGCGCCGGTGACTCCGGCCGAACCGCAGCAGAGCCTCGAGGAGTTGCTCGGTGAGCTCGACGAGCTGGTCGGACTGGACTCGGTGAAGACGGAAGTGCGGCACCAGACCCAGGTGCTGCGGATCCAGGCGCTGCGCGGCTCCAAGGGCCTGCGCAATCCGGAGCTCACCCGCCACCTCGTGTTCGTCGGCAATCCCGGAACGGGCAAGACGACCGTCGCCCGACTCGTCGCCGCGATCTACCGGGCTGTCGGCCTCCTGCCCAAGGGCCACCTCGTCGAGTGTGATCGCTCCGAGCTCGTCGCCGGGTACGTCGGCCAGACGGCGATCAAGACGGCCGAGGTGATCGGCAAGGCGATCGGCGGTGCGCTGTTCATCGACGAGGCGTATGCGCTCGCGGGCGACGACTTCGGGACCGAAGCGATCGACACCTTGGTCAAGGCGATGGAAGATCACCGCGAGGAGCTGGTCGTGATCGTGGCGGGCTATCCCGGTCCGATGCAGACGTTCATCACGTCGAACCCCGGTCTCGAGAGCAGGTTCCGGCTCACGTTGACGTTCGACGACTACAGCGACGACCAACTCGTGGAGATCTTCGGTCGCATCGCGTCCGGCGCGGACTTCACGCCGACGGATGCCGCGGTCGCGCACCTGCGCCAGATCCTCTCGGCCACGGCGCGCGACGAAGGCTTCGGGAACGGCCGGTTCGTACGCACGCTGTTCGAGTCGGCCGTCGTGCGTCAGGCGTGGCGATTGCGCGACGTCGAGAAGCCCGACGTTGCCCAGTTGCGCGAGCTGGTGCCCGCCGACCTCGACGACGATCCATCGAAGAAGACAGATACGGAGACCGACGACGTGAAGATCTCCCACTCATGACTGCGCCCACGATCGCTCCGACGCCGGCCCCTGCGCCGAGCCCGGTCACCAGCGCCCGGCAGATCGTCTCGGGCACGTTCGCCGGGACACCGGGCCGGCTGCGGCTGTTCGGGGCCGGGGCCATCGCGGCGTGCGTGTTGTTCGGCGTGTTCGGATTCACCGCGGCGACGCGGCTGCACACCGACATCAACAACATGCGCGACGACGCGGCACAGCTCGTCCGGGTGCAGGCGATCCGCACGAGCCTCGTCAAAGCGGACGCCAACGCGACGAACGCGTTTCTCGTGGGCGGGCTCGAACCTTCGGACGTCCGGGCCGCGTACGCCGACGGCATCGCCACCGCGGCGCGCACCCTCACCGACGCCTCGGGCGCGAATGCGAGCGACGCGGCGGCGCTGCGCAACGTCAGCCGTCTCGTCGCCGAGTACGACGGTCTTGTCGAGTCGGCCCGGGCCAACAACCGGCAGGGCTTCCCGGTGGGCGCCGCGTACCTCCGCCAGGCGTCGAACATGATCCAGACCGACGCGCTGCCGCCCCTCGCTTCGCTCGGCGCCGTGGAGGAGCGTCGCGTCGCCGACGCCGTGCGGGCCGCCGATTCGGCCCTCCTCCTGCTCGAGGGCTTCCTCCTCGTCGCGCTCGTGGTGCTCGTGTTCCTCCAGTACTGGCTGTACCGCAAGACGCGGCGTGTCTTCAATCCTTCGCTGGTCGTCGCGAGCGTGCTCGTGTTGGTCGTCGGCGTCGTCGGAGTCGGCATCATGGTGTGGGCCCGGGACGACGCGGAGAGTGCCCGCGACGGCGCGTACCACGAGACGGTCGCCCTGGCGACGGCGCGGATCAACGGCTTCGATGCGAAGAGCGCCGAGGCGCTCACGCTGATCGCCCGGGGTTCCGGCCAGCCGTACGAGGACCGGTTCCAGACCGTGTCGAAGGCGGCCGGTGAAGCCGTCGTCCCCACCACGTTCGACGGATCCGGGACCGGGAGCCAGCAGCTGTCGACGGTCGTGGCGTTCAGGAAGTACCTCGAGGCGCACAAAGCGGTTCGGGCGCTCGACGACGGCGGCTCCTGGGACCAGGCCGTCGCCGCCGCCACCGGCTCCGGCGCGGCCAACCGCGCGTTCGCGAACTTCGAGCAGGTCTCGCGCGCGGCACTCGACAAGGAGGCGAACGCGCTCTCGGAGGATCTCGACGGCCTGCTTGCGCCATTGACGGCCATGTCGTGGATCCTGCTGCTCGCCGGTCTCGTGGCCGCGGGCGCGGCGTGGCGAGGTATCAACATCCGGCTGGGGGAGTACCGATGACCGCGCGCCCAGTGCCGGCACTCGTGGTGATCGCCGCGCTGGCGATCACGTCCTGCTCGGGGAGCTCGAAGTCCGCCGGCCGCACGTCGGCCACCGCGACGACGACCACCGCAGCCACGGCCGCACCTCCCGCGGTGGACTGTGGCAACCCCGTGGCGTCGTTCGCGCCGAGCGGCCGGCTGGGCGCGCCCGGCAACATGCCGGCCGGCAGCTACATGGCGGAGATCCAGAAGCGCGGCCGGCTGGTTGCCGCGGTCTCGGCCGACACGCTGCTCTTCGGGTACCGCAATCCGTTGAGCGGCAAGCTCGAGGGCTTTGACATCGACATGATCCGCCAGATCGCCCAGGCGATCTTCGGGGACCCGAACCGCGTCGAGTACAAGGTGGTCACGTACGCGCAACGGATCCCCGCGTTGCAGAGCGGAACCGCCGACATCGTCGCCGACGTCATGACCGTCAACTGCCCGCGCTGGGAGAAGATCTCGTTCTCGTCGCAGTATTTCGATGCCGGCCAGAAGGTGCTGGTGCGCACCGACTCGACAGCGACGGGTATCGACGATCTCGCGGGCAAGAAGATGTGCGCGGCCAAGGGCTCGACGAACATCGACAACCTGAAGAACTACCCGAAGATCAACGTCGTGCCCGTCGACGACATCTCCGACTGCATGGTGCTGTTCCAGCAGGGCACGGTCGACTCGGTGACCGGCGACGACACCGTGCTCGCCGGTTTCGTCGCGCAGGATCCGTACGCCAAGGTGGTCGGTGCACCCCTCACGAGCGAACCGTACGGCCTCGGGATCGACAAGAAGCATCCCGAGTTCGTGCAGTTCGTCAACGCGGTGCTCGAGAAGATGCGCGCCGACGGCACGTGGAAGCAGATGTACGCCCGGTGGCTGAAGCCGACCGGCGCCGTTCCCGACCCGCCGCCGGCGCTCTACGGCCGGACTCCGTGAGCGTGACGATGACCCCGGCCGCACCGGCTTCGAACGCGCCGCCGACCCCTCCGGGCCGGCTCACCGTTCCGGCCTCACCGGACGAGATTCGCCCGTTCCTCGCGGCGCTCGATCGCTGGATCGCGGCGCTGCGCGCGTCGCTCGACCAGCTCGACGCCGGCGCGCAGCTCGCGAGCGACCCCGCGGCTCACACGGCCGACATCAGCCTCGCGATGTCGTTGTGGCAGTCGATCGCGGCGCGGCGCGACGAGCTGCTGACCACGTGGGACAGTGGTCGGGTGGGACCCGACGAGCTCTCCAAGCTCGCGGTGCTCATGTGGGGCCGGCTGCCCGACCCGCTCGGGGCCGCCTCCGCGTTCACGTTGACCGAGGCGGGCACGCTCGCGGCCGCGCTCACCGATCGGCTCACGGCCGCGCTGTCGACCGACGCCGTTGCCGGCTCCGGTGTGGCCGCCACGATCACCGCCGTTCGGGCCGCGATCGCGCGCGGCCGGGCGCAGGCCGACGTGCTCGGGATGGCTCGGTCCCGTATCGACGCGATCGAGTCGCAGCTCGATGGGGCGCTCGCCGGCAAGGATCGGGATCGCATCACGACCACCGTGACGGCGCTCGACGCCGAGATCTCGATCATCGAGCGGGACCTGATCAAGGAAGCCGGTCTGCGCACCGGGACCGCGCACCTGCTCGCGAGTCTCCGCGCGCACTACGCGCAGCTCGAAACCCGCGCGCCGTCGGTGGAAGCACTCGCGGAGCGCTGCCGGTCGCGGATCACCGGGGCGCCGAACGTCGACGTCCCGAAGGTGGGGGAGTTGGGACCGCCGCCGGACGCAACCACCACCGCGGCGACCGCCGCGGAATGGGCGGCGGCCCGTGCCGAGCTGAAGCACTACGCGGCGGGTCTCGATCGCTGCGCAATCGCGATGAACGATGCCGAGCGACAGTACGGCACGCCGCTGACGGCTCGCGACGATCTCCGCGGCCTGCTCGGCGCGTATCGCAACCGGGTGGAGCGTTCGGGCCTGGCCGAGGACGTCCCGCTCTCCGATGCGTATCGCGCCGCGCACGACGTGTTGTGGTCCGCGCCCTGTGATCTCGCGCGGGCGCAAGACCTCGTCAACCGCTACTTGCACGCCGTTCGGATCGCGGTCGGTGCCGACCACGTTGTTGAAGGAGAGCATCCGTGACCGCGATCGCCTGCACGCAGCCGGGTTGTACCGGCCAGATCGAAGACGGCTACTGCAACGTGTGCGGGAGCCCCGCCGCGGCCACGCCGTCCACATCCACTCCATCCACGTCGAGGCCCGCCACGAATCTCTCGATGAAGCTGTCGAGCACCCCGCTGGGCTCGGCGCGTGCCGGGTTGAGCCGGCCGACGCGCCGGTTGGTCACCGCGACCAATCGGGTCCAGCACCTCGGCGCGGGCATCACGACCGTTCCGCCGGCTCCGGTTGCCGACCCGCGGACGGCGGTGCTCGCCGACCCGTCCGTTTCCGAGGAGAAGCGCTTCTGCTCGTCGTGCGGCTCGCCCGTCGGGCGGGCGCGTGACGGCCGGCCCGGCCGGACCGAAGGCTTCTGCCCGAAGTGCCGCACGCCGTACTCGTTCGCGCCCAAGCTGCACGAAGGCGATCTCGTCGGTGGCCAGTACAAGGTCGTGGGATGCATCGCCCACGGCGGCCTCGGCTGGATCTACCTCGCGCAGGACCAGAACGTGTCGGACCGTTTCGTCGTGCTCAAGGGACTCCTGAACACCGGCGACGTCGACGCGTTCGAGGCGGCGGTGGCCGAGCGGCAGTTCCTCGCCGAGGTGCAACACCCGTTGATCCTCGAGATCTACAACTTCGTGAGCTTCGAGGGCGCGGGCTACATCGTGATGGAGTTCGTGGGCGGTCGGTCGCTCAAGCAGATCCTGAAGGATCGCATGCTGGCCAACGCCGGGAAGTACGACGCCATCCCCGCCGATCAGGCGATCGCGTACATGATCGAGATCCTTCCCGCCTTCTCGTACCTGCACTCGCTCGGGTTGTTGTACTGCGACTTCAAGCCCGACAACGTGATCCAGGCCGGTGACACCATCAAGCTCATCGACCTCGGTGGCGTGCGGCGCGCCGACGACGATCACTCGGCCATCTACGGCACGGTCGGCTACCAGGCGCCCGAGGTCCCCGACATCGGGCCGAGCGTCGCGAGCGACATCTTCACCATCGGTCGCACGCTCGCCGTGCTGGCGATGGAGTTCCGCGGCTACCAGTCGACGTACGCCGCGAGCCTGCCGGCCGTCGACGACACGCCGCTGTTCCAGCGCTACGACTCGCTGTACCGCGTGCTCGCGAAGGCGACGGCCGTCGATCCCGACGACCGCTTCCAGACCGCGGACGAGCTGCGCGACCAGTTGCTCGGTGTGCTGCGCGAAGTCGTGGCCGTCGACACCGGTGTGGCCGCGGCCGCCCACTCCACCCCGTCGTCGCTCTTCGGCGCGCCGACCGGTGCCGGGGCGGAGCTCGCGTGGGCCGACCTTCCCGCGCTGCGTATCGATCGCTCCGATCCGTCGGCCGCGTGGCTCGCCGGCGTGTCCGTCGCCGACGGTGCGCAGCGGCTCCAGGTGCTCGAGCAGGCGCCCGAGCAGACGGTGGAGGTGCAACTCGCGAAGGCCCGGGCCGCGATCGACGCCGCCATGTACCCGGTCGCGGAGCAAGTGGTGAACGACGTGCTCGCGACCAACGCATGGGAGTGGCGCGCCGTGTGGCTCTCGGGACTCTCGGCGCTGGCGCGCTCGGACTTCGAAGCCGCGGTGACCGCGTTCAACACGGTGCTGGCCCAGGTGCCCGGTGAGCTCGCGCCGAAACTTGCGCTCGCGCTGGCGTGCGAGCGGACCAACGCCGCCGATCTCGCCGAGCAGCTCTACGGGGTCTGCGCCGCGACCGACGCCAACTATGTGGCGCCCGCCGCGTTCGGCCTGGCCCGGACCCGCCAGACCCGCGGCGACGTGCAGGGCAGCCTCCAGGCGCTCGACCTCGTCGCGCCGACGAGTGGTGCGTACGTTGCGGCGCGCCGACGGCGGGCGGACCTGCTCACGTCGTCGTCACCCGGACTGGATCAGCTCGCGGCCGCGGCAGCGAGTGTCGAGAACATCCCGATCGACCCGCGCGATCGACTGACCGTGCAGGTGCGGATCCTCGTCGCGGCCGTCGCGGAGGTCGACCGTACGGGCGCCCAGGCGCACACGAAGATCGCCGGTGTCCCGGCGACCGAGGCGGAGCTGCGCGCCGCGGCAGAGCATGCCTACCGCGACCTCGCGACGCTCACGTCGAACCGCGCCGAGCGGATCCAGCTGGTCGATGCCGCCAACGCCATCCGGCCCCGGACGCTCGTGTGACCGCCTGTCCCGCCTGCCGTGCGACCGTCGACCCCGGCGACCAGTTCTGCGAGTCGTGCGGCGCGACGCTCGTCGCCGACCCGACGCTCATCGCCGGCCCGATGGAGGGTTCGGCACCGATCCCGGCACCCGAAGCAAACCCGGCACCCGAAGCAAACCCGGCACCCGAAGCACAGCAATGCGCGTGTGGCGGAACGTTCGACGCCGACGGCTGGTGCACGGTGTGCGGATCGCGCGCGCCGAATGAGCGGGATCACTTCACCGAGCAGGTCGCGCCCAACGCGGCGGCGGTGTGCGACAAGGGGAAGGTGCATCCGCGCAACGAGGACGCGATGGCGTTGGCCGCGTCGCACGAGCGGATCGTGCTCGTCGTGTGCGACGGTGTGAGCAACTCGACCGACAGCGACGTCGCGTCGCTTGCCGCGGCCCGTGCCGCGCGCGACGTGCTCGATCACGAACCCGTGGTGCCCACGCGAACGCCGGACGCATTGGCGGCCGCGTGGACGGCGGCGTTCGGCCGGGCGGTTGCCGCGGCGCAGGAACGTGCGGCCGCGGCCGCGGTCACCGTCGGCGCCAAGGAGAACCCGCCGTCGTGCACCTTCGTCGCGGCCGTCGTCGACGGGCCGGTGCTCGTGGCCGGGTGGGTCGGTGACAGCCGCTGCTACTGGTTCGGCGACGACGGCACTGCCGCGCAGATCTCGGTCGACGATTCGTGGGCGACCACGGAGGTCGCACGCGGCATCACCCGCGAGGTCGCAGAACGGGATCCGCGCGCCCACTCGATCACCCGCTGGCTCGGGAGCGATTCGCCGGGGGGCGCACCGTCGTGCGCACCGGTCTCCGTCGAAGCGGGCGGGTGGGTGCTCGTGTGCAGCGACGGCCTCTGGAACTATTGCTCCGAGGCCGCCGAGCTGGGGCACCTCCTGACCACCGAGATCGCTGCTCACGGGGACGACCCGCTCGCCGTCGCTTCGGCGCTCTGCGACTGGGCCAATGAGCAGGGCGGCCACGACAACGTGACCGTGGCGCTCGCCCACGTCGCCCCACGACCTGTCTGACCCAACGAGGAGAACCCCATGGCCGACTGGACCACCGAAGTCTTCGAGAACGAGTACCTGCCCGCCGACGCCACCGAGGTCCACGCGATCGTCACCGTGACGTGTTCCGGCGCCGGCGGTGCCGGACAGTCGGGTGCGGTCGCGGAGGTGATCATCGTCGACACGTCGGGTTCGATGGCGTCGCCGCATACCAAGATCTCCTCGGCGCGCGAGGCTGCCGCCGCGGCGATCGACGAGCTCGCGGACGGAACCCTGTTCGCGGTCGTCTCGGGCGACAACTCGGCCACCGTCGTGTACCCCCCGAGTCGTGGGATGAGGCCGGCCGACTCCGATACGCGTGCCGCGGCCAAAGCCGCGGTTGCGCACCTCGATGCCCAAGGAGGCACCGCGATCGGGAGTTGGCTCGCCGAGGCGACGGAGCTCTTCGGGACCGTCGAGGCTGCTCAGCGCCACGCGATCCTGCTCACCGACGGCCGCGACGAGTCGGAAACAGCGCAGGCGCTCCAAGCGGGCGTCGAGGGTGCCCGCGGCGTGTTCCAGTGCGACTGTCGTGGTGTGGGTGCCGATTGGGAGGTCGACGAGCTGCGCGGGATCGCGTCCGCGCTCCTCGGGTCGGTCGACATCATCGCCGAGCCGGAGAAGATGGCCGGGGACTTCCGCGACATGATCCGCGCCGCGATGGGGCGCGGCATCGCCGACGCAAAGTTGCGGGTGTGGGCGCCGCAGGGCTCGCAGTTGCTCTTCGTCCGCCAGGTCGGCCCCACGATCGAGGAGCTCACCGATCGTGCGGTGCCGGTCTCCGAGTTGGTGCGCGAGTACCCGACCGGATCGTGGGGTGACGAGTCGAGGGATTACCACGTCGCGGTGAAGGTGCCGCCCAAGCAACTCGGTGCCGAACAACTCGTGGCGCGCGTGCAGCTCGTCGTCGACGACGCGGTGGTCGGGCAGGGTCTCGTCCGAGCGACGTGGTCCGACGACACCACGTTGACGACGCGCATCAATCCCGCCGTCGCGCACTACACCGGTCAGACCGAACTGGCCTCCGCGATCCAGGAAGGGCTCGCGGCGAAGGCGGCCGGTGACGAGGCCACGGCCACGCTCAAGCTCGGCCGCGCCGCGCAACTCGCCGCGCAAACGGGCGACGAGGAAGCGACGAACAAGCTCCAGCGGGTCGTGGAGATCACCGACGCCGAGACCGGCACGGTGAAGCTCAAGCGAGACGCCTCGAAGCTCGACGAGATGGTGCTCGACACCAGCTCGACCAAGACGACGCGGGTGCGGTGATGAGCTTCAAGTGCCCGCAGGGCCACGACTCGAGTACCTCGGACTTCTGCGACGTGTGCGGCGAGCCGATCCAGGCGGTACCAGCCGCGCCGGCGGCCGCGGCGCCGGCATCATCATTGACGCTCGATCCTCCGGTCGCCGCCCCCACGAAGAAGTGCCCGAGTTGCGGTGACGAGAACCCGGCCGACGCGGTGTTCTGCGAATCGTGCGGCTGTGATTTCGCGACGGGTCAGGTTCCGCCGCCGGCCACGCCGATGCCGGACCCCGGCGCAGACTGGGTGGCCGAGGTCTGGATCGATCCCGACTGGTTCGCGGCCCAGAACACTCCCGGCGCGTGCGCGACGAGCGGTGCGCCGACCGTCGTGCCGATCCGCGCGACGACGGCGCTGATCGGCCGCCGCTCCAAGAGCCGGAGCATCAATCCCGAGATCGACTGCACGAACGACGGCGCGGTCTCACACCAGCACGCCCAACTCACGTTGGATCACGACCGTTGGTACGTCGAGGATCTCGGCTCGACGAACGGTACCTTCGTGGGCACACCCGGCGATCCGCTCCCGACGACCCCGCTCGACCCGCATCAGCGCCACGAGCTTGCCGACGACGAACGCGTCTACGTGGGGGCGTGGACCCGCGTCATGGTGCGCCGCGCCACGGACGACGAGAAGAACACCGGTCTCTGAACGGACCCGTTCCGACCAGCTGCGACCGTCGTCGCGTTCGCTCGGCTGCAGGCGTTATCCGTCGGCGGTGAAGGGAAGTGACGCGTAGCGGCGGACGAACGGGCCGCTCGCGAACTGGCCTCGCTCGGCATCCACGACGAACCGCGGGCAGCGGGCGAGTAACTCCTCGAGCGCAACGCGCGCCTGGAGGCGCGCGACCGCGGCGCCGAGGCAATGATGCGGTCCGAAGCCGAAGCTCATCATCCGGTTGATGGAACGGGTGACGTCGCACTCCTCGGCGTCGGGGCCGAACTCGGCCGGATCACGATTGGCCGACCCGTACAGCAACAGCACCTTCTTGTCCTGCGGGATGACGCGACCGTGCAGCTCGACGTCCACGGTGGCCGTTCTCGCCAGTCCCTGCACCGGGGAGGTGAGCCGCAGGAACTCGTCGACCGCGTTGGGGATGGCCTCGGGAGCGTCGAGGAGGATGCGCCGCTGGTCGGGCAATCGGGTCAACAACTCGGCGCTACCACCGAGCAGACCGGTGGTCGTGTCGTTGCCGCCCGCGACCATCGTGAACGCATACCCGAGGATCTGGACGAGGGAGACGGGTACGCCGTCGTCCTGGAGCCGGACCAGGTCGGTGATCGTGTCGTCGCCGGGATCGTGGCGGCGACGTTCGACCAGCGCGGCGAAGTACTCGATCATCTCGCCGATGGCCTCGGGCGCGGCGAGCACGTCGCCCGCCGCGTTCGCGGCGACGACGGCGTCGGTCCAACGATCGAAGCGATCACGATCGGATGCCGGGACGCCGAGATAGTGCGCGACGACGAAGCTCGGCAGCGGTTTGAACAGCTCCGCGGCGACGTCGCCGGCGCCGTTGGCGCGCAGCCGTTCGATGCGGGTGACGACGAACTCGCGAATCGCCGGCTCGAGATCCACGACTCGCTTCGGCGTAAACCCACGCGCGAGCAAGCGGCGGAAGTCGGTGTGCTCGGGTGGGTCCATCATCACGATGGGTGTGGCGTCGTGATCGAGACCGGCGCGTGCGCGTTCGTCGTACGCGAAGGTGAGTCCCCGGGCCGACGAGAAGGTGGCCGTGTCGATCGCGGCCGCGGACACGTCGTCGAAACGGGACAGCACCCAGTAGCCGCCGTCTTCGACGTAATGGAGCGGGTCGTGTTCTCGCAGCCATCGGTACATCGGAAACGGGTCGCGCCACCGTTCGCCGCCGCACGGCACGAAGCCCGAGATCTCGTCCATCGCCTTCACTGCTCCGACATGATCGCCTCGAACTCCGCGAGCGGGTCGCGGCGCACCTTGCCCTGCACGTCGACGACGACCGATTCGATGGTCGCGGTGCAGCTGAACGGCGCATCGTAGCCCGGCGCGATCGCGGGGCCCACCTCGTACCCGCACGTCAGGCCGTTGCCGGTGTTGGTGAAACGCGTGGGCGTGAACTTCGGGATCACACCGCGGCCGACGATCTCGCCGTCGAGCGACAAGGTGCCGGCGCCACCGCCGTTGTCGTCGGGCACGAACGCGAACGCGACCGTGTGCCGCCCGGCGGTGACGACCGCATCCGACTCGATGACGTGGTGCTCCTTGCCGTAGAGGTTGTGCACGTACCGCGGGTGCCCGTCGAGCAGATGCAGCGTCCATCCGCCCAGGACCGATCCGAGCGCCAGCAACACGCCGTTCGGTGGTCGATCGCCGGCCCCGTCGATCGTCGCGGTGATCGTGTGGGCGCGCCAGCGCACGTCGACCGCGACCGGTTCGGGGACGGGTGCCGTGCCCGGGAGGTAGACGTAGCGATCGCGCGTGCTGCGCCGCCGCGGCCGGGGATACACGATGGCGCGCAGCACGCGGTTGTCGAGCGGCAGCACCTGGAACTTGCGGGCTTCTTCCCACCACAGCTCCACGAGCTCCGCGAGTCGTTCGGGTTCTTCGGCCGCGAGGTTGCGGGTTTCCGAGACGTCCTCGGCCACGTGGTAGAGCTCCCACACGTCGTCGACGAACGGCGTGTCGAACGCGTTGGCCCCCTCGGCCGGACCACCCAGCGACTTGAACGTCACGGCCTTCCACCCGCGGTGGTAGATCGCACGGGAGCCGAGCATCTCGAAGTACTGCGTCTCGTGCCGTTCGGGCGCGTCGGCACCGTCGTCGGGCAGGAGGTACGCGAAGCTCGTGCCGTCGACGGGTTGCTGCTCGACACCGCCGATGCGAGTGGGCGCGTCGATGCCCACGAGCTCGAGCACCGTGGGCAACACGTCGACGGCATGGGCGAACTGGTGGCGGATCGCACCACCTCCCAGACGGCGGGGCCAGTGCACGATGCACGGGTCGGCGATCCCGCCCTCGTGGACTTCGCGCTTCCAGCGCCGGAACGGCGTGTTGCCGGCCATGGTCCAGCCCCACGGGTAGTTGTTGTGCACGGTGGGCCCGCCCAGCTCGTCGATACGCGCCCGGAGCTCCGTGGGCCCCGCGGGGTCGATGTTCACGAGCCGCACGTCGTTGATCGAACCAGTCTCGCCGCCTTCGGAGCTGGCGCCGTTGTCGGAGACGGCGATGATGAGCGTGTTGTCGAGATCGCCACGCGCCTCGAGGAACGCGAGGACCCGGCCGATCTCGTGGTCGGTGTACGAGAGGAACGCGGCGAAGCACTCCATGAACCGCGCCGCGACCGCTTGGTCCTCGGGCGCGAGCTCGTCCCACGCGGGAACCCAGCTCGGGCGGGGCGACAGCGCCGTGCCCGGAGGGAGCAGGCCGCTCTCGAGCTGGCGCGTGTGCACACGATCGCGCCAGGCATCCCACCCGTCGTCGAAGTGCCCGCGGTACTTCTCGATCCACTCCCGGGGCGCGTGATGGGGTGAATGGCAGGCGCCGGTGGCGAAGTAGAGGAAGAACGGCTGCTCGTCGTCGACGTGGCGGAGGTCGGAGAGGAACTCGATCGCCCGGTCGGCGAGGTCCGCGCTCAGGTGGTAACCCTCGTCGATTGTGCGCGGGGGCAGGACCGAATGGTTGTCGTGGTAGAGCGTCGGCACGAACTGGTGGGTCTCGCCGCCGTGGAAGCCGTACCAACGGTCGAAGCCGCGCGCGAGGGGCCAGCTGCCACGATCGGCGGCCATGTGCGTTTCGTCGTCGGGGGTGAGGTGCCATTTGCCGACCGCGTAGGTCGCGTAGCCGTGCTCGCGCAGGATCTCGGGGAGGAAGCCGTTCTCGCGGGGGATCAGGCCCCAGTAGCCGGGGAATCCCATGGCGAGATCCGCCACGCGACCCATGCCGTTGCTGTGATGGTTGCGTCCTGTGAGCAGGCAGGCGCGCGTCGGCGAGCACAGCGCCGTCGTGTGGAAGTTGGCGAGGCGAACGCCGCCGGCGGCGAGACGGTCGAGGTTCGGTGTGGCGATGTCGGAGCCGTAGGAACCCAGCTGTGCGTAGCCGACGTCGTCGAGCACGAGCAGCAGCACGTTGGGTGCTCCCGCGGGCGGCTCGGGCTCCGGCGGCCACCACGGCTCGGAGTCTCGAAAGTCGCGGCCGATGACTCCTCGGAACTCGGCACCGAGAGACATCGCTACTCCTCCCCCCGGACTTCCTCGATATCGCCCCTGAGCCCAATTGCGTCGGACAACTTCGGCGCGCGTATCGGAGCTTCGAAGGAGGCGGTGGCGCCGGGGACGAGCACCGAGGTCGTCTTGCCGCGCACCCACCGGCCGATGATGCCGCGGTCCTCCGCGAACACCGGGCCCGTGACGGCACAGACGACCACGACCATCCCGATGCCGGTCAACCAGGTGACCAGGGCGAGGGTGACGCCGAAGAAGCCGAACTGACGCTGGTTGGACTCCATCGTGTGCGGCATCCAGATCGCCGCCGACAGCGCATACGCACCCATCGCGGTGCCGGTCAGGACGGCTGTGAGCGAGAGCGCGCGAAATCGTACCTGGCGCTGCAGCATCAGCCAGGGTGTCACCCACCACATCCCCACCGAGGCGGCCCACGCCAGGACGGCGAAGAGGGCCGTCTCCGGCCCGCCTCGCAACACGCCGCGGAGAAGGCCGAGCACCGCGGTGTACGCGGCGAGCCCTGCCAGCCACGAGGCGCCGACGGCATACCCCGAGATCCCGCCCCCCGCGGGACGCCGCCACGCCTTGGTGTACACCCGCCGCAGCGCGCCCGTGAACGAGCTCACGTAGAAGAACGTGAAGATCAACCCGAGAATGCCGGTGGTCCGGCGGATGTCGTTGGTGTTCGCGAACGCGCCCTTGACGCTCTTGAGCCCGTCGCCGCTCAACCCGGCCCGGCGAGCCACGGTCGTAAGGATCGAGTGCCGCACCGAGGACGGCGTGAAGGCGGCGACGACGAGCAGCGCGGGGAACAACGACACGAAGGCCTTGGCCCCGAGCGCGACGCTGCGATCGATGAACTCGTTCTCGAGCAGCCGCTCCCACACGCGCCAGAAGATCGTGCGCTCGACCCACGACAGCACACCATCGACGAGGGCTCGCACCCGCTCCATGGTCTCGCGCACCAGCCGCACCGCTCTCGACATCCGCAACCCTGCCTTGTTCGATCCCGTTCCACGCATGCTCGCGCTTCGACGCGCCCGCCGGCGGACCCTGGCCGACGTGGCGTGAACGGCGATAGGGTGGCGTATGGCCTTACGGAAGAGGAATGCCCCGGTTGTCGATGCATCGATGCGGGCCGAGGCGGGTCGTGCCGCCCGTCGAGCGGTGCCGCGGTCGAGTCACGCGGAGTGGTCGGCGCCGTCGACGCGGCGCGATCCCGTCGCACTCCTCGAGGAACAGGAGCAGACTCGGGTTCCCGAGCTCGTGCCCCTTCGCCACGAGCGGATGCTCGCGTCCCCGTTCGCGTTCTACCGCGGGGCGGCGGTCGTGATGGCCGCCGACCTTTCCGGACCGGCGAACACCGGCCTGCTCGTGCAGTGCTGCGGCGACGCCCACCTCGCCAACTTCGGCGGTTTCGCCGCGCCGGACCGGACGATGGTCTTCGACATCAACGACTTCGACGAGACCCACCCGGGCCCGTTCGAATGGGACGTGAAACGGCTCGGGGCGAGCTTCGAGATCGCGGCACGGTCCCGGGGCTTCGACGCCGCGATGACACAGCGCATCGTCCGGCAGATGACGCGTGCGTATCGAGAAGCGATGACGGAGTTCGCGGGAATGCGGAACCTCGACGTGTGGTACTCGAGGTTGAACTCCGACGAGATTCTGGCGCGTTGGCGAGGGAAGGTTTCGGCCGCGGCAGCCAAGCGCGTCGAGAAGAACATCACAAAGGCCGAGACGCGCGACAGCATGCGCGCGTTGACGAAGCTCGCTCGCCCCTTCGAGGGCGAGTTCCGCATCGCGAGCGACCCCCCGTTCGTGGTGCCGCTTCGCGAGCTCGGGCTCGGCGCGCACACCGATGAACAGGAGGCGATGCTGCACGAGCGATTCGCTGTGTACCTTCGCAGCCTGCAGGGAGACCGGCGCCTGCTCCTCGACGGTTTTCGCATCGTCGACTTCGCCCGCAAGGTCGTCGGTGTCGGCAGCGTGGGGACGCGGTGCTGGATCGCCCTCCTGATGGGACGGGACAACAACGACCCGTTGTTCCTGCAGATCAAGGAGGCCGAGGCTTCCGTCCTCGAGCCCTACGGGGTCAAGAGCGCCTACACGAGCCATGGCCGGCGGGTGGTCGAGGGGCAACGGCTGTTGCAGGCGGCGGGCGACATCCTCCTCGGATGGCTCCGGGCCGAGGGACTCGATGGCGTGACCCGCGACTACTACGTGCGTCAGCTGTACGACTGGAAGCTGTCGCCACAGATCGACACGATGTCGGTCGAACTGCTCACGGCCTACGCCGAGTTGTGCGGCGAGACGCTCGCCCGCGGCCACGCGCGCTCCGGTGATCGGATCGCGATCGCGGCGTATCTCGGATCGGGTGACACCTTCGACCGGGCCGTCGCCGGCTTCTCGTCCGCGTACGCCGACCAGAACGATCGCGACTACGCGGCGGCAGTCACGGCGTTCGCAGTCCCGGCGAAGCGCTAGGACCCCTTCCGATGCTCGCCGGGATCCTTCCGGTCGACCGCAAGCGGGTCCCCATGGACATCGCGGCCGGCGTGACGCTCGCCGCGCTCGGGATCCCGGAGGTGATGGGCTACACGAAGATCGCCGGGATGCCGGTGATCACGGGCCTCTACACCATCCTGATCCCCATCGCGGTGTTCGCCGTGCTGGGCTCGTCGCGCCATCTGGTGGTGGGGGCCGACTCGGCCACCGCCGCGATCCTCGCCGCGGGGCTGGCGGGCATGGCCCCGGTCGCGTCGCCCGAGTACGTCACCCTCGCCGGAATGCTGGCGATCATCACCGGCGGCATCCTGATCCTGGCGCGCCTCATCCGGCTCGGCTTCCTGGCCGACTTCCTCTCGCGCAGCGTCCTCATCGGGTTCCTGACCGGTGTCGGCATCCAGGTCGCGATGGGTCAGCTCGCGGGGATGTTGGGCGTTGCCTCGCCGAGCGGCGGCACGCTGCGCAAGTTCGTCGAGACCCTCAAGGAGATCCCCGACACGAGCATGGCGACGCTCGCCGTCTCGTTGAGCGTGCTCGCGGTGATCCTCGGCGCTCGAATGATCGACCGGCGCATCCCCGGCGCGTTGATCGCGGTGATCGGCGCAATCGTGGTGAGCTGGCACTGGGATCTCGTGGCCCACGGCGTCTCGACGCTCGGCGAGGTACCGAGCGGTCTGCCGAGCTTCGGCTTTCCCGACGTGACCTGGGCGCAGTTCCAGGAGCTGCTCGGCACGGCCGGAGCGGTGTTCATCGTGATCCTGGCGCAGAGCGCGGCGACCTCACGAGCCTACGCGGCGAAATACAGCGAATCCTTCGACGAGAACGTCGACCTCGACGGCCTGGGCGCGGCCAACATCGTCGCCGGCCTCTCGGGCACCTTCGTGGTCAACGGCAGCCCGACCAAGACGCAGATGGTCGATGGTGCGGGAGGCAAGAGCCAGCTGGCGTCGCTGACGACCGCGGTGATCGTGCTCGTGGTCCTGCTCTTCCTGACCGTGCCGCTCCAGTACATGCCCAACGCGGTGCTGGCATCGGTCGTGTTCCTCATCGGGATCGAGCTCGTCGACGTCGGCGGCATGAAGAAGATCTTCCGCCTCCGGCGCGACGAGTTCCTCATCGCGTTGCTGACGGCACTGGTCGTGGTCGTCCTCGGCGTCGAGCAGGGCGTGATCGTCGCGATCGTGGTGTCCGTGCTCAACCACTTGCGCAGCGGGTACCGCCCCAACGACACGGTGCTCGTTCCCCGTGAGGCAGGGGGGTACCGGGAAACGGCCGTTGTCGCGGGTGCGCAGACCAAGCCCGGGCTCATCGTGTATCGGTTCTCGGCCAGCCTGTACTACGCGAACGCCACGAGGTTCAGTGAGGAGATCCTGGAGCTCGTGGGCGAGGGCGCCCCGGAGGTCACCTGGTTCTGCATCGACGCGGCCGCGATGCCCGACGTCGACTACAGCGGTGGTCAGACCCTCCTCGACCTGTGCGGCGAGCTGAAGGAGCGCGGCGTGCGCCTCGTGTTCTTCGGTGTGATCGATCCGGTGCGTGCGCAACTCGACCGTTACGGCGTCACCGACCTGGTCGGGACCGACGCCTACTTCGTCGACACCCACGACCTCGTCGCGGCCTACGACGCGCGATCTCACGACGCCGGGTGACGAGTCCGACGGGTCACGAGCGTTCGAGCGTCGTCGGGCGCTACGTTCCGCGTCGATGACCTGACCACCGTCGGCTGGGTAGCCTCGGTGCCGTGAAACCGGGTCGCACCGCCGTGGGGTTGCTTGTCACGATCGTGCTCGTGCTCGTGGCGAACACGCCCGGGCCGGCGAGGGCCGAGACGGCGAGGATCGAGACGGTTCGTTCGGCCACGAAGACGGCCCCAAAGACGGCCACGAGCTGTGACGACACCGACCCCACGTCGTGTCTCCTGCCCTGGCCCAACGACCAGTTCACGCGGGCCGATCCGTCGACGCCGACCGGCCGCCGGCTCGCGTTGCCGCGCTCGGTCATGCCGGCGAACAAGAGCGGCGTTCGCATCGACCCGGCCGAATGGAACCGCAACGACGGGTTCAGCCCCGCGTCGAATCTTGTGGCGGTGATCCGCGGTGTCGATCCGGGGGCCTCGAAGTTGCCGCCCGTCACCGGCATCGCGAAATCTCTCGCGGCCGACTCGCCGGTCGTGCTCGTCGACCTGACGACGGGGAAGCGTGTGCCCGCGTGGGCCGAGCTCGACGCGCACGCCACGGACGACGCGAAGCGGGCGCTGCTGATCGTGCCCGCGACGTCCCTCGCCGAGGGACACCGTCACGCGGTCGGACTCCGCGGCCTCGTACGTGCCGACGGGTCGAAGATCGCGCCGTCGCGGTCATTCGTGATGCTCCGCGCGCATCCGACCGCGGAACAACGACGGTGGCTGCGCGGGCTCGCGAAGGCCGGCGCGCCGGCGAAGCAGCTCACGCTGGCGTGGGGCTTCACCGTCGCGAGTGCGCGATCGCTGTCGGGCCGGCTCCGGTCGATGTGGGACGCGACCCGCTCGTCGCTGGGCTCGGGAGCGCCCGCGTTCACGGTCACCTCGGCCACGCCGACGGGTCCGATGACCGTCGTGCGCGGGACACTGGCCATGCCCCGCTACCTCAGCGGCACCGGCGGCCCCGGCTCGGTGCTGAACAACGCCGGGAATCCCAATGGGATCCCGAAGCGCAACGGCACGATGCCGGCGGACTTCCTCTGTACGGTCCCGGCGTCGGCCACGGCGGACAAGCCGGCTCGCATGCTGCTCTACGGGCACGGTCTGCTCAACTCACGCGACGAAGCGCTCGACATCGGCAAGGTTGCCGCGACCGTGAACGTCGGCTTCTGCGCGACCGACTACCTCGGCATGAGCTCGGCCGACGTTGCCACGGTGATCCGCGAGTTCCAGGATCTCACGCGCTTTCGCACCCAACCCGACCGGATGCAGCAGGGCCACCTCGCCTTCCTCCTCCTTGGACGGCTCCTGCGCAGCGCGCGGGGGTTCGCGACCGCGGCGCCGTTCAAGGGGGCCGACGGCCGTCCGGTCATCGACACGACGAAGCTCGCGCTGCTCGGCGCATCGGAGGGTGGGATCCTCGGGGGCGCGGCGTCGTCGCTCACGAAAGACTGGGACCAGGTCGTGCTCGCGGTGGGCGGTCTCGGGTACAACCTGTTGCTGCCGCGCAGCGTGGATTTCGACAAGTTCGAGCAGGGCTTCCGAACGAACTATCCCGACGAGCTCGACCGCGTGCTCGCGCTGGAGCTCATGGAACAGTTGTGGGATCGCGGCGAGAATGCCGGCTACGCCCAACATCTCGTCGCGCGTCCCTACCCGGGGTCCGTGGCGAAGTCGGTGCTGCAGCTCGAAGCGTTCGGTGATCACCAGGTGGCGAACGTGAGCACCGAGAAGCTCGCTCGTACGCTGGGCATCGCGCGCCGCGCGCCCACGCTCGCGCCCGGTCGTTCGACCGACATCGAGCCGCAGTGGGGAATCCCCGCGATCCCCTCGTTGCCGGCGACGGGTTCCGCGCTGGTGGTGTGGGACTTCGGCACCCCGGCGCCGCCCGTCACCAACACGGCGAACCGCGGGGGAGACGATCCGCACGGCAAGCTCGGCGACGAGACCCGGGCGCTCACGATGCTGGTCGCGTACCTGAACACCGGTCAGTTGATCGACGTGTGCGCCGCGGGGCCCTGCCGGACTCCGGGTCCATGACGTAGCTTCAGGCCGAACGCACGACGAGGGAGGTTTCGGTGGGACTGTTTCGAAACAAGGACCGTGACGAGAAGCCGCAGGGGCGCAAGTTCCAGATGCGCGAGAAGATGTTGTCGATCGGCGACGACTACTGGATCGAAGACGAGTCGGGGAGCAAGGCGTTCAAGGTCAACGGCAAGGCCATGCGGCTCCGCGACACGTGGGTGCTCGAGGACCCGCAGGGCGTCGAGGTGGCCACGATCCAAGAGAAGAAGCTGTCGATCCGCGACAAGATCACGATCGACTTCGGCGGCCGCGAGGCCACGGTGAAGAAGGCCATGGTCGGTATCCGTGACCGGTTCCACGTCGAGGTCGAGAACGGCAAGGACCTGAAAGTCCACGGCAACATCGTCGACCACGAGTACAAGATCGAGCGCGACGGCGACAAGATCGCCGAAGTGTCGAAGAAGTGGTTCCGGCTCCGCGACACCTACGGCGTGGAGGTCGAAAACGCCGCCGACTCCGTGCTCGTGCTCGCCGTCACGGTCGCGGTCGACGCCCTGTCACACGACTGACCGGCGGGCCTGAACGAGCAGCAAGCGAGGGATCGTCGCGGCCTCGGCGTAGCCCCAGGTATCGGCGAGGAACTGTGCCGGCGGTGGCGGCTCCTCCATGTCCTCGATCAGCAGTCCGGCTCGGCCCATCGCGTGGACGTAGCGGCTGAGCGGCCGATGGAAGAACACCAATTCGACGCCGGGCTCGACCTCGTCGACGACGCGGTCGTCGTCGAGATAGGCGCCGACGCGCCAGTAGTGCTCCCCGACGATCCGGTCGTCGACCCAGCCGCTGCCCGGTGCCTGGAGCAACGGGTGGCACAGGAGCAGCACGAACCGACCGCCCGGCTCGAGCACCCGGGCCACCTCGTGGATGGCGGCGTCGTACTCTTCGACGTGTTCGAGCGCGAGGCACAACACCACGGCGTCGAACGCTGCGCCATGGCACGGCAGCGCCTCCGCGCGGGCCCGGGCGTAGCGAGGTCCCTCGGCGCGGGCCCGCGCCACGGTGACCTGGGACGGCGTCGGGTCCAGCCCCACCACGTCCGCGCCGAGCCCGGCGATGCGGCGGGCGACCTGTCCCTCGCCGCAGCCGATGTCGAGCACGCGCCGCGCGCCGTGGAGGCGACCGGCGACCAACGGGAGGATCTGCTCTTCGTACTCGGGGTCGGCGCCGGCGGTGAACTCGCGTTGCCACCACCGGGCGTGCCGCTCCCAGAGCTCCTCGTTGTCCACGAGCGTCCCTTCCTCGTCGGGCGCGTCCTTCGTCGCCTCCTGCGCCCGGAACCCGAGCTGTACGCCGATGCGCAACGACGCTAGTGTCACCAACCGAACCGCCGTCGTGCGAGCAGGACGTCACCAGACAGGAGAGAGTTCCATGAACATCGGACCGGTCGAGATCCTCATGGTCAGCTTCCCGGGGAACAAGTTCACCGGTGAGGCCGCGCCGGCGCTCGCCGAGCTCGTGGAGAGTGGGACGATCCGGGTGATCGACTTCATCTTCGTGACGAAGGACGCCGACGGCGAAGTGACCGGCGTGGAGCTCTCGGACACCAACGAGGAGACGAGCGCGGCGTTCACCCCGCACGTCGAGGAGACGACGGGGCTGATCTCCGAGGAGGACGTCGAGGAACTCGGTGCCCAGCTGGCGCCGAACTCGTCGGCCGCGATCCTGCTGTTCGAACACGTGTGGGCCACGAAGTTCCGCGACGCCGTCCTCGGCTCGGGCGGGGAGCTGGTTGCCTCCATCCGGATCCCCAAGGAAGTCGTCGACGAAGTGGTCGCGGCGCGTTGAGCCACGCCCCGCCCGGACACCGACCGACGAGTCATCAACCGACGAGTCATCAACCAACGAGAGGAACCAGAGATGATGCGACGAGGAAGGCCACTGTTGCGGACCGCGGCGGTCGTCGGCACGGCCAGTGTCGTGGCCGGGAGTGTCTCGCACCACCAGCAGCAGAAGTACGCCGCGCAGGATGCCGCCGCGCAGCAGCAGGCGGCCGCGGCAGCACCTCCGCCGGCGGCGCCGCAGGGCGAGCCCGATATCACCGCGGAGCTGACGCAGCTCGCGCAGCTGCACACCCAGGGGATCCTCACCGACGAGGAGTTCGCGGCGAAGAAGGCCCAACTCCTCGGTATCTGATCCACTGACTGCTGTGTGACCGACGTCATGTAGACGGCCGGCGAGATCCGTGTTGAGATAACAGCGTTACGTTTCCGACGCTACGTTATCAATGCTACGGGAGGACCTCGCCGTGCTCGCTCGCCTCGCCGCCTTCACCGTCCGCCGCCGCCGATCCATCCTGCTCGGTGCTCTCGTCGTGTTCCTCGCCGCCGCGGTCTATGGCGGCAACGTCGCCTCCCGGCTCTCGTCGGGGGGTTTCGACAACCCGGCCTCGGAGTCGTCCCAGGCCCAGCGCCTCCTGCGCGACCGGTTCGGGAGCGGCGCGCCGAACCTGGTGCTGCTGGTCGACGGCGGTGCGCGCGGCGTCGATACCTCATCGGTCCAAGCCGCGGGCCGGGCGCTCACCACGAAGCTGGCGGGCGAGCGCGGTGTGACCGACGTCGCCTCCTATTGGAGCTTGCAGGACGCGAGTCCGCTCCGCAGCAAAGACGGCCGCCAGGCCATGGTGATCGCGCGCATCGCGGGGACGAGCAACGAGGTCACCGAACGGATCAAGCAACTGCAACCCGTCTACGCCCAGCCGTTCCAGGGCGTGGTGGTTCGCGTCGGTGGTCTCGCAGAGGTGTTCCGCCAGGTTGGCACCACGACGGAGGGGGACCTGGCGGTCGCCGAGATGATCGCCCTGCCCATCACCTTGCTGTTGTTGCTGTTCGTCTTTCGCGGCCTGGTCGCCGCGCTCCTACCCCTCGCCATCGGCGCCATCTCGGTGGTTGGCACGTTCACGGTGCTCAAGGTGCTGACCGAGTTCACCGAGGTGTCGGTCTTCGCGCTCAACCTCACCACCGCGCTCGGCCTCGGCCTCGCCATCGACTACAGCCTGTTCGTCGTGTCGCGGTTCCGGGAGGAGCGCGCCGCGGGCTTCTCGTCCGACGAGGCGGTGCGCCGCACGGTGCTGACCGCGGGCCGCACCGTCGCCTTCAGCGCCTTCACCGTTGCCGTGTCGCTGTGCGTGCTGCTCGTCTTCCCGATCGCGTTCCTGCGGTCGTTCGCCTATGCGGGCGTGGCCGTCGGCATCATCGCCGGCCTCGCCTCGGTGCTCGTGCTGCCCGCGCTGCTCGGCGGGCTGGGCGACAAGGTCGACGCGCTGGCGCTGCAGCGGCGAGCGCCGAAGCCCGCCGAGGAGGGCATCTGGCACCGCATCGCGCTCGTGGTCATGCGCCGCCCGATCGTGATCGCCGTCGGCGCCATCGCGCTGCTGGTGGTGCTGGGCAGTCCGTTCCTGCGCATCACGCTCGGCCAGGCCGACGACCGGGTGCTGCCGAAATCGGCCTCCAGCCGACAGGTGAGCGACGAACTGCGCACACACTTCGCCTCGGGCGAGACCAACGCGCTGCAGGTGGTCGCGCCGTCGACGGCGCCGGCGGGAACCGGCGCGGCCGAGCGCGCGGCCATCGACCGGTACGCAGCGAAGCTCTCCACGCTGTCCGGCGTCGCCCGGGTCGACGCCCGCACCGGCATCTACCTGAAGGGGAGCAAGGTCCAGGGCCCCGGGCCCGCCACCGCGCGCTTCGGGGATGTCGGGTCCACCTGGCTGTCGGTGGTGCCGTCCGTCGAGCCGGTGTCTGCCGCGGGCGAGCAACTCGTCCGCGACCTGCGCTCCACGCCGTCTCCGTTCGCAGTGGAGGTGGGTGGGAGCGCCGCGCAACGCGTCGACACCAACGATTCGCTGTACGCACGGCTCCCACTCGCGGTGGGCATCATCGCCCTCACGACGTTCGTGCTGCTGTTCCTGATGTTCGGCAGCGTGGTGGTGCCGGCCAAGGCGCTGGTGCTCAACGTGCTGAGCCTCAGCGCGACGTTCGGCGCCATGGTCTGGATCTTCCAGGACGGCCACCTGTCGAACCTGCTCGGTTTCACCCCGACCGGCGCCATCGACGCCGGGATACCGATCCTGATGTTCTGCATCGCGTTCGGCCTCTCGATGGACTACGAGGTGTTCCTGCTCTCGCGCATCAAGGAGGAGCACGACGCCGGCCGTCCGAACGTCGACGCGGTCGCGCTCGGGCTCGAGCGCACCGGCCGCATCGTGACGGCCGCGGCGTTGCTCATCGCGGTGGTGTTCACGGCGTTCGCCACCTCACAAGTGACCTTCATCAAGCTGTTCGGGGTCGGCCTCACCCTGGCCGTGCTCATGGACGCCTTCGTGATCCGGGGGACGCTCGTGCCCGCCTTCATGCGCCTCGCCGGTGAGGCCAACTGGTGGGCGCCGGCACCATTGCGACGCCTGCACGCCCGTATCGGCTTCAGCGAGCACGTCGACCTGGATCCGCCGGACGAGGCGAGGCCGCCTTCCGGTCCCGCTCGCGGGCATGATTGGGACGTGATCGACCTCGAACCCGAACCGGCCGGGGCGCGGTGAGCGCGGCCGCGGCCCGCAAACGGGCCGCTCGCGGCGAAGGCGACCAGCTGCGCGAGGAGATCCTCACCGCCGCCGAAAAGCTGCTGATCGAGACCGCGTCGGAGGACGCGGTCTCGATCCGCGCCGTCGCCGACGCCGTGGGCGTCACGGCACCGTCGATCTACCGGCACTTCCCCGACAAGAGTCATCTGCTGTTCGAGGTGTGCAGCCGGTCGTTCACGGGGCTCGACCGGGCCATCACCGACACGGCGGTGAGCGACGACCCGTTCGAGACGCTCGACGCCATCGCCCGCGCGTACGTGCGATTCGGGCTGGAGCACCCGGAGCACTACCGCATCATGTTCATGTCCCGCGTCGACGCGACGCCGGCGGACTTCGCCGAGCAGCTGCTGATGAGCACCTCGGGCTTCGGGCGCGTCTACGAGACCTGCGAGCGCGCCCTGGCCACCGGTCGGGTGCGTCCGACCGTGGCCGCGGGCGGGGCGACGGCGATGGCGCTGCTGCTGTGGGCGCAGGTGCACGGCCTGACCTCGCTCCTCATCTCCAAACCGGCTGCCCCCTGGCCCGACCTCGACGACATGCTCCGGCTCCTGCTCGACGTGACCCACGGCGGCATCACGGGTACTGACCCGCCCGAGTGAGCCCGACGCCGGCCGCTATCCTGCGGCTCGACCAGACCGGAGGATCCCAGGATGAAGCTCAAGTCTCTGATCGTCTGCGCCGCGGTGGTGGTGCTCGCACCGATGGCGCTGGCCGCGTGCGGCTCCTCGTCGAGCTCGAAGTCCAGCTCGAGCACGACGTCCGGCTCGAGCAAGGAAGCCGTGTGCAAGGCGCGGGACGACCTCAAGCAGTCGGTCTCCGACCTCGCCGATCCGAGCGTGCTCACCGGCGGCAAGAGCGGGATCGAGTCGGCGGTGAACAAGGTCCAGGACGACCTCGACGCGCTCGCATCCGCGGCCAAGAGCAACTACAAACCCCAAGTCGACGCGGTGAAGTCGTCGTTCGACGAGCTCAAGACCGCGGTCGACAACCTCGGCAACGGCAGTCTCGGTGACAACCTGCAGAAGATCGGCGACGCGATCAGCAGCGTCGGGAAGTCGACTTCGGCATTGTACGACTCACTCAAGGCGACGTGCGGCTAGGCACGAGCGGCTCGGATCGACGCGGAGGGGAAGCTCGTGGCGCGGATCGTCCTGGTGCACGGTGCGTTCAACGAGCTGTGGGGCCCGCACGAGTTGAAGGCGCGCTGGCTCCCCGCGTTGCGCGACGGGTTGTGGCACCACGACGTCGAGATCGCCGACGAGGAGGTCGCGGTGTGCTTCTACGGCGACCTCTTCCGGAGGGCGCCGGGTACGGAGGCCGATCGCCGGCTGGAGCAGTCACGGGCGGGCATCGCGGAATCGCTCGCGAACCTGGCGGGCGGAGATGCGATCGCCGCACTCGGGCAGGCGGCGAACGACGCGGCCTTCGATCGTACGGTCGACATGGTCACGATCATGGCGACGACCCCCGACCTGCGGGCCCGGATGCGAGCCCGAGCCGAGCCGCTGATCGGTGCTGACACCCGCGTGGTCGTCGCGCACTCGCTCGGCACGCTGCTGTCCTATACCGCATTGTGCAATCACCCGCAGTGGTCGATGCACTCGTTCGTGACGCTGGGCTCGCCGCTCGCGTCGCCGATGATCTTCGAGCACCTCGACCCGGCTCCCATCGGCGGCGAGGGCCGGTGGCCGGGGTCGGTCGGACGATGGGTGAACGTGCGCGCGGTCGGCGACAAGGCCGCGGCCGTCTCGTTGCGGGAGAAGTTCGGACCCCGCGTCGAAGAGGTGCTCATCGACAACGGTCACCGCGCCCACGACCCCGAGCCCTACCTCAACTCGGCCGCGACCGGCGCCGCCATCGCCGCGGCGCTCGCGTCGACGACACGAGTCCCCAACGGTTGATTTCCCGTGCCGGTTTGAGTGGGTTGGTAGCGAATCGAGGGTGGCGGATCGCGCCGTGTTTCTCGAGCCGGGTCCGAGATTCGTGCGCGACCCTCTCGTAGCCGGCGAAGTGGCGTATCCTGAAGGAGCCGTCAACGCGACGGCATGCGCCCCTCCTGGTAGCACGGGTCGGTCGGATCACGACGACCGCACGCCGCGTGCGATCCAGGGAAGGGCACATGCTCACACAACACCGACCGTCTGCTTCGTTGCCCGCGCGCGTTTCGGAGCCGCCTCCGGGCCGTGCGAGCGTCAACCTCGGGCGTGTGGTCACCGCCCTGCTCGTGATCGGCCCGGTCGTCGCGCTGGCCGTCGCCATTCCGTTGCTCTGGGGCCGTGCGGTGAGTCTGCAGGACCTCATCCTCGCCGCGGTGCTGTACGTGTTCACCGGCTTCGGCGTGACCGTCGGGTATCACCGTCTCTTCGCCCACCGCGGCTTTCGCCCGGCGCGCTGGTTGAAGATCGTGCTGGCCGCCGCCGGTTCACTCGCGGTCGAGGGATCGGTGACCGGCTGGGTGGCGAACCACCGCCGGCATCACCAGTTCAGCGACCAGCCCGGCGATCCGCACTCGCCTCATCTCCACGGCTCGGGAGCGGTCGCGCAGCTCCGCGGCTTCGCCCATGCGCACGTCGGCTGGCTCTTCAAGGGCGACGTGACCTCGGCGGCTCGCTACGCACCGGATCTCCTCAAGGACGCCGACACCCGCCGGATCAGCCGGCTCTTTCCGCTCTTCGCGGTTGCTTCCCTCGCGGTGCCGTTCCTGCTGGGCTGGACGCTGTCCGGCTTCGCGATCAGTGGTGCACTCACCGCGCTGCTGTGGGCCGGTCTCGCGCGCATGATGTTGCTGCACCACGTGACGTGGAGCGTGAACTCGATCTGTCACATGTTCGGCAAGCAACCGGCGACACAGAAGGACCACAGCACGAACTTCGCACCGCTCGCGATCATCTCGTTCGGCGAGTCGTGGCACAACTTCCATCACGCGTTCCCGTCGTCGGCGCGACACGGTGCGCTGCCGCATCAGATCGATCCGTCGGCCGCGTTGATCGGCTTCTTCGAACATGCCGGATGGGCGACGCACGTGCGTTGGCCATCAGCCGCGCAGCTTGCCCTCTGCCGGTCGGGCTGACGCCGTGTGCTTCGCCCCCGAAGCCGACGCGGTGGTCGGGGGAATCATCGTCATCATCGGGATCGATGCCCTGCGTCATGTCGAAGAACCGAAGCAGCTCGCGCTCGCGTCCGTGCCGATGCTTCTCGGCGTCCATCAACTGACCGAGGCGTTCGTCTGGTGGGGCGTACAGGACCACGTTGCCCACCCGATCGAACGGGTCGCGGTGTGGACGTACCTGCTCATCGCGTTTGCCGCGCTGCCGATCGTCGTGCCGGTGGCCGTGGGGCTCGTCGAGCGATCCGCGATGCGCCGGCGGATCATCGTCGCGTTCGGCGCGCTCGGAGTCGCCGTGGCCGTCGCGCTCACGATCTCACTGTTCCGCGGCCCGATCAACGCGGTGATCGGCGGCCGGTACATCGCCTATCACGTCGACGAGCTACGCCTGGGCGGTCCGTGGACCGGGCTCTATGTGGTCGCGACGTGCGGTGCGCTGCTCGCGTCCAGTTACCGAGACCTCGAGGTGTTCGGCGCGTTGAACCTCGTGGCGATCCCGGTGCTGATGTGGCTGACCGTCGGCGGTTTCGTGTCCCTCTGGTGCTTCTGGGCCGCGATCGCGAGCATCATCATCGCCCTGCACCTTCGTCGCGCGCGGCGCTCTCGTCGCGCGATCGATCTTGCGGCCGAGATCGGCCTGCATCAGGGCTTGGACGTACGCAGGTGAACGCGAACCGACGCTTCGAGCGCCGGCTGAAGACGCCGTAGCTCGTCGCGTTCGGAGGGCGCGGTCGCGCCCCAGATGCCGGACAACTCGCGGCGAGCGAGGGCATGCTCGAGGCACTCGGCCCGGACGAGGCATCGATCGCAGATGGCCTTCGCCCGTTGCATCACCTTGCGGTCGTGGTCGAACCACCACGCACCCGGATGCTCCTTGCACGCACCATCGGCCTGCCACCCCTCGCGGGCCGATGGGGACCTTGCCTCGACGTGCACGCTCACGATCCACGCCCGATCTCGGCCTCGCCCGCGGACCAGGTGCCCGAAGAGGCGAGGCGTGCCTGCAGGGTAACGCCTTCACGGTGGCTCCTGAACGCGCCCGTGTCGACCACGAAATGCCCGACACGGGTCAGCCCGACGTGGATCAGCCCGACGCGCGCGTGGTGATCCCGCGGACGTAGGCCGCCTGGCCGGCGTGCTGGAGGTCGTCGGCGATCACGCTGACGAGCCGCACACCGAGCGTGACCGGGGGATCCCACGATTCGTCGACGATGCGATCGAGGTCGGCCGGTCCCAAGTTTCGGACGTAACGGATCGTCTGCTCGTGCACGGCGTCGTGATACCCCAGTAGGAGCTCGGCCGAGGCGCCGCCCAGTGCGGCGACGTCGTTGCTGTGCTGCCCGTAACCGATCTCGGACACGGGAAAAGGCAACGCGAACCGTTGGGCCCAACCGGCGGCCGTCCAGACCTGTTCGTGTGATGCCACGGCCGCGACGTGGTCGTCCTGTACGCGGGTCAGATGCCAGACGAGCCAGGCAATCGAATTGGTGTCGTCGGCGAGCCGCAACGCGAGCACGTCGGGGGTCAGGCCATCGACCGCCTCGTGGGTGACTTCCCGAATCCGATCGAACGCGTCGGCGAGCAGGTCTCCGATCTCCATCAGCCGTCCCTTCCGTCGCGCCTGGGGTGAGGATGCAACCGAAACATGCGGATGTCGCGGTCCGTGCGTTCCCGGTATGTGGGGAACTGTGGGATCACGGCGTCCAGGCGGGGCCACAGCACAGCGTGCTCGTCCGGCGGGACGAGGGTGGCGGAGAAGTGGTTGACCGAGTTGCGATAACCCATCGGGCCGCAGCGTACGCGACGTGCGGCCGCGGGTCGATGACGCGTCGTCAGCCGAAGGCGCCGGCGAAGATCAGGTTCTCGCGCCGAGCGGTGCGGATCGACCACGACACCGTCACCACGATGGCGAGGGCCGTGATGGCCATGCAGGTGATGGTCTTGAGCGCGACGAATGGCGCGACCGGCATGCTCACCAACATGGTGAACGTGGTTGCCGCGGTCAGGAGGTGCACGCACGCCCACAGCACCGTGAGGCCGGCGAACAACCGGACGACGGCCGGGCGGCGGGCCACCTCGGGAGCGATGGGGCAGAAGTCATTCGCGAGACGCGCGATCACCGGTCGGCCGAACAACACCGAACCGAAGAACACACCCGAGAGCACCACGGTCGTCGCCACCGGCTGGACGAAGTAGGCGAACGTGCTGCCGCTGGCCAGACCGACGATCGTGCGCACGGTGAGACCGATCGTCGCGAGCACGAGAATCGACGGGGGCCGGTGGCCACGCAGGAGGCGGCGGAGGATCGCGCCGTAGTTCCACGCCAGCACCGTGACGATCGCGACGGCGGTGCCCAGCGTGATGACGCTGACGGAGAACAGGATCGCCGGGATGACGGTGGCTTCGATGATCTGCGGCAGCCCGCGGCGCGCGACCGCGAGCAGGACCGGCCGGTGTGACACCGCCGGGGACTCCTCACCCGGAGCCGGGTGCGTCGCGCGGGGGACGAGCAGCGGTCGGTGCCTCGCCGGGACCTGTACGTTCACTGCCTACACCCGATCTCGGCCCGACCCGCGGGCCAGTTCCACGGCGATACGAGACCTGACGGCAGGGTAGCGCCTCCGCCGTGGGGCGCCGACGCGGCCGGCCTCAGCGTTCGAAGGTGACGGCGAAGCCCCCATCGGCCCGGAACAGATCGAGGCGCGAGCCCCTGACGGCATAGGTGCGAGCGAGCTCGAGGGCGGCGAGGTACTGCTGCTCCTGGGTGCCGAGCTCGGCGCTCGTGCAGGCCGTGAGCGTCGAGCGGAGCGGACCGATCTTGATGGTTTCGCCCCGGGTCGCGAAGGGACCGCTGAAGGTGTTGCAGCCACCGTTACCGCTGATCTGATCGGCGGCGAACTCGGCCGTGACCGTCGAGGAGGTCGTGATCGACTGCACGGCGGTGCCCGTGTAGTAGCCGGTCGCCGTCCATTTGCCGGTGAGCGCGGACGCGCCGGGCGCGGCCCGGAAGGTAAGGAGCACGGTGCCGTCGCTGCCCGCGAGGGTGAGGGTTGACGCCGAGATCGCGTACCGGGCGACCTTCGTCAGCCGGCCGAGGTAGGCGGTCTCCACCGCGGTGGGGAGCGGCGGGCACGCCATCTGCGTGCTCGCGATGTCGGGACCGATGGAGAGCTTCGAACCGCTCGTCGTGTACGAGGCGCGGTAAGTGTTGCAGCCGCTGTCTCCCGTGATCGAGCGGTTGTCGAACCGAGCTGATACCGACACATCGGTGGCGCCGGCGACGAGCGAAGCGGGGTCGGCGAGGACCCACGCGGTGCCGGTGAGGCGCGCCTCGTTCTTCGGCGTGCTCGGTTGAGGTTTCGAAGAGTCCCCACTCGAGCACGCGGCGGTCACGAGCGCGATGAAACCGAGCGCGGTTCCGAGCTTCCCGAAGCGTCCGCTCCCACTCATGGAGTGCGATCCTGCTCGCCGACGACAACCACGGGGCAGGGCGCGTTCCGAACGACGTAGTCGGACACCGAGCCCAGGAGGGCGCGCTTCACTCCGCCGCGGCCCCGGGTGCCCATGACGATCGCGCCGGCCGAGAGCTCGGCCGCGAGGGCGCAGAGCGCCTCACCGGGTGCGCCTTCCACGATACGAGTCTCGACGTTGTCGACCGGCAGCGATGCGGCCGTCCGCTCGACGATCGCCTCCGCGCGGGTCAGCGCTGCGTCACGCATTTCCTCGAACGCGTCGGGTGTCATCGACGACCCGGCATGGCCCGAGCCGTCGAAGGCCAACACGGGGTCGATCCCGTCGACCACGGTGACGACGATGACGGAGTCGGTTGGTCGGAGGATCGCGAGCCCGGACGATGCGGCCCGAACCGCAAGATCCGACCCGTCGGTGGAGATGATCGTCACAGTGCCCATGCACGGGAGTCTCGCGCGCTCGTGACGCATTCGCGCAATAGCATCGAGCGCATGAGCATCGCTGACGATTTCCCGGATCTCACCTTCGAACATCCGGCGCCCGGAGTCCTGCGCGTCGTATTGGACGGACCAAATCTCAACGCCGTGGATCACGCGGTGCACCGTCAGCTTGCCGACGTGTGGCTCACCATCGACCGGGATCCCGACATACGCGTCGCGTTGCTCACGGGCGCCGGCACGGCGTTCTCGGCCGGGGGCAGCTTCGAGCTGCTCGATGATCTCGTCGGCGATTACGCGGTGCGCACGAAGGTGATGCGCGAGGCGCGTGACCTCGTGCTCAACATCATCAACTGCTCGAAGCCGGTGGTCTCGGCGATCCACGGGCCGGCGGTGGGCGCCGGGCTCGTCGCCGCGTTGCTCGCCGACGTCTCGGTGTGCGGCCGTTCGGCTCGGATCATCGACGGTCACACTCGGCTGGGCGTGGCCGCCGGCGACCACGCGGCGATCTGCTGGCCGCTGCTCTGCGGCATGGCCAAGGCGAAGTACTACCTGTTGACCTGCGACACGTTGCGCGGCGACGAAGCCGAACGCATCGGTCTCGTCTCGCTGTGCGTCGACGACGACGCCGTCCAGGAGAAGGCATTGGAGATCGCGGTCACCCTCGCCGAGGGTGCCCAGAGTGCGATCCGCTGGACGAAGCACACGTTGAACCATTGGTACCGGGCCATGGCCCCGGCGTTCGACGCGTCCCTTGCCTACGAGTTCTACGGCTTCGGTGGTCCCGACGCGGCCGAAGGCCTGGCATCACATCGCGAGAAGCGGGCGCCTCGTTTCAACGGCCCCACGAGCGAGTAGCGAACGGGTGATCACTGAGAGGCCCGCCACTTCGCGTCGAGAGTTCGGACTTCCGCGATCCACGCGTCCATCACGTTGGGCGTGGCGACGCCCCGACGGGCTCGGTCGCCGTAGCTCTGTTGCGGTGCGGCCGTGATCGCGGCGACGGCGGTCTCGAACGCGGTGCGACGCGCCTGCACCTGTGACGGGTCGGGGGACGGGGCGCGTTCGGCGAGGAGGAGGTCGAGGCCGGCCCGCCCGGCCTCGGCGGCGCGGCGCGCCGATTCGACGAACGGTTGGGCCTGCTCAATGAATCTTGCGAGTCGCTTGTCGGCGGCGAGGCTCCGCCGGGCGTCAATCACGAGGGTGAGCTCGCGCCGTAACGCCGCGGCGGCTGCTCGCCAGTTCCCGCCGGCGGCATACGCGGTGAGGAAGCGGTGGTTCCGTTCGACGAACGTCGGGGCATCGATCGCGTCGGGGTGGTTCGTGTCGAGCGAGGTCAGGTAGCTCGTCTCGGCGAAGGCCCGCAGCGCGTCCCGTGACTTCGTGGTGAGCTCCGCGACCGCGGCAAGGAACGATCGTCGGGCGTCGAAGGGCCGGGGATCGTCGAAGTAGCGCGCCGCGCTACCGAATCCGACGAGATTGAGCTCCGCTCGATTGGTCGGGTTCAAGAGGATGCCGCCGACCGCGCTCGACAGGTCGTGCGAACGGGCGTAGGGACCGAAGAAGGCGACGGTGGGGTCGTCGTTGGCTCCGCCGCGGGTGTCGGTGGCCGTCCAGTTGTCCCACAACAGCGGTTTCCGGCCGATCGCGCGCCCGTATGCCGCGGCGTCGGCCGCCGTGAAGTCCGTCGACAAGATGGCGGGCCCGGTCCACATCACCTCGATGTCGCCGGGAAGGACGGGGGCGATCGCATGCGTGTACTCGTCGGTCCCAGGTCCTGAGTAGTCGGGGAGCACGGTCCACAGGCGCGCCGTGGCGTCGCGCCGGCGCAGCTCGTCATGCACGCGGGTGAGGAAGTCGGCCGTCGCCCGGGCCATCGCCGCGGTGCCGTCGCCATACTTCGCGGCGTCTTCCGGATGCGTGAAGGAGGTTCCGGCGTCGTCGAGCGACACCATGAACACGCGCGCTCCCGCGCGCTGGAACCGCTCGAGCTTCGTCACGACGAGATCGAAGTCGGCCGTGCACGAGAAGCACAACGGCTCGCTCAGCGGCCCGGACGGCACCGGACCGAAGTTGACGAACAGCGACTTGCCGGGGGAGACGTTCGGCACCCAGGCGATGCCCTTCGAGCGGGCGAAGCGGATCTCCGCGTCGAAGACCCGTTGGGCCTCGTCCGGATATGGGAGTCGCCACTGCAGACGCTGATACGGGTCGTTCTTCGGCGCGTGGACGTAGGTGTTCCAGTGATGCGCGATCTCGAACCGCAGGATGCGTATGCGATCGGGATGGCTCCACGGCGGCCCGTACATCCCTTCGATCACCCCACGCCGGGCGAACGAGTCCTTGTTCGGCGCGGCGGCGCCGGCGCGCATCACGACTGTGATCGTTGCGAGCGCCGTCGCCACCGCGATCGCAACTGCCCGCCGGCGCAACGTCATCTCCCGCGCCGGCGAGCTCGCGCCGGCCTCTCGTGATGGATCCAGCGTGAGGCACGACGGCGGACTCGACGCTGCCGGCGCACGTGCGGCGGGCGCTCGGGCCGCTTCGGCGCCGGGACGCGCTCGAAGAAGTAGTGCTTGGCCGTGTCCACGAAGAACAGGTACACGATCACCATGCCGGTGAGCGCGGCGAAGAACCCGATCGGAAGTGGCTCGAACCCGAGGTCGTGTGAGACGGGTGAGTACGGCAGGTAGGCGCCGATCGCGATCACGGCGATCACCGCGAAGAACAACGGCCGACTCGGCCGGCTCCGCCAGAACGGCACGCGCCGCGTTCGGATCACGAACACCACCAGCGTCTGGGTCGCGAGCGATTCGACGAACCATCCGGACCGGAACAGCGAGTCGCTCGCGTGGAACACGCCGAGCATCAATCCGAACGTCGCGAAGTCGAAGATCGAGCTGATCGGCCCGAACGTCATCATGAACCGTCGGATGAAGTGGATGTCCCAGTGCGACGGGCGAGTCAGCATCTCGGGATCGGTGTGATCGGTCGGGATCGTCATCTGGCTGGAGTCGTACAGCAGGTTGTTCAACAGGATCTGCCCGGGCAGCATGGGGAGGAACGAGAGGAACGTCGACGCCACCGCGGCGCTGAACATGTTGCCGAAGTTCGACGACGTGCCCATCAGCACGTACTTGATCGTGTTGGCGAACGTGCGGCGCCCTTCGGCCACGCCGTCGGCGAGCACCCCGAGGTCCTTCTCGAGCAGCACGATGTCGGCCGCGTCCTTGGCCACATCGGTGGCCGATTCCACGGAGATGCCGACGTCGGCGGCGTGGAGCGCGACGGCGTCGTTCACGCCGTCACCCATGAACGCCACGTCCCGGTCCGGCGCGCGGTGGGCACGGATCAACCGCGCCTTCTGTTCGGGGCTGACGCGCGCGAACAGCGTGGTGGTGGCGACGCGTGCCTTCAGCGCGTCGTCGTCGAGCTCGGTGATCTCGGTGCCGGTCAGCGAGCCCTGTACGTCCAAACCGAGATCATGACAGACCTTCGCGGCCACGGTCGCGTTGTCGCCGGTGACCACCTTCACGGTGATGCCGAGCTCGGCGAGCCGCTGGAGCGATGCGGCGGCGTCGAGCTTGGGCCGGTCGAGGAAGACGAGATAGCCCTCGAGGGTGAGGTCACGCTCGTCGGCGGGCGTCACGGCCGTGAGCTCGGGCGCAGCTCGGGTGGCGACGGCGACGACCCGGCTGCCATCGGCGAACTCCGCGTCGAGCGTTGGCTGCGCGGCATCCGGCAGCGCGGTGCAACACGCCATCACGCTCTCGGGTGCGCCCTTGGTGATCAGGCGACGTCCGCCCTCGGCGTCCTCCACGAGGACCGAGGCCATCCGGCGATCGTGATCGAAGGGAGCGATCGCAAGGCGGCTCGATCCGGCGATCGAGGAGTGCTGCGCCTCGTTGGCGTCCCAGAGCGCGATGTCGAGTGGGTTGCCGCCGACCGCGACGCCGTGCTCGACCGTGGCTTCGTTGCAGAGCAGGCCGAGCGCGAACACGGCGTCGTTCGGCGCGCCGGCCGGGTCGATGGCGCGCTCGAAGCTGATCCGACCCTCGGTGAGCGTGCCCGTCTTGTCGGTCAACAGCATCGCGACGTCGCCGAGATCCTCGATGCATACGAGGCGCTTGACGAGCACCTTCTTGTGGGCGAGACGTCGTGAGCCGGTCGCGAGGCTCGTCGTGACCACGGCGGGGAGCAGTTGCGGGGTGATGCCGACCGCGATCGCCAGCGAGAACAGCAGTGACTCCAGCGGCGGTCGTGAGAGGAGCACGTTGATCACGAAGATCGACGTTGTCAGGACGCCGGCCACTTGCACGAGCAGGACCGAGAAGTGCCGCAATCCGGCCTGGAACTCCGTCTCCTCCTGCCGCTCGCTGAGCCCCACCGCGATGCGACCGAACTCGGTGCGGGCGCCGGTGTCGATCACGACGCCTTCGCCGTCGCCCTCGTGGACGACCGTTCCCATGAACGCGCACGACGCGAGATCGGCGAGGCCGGTGTTCGGAGGTACCGGAAGCGTCGACTTCTCGGCCGGCTGCGACTCGCCCGTCAGCATGGACTCGTCGCACTCGAGGCCGTTGCTGGCCACCAGGCGCAGGTCGGCCGGAACGATTGCGCCCATCGAGAGGCGCACGCGATCGCCCGGGACGAGGTCCCGGACGTCGACCGATTGCAGTCGACCCGCGCGCCGGGCGACCACGTCGTGGCGGATCTGCGTGTGGAGGGCCTGGGCGGCGAGCTCGGCCCGGTACTCGTTGACGAAGCCGAGACCGACGGAGACCACGAGAATCGCGCCGATGATCACCGCGTCGGTCTGGTCGCCGACGAAGAACGACAGCGTAGCGGTGATGACGAGGAGGAGGAGGAGTGCGCTCCGCAGCTGCCGGCGTAGTACCTCCCATGCGCGCACACGGTGCACGGCGATGACGTTCGTCCCGACCGCGGCGCGCCTTCGCTCCACCTCGTCACTCGTGAGCCCGTCGGGCCCGACGCCCAATCTGGCCGACACCTCGTCGACGGAGAGTGCACCGGCCTCCGTCGCGTGCAGCTCGGCGACGCCCTGCTGGATCACGAGAAGTCGGAGCCCCCATCGACGTTCACGTTGGCGCCGGTCATGTAGCTGTTGATCCTCGACGCGAGGAACACGATGACCGGACCGATCTCCTGGGGGTCGCCGGCGCGTGGGAGATGCGCGGGGTGACCGAAGTCCTCGGCGATCACGCGCATCGCGTCGACGAGGCTGGTGGCGTCGACGCCGCGTTCGGGAGGCAGGGCCTCCAGGTACTGCTGCATCCCCGCCGAGAGGAACGAACCGGGGGACACCGTGTTCACGAGGATGCCATCGGGAGCCAGCGACAGCGACAGATTCTTGCTGAGGCTCGTGAGCGCGGCCTTCGATGCGGTGTAGGCGACGATCTCGGGTGACTGCCGTTTCGTGGAGTGTGCCGAGACGTTGACGATGCGAGCCCAGTCCGCCGCGCGCAGGAGCGGCAGTGCGGCGCGCACGCATCGCGCCGCACTCAGTGTGCCGATGTCGAATGTCGCGAGCCATTCCGCGTCGTCCAGGTCCTCGAACCGTTTGATGCCGACCTCCACCGGACCGGCCGCGTTGACGAGCACGTTGAGGGAGCCCCAACACTCGCCGAGCTTTGCGAACGCGCGTTGCACCTGCGCGTCGTCGGTGAGATCGGTGGTGATGCCGATCGCGTCGGAGCTCCCGAGGTTCTCGAGCGCGGCGACCGTCTCGTCGAGCGCGTCGCGGCCCCGGGCGAGCACCGCGACGTTCGCGCCCTCGGCGGCGAGGCACTCGGCCGCGGCTCGGCCCATGCCCTTGGAGCCGCCACTGACCACCGCATTCGCTCCGGCGAGGCCCAGGTCCATGCGCTCTCCTCGATCTCGTGAACTCTTCGCCAGACCTTACAAAGCTCTTGGTTCGCTCTTGCACGGGACCCCGATGCTGGTGGTGCCTCGGAAGGACCCCCACCGAGGTTCCAACCCCGAACCAGGAGACGAACATGGAAGCGAACCACTCGAAGACCCGCAAGTGGCTGATCACGGCCGCGATCCCCGTCGGCGTCGCGCTCGGTGCGGCCGGCATCGCGGCGGCGGCGACCAACGGCTCGTCGACGACTTCGTCGAGCTCGACGGCCGCAAACTCCGGCGCCGCGGCGTCGAACGCCCCGGCGGCACCCAACGACGCTCCGCAAGGCGCGCCACACGGTGCAATGGACCCGGCGCAGATGCCGAACGGACCGGGTGAGACCCTGCTCACCGGCACCAACGCCGACAAGGTCAAGGCCGCGGCGCTGGCCGCGGTGCCGGGTGGCACGATCATCCGGGTCGAGACCGACTCGGAGGGGTCGCCGTACGAGGCCCACGTCAAGAAGTCCGACGGTTCGATCGTCACCGTGAAGGTGGACGCGAACTTCGCGGTCTCCTCGACGAACACCGGCTTCGGCCGTGGACCCGCCGGCGGTCCGGGCGGCCCCGGTCGGGTGCCCGCCCAGCAACAGGGCACCGGCGCCTGACGCCCGCAGTCGAGCCCGGCCGGCCGAGCCTCCCCGCGGTCGGCCGGGCTCGACGCGTCACCTTCGCCAAGACCACGGGATTTCACGCGAGGATGACCCCATGACCGCCGAGTTCTTCCGCCGCCCGCGTACCTACCTGATCGGCATCCCGATCCTCGTGCTCCTCGCGGTCACGGTGGGTCCGTTCGTCTACATCCATTTCATCGAAGCCGATCCGCCCAAGCCCCTGACGCTCGACTCGGCGAAGACGACCACGACCGGCAACACGGCTACGAGCGGGAAGACGACCGCAACCGCGACATCGGCGGGCGCCGCCTCATCGCTCGACGGGACGTGGAAGGCGACGACCGGCAGCACGGTCGGCTATCGGGTGAACGAGGTGCTCTTCGGTCAGAACAACACGGCCGTCGGGCGGACGACGGCGGTGACCGGTCGGCTCGCGCTCTCGGGGACGACCGCGTCGACCGCGTCGTTCACTGCGGATCTGACGAAGGTCACGAGCGACAAGGGGATGCGCGACAACCAGTTCCGAGGTCGGATCATGGACACGGCGTCGCATCCCACGGCTACGTTCACGCTCACGAAGCCGATCGCGCTGACGAACATCCCCGACAACGGCATCAAGATCGATGTGAAAGCGACCGGTGATCTCACGCTCAAGGGAACGAAGCGCTCGGTCTCGTTCGCGATCTCGGCGAAGCGCGACGGTGACAAGATCGAAGCGAGCGGACAGATTCCGGTCGTGTTCGCCGACTACGGGATCGACAATCCGAGCGGGGGACCGGCGAACACCGAGGACCACGGTCTCCTCGAGTTCCTCGTGGTGTTCGCCAAGTCGTGATCCGCGCGGCAGCGTCAATCGAGCCGGATCGGATCGAGGTACACGCTGCCGGTCACCAGTTTCTCGGAGCGGAAGTAGAACTTGTTGCTTCCCGAAGTGTTCGGGACGTGGCTCCGCAACACGGCATACGCGAGCCGGTAGCTGTCGAACGCGCGCTGCGCGATCGATTTGCGCTTGTGTGTCGTGCCGAAATAGGCGCTGTAGAACGCGGCGGTGAAGATCGCGGCGTCCTTCGCGAGCACCTCGCGTTTGGACGCGATGTACGCGATCGCGCCGGCGTCGAGGAACGCGTCGACCCACGCGTCCGAGGCCATCGAGCACGACGTGTTGAGGACGACGGCTCCGATGGGTTCGCGAGTGCGAGCCGCGCGTCGGAGCCACGCCGGCGTGGCGTAGCCGGTATCGCCGAGCTGGACGCGCGTGCGCAGGCCATGGCTCGAAAGATGGATCACCTCGGCGCGGCCGTCGAAGAGGAATTCGGCGAACCGATCACGGTGTGCGCACGTCACGACTTCCACCTCGGCGCGCGGCGTGTCGGGCGAGACCTGGAACAGTGGGAGCATGGAGGCGAGAAAGTCCGCCTCGAGGACCGCGAGCCCGTCGGTTCCGGCCAGGTTCATCACTCGGATCGGGACGATGCGTGCGGCCACCGTGCGATCCTCGTCGGTGCGATCAGGCCGGGGCCACGCGGAGGTGCCGGCCGAACCAGTCGGCGGCCAGGCTCGCCGCCCGCGCGAGGGTGCCCGGTTCCTCGAAGAGGTGGGTGGCGCCGGGCACGATCGCGAGCTCGTGCTCGCAGCGGAGATGGCGGCTCGCCTCGGCGTTGAGCTCGATCACGACGTTGTCGTTGCCGCCGACGATCAGCAGCGTCGGTGCGGTCACGAGCGGGAGCCGGGACCCGGCGAGGTCGGGGCGGCCACCCCGGGAGACGACGGCGGTGATCCCCGCCCCCGGTTCGGCCGCGGCCCACAACGCGGCGGCCGCACCCGTGCTCGCGCCGAAATAGCCGATGGGGAGCGTGCCGACCTCGGGTTGCGTCCGGACCCAGGCGGTGGCGCTCAGGAGCCGGGACGCGAGGAGCTCGATGTCGAAGACGGGGGCGCGCTCCTGGGCCTCGGGCTCGGTGAGGAGATCGAACAACAGCGTCGCGAAGCCGGCGCGTTGCAGCTCGGCGGCGACCCATCGATTGCGTGGGCTGTGCCGGCTGCTCCCGCTGCCGTGGGCGAAGATCACGAGACCCGAGGCGTCCGTCGGGACGACGAGGCTGCCCGTCAGCCCCATACGGTCCGCGGGGATCGCGACCTCGGTCTCGTGTGGAGCCCGGGAACGGTCGAGGATGGTGACGACCTCGTCGTCGGTCGTCTGGGTGAAGTCCCGGTACCACGGGCCGATGGCGAAGAACGCGTCGGGGGTCTCGAGCGCGATGACCTCGTCGGCTTCCTTGGCGAGCTCGGCGACGGTGTCCTGCGGTGCGACGGGCACGGCGAGGATCACGCGAGCGGCACCGTGGGCGCGCGCGACGGCGATCGCGACGCGCGCGGTGCTTCCCGTGGCCAGGCCGTCGTCGACGATCACGGCCGTACGCCCGGTGAGATCGATTCTCCGGTGCACGCCCCGGAAGACGAGCGCGCGCCGCGCCGCTTCCTCGCGCTCGCGCGCCTCGACGGCTGCGAGCTCGCGTTCGGTGATGCGCGCCTGGGCGAGGACGTGCGGGTTGAGGACGCGTACGCCTTCCTCGCCGATGGCGCCCATGCCGAGCTCGGGCTGGGACGGTACGCCGAGCTTGCGCACGATGATCACGTCGAGCGGTGCGTCGAGCGCGCGGGCGACCTCGGCGGCAACGGGCACACCGCCGCGCGGCAGACCGAGGATCACCGGCCGTTCCCCTCGGAGGAACTCGAGCCGTTCGGCCAGCCGGCGGCCGGCGTCCACGCGGTCGCGGAAGATGATGTTCGTCATGGTCCCAGCACCTCCGTGCCGATGGTATCGACGAGCCGCCCGACCGGCTGGGTCGTGTCGATGGGTCGAGCTTCGGGCCAGGGATCGAAGCGGGTCGCGATCAAGGTGGCGGTCTGGGGAGTGGCGTCCGACGCGTCGCGGCCGTGTTGCGCTCGTGTTGCGACGCGGCGGGCGGCGGTGTCCGGGTCGACGATGCACTGCACCTCGACGAGTTCGCTCGTCGTCTGCGCGGCCAGCTCACGTGCGGCGCGGCGATGTATCGCCGACGCCCACGTCGCGTCGAGCACCACCGGTTCGCCGCGACGGAGCAGCATCTCCGCGCGAGTGATGAGCTCCGCGTAGGTGGCCTCGGTGGTCGCGTCGTCGTAGATGCCGTGCCCGAACGACGTCGCGGCGTGCTCGTCGTGCGCGACGCCGGCCAGGTCTTTGCGGACGAGATCGGAACGCAGCACGGTCCAGTCGAGCCGGTCCCCGAGTGCGCCGGCGAGGGTCGTCTTGCCTGTCCCGGGTGCACCGCCGACGAGCGTGAGGGTCACGCGGCCGCGGCGAAGATGCGCCCGGCACAGCTCGAGGAGGCGGCGGGCCTCGGCCGCGGCGTCGGGATCGCCCTGTGCGTGCCGGAAGCACGCGACCTTGGCCCGGATGTGGGCGCGGAACGCGCCGTAGTGGTGCGCGAGTGTCGCCGGCCAGGTCTCGGCGTTGAGCTCGCGGTACTCGTCGAGGAATCGCTCGGCGAGGTCGGTCGCGCCGAGCCGTTCGAGGTCCATGGCGAGGAACGCGACGTCGGCGAGCACGTCGCCGTAGCGGAGCGAATCGTCGAACTCGAGGCAGTCGAGCACGCGCGGGCCGTCGTCGAGCAGAAAGATGTCGTCGGCGAGGAGATCACCGTGACCGTCGCGGATCTTGCCGTGGGCGATGCGTTCGTCGAACAAGACGGTGCGCCCGGCGAGGTAACGCTCGACGAGGGTCTCGATCTCGTCCTCGACGGCGGCGTCGAGCACCGGGCCGGCGAACGGGCGGACCTCGCGGAATCCGGCTTGCCATCGGTCACCGATCGCGTCGGCACGACCGACCGCGTCGATCGCGTCCGATCGCTCGGCTCCGGAGTGGAACGTGGCGATGACGTGGGCGAGGTCGCGCAGCTCGCGTGAAGACACCGCGCGGGCGCGGACGAGGGTCGAGAGCCGGCGGTCGTCGGGCATCCGGCGCATGACGACTACGTGATCGCGAACGGCGCCCGACTCGTCGACGATGTCGTCGACACCGAGGTAGACATCGGGAGCGAGCCTGCGGTTGAGCTCCACCTCCCGCCGGCAGGCCTCACGCCGCAGCTCGGGGGTCGACAGGTCGATGAACTCGAAATGTGCCGGTTTCTTGAGCTTGACCGCGAGATCCCCGAACAGGAACACGTAGGAGACGTGGGTCTCGTGGACGTGCGGGGGTGGCAAGGCTCCGGTCACGCTCCCAGTCTGGGGCCGCCGTGCCACGGCCGCCAGAGCCGAAGGTCCGCCCCCCGAGCGGGCGCTAGGTAGCGTAGGTTGAAGCACGTACCCCCGAATACGGTGGCCGCGCTGCTCACTCACATCCTGACGGTCACATTCCCAGAGCGAACGCGGTACGTGTAGGGAAAAGGACTGGTATCGGTGTTGAGGCGGTGCAGGGCGATGCATCGTGCCTGCTCGTGGACCGCCGCGTCGAAGCACGTCTGTGGTCGAGCGCGATCCGGAGTGCGGAAGGCGAATTCATCTTCGGCGGGAATGCCAGGCGGATTGCTTGGGGCGTGCCGCCCGGTCAGCGGATGGCGGCCGTGGTCCCAGTAGCGCCCGAGAAGGTGCCCGTGTAGTTGGTGCCACCGGCGCCGGTTGCCCCACCCGTGACGTTTGCCTTGTAGCTCTCGGGCGTCCCGGCAAGGTCGGCGTTCGCGTACGGGTTCTGTGTGCTCCCGGAAATCGGTTTGACTCCGAGGCTGCCGTAGGTCGCGCCGAACGATGTGTAGACCGCGGCCGCCCACTGACGGTTGACGGTCGTGACGGCGGCGGTGTTGGTGTAGAAGTTGCCGGTCCACGTGACGGAGCTGATGGATCCCGGGAAACCGCCCGCGGGGACCGTGTAGCTGAGTCCGGCGGCGAAGACGGTTTGGTTCGAGGAGAACGGAACCGCAATCGCCCATTGGTTGGTCCCGGTGTTGTAAGTGGTCGCGGCCGTGGACGTGCCCGAGCTCCAGGTGATCGTGGTGTTCGGTACCGACAGGTTGTAGGTCGTGCCGCCGGTCGTGAACGAGATCGTTTGGTTCTCGAACTGCACCGTCGTCCCATCGGCCACGCCGACCGGCTTCGAAATCGTCGTGGAGAACCAGATCCGGCGGCCCGCGGCGATCGAGGTCGAGTTGAAGTTCACGGCGATGGAGTTCGTCGCCGAGTTCGCGTCGACCGCGGTACTTGCAGACGCGCTGGATTCGGCACTGTTGCCGGCAGCGTTGGTGGCGTGCACGGTGAACGTGTAATACGTGTGGTTCGTGAGCCCGGTGATCGTGCACGGCGACGCCGACGCGGAACACGTGAAGTTGCCGGGCGAGGATGTCGCGGTGTAACTGGTGATCGTGCTGCCGCCGTTGCTGGCCGGTGCCGTCCACGAGACGACGGCCTGCGTGCTTCCGCCCGCTCCGCTGACGCCCGTGGGGGCGCCGGGAGTGGTGTAGGGGGTCGCGCTCGCTGACGCGCTGGACTCGGCGCTGTTGCCCACGGCGTTGGTGGCATGCACGGTGAACGTGTAGGCGGTGCCGTTGGTGAGGCCGGTGACGACGAGGGGCGACGCGCTGCCCGTTGCAGTGGCGCCGCCGGGGCTGGCGGTGACGGTGTAGCCGGTGATCGAGCTGCCGCCGTTGTTGGCCGGGGCGGTGAACGCGACGGAGACCTGGGTGTTGCCCGCGGTTCCTGTCGCCGCGGTGGGTGCGTCGGGGACGGTGTGGGCCGGGGTCGCGCTCGCCGATGCGGTGGACTCGGTGCTGTTGCCGGCGGCGTTGGTGGCATGCACGGTGAACGTGTACGCGGTGCCGTCGGTGAGGCCGGTCACCGTGATGGGTGATGCGCTGCCGGTGGCGGTGGCGCCGCCGGGGCTGGCGGTGACGGTGTAGCCGGTGATCGAGCTGCCGCCGTTGCTGACGGG
>Ga0209048_10000305_pt1 | contig 54023 bp, 43 predicted proteins | sample FrelakmetCRP12CR_FD_187146 | JGI IMG/M metagenome (GOLD analysis project Ga0209048, IMG submission 187146) | Freshwater lake sediment microbial communities from the University of Notre Dame, USA, for methane emissions studies - CRP12 CR (SPAdes)... | ecosystem: Environmental > Aquatic >...
CAGCCCCGTGGCGGTATTGAACGATGCCCAGGCAGGCATGTTTGCCACCTGAAAGGTCAGCGGATCGCCGTCCGTGTCACTGGCGGAAGGCTGGAACGAGTACGGCTGGTTGACCGTCGCGGTCGTCGCAGCAGTGCCAGAGATCGTCGGCGCAGTGTTGGCGGGTGCCGGTGCCTGCGCCGGCGCGGGCGTCGGCGACGCCGTCGCAGCCGCCGTCACGGTGGAGGACGCCGTCGAACCTTGGGGTGACTGGCTGCTCTGGCCGGCCGAACAGCCGAAGAGCGGCAGGGTCAGTGCGCACGTGAGTGCGGCGATTCGTAGTCTCTTTGATGTGTCTGCAACAGAAGTCTTCTCGAAAATCGACATCATGACTCCTGCGCAACTGCCGACGGCAATTGCGCGGCACCGATTGGCCCCCAATTTCTTTGACGCGGACTGCCGAGGCCTGCCGCCTGGCTGACGCAGCAAAGACGCAAGGCGATGCGGATCGCCGACCGACCGGACCGGGTACAGGGGGGATGCGGGTGTTTTGGGTCCTGACGACCGCTTGTAAGGTCAGGAGCCGTTACTGCCGGCAGCCCCGCTATCCTAGGAACAAGTCCCAAGGACCGGAGGTTTTGCGCCCCCACCTTTCGGCGGGTTTGCCTTTATCAGCACTCGGCCGATTGGCCGCGGCCAGTACAGTGAAGACTGGACCGACGCCGTTGGCAGTGACCGGTGCAGTTCCCCTCAACCCAAGGGTCAATCACCGGCCTAGCCGCAGCGCAGGTCGGATTATCGTTAGGTTTTCCGACGAGGGAAAAAAAATGTGTCGCCGATCGGCGACAGGAGGCTGCGTACGTACCGGGCTGGACGGCGTCGAAGCCGCGAGGAACGGCCGACAATTCAGGCGGATGCGACAGCCTCTTCGAAGCTTTCTAAAAAAAACCACCTTTTTTTTCCTGCCGCTGTCTTCGGTAGCCTTGACAGTGAGGCATCCAGCCGAGCGTCGCGCAGTTCCTTGCGAAACTGTTAGTGCTCAACGGCACCAACGCCCCCGAAGTGGTCCGGCGCATGACCGATGAACTCGAAGAGCGGGGAGGCGATTTGGAGGCTCGGCCGTCACAACGGGCTGATGCCAACAACGCCGGGAAATTCACTCGGCAATCGGCGACGCCCACCGCGCCGTCTTCCGTGCGGTTTCCGTACGGCCCCGCGCCGGGGTTTCTGTTTCAGCGCATTTTCGACAGGATGAACATGGTGTCGATGTCCGGGGTGGGTTATGTCAAAAAGAGAAGCCCGGCTCTGCGCCTTGATTGATTTGGTGAATTCTTAATCCGCGAGGCCCGAGGGCTTGGGACGGTAATGCGGATGTTGCCTCGTTCGTTAACCGCGCTAGACTCGCACTCAGAGAAAGGGTTTGTCGCGGGAAGGGGCAAGAGCATGTTGTTCAACCTGTCAGCTTGGTGGCAGAGCAAGCGCGTTCAGACGGAAGTGCAGTTCTCCGGTCGCCCGGTGCGGGCCTACCGGGTCTCCAATCCCTACCATGCGGTGAGCATCAAGGCTGGCGAAAGTTGCCGCCAGACCGCGCTGAAGTACGGTGGGCACCGCTACCTCTCGACAGAAGCGCCTGTAATCCCCCTGCCGACCTGCGATAGAGGGAGGTGCCGCTGCCGATACGTCCATCATGAGGATCGTCGCGGCGGGTTCGACCGGCGCGGTGGTCGGAACGTCCGGGACTCGATTACTCATTTGGCTATGGGTAACGACCGTCGCGGCAGCCAAGGGCGGCGAGTGACGGATAATTGATTTTCTGCCGGGTCGGCAGCCCAGAGGATGCTTGGACTGCAGCCCCGGCCCCGCGCCGGGGTTTTTGTTTTTGTGCCGGGGGCGAGCCGACTTAACCTAACTGGGTGACTCTGCAACCCCTGATGAACTGCTGGGCTGCGTTGTGGTCTAATCGGGTACGTAGCGACAGAGGACTAGCGTCAGTTACCCGAAGGGGCGGGAGCGCGACATGGAACGCCAGTATTACGTCGAGAAGGAGCACGAGACCTCTGAGACCAGCGACCGCCTTGAAGCGGCACGCATCGCCGCCGAGTGGAAACAACGTGGTTATAAGGTCGAGACGGTCGTCGTCGATGTGACGAAAGACTCAGTTCAGTTGGCTGACACCACCGAGGGAACGCCGACCGACGTTCGCCCGGAGGTTTCTGTTTCGGGGTCAACGCCGCGCCTCGCGGGGGAGAGTGGCAAGTAATTGCCAAATCGTGCCCCGCCACCACTTGAAGAAGCGAGCGGCCCCTCTGGGGCCGTTTTGCTATCCAGCACCTTGATCAGCCCGGCCCCGCGCCGGGTTTCTGTTTCTGGAGTCAGCGTTCGGCGTCGTTGACCGCCTAAGTCCATCCGTAGAAAGTTCTGCGGAGTACGCCTGCCGCAGCGGTCTCCCTCCACGCTCACGCACGGGATGCCTCGGGGTATGCTGTTCACGGCAAGCGCCCGGTTACCCACGGTGCCCTTTGCGTTGCCGTTAACCCTATCGTTGGTGCCCTGTGCAGAGCCAAGGTCCGCGGAGGCAAGCATGTCACTCGTCAAGTGCGTGGAGTGCGGTGCCGCCATCAGCAGCGACGCCAAGGCGTGCCTAAAGTGCAGCAGGAGACAGTCGGGACGTGCGAAGGCAGCAGCGATACTTTCCGCATTCGCGGCGGGCATCTTTCTTGTGTATTGCTACGTACGGTGGCTGGAGGCGGAGAACGGCAACACTGAAAGAAAAGATAGGGTTGCGACGTTAACGTCTCGGCAGCGCGCCGTGGAGTCCGCAACTGAGGTCAAGGTGCCTGCGCAGTCGGCAACCGAGGTCGGCGTCCCTGCGCAGTCTGCAGCTGAGGTCAAGGTGCCTGCGCAGTCGGCAACCGAGGTCAAGGTGCCTGCGCAGTCCGCAACCGAGGCCAAGATGACTTCGGGGGATGTATTGCTTGTCCTATCAGTCGTCGGCTATCTGACCGGCGCAGCCGATGCCTGCAACGTCGTTCCAGAGGAGTCCAACGCTTTAAGCGCTGGTGTCGCCTTGGCAATTAGCCATGGGCAATACGGAGATCAAGCGAAAGCCCACAGCCAGTTCAACAGTGCTCGGCAGAGTGGTGTCTCCCAGGCGGAATCTGGAAGTGTGAATTGCGCCAAGATCGCAGACTCCGTCCGCCAGTATGTACGCGAGTCTGCAAGAGAGTCGTCCAAATAGTCCGCCCCCGCGCCGGGGTTCTTGTCTGTAGGTCTACGCCTCGGCGTGGCTCACCGTGCGAGCCAGCCTTGCCACGAGTGGCTGTCGTCACCCATTTGGGTTAGCGATCGGGCTCGTCAGCAGACGATCCGCCAGGCTTGGAAGCGGCGATCGTGGTCGAGTGTCGGGGCCTTCAGTGTGCTTCCTCGCTATGGTACCCATGACCGTGTCCGCTGAGAGGTCGCAAAGCGGTTCCCAATGGATGTAGTCTGTTGGTCGTTGGCGTGTCTGGCTTGAATGGATCGTGTGCTTGCAACCCGCTTGGTGACGGCCATGTCGTTTCGGTCAGTAGTTCAATGCGTGTTCCTGTCTTTGCTCGTGACGGTTGCTGCATGCAGCAGAGGCGGGGGATCGTCCGGGTCGCCTGCGAAGGGAAGCGCGACACTTTCCTGGTCGGCGCCGACTGCCAACGTAGACGGTTCTCCGCTGAAGGATTCGGGCGGCTATCGTATCTACTACGGCACGGACCCGAAAAACCTTAGCCACCGGATCGAGATCCGCGACCCGGCGGTCCTCAGTTGGACGGTAAGCGGTCTCGCCCCAGGCACTTGGTACTTCGCGGTCACCGCAGTGGGCCGCGGCGGTTCCGAAAGCGCGTACTCCACAATTGCTTCGAAAAGGATTCAGTGAATCTGCTGCCCCGCGCCGGGGTTTCAATAGTTGTACTTCGTGCGCGATGGCACGGCACATGAATGGGATTCACAAAGCCCTCTCCGGATAGCGGTTTCTCCCAATTGTTCGTGCTTCAGCTTGCGCTCATAAGGCCACCACACGTGGCGGTTTGCCTGTCGCCTTCCTTGAGAGACCACGAAGGGCGGCGATGGTCGCCGGACTACAAGTATCCAAACACAAGTCGGTGCGGCTCGCTCGGTCATCACGGGCCGCCAGAGGGAGATGCGGGTGCTATCGCACATATCGATTTGGGCGATGCCGTGGCTTGCCAGTGTGTACTTGATCGTGACACTTGCATGGGCAGTGCGTGAACCATTCGGTTATGGCGAACGCGATGCATAGACTTCAACTCTTCAAGTACGAGGAGGAGCCGGATTGGGGTGAAGACCTCAATCGAGAGCAGGCCCCCGTCCTTGACGACGAGCCGGTGGCGTGTATACGGATGGACGCTACTTCGCGGATGCAGTGGGATTGTCACCGCGAGCCAATGGTGTTGATCGGGGCCGCTACCGAAGGCGACGCACTCGCGGCGCTGCGGGGCGTCATGGTCGGATTCGCGTTGATGATTCTGGTGTGGAGTCTCATCGCCGCGATTCTTGTTTTGCACGGATCTTAGATGGCCGTGTGACCCCCGGCTCCGCGCCGGGGTATCGGTTTGTGCGCCCGCCGTGTGCGTCTCACCCATTTGGGTTGGGCATCAAGCCAAGGGAATCAATGCGATTCGCATCGCTGCTTCGACGCGGCGATTTCAATCGCTATCTGCAGAGTTTGGGCGCACAGGTGGATCTCACTGGGCGGGTCGCCGGCTCGCCCAATCGCTGACTCTAAATCTAGGGGCATGTCCTAGATGTCACTCAAGAAGCAATTTGCCGCGCTCGCGGCGTTCTCCGGTCTCACGTTCACAAGCTTTTCCGCCCTCGCCGATGATCACGCCTACACCGAAGGGGCCGTCGTCAACGTCTCCAGCATCCGAACGGTGGATGGCAAGTTCGACGACTACATGAAGTGGGTCGACACCACGTGGAAAACCGAGCGGGAGGCCGCCAAGAAGGCCGGCTATCTGGTCAGCTACCAGGTAATTACGGTCGAACCGCGCGGACCGGATGATCCGGACCTCTATCTGGTACTCACTTATAGGAACTGGGCGGCCTTGGATGGTGCGCTCGCGAAGGGGGATCAGATCTCCAAGCAGTTCGAAGGCTCCGTGGCCGCGGCCTGCGGATTCCACGGCATGTCGGGCCACCATTCCACGTGATGCCGGGCCAGGATTCCACGGCATGCCGGGCCACCGTTCCACGCTAAGCCGGGCCGGGTAAAGGGCGACAGGACAACCGGCTACCGTGACCCCTTCGGGATCGTTCCCGGGGAGGTCGACGGTGGCGCAAGTGAGGTTGTCCCGAGCGCAAGATTCGTGAGGTGCTGAGGCTGAAGGCCGAGGCACGACTGAGTGACCGGCAGATCGCCGCGGTGATCGGTTCGGCACGCTCGACGGTGCAGGAGTGCCTGCGCCGGACGCGTGCCGCCAGCCTCACCTGGCCGTTGCCGCCAGAGTGCGACGAGGAGGAGCTGCAGGCCCGGCTGTACCCGCGCGCCGCGGCCCCGCCGCGCTATCCGACGCCGGACTTCGCGGCGATCCACGCCGAGCTCGCAGCCCGCAAGGGCGTGACACGGATGCTGCTGTGGCAGGAGTACAAGGCCCGCCACCCCGACGGTTGCCAGTACAGCGCGTTCTGCCGCGACTACGAGGCCTGGCTCGGGCGGCAGGACCCGGTGATGCGCTTCGAGCACACGCCGGGCGATAAGCTGTTCGTCGACTACGCCGGCCAGACGATGGCGGTCATCGACCGCCACAGCGGCGAGGTGCAGGTCGCGCAGATCTTCGTGGCCGCCCTTGGCGCGAGCCATTACACCTACGTCGAGGCGACCCTCACCCAGACGATCGCTGACTGGCTGGGGGCTCACGTCCGGGCGCTTGAGTACTTCGGCGGCGTGCCGCGGGCGATCGTCCCCAACAACCTCAAGAGCGGGGTGCAGCGCGCCTGCCGCTACGAGCCCGATCTCAACCCGAGCTACCAGGACTTCGCCGAGCACTACGGCGTGGCGATCCTGCCTGCGCGGGTGCGCAAGCCCCGCGACAAGGCCAAGGTCGAGGTCGCCGTGCAGGGCATCGAGCGCTGGATCCTCGCCCCGCTGCGTCACGGCACGTTCTTCAGCCTCGGCGAGTTGAACGCCGCCCTCAAGGTCGAGCTCGAGCGCTACAACGACCGGGCGCTCTCGCGGGACGTCGGCACCCGGCGCAGCCGCTTCCTCGAGCTCGACCGGCCGGCCCTGCGAGCGCTGCCCATCCGACCCTACCAGCACGCCGCCTGGAAGAAGGCCAAGGTGCACCTCGACTACCACGTCGAGCTCGAGCGCCGGTACTACTCCGTCCCGTATCGGCTGATCGGCAAGACCGTCGACCTGCGCCTCACCCGCCACCTGGTGGAGGTGTTCTACCGCGGCCAGTCCGTGGCGACGCACCGACGCCAGGATAGCCAACGCCGCTTCATCACCGACCCTGGCCATCGGCCCGAGCGGCATCGCGCCGTCATCGAGCTCAACCACGAACGGCTTTTGGAGCGCGCCGAGGCGGTCGGTCCAGCCACCGCCACCGTGCTGCGTGAGCAGGTGCATCGCCGCACCCACCCCGACGAGGCGCTACGCGCCTCCCTCGGCATCCTGCGCCTCGCCCACGACTTCAGCGCCGCCGCCCTCGAGCAGGCCGCCCAGCGCGCCCTGGAGCTCAAGACCTACAGCTACCGTGCGATCCGCGCACTGATCATCGCACCGCCCACCGCGGCGCCCGAGCCCACCCCCACGCCCGAGCACGACAACGTGCGCGGCGCCCGTTACTTCACCTGAGAGGATCCCGATGCTGACCCAACCGCTCCTTCACCAGCTGCACGACCTGCGCCTGCGCGGCATGGCCGCCGCACTCGAGCAGCAGCTCTCGACCCCGGCCTCTAACGACCTCACGTTCGATGAGCGGCTCGCGCTCCTCATCCAGCACGAGCTCGTGGAACGACAGTCGTGTCGCCTGCGCCAGCGGCTGCGCTGGGCCAAGCTCACCCAGGCCGCGGCCCTCGAGGACTTGGACCTCAAGGCGCCGCGCGGGCTCGACCGCACCGCGCTCGGCCAGGTCCGCGACCTCGGCTGGATCACCGAGCACTTGAACGTGCTGATCACCGGACCGACCGGTGTGGGCAAGAGCTACATCGCCTGCGCGGTCGGTCATGCAGCGTGTCGCGCTGACTACAGCGTGCGGTTCTTCCGCATCCCGCGTCTCATCGACGAGTTGGCGCGCTACGCCGCGCTGCAGGCCAAGAGCACGCTGCTGCGACAGATCGCCAAGGCCGATCTGCTGATCATCGACGACTTCGGGCTCGCGCCGCTCGCTGACTCGGTCCGTCGCGACCTGCTCGAGATCCTCGACGATCGCTACGATCGTCGCTCCACGCTGATCACCAGCCAGATCCCGGTCGAACAGTGGCACGCGTACCTGCAGGACCCGACGATCGCCGACGCGATCCTCGACCGACTGATCCACAACAGCTACCGGCTTACGCTCAAGGGTGAGTCGATGCGCAAGCAGAAGACCACCGCCGCCGCGACCCGTGCGGCGAGGACCCGTTGACGAATATCAGGAGCTGAAGGAAAGTAGCAACGTCCTGACACCCTCGGCCCGGCATGGCGTGGAACGCCGGCCCGGCATGCGCTGGAATCAGCGGCCGATCAGCGTGGAATCCGCACGCGGCCAATCAGGCGGAGTTCGATCGCGCCAAGATTCGCCGCGTTCTCGGTTCGGCAACGATGCAGGTGCTGGAGCTGAAGTAGTCCGGCGCGCAGCCAGATTCGACACGAGAAGCCGGGCCGCAAGCCTGGCTTCTTCTTTTCGACGTGTGACGGCTAACCCGCCGGCCGCACGTGGCTTGGATTGCATTGCTTCATCAGCAATGCGTCTGGCCGTGCACGTCAGGTACCGCCGGTGGAGGGCCTCGAGGGTCGTCGTCGTATTGCCATCAAGAGCGGTGGAAGCCGATCTTGGTGCGACGCAGGCGAACGCTAGTCGCCGGGGCAGCGTAACGGCCAAGCTCACAGCGTCGGTACCTGACGTGCATGAACGAAAGGTCCCTAGCGGGGCCTTTCCTTTCTCGGCGTTGACACGTGATTACTCAGTTCCCGGCCGGCGGCAAGGCCAGGCTCGTCGAGGAAGGACCGGTATTCATCCGGATCGGAGACGGCTTAGAAAACCAAACGGCCAACCGGAACAGGAAAGCCAAAGAATCTTTTCGTTTGCTCTGCCCTGGTTGCCAACGGTGCGCGGGTTCGAGCGCGCGGCGCCTGGTGACGGGTGGCTTGGCAGGGCGAAAACTTGGCACCGTTTTGGCGCAGTTGCCGCAAAAATTGGACAGGGAAAGCAGACACTGGCAACAGGCGGCACCTATATTGAACAGTAACTTATAGTTATAACTTATTGTTTAATCAGACTATTTATCTCCTCCCAAGCGGCAGGTGATCGGTTCAACTCCGGCCCTGGGCGCCATCTCGCCAGCCGGGTCGGACACGCGTGTCGGGCTTCTTGGTACCGAGGACAACGATTACGATCAGCACGGTGACCGTCGGATGATGGCGAGGCGCGGACAATCCGCCGTGCCCATGCCGCGCGTCACACTGGAGCCTGAACCCATGCCGAGTTCCACTGTCTCTTTGCGCATCATCCGGGCGACGTTCTGGGCGGCCATGGCGTTTACGTTCGTCAACGCGGTGATGCCACCCCGGCATGCCTTTCGGCTGGTCCGATGGGACAAGGCGGAGCACTTCATCGCGTTCTATGTCCTGACGGCGCTGGCCATCGCGGCCTTTCCGCGTCGCCGCCTGATCTGGATCGCCATTGCGCTGTCCGCCTTCGGCGCCGGCATCGAGCTCGTCCAGGGGCTGCGCATCGTCTCGAGGCAGCGCGATTTCTGGGACTGGCTCGCCGACACCGTGGCGATCGCGGCGGTGCTCCTGCCGATGGCCCTCGTCGCTTGGCGCAAGCGGTCCGGCGCTCCGTCCGCTTAGCGCGAGGCCGCGGGCCGCGGCCGCCGGGGTGCTTGCGCGCGGGCCAGGCGGGTCGGAGCGATTGGCTGCACGGCGGTCCGCTGCCCTCCAACGGGCAAGGGGTTTCCGATACTATTAGCGCCCTTTTTTTTCGCGTCCGCCACGCGAAAAAACCGTCTGGACCCCCGGCGCGAACGATCCCGAGGCTATGAGCGAACCTAAAGCGATGCTGGCAGCCACGCCTCTGGCGGCGGGCAATGACGCGTACGTCGAGCAGATGTACGAGCGCTTTCTCGCGGACCCGCAGGCGGTGAATGCGCGCTGGCGCACCTACTTCGAGGGCCTCGGCGGAGGCGGCCGCGACGTGGCTCACGGGCCACTGATCGAGGCGCTGGCGCAGCGCGCGCGGGCGCCCCGTTCGGGCGCGACAGTCCCAGCCGTCTCGGCGGCGGCCCCGGCGGACGCCGCGGTGAAGCAGGGCGCGGTCTCGCGCATGATCCAGATCTACGCGAACCGCGGCCACCTGATCGCCGACATCGACCCGCTCGGCCTCACGGTCCGTCCGGTGCCGAAAGTCCTGGGCCTCGACTACCTGGGCCTGACCGAGGCCGACCTCGACGCCGAGTTCTACACCGGCAGCCGCAACGAGGCGATCCGCCCGCGGCTCAAGCTGCGGGAGATCATCACGCAGCTGAAGCAGATCTACTGCGGCTCGGTCGGCGCGGAGTTCGCGCACGTCTCGGACGAGACCGAGCGGCTGTGGCTGCAGGACCGCTTTCAGGTGGGCCGGGCCCGCCAGCATTTCGGCGCGCAGGCACGGCGCAACATCCTCTGGGGCCTGACCACGGCGGAGGGACTCGAGCGCTACCTCGCCACCAAGTACCCGGCCCAGAAGCGCTTCTCGCTCGAGGGCGGTGACAGCCTGATCCCGCTGCTCGACGACCTGATCCAGTCGAGCGGGACGCACGGGGTCGAGGACATCGTCATCGGCATGGCCCACCGCGGCCGCCTCAACGTGCTCGTCAACGTGCTCGGCAAGGAGCCCTCGGCACTGTTCTCCGAGTTCGAAGGCAACTACGACCTCGCCAAGCTCAAGGGGTCGGGCGACGTCAAATATCACAAGGGCTTTTCCTGCGACGTGCGCACGCCCGCGGGCAACGTGCACGTCGCGCTCGCCTTCAACCCGTCGCACCTCGAGGTCGTCAACCCGGTGGTCGAGGGGTCCGTCCGCGCCCGCCAGGAGCGCCGCGGCGACGAGCACGGGGTCAAAGTGATGCCGGTGCTGATCCACGGCGACTCGGCCTTCCCAGGCCAGGGCGTGGTCACGGAGACCCTGCAGTTCTCCCAGGTGCGGGCCTTCCACACGGGTGGCACGGTCCACATTGTCATCAACAATCAGGTGGGCTTCACGACCCACGACCCGCGTGACACGCGTTCCACGCTCTACTGCAGCGACGTGGCGAAAATGATCGAGGCGCCGATCCTGCACGTGAACGGCGACGATCCGGAGTCGGTGGTGTTCGCGGCGCGCTTCGCGGTCGACTACCGCATGAAGTTCCACAAGGACATCGTCATCGACCTGGTCTGCTACCGGCGCCTCGGGCACAACGAGGCGGACGAGCCGGCGGCCACGCAGCCGGTGATGTACGCGGCCATCCGTGCCAAGCCCACCACCCGGCAGATCTACGCCGCGAAGCTCGTCCGGGAAGGCGTCCTCACCGCGGCGGACGCCGAGGCCATGACCGAGGAGTACCGGCGGGGCCTCGACGAGCACAAGCCGCAGGCGAGGAACGTGCTGGGCCTCATCGGCAACAAATACACGGTGGACTGGAGCAAGTTCCGCGACGTGGACTGGGACGAGGTGGTCCGGAGCGGCGTGCCGCTGGCGGTGCTGCGCGACTTGGGCGCCAAGGCGACGACCTATCCGGACGGCTTCACGCTGCACCGGCAGGTGAGCCGCATCGTCGAGGACCGGTGGAAGATGGCGGCCGGCGAGTTGAACCTCGACTGGGGGTTCGCGGAAACCCTGGCCTACGCCTCGCTCCTCGAGGAGGGCTATGAGGTCCGCATCACGGGCCAGGACAGCGGGCGCGGCACGTTCTTCCACCGCCATGCGGTCGGCCACGACCAGAAGAGCGGCGCGACTTACATTCCGCTCAAGCACCTGAAGGCCGGGCAGCCCAGGTTCCGCGTCACCGACTCGCTGCTCTCGGAGGAAGCGGTCCTGGGATTCGAGTACGGCTACGCGACCACCGACCCGAACTGCCTGGTCGTCTGGGAGGGCCAGTTCGGCGACTTCGCGAACGGCGCCCAGGTCATCATCGACCAGTTCATCAGCTCGGGTGAGGCCAAGTGGGGCCGGGTCTGCGGGCTCACGCTGTTCCTGCCGCACGGCTACGAAGGGCAGGGTCCCGAGCACTCCTCGGCCCGCCTCGAGCGTTTCCTGCAGCTGTGCGCCGAGAACAACATGCTGGTGTGCGTGCCGTCCACGCCCGCGCAGATGTTCCACATGCTGCGCCGGCAGATGCTGCGCTCGTTCCGCAAGCCGCTGATCGTAATGACGCCGAAGAGCCTGCTGCGCCACAAGCTGTCGGTGTCGCCCCTCGCCGACCTCGCCAAGGGCTGGTTCCAGAACGTCATCGACGAGCTGGACGAGCTGCCGGCCGCAGGCGTGAAGCGGGTCGTGTTCTGCTCTGGCAAGGTGTATTTCGATCTGCTCGAGGCGCGCCGCGCGGGCGACGTCCGCGACGTCGCGATCGTGCGGATCGAGCAGCTCTACCCGTTCCCGGCCAACGAGTATGCAACCGTCCTGCGCCGCTACCCGAACGCCACCGAGGTGGTGTGGTGCCAGGAGGAGCCGCAGAACCAGGGCGCGTGGTTCCAGATCCGCCACCGCCTGCAAGAGGCGCTCGGCCACCGCCAGGAACTGCTGTACTCCGGGCGCGCGCCGGCGGCGGCGCCGGCCACCGGCATCCTGCAGTTGCACAGCGCGCAGCAGCAGGGGCTGGTGCGCGCGGCGCTCACCGCCAACACACGGGAAGAGACGACGCGCGTCCCCACGAGCCTGCGTGCGAACCCGGGAAGGAAGAAGACATGACCATCGAAGTGCGAGTTCCACAGCTTCCGGAATCCGTGGCCGATGCCACCGTGGTCGCCTGGCGCAAGCAGCCCGGCGAGGCGGTGAGCCGAGACGAGAACCTCGTGGACCTGGAGACGGACAAGGTGGTCCTCGAGGTGCCGGCCCCCGCCGCCGGCGTGGTCAAGGAACTCAAGGTACAGAACGGCGCCACGGTCACGAGCGGGCAGCTTCTCGCTCTGCTCGAAGAGGGCGCGATTGCCGCGGCGGGCGCCCCAGCCGCGCCCGCCAAGGCCGCCGCGGCGAAAGCTCCGGAGGCACGCAAGGAGACCGAAAGGCTCGCGCCGTCGGTGCGCCGGCTGGTCGAGGAGCACCACCTGGACGCGACGGCGATTGCCGGCTCCGGCCGCGAAGGCCGCATCACCAAGGGCGACGTGCTCGCGCACATCGCGGGCCAGGGTACCGCGGCGCCGGGCGCGCTGGCGGCACCGGTGAGCGCGGCCGCCACGCCGCCGGCTGGCCCGCGCGGCGAGCGCCGCGTGCCGATGACGCGCCTGCGCGCGCGCATCGCCGAGCGTCTCGTGCTGGCGCAGTCCACCGCCGCCATGCTGACGACCTTCAACGAGGTGGACCTGAAGGCCGTCAACGAGCTGCGTGCCCGCTACAAGGACCGCTTCGAGAAGCAGCATGGCGCCCGGCTCGGGTTCATGTCGTTCTTCGTGAAAGCTTGCGTCGAGGCCCTGCGGCGCTTCCCGCTGGTCAATGCTTCCATGGACGGCAACGAGGTCGTCTACCACGAGTACTACGACATCGGCGTGGCGGTCTCGACCGACCGCGGGCTCATCGTGCCGGTGCTGCGTGACGCCGACACCCTCGGCTTCGGCGAGATCGAGAAGGCGGTAGTCGCCTTCGCGAACCGCGCGCGCGAGGGCACGATCACGCTCGAGGAGCTCACCGGCGGGACCTTCACCATCACCAACGGGGGTGTGTTCGGCTCGCTGCTGTCGACGCCCATCCTCAACATGCCGCAGAGCGCCATCCTCGGCATGCACAAGATCCAGGAGCGGCCGGTCGCGGTCGACGGGCAGGTGGTCGTCCGGCCGATGATGTACCTGGCGCTCTCCTACGACCACCGCCTTATCGACGGCAAGGACGCCGTGCAGTTCCTCGTCGCCGTCAAAGAGGCGCTCGAGGATCCGGCGCGCCTGCTGCTGCAGATCTGACCCGGGAGCACCCATGGCTGAGACATCTTTCGACGTGATCGTGATCGGCGCGGGCCCCGCGGGCTACCCCTGCGCGATTCGCGCGGCGCAGAACAAGCTCAAGGTCGCCTGCATCGACGAGTGGAAGAACTACGACGGCAGCTACGCCTTCGGCGGCACCTGCCTGAACGCGGGGTGCATCCCCTCGAAGGCGCTCCTCGAGTCCTCGGAGCTGTATCACCGCGCGCAGGTGGAGTTCGCGGCGCACGGCATCCGCGCCGCCGGCGTCGAGATCGACGTCGCGACCATGCAGAAGCGCAAGGCGCACATCGTGAAGACCTCGACGCAGGGCATTACCGGCCTGTTCAAGTCCGCGGGCGTCACGGCGCTGCAGGGCCACGGCCGGCTGCTGGCCGGCCACAAGGTCGAGTACACCGCCGCGGACGGCACGAAGCAGGAGCTGACCGCGAAGCACGTGGTGCTGGCTTCCGGCTCCTCGCCGATGGAACTCAAGTCGGTGCCATTCGACGGCAAGACGGTGGTCGACTCCTGGGGCGCGCTCGAGTTCACGGAGGTGCCGAAGCGCCTGGGCGTGATCGGCGCCGGCGTGATTGGGCTCGAGCTCGGCAGCGTCTGGCGCCGCCTCGGCGCCGAGGTGGTGGTGCTGGAGGCGATGGAGCAGTTCCTGTTCATCGCCGACCAGCAGGTGGCCAAGGAAGCGCTCAAGCACTTCAAGAAGCAGGGCCTCGACATCCGCCTGGGCGCGAAGGTGAGCGGCGCGGAGCACGGCAAGGGCGGCGTGACGCTCCACTACGCGGACGGCGCCGGCGAGAAGAGCGTGACGGTCGACAAGGTGGTGGTGGCGGTCGGTCGCCGGCCCTTCACCACGGGCCTGCTCGGCACTGACACCGGCATCGAGCTCGACGAGCGCGGCTTCATCAAGGTGGATCACGAGTGCCGCACGGGCGCGACGAACGTCTGGGCCGTCGGCGACGTCGTGCGCGGCCCGATGCTCGCCCACAAGGGCAAGGAGGAGGGCGTCGTGGTCGCCGACCTGATCGCCGGGCTCACCGCCGAGGTCAACTACCGGACCATCCCCTCGGTGATCTACACGGCGCCGGAAATCGCCTGGGTGGGCCAGACCGAGGAGCAGGTCAAGGCGAGCGGGCGCCCCTACAAGGTCGGCAGCTTCCCGTTCATGGCCAGCGGCCGGGCGCGAGCGATGGAGGCGCCGGCCGGCTTCGCCAAGGTCATCGCCGCGACGGACGACGACGAGATCCTGGGCGTGCACGTCATCGGCCCGATGGCCGGGGAACTCATCGCCGAGGCGGTGCTCGCCATGGAGTACTCGGCGAGCACCGAGGACCTGCAGCGCACGATCCACGCGCACCCCACCCTGAGCGAGGCGCTGCACGAGGCGGCACTCGCCGCGGACAAGCGCGCGATCGACTTTCCGAACAAGTAGCAGGACGGGGCGGGCCGCCGCCGGGCGCTACTGCCGGCGGCGCGCGTAGATCACGCTCGGCAGGCTCGCGATCCGCGCGAGCAGGCGGCTCAGTTCGTCGACGGCGTGCACGCTCACCGTCAGGTCGAGCGTCGCCACGTTGTCGAGCGGGTTCGTGAACGTGTGCATCGCCTGGATGTTGACGTGCTCGTCGGCGAGCACGGAGGAGACGTCGCGCACGAGCCCGCGCCGGTCGACCGCGCTCACGGTGATGCTGGCCGGGAACGTCCGGTCGGGGGAAGGCTGGCCCCAGTCGACGCCGAGCACGCGCTCGGGCTGCGCCGCACGCAGCCGCAGCAGGTTCGCGCAGCTCGCGCGGTGGACGCTCACGCCCCGGCCGACCGTGATGTAGCCCGCGATCGCCTCGGGCGGCACCGGGCGGCAGCACTTTGCGATCGAGCTCATGAGGTCGCCGACGCCGTCGATCACGAGTCCGCTCGAGCCTGAGGCGGCCGCAGCCTTCGGCGGCACCCGCGGCGGCTTCGGTGGTTCGCGCTCGCGCAGTCGGCGCTGGATGGCGCCGGTGACCTGCGCGACGGTGAGCTCGCCCTCGCCTAGCGCCTGGTGCAGCGCCTCGGCGCTCTCGAGGCCGAGTTCCCCGAGGATCTCCGGCAGCGGCGGGGCGCGCTCGCCCCAGCGCTCGATCTCCCGCTCGAGCATCTGCCGGCCCTGCTCGCGGTTCTGCCCCTCATCGAGCCTGCGGAACCAGCTGCGCACCTTGGCGCGGCTGCGGGGGGAGGCGAGGAAGCCGAGCTGGGGCACCAGCCAGTCGCGGCTCGGCTGCGGCTGCTTGCCGGCGATGATCTCGACGGTGTCGCCGTCGGCGAGCGGGTAATCGAGGGTCACCATGCGGCCGTTCACCCGCGCGCCCTTGCAGCGATGGCCAAGGCCGGTGTGCACCTGGTAGGCGAAGTCGAGCGGCGTGGCGCCCTTCGGCAAATCGACCACCTCGCCGCGGGGGCTCAGCGCGTAGACCCGGTCCTCGAAGATCTGCGCCTGCAGGCCGTCCAGCAGGTCGGGCTCCGCGCCCGCCCGCGCAGCCGGCTCGAGCAACTGCCTGAGCCAGTTGATCTTCTGCTGGAAGCCCAGCTCCGCCCGGCGCCCTTCCTTGTACTGCCAGTGGGCTGCGACCCCGAGCTCGGCATGCTCGTGCATCTCCCGGGTGCGGATTTGCACCTCCAGCGGCAGCGTGCCGGGGCCGGTCACGGCGGTGTGCAGCGAGCGGTAGTTGTTGTCCTTGGGGGTCGCGATGTAGTCGTCGAACTCGCCGGGGATGTAGGGCCACAGGCCGTGGACCACGCCGAGCGCCGCGTAGCACTCGGCGATCGTGCCGACGATCACGCGCACGGCGAGCACGTCCATCACCTGCTCGAAGGCGAGTCCCTTGCGCTGCATCTTGCGCCAGATGCTGTAGATGTGTTTCGGGCGGCCGCTGATCTCGCCATGCACCCCGGCCGCCGCGAGCTCGCGGGCCAAGTCGCGCTTGACGTCCTCGATGTAGCGCTCGCGCTCCACGCGCTTCGAGCGCAGCCAGCCGGCGATGCGCTTGTACTCCTCGGGCTCGCTGAAGCGGAAGGCGAGGTCCTCGAGCTCCCACTTGATCTGCCAGATGCCGAGGCGGTTGGCGAGCGGGGCGTAGATCTCCCGGGTCTCGAGCGCCGCGCGGCGCGTTTGCTCGGGGGTCGCGGACTTGAGGGCGCGCATCCGCACCAGCTGCAGCGCGAGGCGGATGAGCACGAGGCGGACGTCGGAGGCGAGCGCGAGCAGGAGCTTGCGCAGGCCCTCCGCCTGGGCGGGCTTCAACTGCACGCCGGGGTTCCAGCCGGCGGGTACGCCGCTGTCGCCCACCCTTCGCAGCTCGCGGGCGAGCTTGAGGGCGGCCTCGCCACCGACGGCGAGCGCGCGTTCCTCGGTGACCGCCTCGGCCTCGAGCAGCGGCACGAGCAGGCCCGCCAGTACCACCTCTTCGTCGGCCTGCAGCTGCGACAGCACGGCGGCCAGCTCGAGGCTGCGGGCGGCGGACTCGGTCGTTTCGAGCCCGCCGAGCGCCTCGATGGCCGCGCGGACCGCGGGCGAGAGGCTGCGGATGTCGATTTCGGCGGATTTCACGGCAGGCTATGATAGCGCGCCGACTTTCCGGCTTTCCCTGGAGTGCAGCATTGCCGAGACTGACCCGCGGCGGCAGGCGCTGGGCGCTGGCGGCGAACGCCGTCACCGGCAGCGGCCAGCCGGTGCGCATCCTCGGCATCGACCCGGGCTCGCAGGCGACCGGGTTCGGCATCATCGACTGGGCCGCCGGGGAGGCGCGCTACATCGCGAGCGGCGCGATCCGTACCAGCGGGGCGGAGTTCGCGCCGCGGCTGCGGCAGATCTTCGAGGGGGTCCTCTCGCTCATGCGCGAGTACGGCCCGGGCGAGGTCGCCATCGAGCGGGTGTTCATGCACCGCAACGCCGACAGCGCGCTCAAGCTGGGCCAGGCCCGCGGCGCGGCCATCTGCGCGGCGTTCTCTACCAGCCCGGTGCTCTACGAGTACGCGCCGCGAGAGGTCAAGCTCGCGGTGGTCGGCCAGGGCGGCGCGCAGAAGGAGCAGGTTCAGCTGATGGTGAAGAGGCTCCTCAATCTTAAGGGAGAGCTCGGCGCGGACGCGGCCGATGCGATCGGCATCGCGCTCTGCCACGCCTACTCGCGGCAGGCGCGCGTCGCGGCGGCAGCCGCTGGCGCGCAGCGCGGAGCGCGGCGTTGATTGGCCACCTGCGCGGGCGGCTCGCGGCCAAGCACCCACCACTGCTGCTCCTCGAGGTGGGCGGCGTCGGCTACGAGGTCGAGGCGCCGATGTCGACGTTCTACGGCCTGCCGGCGCTCGGCGCCGAGGTGAGCCTGCACACGCACCTGGTGGTGCGCGAGGACGCGCACGTGCTCTTCGGCTTCGGCACCGAACGCGAGCGCAGCCTCTTCCGCGAGCTCATCAAGGTCTCGGGCGTTGGCCCGCGGATCGCGCTCGGCATCCTCTCCGGGGCGAGCGTCGAGGAGTTCCACCGCTGCGTCGAGACGCAGGACGTTGCGGCGCTCACCCGCATTCCGGGTATCGGCCGCAAGACCGCGGAGCGCCTGATCGTCGAGATGCGCGACCGTCTGAAGGCGCTCGGTGGCACGACGATGGTCGCCGGGCCGGGGAGCGTCCCGGCGGCGAGCACGCCGCAGGCGGAGGCCTTCAGCGCCCTGGTCGCGCTCGGGTACAAACCAGCGGAGGTCACCCGGCTGCTGCAGAAGGTCGACCCCTCGATTACCACGACCGAGGAACTGATCCGCCACGCATTGCGCAACGCGGCCAGCTGAAACGCATGGCCGGGCAGGGGACATGATCGAGCAGGACCGGGTGATAGCGGCGGGCGCGCAGCGCGAGGAGGAGGCCTACGACCGCGCCGTGCGGCCGAAGACCCTGGCCGAGTACGTGGGCCAGCCCTCGGTCAAGGCGCAGATGGAGATCTTCATCACCGCGGCCCGCAACCGCGGCGATGCCCTCGACCACGTGCTGATCTTCGGCCCGCCTGGCCTCGGCAAGACGACGCTCGCGCACGTGATCGCCAACGAGCTCGGCGTCGGCTTCAAGCAGACCTCGGGGCCGGTGCTCGAGCGGCCGGGCGATCTCGCGGCGCTGCTCACCAACCTGCAGCCGAACGAGCTGCTGTTCGTCGATGAAATCCATCGCCTGAGCCCCGTCGTCGAGGAGATCCTTTACCCGGCGCTGGAGGACTTCCAGCTAGACATCATCATCGGCGAGGGGCCGGGGGCGCGCTCGATCAAGATCGACCTGCCGCCGTTCACGCTGGTCGGCGCCACGACCCGGGCGGGGCTGCTCACCTCGCCGCTGCGCGACCGCTTCGGCATAGTGCAGCGGCTCGACTTCTACAATCATGCCGACCTGCAGAGCATCGTCGAGCGCTCGGCACGCATCCTCGGCGTGCCGATCGACGTGAGCGGCGCGGCGCGCATCGCGATCCGTTCTCGCGGCACCCCGCGCATCGCCAACCGCCTGCTGCGCAGGGTGCGCGACTATGCAGAGGTCAAGGGGGACGGGCGCGTCACGGAGGCGATCGCCCAGGCGGCGCTCGACCTGCTCGACGTCGACCCGCAGGGCTTCGACCCGATGGACCGGCGGCTCATGCTCACCATCATCGAGAAGTTCGACGGCGGGCCGGTCGGCGTGGACAGCCTCGCCGCCGCGCTCGGCGAGGAGCGCGGCACGATCGAGGACGTCATCGAGCCGTTCCTCATCCAGCAGGGATTCATCATGCGCACGGCGCGCGGCCGCGTGGCGACGCGCAACGCCTACCTGCATTTCGGCCTGACGCCCCCGGCCATCGAGCGGGTCGGCGGGACGCGCGGCCTGTTCGAGAACGACAAGGGAGCGCCATGATCGGCGAGCATTCGGTGGTCGAACTGCTGCTGCACGCGAGTCTCGTGGTGCAGCTCGTCATGGCGCTGCTGATGGGGGCCTCGGTGGTCTCCTGGGCGATCATCTTCCGCAAGAGCCGACTGCTCGCGGAAGCCCGCGGCGCCACCGACCGCTTCGCGGAGCAGTTCTGGTCGGGTGGCGACCTGGCCACGCTCTTCAAGTCGCTCGAGGCCGGCGCGCCTACGGGCATGGCCGGCATCTTCGTGTCGGGGTTCCGTGAGTTCTCGCGCCTGAAGTCGCAGCTCGGGCTCGCCGGCGCGCAGCTCCTGGACGGCAGCCGCCGCGCTATGAAGGTGGCGCAGCTCAAGGAGATCGACCGGCTTGAGCAGAACCTATCGACGCTAGCGACCATCGGTTCGACGAGCCCGTACGTGGGTCTCTTCGGCACCGTCTGGGGCATCCTGAGCGCCTTCCAGGGGCTAGGGGACGTGCAGCAGGCCACGCTCGCCGTCGTGGCACCGAGCATCGCCGAGGCGCTGATCGCTACCGCCATGGGCCTCTTTGCGGCCATTCCCGCGGTCGTGGCCTACAACCGCTACGCCGACCAGGTCGGCAGGCTCGAGCTGCTCCACGACACCTTCATGGAGGAGTTCTCGACCATCCTGCAGCGCCACGCCGGCGTGAGCGGGAGCTGAGGCGGGGAAGCCGGTCATGCAGCAGCGCCACCGCGGCCGCAAGTTGATGGGCGAGATCAACGTCGTGCCCTACATCGACGTGATGCTGGTGCTGCTCATCATCTTCATGGTGACTGCGCCGATGCTGAGCCAGGGCGTGAAGGTGGAGCTGCCGAAGGCCGCGGCCGAGCCGATTCCGCAGGAGAAGCTCGAGCCCCTGCTCCTGAGCGTGGACCGCGCCGGGCGCATGTACCTCAATCTCGGCGACTCCAAAGCCGCCCTGGACGCCAATCGGGTGGTCGAGGTGGCCTCTGCGGCCCTGCGCAGGGAACCCGCGCGCCCCGTGCTGGTCAAGGCAGATACGGCCGTGGCCTACGGTCGCGTCGTGGAGGGCATGGTGTTGCTGCAGCGGGCCGGCGCCAAGAAGATCGGGTTCGTGACCGAACCGTTGGCCGGCGCACACGAGCCGAGGAAGCGCTGAGCGATGCCGGTGTTCGTCCACGAGCACCTGCGACCCCTGCTCGGGTCCGCAGTGCTGCACCTGCTGCTGCTCGTCGCGCTGGCCGCGACCGCGCTGCGGTGGGCGGCGAGTCCGCCGCCGGTGCCCCTCGCTATCCAGGGCGAGATAGTGCAGTTCAAGGACCTGCCGCCGTCGCTGCGCGCCGGCCGGACGGTTACGGAGGCGCCGCCGGTGCCGAAGCCGGTGCCGAAGCCGGAACCGAAGCCCGAACTGAAGGCCGAACCGACGCCGGATACGCAGGCGGCCGCTCGCGCCAAGGCGGCCAAGGCGGCCAAGGCCGCCGAGGCGCAGCACCGCGCCGAGCAGGAGCGCGCCCTCGAGGCCAAGCGCGAGGCGACCGAGGCCGAAGCGAAGCGCAAGGCCGCTGCGACCGAGGCCCGCCAACAGCAGGAGGCGAAGGAGAAGGCCGCGCGGGAGGCGAAGGAGGCGGCCGCGCGCGAAGTGAAGCTCAAGGCCGCGCGCGAGGCAGAGCTGAAGCGGGCGCTCGCGAGCGAGGAGGCGGGCGCGGCCATCGCGCAGTCGGGCGTGATGGACGAGTATCGCGCGCTCCTCGTGCAGGTGATCGAGCGGAGCTGGATCCGCCCGCCATCGGCCAGGGCGGGCCTCGAGTGCACGCTGTACGTGACGCAGGCGACGGGGGGTACGGTGGTTGACGTGAAGCTCGGGCCCTGCAACGGCGACCAGGCCGTGCGGGAATCCATCACCAATGCCGTGTATCGTTCATCCCCGCTGCCGGCGCCCCGGGACCCGCGCGCGTTCGAGCGGCGTCTGGTCATCGTGTTCAAGCCAACGGAGTAAGCGGTCGATGAATCCTGAGTCTCTGCGGTCGAGCCGCCTGCGTCTTGCCGTCCTCGCCGTCGTGGCGCTGGCCTATGCCGGCCCGTCGCAGGCCCAGCTGCGGCTCGACATCACCCAGGGGGTGCAAGATGCCGTGCCGATCGCGATCGTGCCGTTCGGCGGCCAGGGCTCCGAGGCCGCCACGGACGTGGCGGCGGTCGTGGCCAACGACCTGCGCCTGAGCGGGCGCTTCGCGCCGCTCGAGCGCGCCGACATGGTGACGCGGCCGACCTCGGGCGGGGAGATCCACTTCCAGGACTGGCGGCTCCTCAAGTCGGACTTCATCGTGGTGGGCCGCGTGGAGGGCGATGCGGGGGCCACGGCCGTGACCTTCGAGCTCTTCAACGTGCAAACCGGGCAGCCGCTGCTCACGCAGCGCCTCGCGACCTCACAGCGCGCCCTGCGCGCCGCCGCGCACCGCATCGCGGATGCGGTCTTCGAGCGCCTGACGGGGATCCCGGGCGCCTTTTCGACCCGGGTCGCCTACGTGTCGGTCGAGGGCAAGGGCGATGCCCGGCGCTACCGGCTCCTGGTGGCAGACGCCGATGGCTACGGTCCACGCACGGTGATCGAGTCCAGCGAGCCGCTGATGTCGCCGGCGTGGTCGCCCGACGGTCAGTCCCTGGCCTACGTGTCCTTCGAGGGCAAGGCCTCCGCGATCTACGTGCAGCAGCTCGCCAGCGGCGAGCGACGGCGGGTCTCCGCGCACTCCGGCATCAACGGAGCGCCGGTCTGGTCGCCCGACGGGCGGCGGCTCGCGCTCACGCTCTCGCGCGACGGTAACCTGGACATCTACGTGCTGGAACTCGCCTCCCAGGCACTTACGCGCATCACCACCGACGAGGCGATCGACACGGAGCCGGAGTGGTCGAAGGACGGCAGCCGCCTGTACTTCACCTCCGACCGCGCCGGCAGCCCACAGATCTACCAGGTGGCGGTGGGCGGCGCGCACGAGGCCCAGCGGGTGACCTTCGCGAATTCCTACAACGCGCGGCCGCGGCTGTCGCCCGACGGGGCATCGCTCGCGCTCGTGACGCTGGATCGCGGCAACTTCCGCATCGCCACCCTGGACTTGAAGACCCACAACCTGCGGGTGCTGACCGACGGGCGCCAGGACGAGTCGCCGAGCTTCGCGCCGAACGGCGCGCTCCTCATGTACGCGACGCAGGACCGCGGCCACGGCACGCTGGCGACGGTGTCCTCCGACGGCCGATTCCAGCAGCGGTTGAGGTCTGACCAGGGCGACGTGCGCGAACCGGCCTGGTCGCCGTTCCCGCCGCGCTGATGAAGCGCCATGGTGGTTGTGCTACAAAGCGCGCACTTTTTCCAGGGCCGCACGCGGCCGACGACTGACATCATCAGGAGTGGAGGGTACATGAAGCTGATCCATGCGATTGCCGTGACCGTGCTGGCCGTGGGCCTGACCGCCTGCCAGAAGCCGAAGCAGGTGCAGCCCGAGGCTGCTCCGGCCGCAACCACCGAGAGCGGCGCCAAGACGAGTGGCCTCGGCGACCAGTCGGCCGGCGCCGGCACGAGCGCTGCGGGTGCGCTGACGCCGCAGCAGCAGGCGATGGCTGCGCTGAAGGACAAGAGCAAGGTGTATTTCGACTTCGACAGCAGCGAGATCAAGGCGGAGTACCAGTCGGTGGTCTCGGCCCACGCGGCCTACCTGGTGAAGTACCCAGCGGCCCGCGTGCGGCTCGAGGGCAACACCGACGAGCGCGGCTCGCGCGAGTACAACATCGGCCTGGGCGAACGTCGCGCTCAGGCGGTGCGCAAGGCGCTGATGCTGCAGGGCGCCGGTGACAAGCAGATCACGACGGTGAGTTACGGCGAGGAGCGACCTGCGGCCGAAGGCCACGACGAGGCCGCCTACGCCCAGAACCGCCGCGTCGACATCGTGCAGTTGCCGTGACCCGCCTGGGCATGCGCCACAGCCGACCCGCGGCCTCGGCCCTCATCCTCGGTCTCGGCCTGGCTGCCTGGTCGGCTCCCGGATTCGGCGCCGCCAGCAATAAGGAACTCGAGGCGCGGGCCAACGACACGGACTCGCGCCTCGGCGCCCTCGAGACCCGCGTCAACCAGGCGCTCGTCGAGCTGCAGCAGCAGATCGATACCGCGCGGCAGGAGCTGCGGACGCTGCGCGGCCAGATCGAGGAGGCGCGCCACGACCTCGACACGGCGCGCCAGCAGCAGCGCGACCTATACGGCGACCTCGACCGGCGGCTGCTGCTCGTCGAGAGCGCGACCGGCACCCCCGCGCCGGGCGCGAATGGGCCGCCGACGTCCTCGGAGGTGATGTTCGCCGACGAGGCCGGGGTCTACGGCGACGCCTTCGCGGCGATGAAGGCCGGCCGCTACGACGACGCGGCGAAAGGCTTCCAGCTCTACCTCGCCAAGTACCCGAAGGGCCCGCGCGCCGACAACGCGACATACTGGCTCGGCGAGGTGCAGTACGTGCAGCAGGACTACGCGGGTGCGCTTAAGTCGTTCCAGGCGGTGAGCGCCTTCCCGGACTCCCGCAAGCTCCCGGACGCGCTGCTGAAAGTGGGCTACTGCCAGTACGAGCTGAAGGCGTTCAAGAACGCCCGGGCGACGCTGCAGAAGGTGATCTCGACCTACCCGGACGCCGACGCGGCGCGGCTCGCCAAGGAGCGGATCGACAAGATGAACGAAGAGCACCGGTGAGCCGCCTCAAGGTCACCGAAACCTTCGTCTCGATCCAGGGAGAGGCCGATGCGGTCGGCTGGCCGTCGCTGTTCATCCGCCTGACGGGCTGTCCGCTGCGCTGCGTCTACTGCGACACCCAGTACGCGTTCTACGGCGGCGAGTGGCGCACGGTCGATGAGCTGCTCGAGGTGGCCCGCGGCAGCGGCGTGCGCCACGTCTGTGTCACCGGTGGCGAGCCGCTCGCGCAGAAGGCGTGCCTGGAGCTGCTGCAGGCGCTCTGCGATGCGGGTTTCGTGGTCTCGCTCGAGACGAGCGGTGCCATGGACGTGAGCGGAGTGGACCCGCGCGTCAGCCGGGTGGTGGACCTCAAGACCCCGGACTCCGGCGAAGTGGCCCGCAACCGCCTCGCCAACCTGGATCTCCTCACCGCCCGCGACCAGCTGAAGGTGGTGGTCTGCTCGCGGGGCGACTACGAGTGGGCGAGGGACCTGCTGAAGGGCCGAGGGCCGCCGTGGCCCTGCCAGGTGCTGCTGTCGCCGAGCTGGGGCCAGCTCCCGCCGCGCGATCTCGCCGAGTGGATTCTTACCGACCACCTCGACGTACGTCTGCAGTTGCAGCTGCACAAGCTGCTGTGGGGCGACCAGCGCGGGAAGTGAGGCCGTCGTGACGAATACCGAATCTCGCGCCGCACGCGCTGTCGTCCTCGTCTCCGGCGGGCTCGATTCGGCCACTTGCCTCGCCATCGCCCGTGCCGAGGGCTGCCGCTGCCACGCCTTGAGTTTCGCCTACGGGCAGCGCCACGCCGCCGAGCTGCAGGCCGCCGGTCGCGTTGCGCGCGCCCTCGGGGCGGTTGAGCACCGCGTCATGCACATCGACCTTGCGGGGTTCGGCGGCTCGGCGCTGACGGATCGCGCCATACCCGTGCCGGAAGACGGTGCATCGGCCGGCATACCGGTGACCTACGTTCCAGCCCGCAATACGGTGTTTCTGTCTCTTGCCCTGGCGTGGAGCGAGGTGCTCGGGGCGCACGACATCTTCATCGGCGTGAACGCGGTCGACTACTCCGGGTACCCCGACTGCCGGCCCGAGTTCATTGAGGCGTTCGAGCGGATGGCCAACCTTGCCACGCGGGCGGGGGTTGAGGGCGAGGCGCCGCTGCGAATCAGAACTCCGCTGCTCGCGCTCAGCAAGGCGGAGATCATCCGCCGGGGAAGTGCGCTCGGCGTCGACTTCGCGGACACAGTCTCCTGTTACCAGGCCGACGATGAAGGCCGGGCCTGTGGCCGCTGCGAGTCCTGCCGGCTGCGGCGAGAGGGCTTCGCGGCGGCGGGGCTACCCGATCCAACCCGCTACCGGTGATCGGCCGCGGGCAATCCGCTATCATTCGCGACCCCCGGGCGGGCCGTTAGCTCAGTCGGTAGAGCAGCTGGCTTTTAACCAGTTGGTCACTGGTTCGATTCCAGTACGGCCCACCAATTCAATAAGTTAGCCGCGTTTTCTCGACGATCTCCGCGGCCGGGCGATTTGTAAGCCCATGGTATGCATCTGGGCCAGCTGCACCCCCAACGGCTTCCGGGGGGATTTGACTCCGCCTCCCAGACTCCCGACCCCATCCGCAGTGCCCCCAAGAAGGTCCGCAGGACGGAATCGGGCGGGGATGGCTCACACAAGGCCGGGATATCCCAAGAAGGACCGGTCTGGACGCTGTCCTTGCGTCCCATGCCATCCCGCAGCGACCCGCGTGACTCCCGTCAGCCACCGACTGTCGGTGCATCGCGATGCACGGCAGGTACGGCCTCGACACATGAACCCTGCTGGCAGGCGCACAGGACCGGCATAGCCCACGACGACTGGCTAGTCGGCGCGCAAGGCCAACAAGTCGAGCAGGTGCGCCCAAGAGGGCGACCCAATCCGCTGGCGCTTGGATTGCGCCGCCCTGAAACAGAAACCCCGGCGCGGGGCCGGGGCGTCAGTCCAGATATCCAGTGGTCCGCCGACCCGGCGGGGACTCAACGATCCGTCACTCGCCGCCCGTGGCTGCCGCGACGGTCTCCACCCTTCGCCATCTGGGCATTCAGGTCCCAGACGTCCTGACGGCGTCGGTCGAATTTGCTGCGACGGTCCTCGTGATGCAGGTATCGGCAGCGGCAGTTCTCGGTGTCGCAGGTCGGCAAGGGGATCATAGGCGCTTCCGTCGAGAGATACCGGTGCCCACCGTACTTCAACGCAGTCTCGCCGCAACCTGCGCCAGCGATGATGCTTACCGCGTGGTACGGAATGGTGACGCGGTCGGCCTGCACCGGGCGACCGGATAGCTGAACTTCCGCCTGAACGCGCTTGCGGTACAACCAAGATGGCAAGTTGAACGCCATGGTCTGCTCCTTCCCTTGAGCCGCAACCGACCCTCTCTTGTGTTGGCATTCTAGCGCCGTTCCTCTGCGGGGCGACAGGCGAGTTGCTGTCTCACGCCCCCCGACATCGCGGATCGGTAGCGCAACGTACGGATCAAGCTACTGCTCGGCTTCCTTGCTCCCAGAATCAGCGCCGATGGAGTCTTTCCGGCGACCTATTAACTATATTGTTACCCGATACACGGATAAATTCGTTGGGTGGTTCTCAAGCTTTCAGCATCCGTATTCGGTGCGCTGGATCGCGGATGCGGACGTTGACTCGGAAGATTACGGTGAAATTGGTCAGGCCAGGTTGCTGATCGTGATCGGGCACAGCGAGTATTGGACGCGTCGCGCCGGGGAGCATTTCGGTCGATTTGTCCTTAACGGCTGCAACGCTCTAATACTGTCCGGCAACACTATGTGGTGGCAGGTGCGCTACAGTGACGATCAGAGCCAACTGGTCTGTTACAAGAATGCTCCCGACCCTGTGGCGGACCCCCTGCTCCGGACTGTCAACCGGAACTCCAAGGGCTTTCATTGTCCGATACTGCCGAGTCTCCGCGCAGAGTTCCCCGCGGCGGTTATGGCCTTAGGACAGTCGACAAGGGTTGGTATGGTTTCCGAATACTGCTGCCGGAGTCGCCCATCTTCCGAGGCGTGCGAATCCAGCGTGGTGATGTCCTGTATATGCGGTCCGTGGAATACGATGGTGCTCCGCTACTCAACAATCCGGTGACTGAAGGCGAGCCGCGACTAGATCTCGCCGCTCTGGGCGCCTTCCGGGCAGAACTCACCGGTTACGACTATGGCGTTCGTGCTGGGGCCGACACGGTAGCGACTTGGCTCGTCTACTAGAGAACTTCGACATCCGGTGTAGTGTGATTAATGGCGCATCGACCGATTGGTGCTCTGCAAGTGCTCTTCAACGTGCCAGATACGGCCGCGCACAGCAGGTCTTGCGATGTCGAATCATATTGAACATGATCCAACTATTGGTGGTTTCCGGGCCGATCTTCGCGACCTGAGCGGCATGCCATGGAACCTGCCGGACATTGCGTCGCAGGGTCGTCTCGGATCGACGCCTGACGCGACGTAAAGCCGCGTACGCACCACGCACATAGCGGTACTAACGCGCGGCGCGGCGCGGGGGTTTCTGTCTCACGGTGGCGAGATCCAGCCGGCAGCCGAGCGTGTCGGCATTGACGGTCGCACTTGCAGTTGTCGTACTAAGCCGACGCGAGGCTCTTTGGTTCGGCAACTTGGCTGCCCACGGAGGAAGTCATGAGAAGCATCCTGTTGGTAGCAGTCGCTTTCCTTGGCAGCGTCGGCGTGTGCTCCACAGCAGCGGCGGCAACTGAGGGCGCACCCAAGAGTTGGCCCCAGGAACCGTCCACGTTCATGGGAATCAAATTCGGTGAATCACTGACAGCACAAATTCCGCGTTGCCCATTGGACAAAAGCGGCCATGTGACCACGGAAGTTGCGGCCCACAAAGGCGAATTGTGTTTCGCATGGAATAGGCTCTACAAGCTCAATCTCATTTATGGCGACTCGCTCGATCATTCTCTTCGAGTAGTGGCGATTCTTGTCGATAATAAGGTCGAGGGCTATGTAATTGATCTGGCAAGGCAGGCGTATCCTGAGACTCTCGATACGCTGATCGCGCGGTACGGTCCTGCTACGGAAACCAACACGATCCAATGGCGGAATAAGTTAGGCGGCAGTTTTGACTGCACCGTTTCGTCCTGGGTTGGAAAGAGTGTTCATATCGTGCTTTCCGAAATCGGGGACAAGATCGATGAGTCGCGATTGCAAGTCTCGACTTCGGTTCTGCGCGAGACGGAGGCCGCTAAAGGTGCGCAAAAAGGCCCGTGATGCGGCAGACAGGCTCTCAACCACTGGGACTTTTTGCGCAGGTCCAAGCGCACCCTGTCTTCACTTCGATGCTGCTTGTGGAAATGATCGGTTCACCGCAACGGGACCCCGGCCCGGCGCCGGGGTTTCCGTTTCTGGGCGAGCAGGGGGAATCGCGGATGCTTCATTGCGACGTTTTCTTACATCGCGGCAGGCCCATTGGGGAGAAGATTCCGACCGAGGATCGGCCGCGATGAACGGTGCCACCGCGAGTGCAAGAGGTTCCTGCGACTTCAGTTCCGTTGCGGAACAAGGAGTAGCCAGATGAGAAGGGCTCTTATACTGGTTGCCGCGGCCGCACTGGTTGCTACGCCCGCCATGGCGGAGGAGAAACCCGGCTTCTATGTCGGCTTCGATGTCGGTAAGTCGCTCTGGAACGTCAGTCAGAGTAGTGCCGATAATTTCACGTATGCCCTCGTTAGTGGCATCAATGCCCTCACCTCCGTTACGGCCACCCCGACATCGACCAGTCTCAAAGACCACACCACAACGTGGAGCTTCTTCGTCGGATGCCAGATTGTGCCGGGGATCGCGGTCGAAGCGACCTGGATGCAGCTTGGCTACGCGCGCGTCAAGTCCCGAGGCACGTATACGTATCGACAGGCGAACCCGCTTCCCCCGTCGGGACCGCACTACCCGCTTGGCGGAACCTATAGCGCCGAGCCAAAGTTCGAGAGCCAGGGCGGGGCAGTGTCGGTGCTCCCCATGCGGGCGATCACGGACGCTTTCACCATCTACGGGCGACTGGGAGTGTACTTCGGGGACAATAAGCTCAGTGGCGGCATCACAGCTACTGACAGCACGCCACCGACCCCCGCAGCGACCTATTCGGGGAACAAGTCCGAAACGGCCCGTTCTTCGATCTTTCTGTGGGGCCTGGGTGCCAGCTATACGTTTGAACCAATTTCACTCCGGCTTGAGTACGACGGACTCAAGAACGTCGCCGAGGCGAACGGCCCATACGGCAACAACAAGACGAGCGACGGTCGCCTTACGGTGTCCGCGCTTTATCGGTTCTGACGCCAAACGGAGCGGCTTCCCGTCTGGGGAGATCGAGGCGGGCGGGTGAAGATCCCGCGGAGGCTCGCGCCACCCACCGAGCCCGCGCAGCGGCGTCGGCGGTCGCACTGGCAGTTTCCCTGAACAGACGCCGTCGCCGCACCGATCCCTCGGAAGATACTGAGACACTTGCCCTCGACTAGAGGCAAGAAGATGTCTATACGTTCTATAGGTTTGGCTAGTCCGTGGTGGGCAACATGATGTATCCGACGACGCGGACTTCATGGGTTGAATTGCTCGAAGCGACGGTCTTCGTTCTGGGTGCCGTGGCCCTCAGCTTCCTGCTGGCTGGGTGGGGCGCAATTTGACGGCCGCTCAACGCGACACATGACCCCGGCCCAGCGCCGGGGTTTCTGTTTGTGGGCCTCAGCGTTCGGCGCGATGAACCGCCGAAGTCCAGCCGGAGGCAGTTCGGGTCGGAACGGGCGGGCGCAACTGGAGCTGTCCGACCTCGCCGCAATCACGGCTGCACGCGCTGAATGGAGGCACAGCGATCCCCTATCGGCGCGAAACAATCACGTCATATGCGGTACCGGCGTCATCTACGCAGACGCCCGCGCCGCCATGCGGATGTCCGACGAATTCGCAACGTAGTCCTCTGTTATTCGGCGCACGAAGCAGCGCCCTCACGCCGACGCCGCCACCGGAATCCGCCACTGCCATCGTGGTCGAAGGGGCGGGCGTGGCGGAAACGGTGGTTGCGAATGCCACGACTTCGGACGAGGAAACTCGCACTGCTGGGCCGGAGTAAATAGCACCGTCGATAGTCACCTCGGCGGTGCCAGTTCCGTCCCGACGCCCGTATAGCGTGCCCACGTGGGTAGTCTTTGATCCGTGAGGCGTCAACACCAAGTTGAAAGTCGTCGAGCAGCCGCAAAGAGCTGCAGCAGCCAATATGAGGAGACACCGAGAGAATGCTCTCGCGACCGAGAGCCGGACCGATAGCTCAGGTAGCCCCTTCATGGCATTCGCTTCCCTAGCTGGTGTTGTCGTCCGTAGTAGTTGCAGTTGTCCGTCAGACGCTACTCGGGTTCTGTCCGTCAAGTTGTGCAAAAAAGGTCTTGGCGTGAGGCATGGCGTCCGGCTGGACTTCACCCGCTTCCGTGGACGGGTTTGCGTTTGGAACTCAAGCGGCCTGAAGCAAGGCGATCCTCCTCTCGAAGTTGATGGGTGACAAGTACTCGAGGGCCGAGTGACGCCGATGCGGGTTGTACCAGCCCTCGATCCATTCGAACGTCGCCATGCGGGCCTCGGCTTGGGACTGGAAGCCCCGGCGGGCGAGCAGTTCGCACTCGAGGCTGGCGAAGAAGCTCTCGGCCATCGCGTTGTCGTAGGCATCGCCAGTCGAGCCCATCGAAGGCGTGATGCCGGTTTCCCGCCAGCGCAGGCCGAAGGCGATCGAGGTGTACTGGCTCTCGATCGGAGTGGTGGATGACACCGCCCGGGCGGCGCTGGGTCCAGGCCATGTTCAGCGCCACCAGCACCAGCTCGGTCCTGAGGTGCGTTTCCAGCGCCCAGCCGATCACCCGCCGCGACCATGCATCGAGCACGACGGCCAGATGCAGGAACCCGGCCGCGGTCGGGAGGTAGGTGATGTCGGACACCCACAGCCGATCGGGGCCCGTGACCGCGAAGTTGCGCGCAACGAGATCCGGGGCCGGCGCGGCCTTGGGATCGCGTACCGTGGTCGTGACGAAGCGATTGCGACGTACGCCCTGCCCACAGGCTCGCGGCACGCATCAGCCGCGCCACGCGCTTGCGGGCGATGCGACAGCCGTGTTCCCGCACCAGTTCGGCGTGGATGCGTGGCGCGCCGTATGTCTCGCGCGAGCATCGATGGATCGCATGGATCTTGGCGCTGAGCGCGATGTCGGCCGGGCGGCGCGCCGACGGCGCTCGCTCGCGCCACGCGTAGAAGCCACTGACAGAGACCTTCAGAACTCGGCGCGTGACCGGCGCCGGATAGGTGGCCTGGTTCGCTGTCACGAACCTGAAGACTTCTTCGAGTTCGGAACGGTCTCCTGTGCGAACCAGGCCGCGGCTCTTGAGAGGATCTCCCGCTCAAGCTTGAGCTGGCGGTTCTCCCGGCGCAGCCGGACGAGTTCCTCTCGCTCGAACGAGGTCGGGCCATCCTTGCGGCGGCCTCCCTCACGGTCAGCCTGCGCGACCCAGTTGTGGATCGACTGGGCCGTCGGCTCGAGCTTCCGGGACAGCTACTCGGGCGTACGGCCGGCGCGCACCAACTCGGCCATCTGCTGCCGGAACTCCGGCGGCTATGGTTTGCGAAACTTCGGCATCGTGGACTCCTTCGGTCAAGAGAGTCAGGGCTCCACGAAAGCGGGTCAAGTCCACCTGTAGCTGTCCAGCCTCGCCGCATTGACGGCACCGCACCGTGAGCGGCCGCCGCGGCGAGAGCGCCCTTGCGAATGATCCCCGCCAAGTCGAGCTGCGAGCAGCGATCACACCGCAGGCGCGTAGTTCATGGTCGCGCTGAGACAGCCCGGCCAACCCGCCCAGACTAATCAGGGAGCGAGGGTAGACCGAGGCGGGACTGGGGATGAACCTGTACCTCTTTGGGAAACGGACTTGAGGCAAGATTTTCGGCGCATGGCGCGGCGCTTGCGGATCCATCAAGTTCAAATTAGATTGGCTTAACATAATGCGCAACAATGGATGCAGCGATTGTGTCGCCAAAGGGAATGGCTGGATTGGCCGGTGGGAGGGGCACACGTGAAGTATCAATGCGCGGAGATCATCGCAGGTACGAATGCGTGTGCGGCGGCGAAGTCACTCAAGAACGTCAGAGTGCTGTCCGCTGAAGCCCCGGCACTGCCGCTCAAGACGTGCGACACACCTGCAGACTGCAACTGCGTCTATGCGCACTTCAACGATCGACGCCGCGGCCCGCGTCGCACGGACGAGCATGTCACGAGGGCTATCGCTTATACGATTGTCGAGAGGCGGATAGGGCGGGGACGCCGCGAGACGGACTGCGACTAAGCGGACGTCGTAATCCGGCTCCGCCTCACAATGTCCAGGCGACGGCTGAGCTGGTCTCTGCCTGGCACAACTCGCGCTGCTTTAGACGCTGTAATGGACCAAGTGATCCGGGCCCCCTCGCCTGAAATTGTTTCTCGGCGAACGCGCCCGACAAGTTGCGGCCGGTGGCAGATAAGCTCGCTGGCTTCGATATCGAACGGGCTGCGGTGGTTGCGGAAACCCGCAATTCTCGCGTTCGTCGTTGATTCTGGCGTAAAGTGGCACTCAATATCGGATCGCATTCCGCTCCTGCAGACATGGGCATGAAAGACCGAGAGCCGGCCAGACTCGGACACGAGCTGGCACAGACTGGCGACGCGCGTCCAAGGGCCAGTGCGCCATTGCCGGCTCAACGGAAGGAAGAGTCGTCGGACTTCGTCGACGGAGAGCGGCTCCTGCGGATACTGGAGGAGGACAAGTACCATCTCGGTGACCGAGGCGGAACCGCGAGCCTGCCAAAAATCAGGCATATGCCCGAAGGGGTCGAAGTCGTTGAGCAACGCGCAGGGATCGCCGTGGGTCAGTGGGTGTTGCGTGTCCGTTGCCAGTGTGGGCGGGCCTGGTTTGAGCTTGAAGCAGTGAAGGCGACCACATGTCCGCGCTGCGGCTTGCTAGTCTACGTCGAGGTCGAAGCGCCTATTCCGCAGAAGTGACGGCGGACCCGGGGCCGCCAAGCGTGCAATCAGGCGTCGATGCGTACGATACGCAGTTGCATTGGCATTCGACTGGTAACAGGTGCCTGTGACGAAGCCACTTCGGCAGATTGGCGGGCCGCCCGGCTGGCTGCCCGAGTGGCGTGCTCTTGCGGCGGCAGGCTCACTCTGCGACAGCGCTCGCAGTCGCGAGCGGCGACGATGGCTATTTTATCGTTGGGTACGCAAGAGTCAGATCCGATGCCCAGACGGCAGCATCCTGAAGAGTCGGTAAGCGATGCGCGCACTGAGCGGCGCCGGCACCCGCGTGACGACGAGGATTCCATGAACTGGGAGACGATCGCGCTCCAGCGGGTCGCGCGTCGCGTCAAGTCGTTGTCCAGTGACCCCGAGTCTCGGCTGGACCCATCGCGAGACCGCGGCTGGGAGGAAGCTGCGTTCCTCGCATTAGGACACCGAATCCGGGATATCGAGTCCGAGTAACTCAGGGGCCCTTTCATGTGGTGATGGTTCAGGTGACCCCGGCCCCGTGCCGGGGTTTCTGTCTCTGGGAGTGCCAATTGCCGTTGTGCCCAATGTCGCCGCTGGTGGCGTGTCGCCCATCCGCTGTGCTTCGCCACGCCGTTACGGCTGGCGTAGGCTCGTGCCATGATCGATGCAAGGGAAGGCCGGCACGTGCATGCAGAAGCGTCGGCGGAGCCGGCCACGATCGAGGTGGTCATTGAGGTCCCGCGAGGCAATTGCATGAAGCGCGGGTCCGCCGGCCGCGTGGATTTCATTTTGCCGCTGCCGTGTCCGTTCAACTGCGGCTCGGTTCCGAAATACGTGGGCGGCAAAGGCGACCGTCTGGACGCAGTCATGCTGGGGCCGCGGCGACCGCCCGGTTGGCGGGTTATCGTGAAGGCGCGGGGCGCCGTCACGCTGACGGACCGCGGGATGTTTGACGACAAACGGATCTGTAGCAGTCAGCCGCTCACCGCGCGGGAGGCATCTGCACCCAGTGCTGGTTCGATCCAATGTTGGGGTTGTAGCTCGAGCTCTCGGTGACGATGTATTCACCGAGGTCATTGGCCCACGCGTTTCCGTAACCCGACGGCAGCTCGACTTCGGTGCCGGCGTGGGGATCATTGAAGCGTTCCACGCCCCGCACGTAGTCGGTGAAATTCTCCGCCGCCCGGTCCTTCGCCTCTTGGCGCCTCTCCCAGTCGGCCTGCTGCTCGGCCCGGAGGTCGCTGCCTGCCTTGGCCGCAATTTCGCCGGCGCGACCGACCGCCTTGATACCGCGGATGGCCATCTGCGCTAGGTACTCCTTGGTGTTCACGACCTTGGCGAACCAGCGCGGATTGACTCGCATCGAAAACACCATCGTCTGGAACACCGGCGAATGCGCGTCGAGTTCGCCGCGCCGCGCGCGGAACGCGAACACGTAGTCAATGTACCAGTAGTCGATAAAATACGGAGGAGCCAGCATCGAAGGCGGCATCCGCGTGACGAAGTTCGTCACGGCGGCATACATCTCCTCCTCGAACGCCTGCCCGTTTGCCCGGTATGCGAAACGGATCTTGCCTGCGTCGCCGTGACCCTCGACCCCAGGCGCCCCGGGACCGACGGCGAGCTTCGCGAGATCGGGGACCGCTTCGCGCTTCAGCACTTCCAAGCCCTCGATCCCGCGGCGGAACTGCGGCAGAAGCACTCGCGAGAAGGCATCGTCGAGGCCGACGGGCTGCGCGACCAGCGTGCCGAAGCGCAACGTGCCCGGCGGATTCGTCGACAGGAAGAGCTGATTGTCGGTCCAGAAGAATGACTGCGTCGGCAATATCTCGAACTGCTCGGAACCCTGCGGATTGAAGAAGCGAAATCGCGACCCTGCAGGCAGCGCCGGGTTGGTCGACCAGCTGATCCCGCCCTGTACCTGCCAGCCCTTGGGGATCAGCAACCGGAAGGCTTCCATTCCGACTGCGGGATCAACGTACGTGTAGGTGACGAACGTCAGCGGTGGAGCAGACGAAGATGCGCCTCGGGCCGAGGAGGTCGCTTGTTGGCCCTCGGCTGCCACAGCTCCGCAGCTCGTCGCGACGACTGCCATGCCGGCGAGTAGCAGACAAAGACGGAAGTGGACACGAGGCGCGCTCACCGAAAAATATTAGCTCGTACGCCTGGTAGAGCGGTATTCGTACTTGTTGCTAGTCCCGGACCCCGAGAGCGCAATGAAGGAGTTGGAGCACCTTGAGGCAATCCGGCGGAAGACGCCGAGTGAAGGATTCCAGCCGCACCAATTCGAGAACCTCTGCCGCTACGCGGTTCAACGCGGCCGCAAGTTTGCGCGCGCGTTGGGGATGCTGGTGAAGCCAAAGGAGCTGCGAGCCGCCCCGACTGTTTCGCAAGGCGAGGGGAGCGGTCCACGGCGCCCCGACCCAAAGAGCGTAAGGCTCGCGTGTCGCGCCATGCTCGGAGGGGTGGGCAGCGCCTTGCGCTGCGTCGGCTGGCGAGGCTACTGCGGGAGCAGTCGCGCGGCCGGGACTACTTGCACCGCGTGCGGGTAAGCCGAGCGCTTCTTCGTGCCGCTTGCTCGTTTTTCGCAGGCCGCACGAACAGAGTTGGGATCCCGTCACAGATTCCGATTCGGGAGATGTGGGAGCCTGCCCGCCTGAGTCTAATCACAGCACCGCCGTGAGCAGCGTGTAAGCGATTCGGTCATGAGCAGCGCGATCCACAGACTTCACCTCCTCGAGTACGACGTGGCGAGCGATTCGGGCGAATACGTCGCTCAAGAGGAAGAACGCGTCCTCGACGATGAAGAGGTTGCGCGTCTGCTGCTGGGCGTTCCTCTGCGGATGCAGCGGGATTTTGAGCGCGAGCCGGTAGCGGCGATCGGGGCTGAAACCGAAAGCGATGCGCTCGCTGCAATGCGGGGAATCGCTTTCGGACTCGGATTAGTGATTCCGGTCTGGAGTCTCATCGCCGCGATACTTGTTTTGCACGGACATTGGGTAGCCGTGTGACGCCCGGCGCCACGCCGGGGCTCCTGTTTCTTGGGACGGCGGAAGAGACTCACGGCAGCGGGAAGAGCCGCAGCGTATTCGGCGTGGGCAGCAGCGGCAGTCCGCCGAGGAAGAACCCAACGCACGAAAGCTTCGCTTGCGCTCCACGTGCAGCGCCTCTGACCGGTCTGGCAGGGGGGATCACGGTCGGGGAGATGCGGGACTCAGCGCCGGCTCGAGTCCTGTACTGCAGGCCACATCGACAGCCTTAGCGTATCCAACCCGCTGCCGGGTCGCCCGGCGGCCATTGATCGGACTGCGCTCCGCTGCAGACGCTCCCGCGGATGAAGCCGGTACTCGGCGTCAGTCCGAGTTGGCAGCTCCGCACGCACAGGGCACGGAATGCTGCGGCGTTCAGGCCTGTCGATTCATAGTAGAGCTGCGTGAGGCGTGCCCACTGGGACGGCGAGATTGACCGCGCACTGCTCGCGAATGAACGGCAGTCGCGGCTAGCTGCGCAGGCCTCGGCCGCTTGGATCACCGTCGCGCAGTCCGCGCCATCGAGCGGTGTCGTCGGCTTGGGCCTACGCGAGACCACGATGTCGCCGGCCGCAGTCAGCGTCGCCCTGCGACGCTCGCCGTTCGCCACCCCGAGGTCGACCTGCACGCCGCCGTCCGTCGCGGTCACCGACCCGGCGCCGGTGCCGGCCCACAGTCCGGGCATCCGCCAGAGGTGCGGCGGTGAACCGGCGCGCAGTTCCAGCCAGAACGGTTGGTTCAGGCCGCAGGGAGCTGCAGGCCCATGGCACTGCGTGAATCCCACGACGACTTCGCGGTCTGAGAATACTGCGCGATGCGCCAGCGTGATCGCGTCGTCGCGCAGGCCCGGTATGGCAGCGCCATTGAGCAGGACGACACGCGCCCGGCCAGCAGCTTCGGTGGTCCCGATCAGCAACGTTCCGGCCGCTGTCTCGATCGGCTGGGGCACCGCACTCAGGTTCTGCTGCGACTCAAGCCGACTGGCGACACCATGCTGTGCGGGACGCGCAGTGCTCACCGCTGCGGGGGCCGATTGGCCGGCCTCGCTGGCCGGATGTGTCTCCGGGACCGGCGCGCGCGATGCCCGCATCGAAACAGAGGCGTCGATGCCGGCCTGTGCGGGACGCACAGTGCTCGTCGCTGCAGGGGCCGATCGATCTGCCGCGCTGGCCGGATGTGTCTCCGGGACCGGCGCGCGCGATGCCCGCATCGAAACAGAGGTGTCGACGCCGAGAAAGGCGATTATGTAGACGCCGAGAAAGGCGATCATGGCGGCGGCGACCCACCATGGCCAACGCGACAAGGTTCTCGGCGCGGCGTTGACGCCGACGCGCGCCGGCGGGCCGCTCGCACCCGTGACCGGCGGTAGCGGCGCGGCCGAGCTGGGCGAGTGTCCATCGATTGGAGCACGCAATAGCGGTGGCGGCGGTGGTGCCGGTTGCAGCGTGGGAATGGGCTTGAGCTGCGGCTCGAGCTCGGAGTCGGGCGGGGGCGAAAGGTACGGCTGTGGCGCGGCGTCGGTGACGACCCGATCCGTCGTGACGCCAGCCGTCGTGTCCAAAGCGGCGGCCGTCGTTCGGCGGTTGCCGTGCAGGCGGTACCGGGCCTCGGCCTCGGTGAGCCTGTGAAGCTGGGACGGCTCGGTGATCGAAATCGAGACGTCCTTCCGGCGCTGCGCTCCACTGCCGGCGCTGCAGACCGGATCGACAAGCCCGATGGCGCAGATCCAATGCCCGACCCACGCCTGGTCGGGAGCCTCTTCCAACCGAGCGAGGGCGTCGGGCCAGATCTTGAGGCACACCATGTCATGCGAATGCTCAGCGAACTCAACGTACAGGCAGGCCGTATCGAGTGGCGGCTCCGGACTCATCACGACGCGAACGATCTGGCCGATCAGCTCGACGCGATCGCCCACGTGGGCGCAGCAGCGCGCGAAGTTCGTCGCATCGACGATGTCGTAGATCGAGACGTACCTGCGTCGCAGCGGCAAGGTCGCGTCGCCCGAAAACACGACCGAGACGGCCGGAATGTACCGACCCGCCAGGAAGGCCTCGAAGGCAGGGATCCGCTCGAATGGCGACACACAAATGGCGGCGAAGTGCTTCGCCCGCTGCGCGAGCCCCGGCACCGAGGCCAATATCTTGAAGGCCGGTGAGCTGGCCGGATCAGCGAGATCCGCAGCCCGCAGGATAAACGCATCCGCGTCGCTGTCGGACCGGTCCCAGAGGTCGGGTCGCCTGCAGAGCGCGTCGAGCGCGAGATCGATCAGCGAAAACGAGAATGCATCGAGGTCTGCATCGTAATGCCATGCGCGCCGGCCGGGGTGCTGGAAATTGCGCTGGCCGAGTTCCGCGCTGCGAAGCGGCAGGATTTGCGGCACGAACATGCCGTCGTAGTCGATCAGCCGGAGATTGGTGGCACTCTGCACGATGACGTTGGTTGGCTGGATGTCGCCGTGCGCGATGCCGTGTTCCTGCAGGTGCTTCGCGAGCTCGCGAAGCGACACCCGTAGCGTCTTTAGCGCGTTGACGTCGTTGCGGTGGTTGGCCACGAACTCTGCGAGCGTCTGGCCTTCCGCCCACTCCATCCGGACGATGGGATAGGTGCCGCTCTCGGTGGTGATGCCGGACGGCTGGAACTCGAAGTCCACGAAATAGGGGCTCCGGATCGACCGCAGGCAGCTGGCGATGGCGTCGTACCGCGCCTGCAGCGAATCGGAGTGCTTGTGGAAGCAGCGGACGGCGTAGGTCTTGCCGTCGACGGAGACGTCGAAGGTCAGTGCGAAATTGCCGCTGTGCGCTACGGGGCGGCCCGATCCGTGTGTGCGAAGTGTGCCCCGGCCGAGCAACGGGTCCGATAACGCGATGCCCAGGCCGAGCTGAAGTGCCTCGCAGTACTCGGCGTATGAAGGGTAGTACATGATTCTCGGCTGGGGTCGATGGATATCGCGGCCCCAATGTATGGCTCTTTGCGACGGCATCTTCACACGGCGCCACCGCGCGGCAAAGACTCAGCCGCGGACATGGCTGAAACCATGGGCCAGCTGGAGTTATGTTCAATCGATCGCCGTGCTCAGCGCGCCGAGTGGTGCCACCAAGATCAGCGACGCCGGCCCCCGCGCCATGGTTTCTGCTTCAGGGCGAGCGCACCAATTATTCGAGGTGCGGTCAGCGAGCGGGCGCGGCATGAAGGATCGATGCTCGTGACCGAGCATGGCCTGACCTTCGCCCGTGACGACGATGCCTGGAGATGCGCAGAGCGCCCGACGTTGCTGATGGTGTGTAGGGACCGCTACCGCATGGCGGGCCACGAACAGGAATTCCCGACGCCGGTTGCGGCGTTGGCGGCGGCGTTTGAGTCCGAAGAAGTCCCGAGGGAACCGGGGGCAGCGCGGCCCGGCAGGGGGTAATTCTGAGGGTAAGTCCAGTTGCCATTGGCCAATTAGATCAGCAATTCAAACAGATAGCCGACTTTCACTGTGGCAGTACAGCCCACCATTTCAATAAGTTAGAAGTCCTTTCTCGACGGCCTGCGCAGTCGGGCGGCTTGTACGCTCATGGTAAGCATCTGGCCTGTTCGGCACCATGAACAGATGGGATATTCAGTATCAGGCAAGCACGGTGACCGAACAGGTATCGGCCCGACTGCGAACACCGCCTTGCCCATGTCTCTTGGATCCAGTTTCGGGGCTATGTGAATGCCTGAGTATGACTATGTCCTCGGGACCCATGACGCCGGGCTCGAAAGGCTCGGCGTGCAGCACCGCCTCTGGCGCCCCCGAATGCTCGATACGTGGCACCGCGCGCCTCGTCGAACTGAGCCTAATGAGCCCAAGCGACGCGCGGGAACTGATCGCCGCGGTTCGTGCGGCCGAGGCCCGCCCCGAAACGAGAATGCTCACTCCTCCCGTCATTGAAATCGTAGCCCGCGCAATTTGAGACGCTGCCGGCGGCAATCTTGCCGGCTGGGCTGGGGCGTTGTGAGTGATACACGCGTGAGAAGGGCGCGGCCCGCTTGGCGGACGCACCGCGGTCTGCAAATGGCGGATTGGGGTCTGCTCTCTTTGCCGCCGGTCCGTCTTTCGGTGAGACTGCAATCGGCAAGCACGCCGATCGTTCAATTCACTCGGGGAGATTCACTCATGTTACGAAAGACCGTTGTCTTGACCGCGGCACTCCTGTTGCCATTGGGTGCTGCGCTGTCGGAAGACGTCGTGAAGGTTGCGCCTGCGACCAACAAGGTGCTGTTCGAGAACAAGTCTGTCCGCGTCGTCGAATCCACGATACCGCCGGGGGCCAAGGTGCCGACACACACCCACCCGGCGTCCTGGTACTACGTCACGAAGACCGGAAAGCTGAAGGTGACATACGGGGACGGCAAAGTGGAGGTCTGGCAACCGAAGGTCGGCGAGAAGGCCTGGATGGACGGGGAGGCGGGTCACACGGCCGAGAACGTCGGCAAGACCACGCTGCAGTACGTGATGATCGAGGTCAAGTGTGCGCCCACGATGACGCCGAACTGACCGTCTTGCTCGGCCCGACACAGACCCCGGCCCGGCGCCGGGGTTTGTGTTTCGAGGCAGAACTCTCAGCGATTCGACACGCCGCCGCACGCGGCGCCCGGCGAGCCGTCAGAACGAGTACGTCACGCCGAACGTATATCGGTCGGTGTTCGCCTCGCCCGTCGTGCTCTTGTCGCCGACATTCGGGATGCGCCAGTACTCAAGTCGCAAGCCCCAGCGATCGGCAATCTCATAGTTTGCGCCGAGGCCATAGAGGAACTCTGTCGTGGTCTTTGAGACGCTCTCCGATACGTCCGTCCCAGACCCCCAGATACGCGCCGTGGTCTTGGTGTCGGCGAAGTACGCCCCGACTCGTACATAGACGTCCATGCCCTGCCCGACGGGCAGGATCCCCAGCGCGGAAATCGCCGGCCCGGCGCTCTTCAGGGTCAGGCTCGCGTTCACGTCGGCGGTAGTCGTCCCGTTCGTCACCGTACCGCTTGCCTTGTAGTAGGAGTGGCCCAAGTCCAGGTACGCGGCTTCCACCGCCAGGTAGGGGATGAAACGATAACCAACGAACCCAGAGTAGGTTATGTCGTGCCTGTCGAGACTCGATGAGCCGGAGATCATAGTCAGCCCATTCGAGCTGAAGGCATTCAACAAGCCGCTGTCGATGTCTGTCTTGTTGATATCCCAGAATTCGCTGCCGAAGTCGGCGCCCACGTAGAAGCCCTTCTTCTCAGCCATTGCCGCGTTGGCAGCAACGAGCGCAATAAGCCCAGCCAGTACGGCAGTCTTTCTCATGGCATTAGCTCCCTGCTTCGCTATTTGACTATTTGCACCGCAACCTGCAGTGACATCACTTGGTGCATAAGTCTTGCACAAGTCGGGGCTGGTTGGGCCACCTGCCCGGGTTGCTCCTGCGGAAAGTCCTTAGTTGTCGCCGATTCGCGTGCTCACCGTTCGTCGCGCTCCGATGCGCGGTTGACGTTTGCGCCCTTGGCGATGCCCTCGCGTTCACAGATTGGTCGACTTCTACGTCAAGCCGTTCCCTCCAGTTTGCACACCCGGCGCTAGGTCGCGCGGCTCGTGTTGGTGCGCGGCCGACCTACAGCAGACCCCAGGCCTGCGCCATCCTCGTGGCGTTGGGCAGGGTATCCATGGCCGCGTGAATCAGGATGCCGACGTACAGATTGCGCGTGTGCAGCCAGAGAAAGGCAAAGAGAAAGGACGCCACGGCCGGCACAACCAGGGCGTAGGCGGTGGCGTCCAGGGCCGACGGATGCGTGCCGAGCGCATCCGCCACGCCCGCGGAGCGCAGCACGTAGCCGGGGGCGTGCGCGAGCCCGAACAGCAGCGCCGTGATGAAGACACCGGCTGCCTCGGAGCCGGCAGCGGCGGCGATGCGGCTCTGCAGCACGGCGCGGAAGAAGAATTCCTCCACGAGGCCGACCTCGAGGATCAGCCACAGGAACGTCAGCGCGAGCGCCGTCACAAGAGTCGACCCGGCGATCTCACCCGAGCGAATCGGCGCGGCCGCGCGTCCCGCCACGAGTTGAAATCCACACACGACCACGGCAAGCACCACCGTGGCCAGGCCTTGCCGGCCCGCCAGTGCACGCAGCGCACGCAGCGACAGCCCGAAGTCGGCGGCGCGCCGCCCGAACGCCCAGTGCAGCGTGCCATAGGGCAGCACGACGAACACGAGCAGCTTCTTCGCGAGGGTCACCAGTTCGTGAACTGCAGGCGAGGAACTCGCCCCCGGTGGCAGCGCGCGGTCGATGAGGTCGACGCCGCCCGCGAGGTAGGCGGTTGCGATCGCCAGCAGGCCGAGCGAGGCCGCCAGCTCGCTGCGCGTGACCGACTGGTCCGGGCCGGGCACGGGCGCGGTGCGCCGCAGCAGGGCCCAGGCGAGCGCCGTGAAAGCGCCACCCACGATGACGAGGACGGTCAGCGCCTCCTCGACGTCGATGCTCCCTGCTGTCGCGCCTCGGTGGAGCGCCGCGGCATAGGCCACGACGAAGAGCACGGCCGCCGCGGTGCCGCTTCGCTGTGCCACGAGTGGCCCCTCCGCATGATGCCCATCTGGTGAGCAGGCAGGCCGCACCATGCACCGTGCGACGGCACGGCGCAATACACGGTGGTAGCGGTGCGGACGGCGCTCGAGCGTCGGTCGGCGCGGCCGGCAGGCGCGGCGAAGTGACGGCGGTGGCCTGATCGAGAGCGGCAGAGGAGGCGCAGGCCTGGTTTCGCCAGCCGCTGTTTCGTGCGGAGGCCGGGCGGCGACGCCACCACCTCGACGGCACAGGAGGCTTTCCACGTTAGGGGGCGGGGAGGGCGGGGGCTACGCGGGTGGACTCATGCCGCGGCCCTCCTCATCATGAACAGCCGTCGCTCGCCGCGGTGCAAATAGCCACCGGGCCGCGGCGCAGCTCCAGGTGCGCGAGGTCGATAATGAAGTCATTTCATCGTGTCCGGAGAACATTGATCAAGCGGGCGCTCGCCGCGGCGGCGGCCTGGTCACTCGGGCACGCCGAGCGGAGCCTCGCGGCGGGCACGACGCCACGACCGGCGCCGGCCATCGACATCGACGCGCTCTTCACGCCTTTTGCGATCGGCCGGTTCCAGACCAAGAACCGTTTCGTCATGGCGCCCATGTCGATTGGCGGGTGCCGGGACGGGGCGCCGAAGGCGAGCCTGTCTGATCACTACGAGCTTCGCGCCAGGGGCGGTGCCGGCTTGCTGATCACTGGGGGCACCATCGTCGACCACCCGCTCGGCGCGGCCGATGCCGAGGTGGGCCGGATGACGGAGCAGAGCCAGGAGGGGTGGAGGCGAGTCGTTGACAAGGTCCACGCGCACGAGGCAGGCATCTTTTGCCAGTTGTGGCACCAGGGACCCCAGACGCGCCCGGGCATCGGCCCGCGGGCGATCGTCGAGTACGGTCGCACCGTTATTGCCAAGGCGTCCCCCAGCGATCTCGCCGCGGTGGTCCAGTCCTTCGCTAGGAGCGCCCGGCTCGCGCGCGAGGCGGGTTTCGATGGCGTCGAAATCCACGGCGCACACGGCTACCTGCTCGACTCGTACCTTCGAGCCTTCGGCACGCGCGCGGCGGCCACCGACGAAGTGACGCCCGCGACGTTCGTCTATCTCGTGGTGAAGGCGGTGCGCGCGTCGGTCGGAACTCGATTCCCGATCGGCTTTCGCTTCTCGCGCTGGAGCATTGCCGGCGGCTCCGGCCGCTACCTTGCCGACCCGGCGTCACTTGAGCGGGTGCTGCTGCCGCTGAAAGAGGCCGGGGTGGATGTCTTCCACGCCTCACGGGGTTACGGGCCGTTCTGGACGCCAGAGTATGCGGACTCGCCGCTGTCGCTCGCCGGCTGGTGCCGGCGCATCAGCGACCTGCCGACCATCACGGTGGGGCACGTGGGCCTCGATCCGCAGCAGTTCTTCGGCAGCCAGGCGGGCAGCCTGTCGATGCTGATGGAGCAGTGGCGCGGCCACCAGTTCGATCTCGTGGCGGTGGGGCGCGCGCTGCTCAAGAACCCGGACTGGGTCGCGATGCTGCAGCGCCGGGAGTACGACGCCCTGAGTGCCGCCAGCGCCGCGGACTAGCCATGCGGCGCGATCCGCTCGCGCCCAGCCCGGGCGGCGGCTTCTGGCGTGTTGCACTGCGATTGGAGTAGCATCCCGGCCAATTGGTTTCACATGCAACTAACTGGCCCGGGAGGATCGGATGCCGGACCCGTTCGAGAACCCGATGGGCACCGACGGCTTCGAGTTCGTCGAGTACACCGCGCCCGACCCGCAGCTGTTGCGCGGCCTGTTCGAGCGCATGGGCTTTCCCGTGGTCGCCCGCCATCGCAGCAAGAACGTCACCCTGCACCGCCAGGGCGACGTCAACTTCATCATCAACGCCGAACCGGGCAGCTTCGCCCAGCGCTTCGCCCAGCAGCACGGGCCCTCCGCCTGTGCCATGGCGTTTCGTGTCCGCGATGCCGCCCAGGCGTTCAGGCGCGCGGTGGAGCGGGGCGCGACACCCGTCAACAACCCCGTCGGCCCGATGGAACTCAACATCCCGGCCATCGAGGGCATCGGCGGCAGCCTCGTCTACCTGGTCGACCGCTACGGCGAGCGCACGATCTACGACGTGGACTTCTCGCCGGTGGCGGACCCCGGACGCCATCGCCCGACCGCACTCACGGTCATCGACCACCTCACGCACAACGTGCAACGCGGCAACATGTGCCGCTGGGCCGGCTTCTACGAGCGGTTGTTCAATTTCCGCGAGATCCGCTGCTTCGGCATCGAGGGGAAGAAGACCGGGCTCTTCAGCCGCGCGATGACGAGCCCCTGCGGCAAGATCCGCATCCCGATCAACGAGTCGCAGGACGACCGCTCGCAGATCGAGGAGTACCTGCGCGAGTACCACGGCGAAGGCATCCAGCACATCGCGCTCGCGAGCGAGGACATCTACGCGACCGTCGACGCCCTGCGGCACAACGGCATCTCCTTCCAAGACACGCCGGACACCTACTACGCGGGCGTGGCGGCCCGGGTGCACGGGCACCACGAGCCGCTCGGCGAGCTGGAGCGGCGGCGCATCCTCATCGACGGCAGCGACCGCGACGGCATCCTGCTGCAGATCTTCACCACCAACGTGATCGGCCCGATCTTCTTCGAGATCATCCAGCGCAAGGGCAACGAGGGCTTCGGCGAGGGCAACTTCCGGGCGCTCTTCGAGTCGATCGAGCTCGACCAGGAACGCCGAGGAGTGATCTGAATGAAGAGCTACATCCCGGTCTCCCGCGTCGAGGGCACGGCCTCGCGCCAGGCGCACTGCGACCCGCCGGCGGGGAGCTACGAGCGCGAGATGAGCAAGGAGGGCTTCTCTGGGCCGGCGGCGTTCTTCCACCACCGGCACCCACCGACCGGGTGGAGCGACTTCGCGGGGCCGCTCCGGCCGCGCGCCCTCGATCTGAACCGCCTGCCGGAGGGCGGCACGAGCCCCTGGGCCGCGCCGGCCGTGCTCGGCAACGCCCACTGTGCGATCCGCTACTGGCGCCTGCCGCGCAGCATGGAGCGGCTCGCACGCAACGCAGACGGCGACGAACTGCTGTTCGTGCATGGCGGGGGCGGCCACCTCCACTGCGACTTCGGCCACCTCGAGTTTGCCGCGGGTGACTACCTGGTCGTGCCGCGCGGCACGATGTGGCGGCTCGAGGTTGCCGCACCGGTGGAGCTGCTGCTCATCGAGGCCACCAACTCGAGCTACCGGCTGCCGGAGAAGGGCCTGCTCGGGCAGCATGCGATCTTCGATTCGGCGCTGCTCGACACGCCGAAGATCGACGCCGCGTTCCTGGCCCAGCAAGACGGGGCCCGGCACTGGCAGGTCGAGGTCAAGCGCCGTGGCGAGGTATCGCTGATCACCTACCCGTTCAACCCGCTGGATGCGATCGGCTGGCACGGGGACCTGGCCGTGGTCCGGCTCAACGTCCGGGACATCCGCCCGGTCATGAGCCACCGCTACCACCTGCCGCCGTCCGCGCACACGACCTTCCTCGCCGGGCGCTTCGTGGTCTGCACCTTCGCGCCGCGCCCGTTCGAGACCGACCCGGGCGCGCTCAAGGTGCCGTTCTTCCACAACAACGACGACTACGACGAGGTGCTGTTCTATCACGCGGGCGAGTTCTTCAGCCGCGACCACGTCCACCCGGGCATGCTCACCTTTCATCCCGGGGGCTTCACGCACGGTCCGCACCCCAAGGCGCTGAGCCGCATGTATCGGCAGCCAAACCCGGCCACCGACGAGTACGCCGTGATGATCGACACGCGCGATCCGCTCGACGTGACCGAGGCGGGCCACTCGGTGGAATGGGACGGCTACGTGGACAGCTGGAAGGGCCCATGAAGCTCGCAACACTGCGTGACGGCTCGCGCGACGGGCAACTCCTCATCGTCAGTCGCGACCTGACGCGCATGCAGCCCGCGGCGCGGGTCGCGTCTACGCTGCAGGCCGCACTGGACGACTGGGCGCGGGCGGCGCCCGCACTCGAGCGGGCCGCGGCCGAACTCGAGGCAGGCCGCGGGCCGGGCAGCCTGCGGTTCGACCCGCGCACGCTCATGGCGCCGCTGCCCCGCGCGTACCAGTGGGTGGACGGCTCGGCCTACGTGAACCACGTCGAGCTCGTGCGCAAGGCCCGCGGCGCGCCGATGCCACCCAGCTTCTGGACCGACCCGCTCCTCTACCAGGGCGGCTCCGACGACCTGCTCGGGCCCACCGACGACGTGCCGGTGCCGAGCGAGGAGTTCGGCATCGACCTCGAGGCCGAGGTCGCGGTCGTCACCGACGACGTGCCGATGGGCGTGGATCCGGTGGCGGCGCGCCGCCACATCCTGCTCGTGCTGCTCGCCAACGACTGGTCGCTGCGCAACCTCATCCCCGCCGAACTCGCCAAGGGCTTCGGCTTCTACCAGTCGAAGCCGGCGACCGCCTTCTCGCCCTGCGCAGTGACCCCCGCGGAGCTCGGCGACGCCTGGAGCGGTGCCAAGCTGCACCTACCACTGGTCTCGCACGTCAACGGCACGCTGCTCGGACGCCCCGAGGCGGGCGAGGACATGACCTTCGACTTCGGCCAGCTCATCGCGCATGCCGCGCGCACGCGGCGGCTGCGCCCAGGCACGATCGTGGGCTCGGGCACGGTCTCGAACTACGAGCGCTCGCGGGGCTCGGCTTGCCTCGCGGAACGGCGCATGCTGGAACTGATCGACTCCGGCCAGGCGCGCACGCCGTTCCTCGCCTTCGGCGACCGCGTGCGCGTCGAGATGTTCGACCGGGCCGGCGTCAGCATCTTCGGGGCCATCGACCAGCAGGTGCGGAAGTCCACGGAGACGGCCTGACCGCATCGGCGATCTCGGGCATCATGGGGCGGTTGACCGAAGCGACGGGGCCCGCGCGATGCTCGACAATCTCGAAAGACTTCCGCCCGATCCGATCCTCGGAGTGACCGCTGCATTCCGCGCCGATGCCTCCCCGCGCAAGATCGACCTCGGGGTCGGCGTGTATCGGGACGAGGACGGCACCACGCCCGTGCCGGCCGCGGTGCGCGAGGCGGAGCGCGCGCTTCTTGCCGCGCAGACTACGAAGACCTACGTTGGGCCGGCGGGCAACCTCGAATTCAACGAGCACATCGTGGCGCTCGCGCTCGGCGCGCTCGCCGGCGAGCTGCGCGAGCGCACGGCGACCATCCAGACTGTGGGCGGCTGCGGGGCGCTGCGCCTGGGCGCCGAGATCATCCGCGCCGCGAGCACCACTGCGGTCATGCACGTGAGCGACCCGACGTGGGCGAACCACGAGCCGCTGCTCGGCAGTTCCGGGTTCGCGCTGCGTCGCTATCCGTACTACGACCCGGCGCGCCGCGCGGTCGCCTTCGATGCGATGCTCGACGACCTCGAGCGGCTGCCCGCCGACGACGTGGTGCTGCTGCATGCCTGCTGCCACAACCCGACCGGCGTCGACCTGAGCGCCGGGCAGTGGGCGGCGCTCGCCGAGGTCATCGAGCGCCGCGGCCTCCTGCCGTTCGTCGACCTCGCCTACCAGGGCTTGGGCGATGACCTCGAGACCGACACGGCCGGCCTGCGCATCCTGGCGCAGCGCGTGCCGCAGCTGCTGCTCGCCATCTCCTGCTCGAAGAACTTCGGCCTCTACCGCGAGCGCACCGGCGCGCTCGCGGTCGTCGCGCGCAACCCGACGGCGGCCGCTGCGGTGGCGACCCACCAGGCGCGCACGGCGCGGCGGCTGTACTCGATGCCCCCGGACCACGGCGCGGCCATCGCGGCGCGCGTGCTCGGCGATGCCGCGCTGCGCGCCGCCTGGACTGCGGAGCTCGGGCGCATGGTGCTGCGGATGAAGTCGCTGCGCGGGCTGCTCGCCGCGCGGCTCGCCGCCCGCTGCCCGGACCTCGAGTTCTCCTGGCTCACGGCCCAGCGCGGCATGTTCTCGCTGCTCGGCCTCGGCGAGGCAGCCATTGGCGAGCTGCGGCGCACTCACCACGTCTACGTGCCGAACGACGGGCGCATAAACGTCGCCGGCATCAACGGCGCCAACGTCGACTACATCGCCGACGCCGTGGCGTCGCTGCTCGCCTAACTCAGCGCTCCTCGAGCACCGGGTAGCGGCCGAGCGTGAGCAGCGAGAGCGCCCCGAGCACGAACAGCACGGCGGCGAGGTTGAGGGCGAGCCCGTAGGACTTCGTCACGTCGAAGATGCGGCCGAACACCCACGGCGCGAGGCCCGAGGCGAGGCCGAACACCGCATACAGCAGCCCGTAGAGCTTGCCGTAGTGGGCGAGCCCGAAATAGCGGGCAGTGAGGAAGGCGAGCAGGTCGGTCTCGGCGCCGGCCGACAGGCCGATGAGGCACGCCGACAGCATCGCGGTCCCGGTCGGCACCACGCTCTGCGACAGCAGCACGCAGGCCAGCGCCGGCAGGGCGAGGAGCGGGAAAGTCACCGCCGGCGCCCAGTAGCGGTCCACGAGGTAGCCGGCAATGAGCCGGCCGATGATGACGCTCAGGCCGATGAGTCCCGCGAACTTCGCCGCGCTCGCCGCCGTGTACCCGCGGTCGATGAGCAGCGGCTGGAAGTTGGTGATCGAGCCGCCCACGCTGAAGGAGATGCAGAGGACGGCGAAGGCGATCACCCAGAAGCGGTAGTCGCGCGCAGCGCGCGGCAAGTCGAGCCCGCTGCGGGCGAGGGCGAGCTGCGCGGGCGTGGCCTCCTCGGCGCTGGGCTCGCGGAAGCCCCACAGCGCGATCGGCAGCGCGATGAGCAGCGGCAGCCCGGCGATGCCGAGGAACGCGGCCCGCCAGCCGTACTGTGCGATCAGCCAGGTCGCGAGGCTCGGCAGGAACATCGCGGTGATGCCGGTGCCCATGAGCGTGATCGCGAGCGCAAGCCCGCGGCTCGACTGGAACCAGGCATTGACCGCGCGCGTCCAGGTGACCGGCGTCGAGCCGCCGCCGAGCGCGCCCATCAGGAACCACAGCGCGTAGAAGGGGAGGAGCGAGGCCGGCGTGAAGCCAAGCGCGCCGAAGCAGATGCCGAAGGCGGCCAGCGTCGTGAGCGCGACCCGCCGCACGCCGTACCGGTCGGCGAGCGAGCCCACGACCGGCACGGTGATCACGACGGCGGCGGTGAAACAGAACAGCGCGAGCATGATTTCGCCGCGGCCCCAACCGAATTCGGCGGCGAGCGGCTTGGTGAACGGACCCACCGCGTTGAAGGGGATTGGCGATGCGCCGAAGGCGGTGCCGAACGCCGCGGCGATGAGCACGGTCCAGCCGCGACGGAATTCGGCGGAAGAATGATTCATGTTAGGTTTAGCGCCCGTTGCCAAGCCACGATCCGACTCCGGGCCGACTTTAAACGGTTTTGGCGGGGAGTTTCATGCTGAGCCTGACGCGCTACCAATGGACTGTGTTTCTGGCTGCTTGGCTCGGCTGGGGCTTCGACGTCTTCGACGGCTTCCTCTTCAACTACGTCGCCCCGAACTGCGTGCCCACGCTACTCGGGCTCGAGATCGGCAGCGATGCCGCAAAGCAGGCGACGCTGCTCTGGACCGGCGGCCTGACCTCGGTGCTGCTGCTCGGCTGGGCGGCGGGCGGCATCGGCTTCGGCATGCTCGCCGACCGCTTGGGCCGCACCCGCACGCTCATGCTCACCATGCTCCTCTATGCGCTCGGCACGGCGGCGTGCGCGGCGGCTCCCTCGATCTGGTGGCTGCTGGTCTTTCGCGTGGTGGCGAGCCTCGGCATCGGCGGGGAATGGGCAGCGGGCGCCTCGATGGTGGCCGAGGTGGTGCCCGAGGAGCGGCGTGTGGAGGCCGGTGCGCTCCTCTACACGGCTGCACCCCTCGGGCTGTTCCTCGCGACCTTCGTCAATCACCAGGTCTCGGCCGTCTGGCTCGCCGGCTCGCCCGAGCAGTCGTGGCGGGTGGTGTTCCTGTTCGGGCTGGTGCCGGCGGCCGTCGCCCTCGCGGTGCGCCTCATGGTCAAGGAGCCGCAGCGCTGGCGGGCGGTTCGCGACAGCCTGCCGCCCGCACGGATGCGGGACCTGTTCGCCCCCGGCGTGCTCTCCATCACCGTGCGCGGCACGCTGATGGCGATCGTGGCCCTGATCTCCTGGTGGAGCAGCAATGCCTTCATCCCGACCATCGCCTCGGGCCTCGCCCAGTCGGCCGCCAAGGCGGCCGGATTCGATCGGCCGGCGACGCTCGCACTGGTGGAGTCCTGGAAGACGATCGCGACCGTCTGGTTCAACCTGGGGGGCCTGATCGGCACCCTGCTGACCGTCCCGATCGCCAAGCACGTCGGCCGCAAGCCCATGTTCACGCTGTACTTCGCCGCCTCGGCAGTCGCGATCTTTGCCGCCTTCGGGCTCGACTGGCCGCCGGAGACGCGATTGTTTCTCTACTTCTTCATCGGGCTCTCGGTCTTCGGCGTGTTCGGCAGCTTCACCTTCTACCTGCCGGAACTCTTCCCCACGCGCCTGCGCGGCACGGGGTCCGGCTTTTGCTACAACGTCGGCCGGGTGTTCGCCTCCGCCGGTCCGTTCATCGTCGGCTCAATCGCGGCGCGCGGGATTGACCATGCAATGGCCGCGATTGCCTGCACCGCACTGGTACCGCTTGCCGGGCTGCTGCTCGTGCCGTTCGTCACCGAGACGCGCGGCCGGGCGCTCGCGGACTAGCCGGATCGGACCCCTTGCTATAGAATCCCCGGCTTCGGGAACCTGGAGCCATCCTAAGTCTCTGAATGGCATGGGTTCTTGGCCGAGCGGGCGCGACCCTGGCGGGGTAGTGCCGGTCCGGCGGGAGATTCGCCAGAGAAATCCCCCAGTGCGGGGATTTTTCATTTGCGGCGGTCGGCAGTGCCGTAGCCGTGAAGCAACGAATGGGCCGCCGGCCCATTTTTTGTTTGTGCGCGGCGCGAGGGCGGACGGGTGCTCAGGGAAACGCTGGCGGACCTGCTACGGCCGGTGGTCGAGAGCCTCGACTACGAGCTGTGGGAGCTCGAGTATCAGCCCGGACGGGGCCAGGGCCTGCTGCGTCTGTACATCGACGCGCCGGCCGGCATCTCGCTCGAGGATTGCGAGCGGGTAAGCCGGGCGGTGAGCGAGGTGCTGGATGCCGCCGACCCGCTGCCGGGCCACTACACCCTGGAGGTGTCCTCGCCCGGACTCGAGCGGCCGCTCAGGACGAGCGAGCAGTTCGCGCGCTACGTGGGTGAGAGAGTCTTCGTGGAGATGGCGCACCTCGTCGACGAGCGCCGGCGCTTCATAGGGCGCCTGGTGGCGGCGGAGGGCGAGGCCATCGAGGTCGAGGTCGAGGGCCGGCGGCACGTGCTGTCGGTGAACGGGATCCGCAAGGCGCACCTGGCGCCGGAATTCTGATCCCGGATTGCGGGAGAAGGTGAGATGAACAAGGAAATCCTGATGGTCGTGGACGCCGTCTCCAACGAGAAGGGCGTCGACAAGGAAGTCATCTTCGAGGCGCTCGAGGCCGCGCTCGCCTCCGCTACGCGCAAGAAGTACGGCGAGGAAACCGACGTGCGCGTCGCGATCAACCGCAAGACCGGCGACTACGAAACCTTCCGCCGCTGGAAGGTGTTCGCCGACGATTCCACCGAGCTCGAGTTCCCGGACAAGGAGCTGCGGCTCGAGGACGCGCTCGACGTCTCCAAGGACGCCGAGGTCGGCGGTTACGTCGAGGTGCCGCTCGAGTCGGTGGCTTTCGGCCGCATCGCCGCGCAGACCGCGAAGCAGGTCATCGTGCAGAAGGTGCGCGAGGCGGAGCGGGCGCAGGTCGTCGACCTGTACAAGAGCCGCATCGGCACACTCGTCTCCGGCATCGTCAAGCGCGTCGACCGCAACGGCATCTACGTCGACCTTGGCGGCAACGCCGAAGGCTTCATCTCGCGCGAGCAGATGATCCCGCGCGAGCCAGTGCGCACCCAGGACCGCATCAAGGCGTACCTCAAGGACGTGCGCTCCGAGCCGCGCGGCCCGCAACTGTTCCTGAGCCGCACGGCCCCCGAGTTCCTCATCGAGCTGTTCAAGCTCGAGGTGCCGGAGGTCGGGCAAGGGCTCATCAACATCCTCGGCGCCGCCCGCGACTCCGGCGCCCGCGCCAAGATCGCCGTGCGCAGCAACGACCCGCGTATCGACCCGGTCGGCGCCTGCGTCGGCATGCGCGGCTCGCGCGTGCAGGCGGTCTCCAACGAGATCGCCGGCGAGCGCGTCGACATCATCCCCTTCGACGACAACGCCGCCCAGTTCGTCATTAACGCGATGGCGCCGGCCGAGGTGAGCTCGATCGTCGTCGACGAGGAGGCGCACTCGATGGACATCGCCGTGGCGGAGGACAAGCTCTCCCAGGCGATTGGCCGTGGCGGGCAGAACATCCGCCTCGCCTCCGAGCTCACGGGCTGGCGCCTCAACATCATGAGCGAGCAGGCCGCCGACGAGAAGAGCGAGTCGGAGCAGCGCACACTTCGCGACCTGTTCATGAAGCAGCTCGACGTCGACGAGGACGTCGCGGCGATCCTGGTGCAGGAGGGTTTCTCCAGCATCGAGGAGATCGCCTACGTGCCGCAGTCGGAGATCGCGGCGATCGAGGAGTTTGACGAGGCAATCGTGCAGGAGCTGCGCAACCGCGCCCGCGATGTGCTGCTTACCCAGGCGATCGCCACCGAGGAGACGGCCGAAGGGGCTGCCCCGGCCGCGGACCTCCTCGAGGTCGAGGGCATGGACCAGGAACTGGCGGCGGAGCTCGCTCGCCACGGCATAGTGACCCGCGAGGACCTGGCCGATCAGGCCGTGGACGACCTTGCCGACATCCCCAACCTCGAGCCTGGGCGCGCCGGCGAGCTGATCCTCGCCGCCCGCAAGCACTGGTTCGAGCAGGGCCAACAGGCCTGAGCGGAGGAGCCCCATGGCAGGAGTGACCGTCAGTCAGTTTGCCGAGGTCCTCAAGGTCCCGGTCGATCGGCTCATCGCCCAGCTCGACGAGGCCGGGATCAAGGTCGGTGGCGTCGACGACATCATCAGCGACGAGGCGAAGTTGGAACTCCTCACGCACCTGCGCCGGGCGCACGGTCGCGAGGACGAAACTGCCGCCCCGCGCAAGATCACGCTGCAGCGCAAGTCGCAGCAGGAGATCAAGCTCGCCTCGGTGCAGGGCCGTGCACGCACAGTGGCGGTCGAGGTCCGGCGCAAGAAGACCTACCTCAACCGCACGGTCCTCGAGGAAGAGGCCAGGCACCGGCAGGAGGACATCGATCGCGTGCGCTCCGCCGAGGAGTCCGCGCGCCAGGAGGCCGAGCGCGTCGAGAACGCGGCCCGCGAGGCCGAGCGTCGCGAGCGCGAGCAGCTCGAGTCCGAGGCGCGCCGCCTCGCCGACGAGGAACAGCAGCGGCGTGCCGCGGAGAGCGCGCGCACGGCCGCCGAGAACGAGGCCCGCGAACGCGAGGAACGCGTCGAGCGCGAGCGTGAGGAGACCG
>Ga0209048_10000306_pt1 | contig 53977 bp, 54 predicted proteins | sample FrelakmetCRP12CR_FD_187146 | JGI IMG/M metagenome (GOLD analysis project Ga0209048, IMG submission 187146) | Freshwater lake sediment microbial communities from the University of Notre Dame, USA, for methane emissions studies - CRP12 CR (SPAdes)... | ecosystem: Environmental > Aquatic >...
CGACGCTCGCCCGCGTCGCGCAGCTCGGCGATGAAGGCCAGCGCGTCGTCGTAGCAGCGCAGCTCGTGTCCGGCGCGTTCGGCGTCGGCAAGCAGGGCGGGAAGCCTGTCGATCCGCGCCGTGGGCAGCACGCCGCCTAGCGCCATGTCGAACAGTTTCGTCGCGCGCCCAAGCAGCGCCGGCGGACACTCCGCTCCCGCCCGAAAGCGCACGCTGCGCTGCCCGGCGTAGTTCAGATAGACCTCGCTGTATGGTGGATGAAAGCCGCGCTTCAACGCTGCCTTGCCACCGCGCCGGGCCGCGAGGCGCGCCAGCGTGAATTCGATGTGTTTGCAGGTGCCGAGATCGTTGGTGGCGAAGTCGGCACAGCCGCAGAAATTCTCACCCGCTGTCGCGCCGCGGATCGCGACGCGGTAGCGGCTGCGGTTGACCGGGTTGCTGACGACGAACTCGGAGAACACCGGTTCGCTGCCGAGGTTCTCGAGGGTGAACGGCTGGTCGCGGCCGAACTGGCGGCGAAGCTGGGTCTGCCATTCCTCGACCGACTTCCCGGCCGGTGCGCGCAAGCGCGACAAGCGAGCTGCGTCGGTTCGGGCGGGCTTCCTGGTGCGAGGCATGAGCATGATTCCTGGCAAGGCGCGCCAGGTCGGCGCGGGCGTGCCGGAATTCTGCGCTACGCTCGCCTCCGCGCGCTGCACCGCCATGCCCTCCACCCCACCTCCCCGCTACAGCGGCGTCGCCATCGCGCTGCACTGGCTGCTCGCCGCAGCATTGGCGGCAAGCTTCTGCGTCGGCGTCTTCATGAGCGATCTGGCGACGTCGCCGCTCAAGCTCAGACTCATCAACTGGCACAAGTGGGCCGGCATCACGATCCTGGCGTTCTCCAGCGTGCGACTGGTCTGGCGGCTGACGCACGCCCCGCCACCCGACGTGGCGATGCCGGCCTGGCAGCGCAGCCTGGCCCATTTCTCGCATCGAACGATGTACGGCCTGTTCTTCGCCGTGCCGCTCGCGGGGTGGGCCTACACCTCGGCGGCAGGCTTTCCGGTGGTACTGTTCGGCGCGCTGCCGCTACCCGACTTCGTGCCCGCCGACAAGGCGCTCGCCGAGAGGATCGAGCCGTGGCATGCCGCCCTTGCCTTTGCCCTCGCGGGCATGGTGCTTGTGCATGTGGCCGCCGCGATCAAGCACCACTTTGTCGACCGCGACGGCCTGCTCCGCCGCATGTGGTGGCACCAGCCATGATGTGGCGCGAGCCGCGACGCTGGTTCGGCAACGGGCGGGTTGCTTTGGCGGCAACCCTGCTCACGATGGCGTTCTCGCCACCGCTTGCAGCGCAGCAACGCCTGCTGCCAGCGCAGAGCGAGATCGGCTTCACGAGCCGGCAGATGGGTGTGCCGGTACAGGGCCGGTTCCGCACGTTCGAGGCCCAGCTCGAATTCGATCCGAAGCAGCCCGAAGCGGCCCGCATCGCGCTGCGCATAGCCCTCGCGAGCGTCTCGCTCGGCACCGCCGAGACCGAGGCCGAACTCGCCAAGCCTGGCTGGTTCGACACCGGCCGCTTTCCGCAGGCGAGCTTCACGTCGACCCGCGTGAAGACCGCGGGGCCGGGCCGCTTCGACGTAACCGGCATGCTCACACTCAAGGGCACGAGCCACGAGCTGACGGTGCCGGTGACGCTGAGCCAGGCGGGAAGCACGACCACCGCGAGCGGCAGCTTCGCGATCCGCCGCCTCGACTACCGCGTCGGCGACGGAGACTGGAGCGACCCGTCGCTCGTCGCCGATGAAGTGCAGGTGAAGTTCAGGCTCGCGCTGGTGGGCGTTCCGGTGCAGTGAGGCGCCGCAGCGGGCCGCCTGTGAAACTGCGTATCGAAGGCGGCTCGAGCTCGCGCCGGCCCGGCACGATTGCAGAGGCGCATCGGTCCGGCGCGCGCCCCGTCCGCGCGACGCTGTCGACGATCATCGTTGCGCTCGCGGTCTGCGCGGCTGCCCGTGCCGAACCGCAGTCCTATGCGATCGATCCGACGCACACCTTCGTGACCTTCGAGACCGCGCACTTCGGCACATCGACCAGCCGCGGCCGCTTCGAGCGAATGCAGGGCTCGGTGCAGTTCGACCGCGCGGGCAAGGCCGGCCGGGTCGAGATCAGCATCGCCACCGCCTCGGTCAGCACCGGCGTACCCGCGCTCGACAGCCGCCTGCGCGGACCGGAGTTCTTCGACAGCACAGCCTACCCGAGCGCCACTTTCATTGCCGAGGGCTTCACGTTTGTCGGCGACACGGTCACCGAAGTGGCGGGTCACCTCACCCTGCTCGGCAAGACGTTGCCGCTGACGCTCAAGGCCAAAAACTTCAACTGCTACCTGAGCCCTCTGCTGCTTCGCGAAACCTGCGGTGGCGACTTCGAAGCCACGCTGCAGCGCAGTCGCTGGGGCATGGCCTTCGGCACCGACATCGGGGCGCCCGACAGCGTGCGATTGCTGGTGCAGGTCGAGGCGATCCGGCAGTAGGCGAAGCGCGATGCGACTGCACCTCGCCTGTCTGTTGCTCGGCGCGCTGGCAGCGCCAGCCACTGCCGAGCCGGTGGTCTACACGCTCGACCCGACGCACAGCTTCGTGACTTTCGAACTGATGCATTTCGGCACCTCGACGATCCGTGGGCGCTTCAGCCCGGTCAACGGCAGCGTCACGCTGGACCGCGCCGCCGGGCGCGGCAGCGCCGACCTTGCCCTGGACACCGCGAGCGTGAGCACCGGGCTGCGCGCGTTCGATGCGCGCATCCGCGAGCGCGATCTGCTCGCCAGTGAGGCATTCCCGCAGGCATCGTTCGTCGCCGAGCGTTTCCGCTTCGACGGCGATCGGCTGGCCGAGGTGCGCGGCGAGTTCACGCTGCGCGGCGTGAGCCGGCCGCTGAGCCTGTTCGCGCGGCACTTCGCCTGCGAACGGCGTGCGTCGCTGCAACGCGAGGTCTGCGGCGGCGACTTCGAAGCCGAGATCCAGCGCAGCGTGTTCGGCGCCAGCTTCGGCCTGCCTTTCGTGGGCGACCGCGTGCGTCTGCTGGTGCAGGTGGAGGGGATCCGGCAGTAGCGCAACGGCTCGTCGTTTGCAACGACACCCTGTCCGGCCTGGCGTGCAAACCGTCGCAGCACGCTTCGGGCGGCAGCCTGCGCTCGGTACAGTGCAATCGCATCGAACCTGGAACACGCCCATGGAACCCGCCACCGCCCCGCCCGGGGCCCAGCAGCCCCGTCGCTGGCAGAGCTTCGCCGCCGCCAGCGTGCGCGGCTTTCACGCCTACGCCACCTGGCTGGTAGGCATCAGCTGGAAGCGCTTCTTCCTGCTGGCGCTGCTTCTGATCGTCGGCATGGCGATCCTGCAGGACTTGCCGCCGTTCACCTGGCGTGTCTCCGAAACGATCGAGCACGTGACGCCGAGGCCTGCCAAGCCCGCCGTGGCGATCGACTCGCCTGTCCACTACGACGTGACGATCGACCGCAACGGCATCCGCATCCGCCCTGCTGGCAAGGACACTGGCGCCGGCCCGGCGGCGAGTGCCGCGTCGGGCGTCGCGGACTCCGCCGACAGCCCGGCTTCGACCGGGATGCACGGCAGGCTGCCGTCGATCGCCATCGGCCTGCCACCGGGCGCCCACTCCGACGAGATCCGGCGCGCCGTCGAGGAGGCGCGCCAGGCGCTGGAAGAAGCCGCCGCCGACGCCGCAGAAGCTGCGGCCGAGGCCGAGCTGCGCCCGCGGGTGCGGATCCGGGTGATGCGCCTGGGCGAGCCGTTGATGCCGATGACGATGCTGTTCATCCTCGCCTCGATCATCGTCAAGATCAACTACAAGGGCCGCCTGCAGGCCGAGGTGAAGGCCGCGCAGGCGACCGAAACGGCCGAGTCCGAGGCGCTCAAGCGCCAAGTGGTCGAGGCGCGCATGGCAGCCATGCAGGCGCAGGTGGAGCCGCACTTCCTGTTCAACACGCTGGCGTCGATCGATCACCTGATCGAGACCGACCCGGTGCGTGCCAGCAGGATGCAGAAGAACCTGATCGCGCTGCTGCGCGCCAGCATGCCCACGCTGCGCGAGGCCGACACCAACCTCGGGCGCGAATTGGCGGTGATCCGGCCCTACCTCGAGATCCTGAAGGTGCGCATGGAAGAGCGCTTGCAGACCGAGATCCGCGTCAGCGACGGGCTGCTGTCGGCCGAGTTCCCGCCGATGATGCTGCAGTCGCTCGTGGAGAACGCCATCAAGCACGGGCTGGAGCCGAAGGCCGAGGGCGGGACGTTGACGGTGTCGGCCGAGATCGTGCACGGCAAACTCGCGGTCAGCGTGGCCGACACGGGCCTGGGCCCCGGCAAGGCCGCTACCGCCGGCACCGGCTTCGGGCTCGCCAACATCCGCGAACGGCTGCAGCTGCTGTATGGCAGCCGGGCGCAACTCGCCGTGGACGAAAATCCCGCTGGCGGAACGACGGCGACGATCACCGTACCCTACCTGTCGAAGCCGCAAGCCGGAGACACCGCATGAAGAAACTCGTTCACGCCCTGGTCCTGCTGGCGCTGGTCAGCGGCGCCGCGCTGCTGGTACTGTGGGTCGCGTTCGGCTCGCCCGCCAACGGCATCCACCTGGTCATCAACGAGCATGAGGTGCAGTGGGCCGATCTGCGCGGCTGGCACGCCGCGGCCGGCGGCCTCGCGCTGCTGTTTGCCCTGTGCATCGTCGCGCTGGTACTGTCGCTGACGCTGATGCTGGGCCTGCTGCTGCCGCTGCTGTTTGTGCTGGTCGCGGTGCTGCTGGCCTTGGGCGCGGTCCTGGGTGCCGGCGCGCTGACGCTCTCGCCGCTGCTGTTGCTGGTGCTGCTCGTGTGGTGGCTGTCGCGCCGCTCGTCGCGGCGGGCCGCGCCAACGCGTGTGACGAAGGCGGCGGCTGAACCGCATTCGGGACCATGAACTCGCGCGCGCTGATCGCCGACGACGAACGCCTGATGCGCGAACAGCTGCGCGCGCGGCTGGCCCAGGCGTGGCCCGAGCTCGAGATCGTCGGCGAGGCGCGCAACGGCATCGAAGCGGTGGAGTTGACGGCGCAGTTGCGCCCCGACCTCGTGTTCCTGGATATCCGCATGCCCGGCATGACCGGCGTCGACGCGGCGCGCCAGATCGCGCAGTTGCCGACAGACGCCGGCTGGCACGGCTGCGAGATCGTCTTCGCCACGGCCTACGACCAGTACGCGGTCGAGGCCTTCGAGCAGGGCGTCGTGGACTACGTGCTCAAGCCGGCTGAGCGCGGGCGGCTGCAGCTCACGGTCGAGCGCATCCAGAAGCGCCTCGCGCTGCGCGACGCGGCGGGCGACGCTGCAGACCCTGCACCCGCGGCACTTCAGCAGCTGCTCGGCAAGCTCGCGGCCCGACTCGACCTTGGCGCCGCGAATCACCTGAAGTGGATTCAGGCGAGCGTCGGCCAGAACATCCAGATGATCCCGGTCGAGGACGTGCTGTTCTTCATCAGCGACGAGAAATACACGCGCGTGCAGACGGCGCAGCTCGAGGCGCTGATCCGAAAGCCGATCAAGGAGCTCGTCGAGGAACTCGACATGAACCTGTTTTGGCAGATCCACCGCTCGACGCTCGTCAATGCCAAGGCGATCGCCGGCGTCACGCGCGACCTTCGCGGGCGGCAGTTGGTGAGCGTGAAGGGACACCCGCAGAAGCTCGAAGTCAGCCGCAGCTTCGCGGGATTGTTCAAGGGGATGTAGGCCGCGGAGCGAAGGGCGAGGGGCCCCCGAAGGGGGATCGACCAGCGCAGCGGCCGGCGAGCGTGATGGGCTCGACGCCCATCGCGCGAGGGCGCGGAGCACTGGGATCGACCAGCGCAGCGGCCGGCGAGCGTGATGGGCTCGATGCATGGCTCGCGAGTGCCACTCGGGCCAGGCGTTACCGACCCGCCGTGCGCGCCCGCAACGACCTCGCGATCAGACCCTGCGCCGCCCAATACGTCACCAGGATCCACAGCGCAGACAACGGGAGCGGCGCGCTGAACTTGTTGAACGCGAGCAGCGTGTCGGAGCTCATGAACAACAGGCCACCGAGGGCCGCGCTGCGCGCCAGCGCCTCGGCCGCGGTGCCCCGCGCGGCGAGCCAGAACACGCCAGCCTGCGCCGCCATGGCCGCCAGGCAGACCACGTAGGCGAGCACGGGCGCACGCAGGGCCGGCGGCACGCCAGGCCAAAGCTGCGTCAACAGCGCAGCGGCAATCAACCCGTAGACGGCGAACGCGATCGGGCGCGCCGCGAGCCGGGCCCTGCGCGTGAACGCAACGATGTAGGCCAGGTGCGCGAGCAGGAACGAAACCAGTCCGGGCAGGAAGCCTTCGGGCCATATCAGGAACACGTCACCCGCGAGCGAGAGCCCGAGGCCCGCACGCACCCAGCGCCGCATCGCCGGCGCATCGGCGCCGCGCGGCCAGGCCCAGGCGATGATCAGCAGGGTGGTCACCGGCTTGAAGACGAAGATCAGCGCCGGCAGCGCGAGCAGGTCGCCCGCGATGGCGAGCAGCCCGCTCGGCACGGCGAACCACGGCAGCAGCGACAGCAGATTGGCGGGCATCGTTCTCTCCGGCAATGCGGTTCGCCGAAGCTAACGTCGTTCAGGTGCCGGCGCCTGAGGGATTGCCCTCGGGGATCAACGTTACGCGGCCGCGAAGGCGAGCCGCGGGCACTGCCACTGTTCGAACTCGTCCGCCGCCATCGGGTGGCCGAAGAGATAGCCCTGCGCCATCGAACAGCCGAGTTCGTCGAGCAGGCGCGCCTGCTCCGGCGTCTCGACGCCTTCGGCGACGGTGCGGATGCCCAGCGCCCGCGCCACGAGCACGGTGGCCTGGATCAGCACGCGGCGGTGGTTGCTCTGCGCGAGCTGGCTCACGAACGAGCGGTCGATCTTGAGCACGTCGACCGGAATCTCGTGCAGGCAGGCGAGCGAGGAGTAACCGGTGCCGAAATCGTCCAGCGCCAGGCTGACGCCCAGGCCCTTGAGCTGGTGCAGCACGGCGAGCGCCCCGTTGTCCTGCATCGCCAGGCTTTCGGTCACTTCCAGGCGCAGCCATTGTGGCTGCATGCCGCTGCGCAGCAACTCGTGATGCACCATCTCGGTCAGGTCGCCCTGGCACAACTGGGCGCGCGACAGGTTCACCGCGACGGTTTGCGGCGCCGCAGCGCCGAGGGTGGCGCGCCAGTGCATGAACTGGTCGCACGCTTCGCCCAGCACGCGCGCGCCCAGTGCGGTGATAAGCCCCGTCTCCTCGGCGATCGGGATGAACTCCAGTGGCGGCACCAGGCCGCGCTGCGGGTGTCGCCAGCGCGCGAGCGCCTCGACGCCGCGCAGATGGCCGGTTTCCAGGTCGACGATCGGCTGGTAGGCGACGAAGAATTCGTCGCTCTGCAGCGCGCGCCGCAGATCGTTCTCCATGTCGAGCGTGCGCGCAACGCGTTCGTGCATCGTCGAGTCGAACAGCACGTAGCGCCCGCGGCCGGCACGCTTGGCCTCGTACATCGCGGTGTCGGCGTCGCGCAGCAGCGCATCAGCGTCGCCATGGTTGGTGTCGCTCGCGACGATGCCGATGCTGGCGCTCGAATGCACTTCATGGACGCCGATTTGGTACGGCTGCGACAGCACGAGCAGCAACCGCCGCGCGACGAGCTCGGCATCCTCGACGCCGCGGATGCCATCGAGCAGGATCACGAATTCGTCGCCACCGATGCGCGCCGCCGTGTGCGTGCTTTCGCCTGCTCGCGAGAGCGTGTCGCCCTCGCGCAGCGCGAGCCGCAGACGCTGCGCGATCTGGCGCAGCAGCTCGTCGCCGACATCGTGACCGAGACTGTCGTTGACGAGCTTGAAACGGTCGAAATCCATGAACAGCACCGCGAAGTGGTAGTCGCGCAAGCGACGCGCGCGAAGCACCGCTCCGTGCAGCTTATCGAGCATCGACACCCGGTTGGGCAACTGCGTCAGTCCGTCGGTCAGCGCGGCACTGCGAAGCTGTTCCTCGAGCTGCTTGCGCTGCGTGATCTCGGTGCGGATGGCCACATGTTCGAGCACCGTTCCGTTCTGGTCGAGCACAGGCACGATGGTCGCGTCGACCCAGTACAGCGAACCGTCGCGGGCCCGGTTGCACACCTCGCCGTGCCAGCTGCGGCCGTGCGAGATCTGGCGCCACATGCCGGCCCAGAATTGCGGCGGGTGGGCGCCCGAGTTGACGATTCGGTGCGTCTGCCCCACCAGCTCGTCGCGGCTGTACTGGCTGACCTGGCAGAAGCGGTCGTTCGCGTGCGTGATGGTGCCCGAGGCATCGGTCACGGTGACGGTCGCATGTTGGTCGAGCGCCGCCTGGTAGGCGCGAAGTTCCGACAGCGCGCGCTCGGCATGCGTTCGGGCCTCGTCGGCCACGGCTTCGGCGCGCTTGGCGCGGTCGATGTCGAGGTGCACGCCCGCCATGCGCTTGGGCCGGCCGTCGCGGTCGCGCTCGACCACCGCCCCGGCGGTGAGTATCCAGGCCCAGTGCCCCTGGCGATGCCGCATTCGCAGTTCGGTCTGATAGGGCGCCGAGGGGTCCTTCAGGTGGGCTTCGAGCAGGGCGTCGGCGGCGGCCAGATCGTTGGGGTGGACAAGGCGGCGCCACGTCTCTCCGTCGAGCACCAGATCCTCCGGCTCGTAACCGAGCATGCGGCTCCAGCGCTCGTTGAAGCGACCCACGCCGTTCGGCAACGCGAACTCCCAGGTGCCCAGCGCGGCGGCATCGACCACCAGGCCGAGCCGCGCCTCTTGCATGCGCTTCTCGGTCAGGTCGACGACGCAGGAGACCACGCCCTCGACAGCGCCGTCGAGCCCCAACAGCGGCTGGGTGTCGATGGACACCCAGCGCAGCCCTCCCCCGCGCAGGCGCAGCCCCTGCACCGAGCCGCTCACCGGCTTACCGGTGCGCAGGCTCACCTGCACGGCATGCGCCTCGGGCGGGAGTTCGCTGCCGTCCTCGCGCACACTTTGCCAGCACGCATCGTCCGCATAGCGGCCCAGCGCCTCTTCGGCGGCCAGCCCTCCGATGCGGCAGGCAGCCGGGTTGCATTCGGTGACCATGCCCTCGGCGTCGTTGACCAGCAGGCCGACCGGCATGACCTCGATCAGCTTGGCCATGTGCTGGCGCTGCAGAACCCGCTCGGTGATGTCGGACTGGACCTCGACGAAACCCGTCGGCGCACCGTGCTCGTCCTGCAGAGGCTGTATGTCGACGCCGATCCAGTACTCGCTGCCGTCCTTCGCGCGGTTGCAGACCTCCGCCCGTATCGCTTCACGCGAAGCGATGGCCTGCTGCAGGCGCTCAACGGTCTCGGGCGGCGTGCGCACGCTCCCCAGCACTGCGCCCGGCTTGAGGCCGGCCACCTCGTGAAGCTCGTAGCCGGACAGGCGCGTGAACCCTTCGTTGACCCAGACGATGCGGTTGTCGCGGTCGGTGAAGACAACACCGTTGCTGGTGCGTTGCGCCGCCAGCGCGAGGTACTTTGTCTCTTCGGCCTGCGCCAGCAGCCGCCCGTGCTGACGGCGCAGTGTGCGCACCAGCGGTTCGAGCACGGCCAGCGCCAGGCCCGTGAGCAGACCCAGCATCAGCAGCGCCCATTCGCGGTTGGACTCGATCGCCTGCCGGCTGCGTGCGTCGGCTTCGGCCTGCAACTTACCGGCAAGCGCGTCCATGTCGCGCTGGAAAGCCTCGGTTTCGGCCTGCAACCCGAGCGCGATCGGCGGCATCATCTCGGCGTCGACCTGCACCACGTAGGTGGCGTTCTCCAACAGCCATTCCTGTTGCACGGTGACGCGATTGAGCAAGGGGCTGACACCGTCGGACGGGAGCCGGCTCGCAGTCCGCTGCTGCTCGATCAGCGCGTTCATCCGCCTCGCAGCCTGTTCCATCGCCGCCTGCGCCTGCCGCAGCTCGCTCAGATGCATCGTCGCGCTGCGCGGCGCCAGCGCCGCGAGCGCAGCCAGGCGCCCGATGCGCTGGCTTTGCATGCGCTGGTGCCCGGCCAGCGTGATCAGCTCGGCGTCGACCTTGCGGGCCGCTTCGGCCAGCTGCGCCTGCCACGCCTGCCAGCCCGCCGCCAAGGCGATCGCCAGCAGGCAGCCGTACAGTGCGGCACGCACGCGGCGCTGGCGATAGGGCGCTACCGCCTTCACGTTCTGGGTCCGATGCACGTTGCGCCAGGGGTTCCGCAAGGCCGCGCCGTCGCGGGCGCCTATTGCATCCTCCGATTCGTTCGTGCCTTCGCTCACTGGACGGACCCTTTGTTGCGGTGTGCCCGGCGCTCGCCCAGCACACGCGGCGCCGGCACCGCTCGCCGGTGGGCACCCGCTTCCGTCGCATATCGGCGCCTGTGGCCGGAACTTGACCGGCGACTCCTAGCTCGCCCGCTGCGCCTTCTCGACTGCCTGTGCCCGCTCGAGGCGTTGCGCCGAGGCGGTACGCAGCGCCTTGAGCTTTTCGCGCGGGTCCGTCTTCACAGCGTTCTCGTGCAGCTTCATCTCGGCGATGAAGCGGCTCGGCACGCCGACGATCGTCTCGCGCCCGCGCTTGCGGCGGCGCAAGGTGCTTACCGCCAGCGTGCTACGGGCGCGCGTGATGCCCACGTACATCAGGCGGCGTTCTTCCTCGAGCCGCTCGGGCGTCATCTCGTCGTCATCGCTCCGGAATGGCAACAGGCCCTCGTTGACGCCGACCAGCGTGACATGCGGCCACTCCAGCCCCTTGGCAGCATGCAGGGTGGAAAGCGTCAGCACCTCGCGCTCGTCGCCGCGCTCGGCCAGGCTGATGATGACGCTGATCGACTGCGCCACCTCCAGCAGGCTCTTGCGCTCGCTCTCGAGCCGTCCGCCATCCTCGCCGATCTCGCCACCGCAGCGCCGTGCCACCCAGTCGACGAACTCGAGCACGTTGCCCCAGCGCGCCGCGGCAAGCTTCTCGCTCTCTTCGCCGTCGCGCAGGTGCTGCTCGTAGCCGATGTCCGTCAACCAGCCGAGCAGGAGTGCCTTCGCGCCCTCGGCGCCCTGGGTGTGGCGGGCGCGGTATTCCAGCTCGTTCACGAAGCGGCCGAACTCGTGCAGCGAGGCGACGGCCTTGCGGCTCAGCACGACCGACAGGCTGTCGGCGAACAATGCCTCGAACAGGCTGACCTTCCACTTCCCCGCGAACTCGCCGAGGCTGGCCAGTGTCTGGTGGCCGATGCCGCGCCTGGGCGTGCTGACCGCACGCAGGAATGCGGGGTCGTCGTCCTGGTTCACGAGCAGGCGCAACCAGGCGCAGAGGTCGCGGATCTCGGCGCGGTCGAAGAAGCTCTGCCCGCCCGAGACCTTGTACGGGATCTGTGCGGCGCGCAGCTTCTGCTCGAACACGCGCGCCTGGTGGTTGGCGCGGTAGAGAATCGCGAAATCGCTGAACTTCACCGCGCCGCCGCCCGGTGCGCCGGCGACGCTGCCTCCGTTCGCGCGCAGGGCCTGGACGCGCGCCACGGCTCGTTCGGCCTCGTGTTCACCTCCATCGCATTCGATCACCGACACCGGCTCGCCCTCGCCGAACTCGCTCCACAACTTCTTCTCGTACACCTTGGGGTTGTGGCCGATCACCGCATTGGCAGCGCGCAGGATGGCCCCGGTCGAGCGGTAGTTCTGCTCCAGCGCTATGACCTTCAGTGCGGGGTAATCCTGTGGCAGGCGCGTCAGGTTTGCGATCGTCGCGCCGCGCCAGCCGTAGATGCTCTGGTCGTCGTCGCCGACCGCCGTGAAGAGCGGGAACTCGGGGTCGGCCAGCAGACGCAGCAGCTCGTACTGGCTGGCGTTGGTGTCCTGGACCTCGTCGACGAGCAGGTAGCGCAAGCTGCGCTGCCACTTCGCGCGCGCCTCGGCGTCGGTTTGCAGCAGCTTCAGCGAGAGGCCGATCAGGTCGTCGAAGTCGACGGCCTGGAACGCGGACAGGCGTTCCTCGTAGCGCCGCATCACGCGCGCGGCGGCGCGTTCATGCTCGTCGGTCGCCGTCGCCTCGGCCCGCGCGCCGTTCAGGCCCTGGTTCTTCCACAGGCTGATGGCCCATTGCCAGCGTTTGGCCTGCGCGTTGTCGGTGGTCGCGCCGGCGTCCTTCAGCACGCCCAGCACGTCGTCGGCATCGAGGATGGAGAAGCTCGACTTGAGCCCGACGCGCGCCCCGTCGCTGCGCAGGATGCGCACGCCCAGCGAGTGGAAGGTACTGACGACCAGCGCACTCGCCGCGCGCGGGCCGACCAGCGCCTTGGCGCGTTCGCGCATTTCCTGCGCCGCCTTGTTGGTGAAGGTGATCGCGGCGATCTGTGGCGCCTCGTAGCCAGCCTGCAGCAGGCGCGCGATCTTGTGCACGATCACGCGCGTCTTGCCCGAGCCGGCGCCCGCGAGCACGAGGCAGGGTCCTCGCAGGTAGTGCACGGCTTCGAGCTGGGCGGGGTTGAGCGTTTCGGCCATGATCGACATGAAGGGCGGCGGATGATAGCGGGGCCGTCTCGCGGCAACTGTGATAGGGCCTCTCAGTCGGCGCCGGGCCACTCCAAGCCGACTGAGCTCCCCCTTGGTGAGGCGACGCTGCAGGCGTCTTGAGGGCTCCTCTGAGGCAAACTGCTGTCCATGAAACGCAACCGCCCCGGCGCCGACGCGCACAGGGTCTACACCGGCCGCCGCCATCTGCTCGCGCTTGCCGCAGGCGCGACGCTCGCCCCGTTCGCGAGCCTGCCCTTCGTCCGCCATGCGCGTGCCGCAGACGTCGATCGCTTCACGCTCGGCGTCGCCTCCGGCTGCCCGCGCCCGGAGAGCGTCGTGCTGTGGACCCGCCTGCTCGGACCCGACCTGCCGGAGCGGCTGTCAGTGACGTGGGAAGTGTCGCGCGACGAGGGCTTTCACGACATCGCGCAGAGTGGCGTCGCCCTGGCCGAGGGAGCGTCGGCGCACAGCGTTCATGTGGACGTGACGGGCCTCGCGCCAGGACGCTGGTACTGGTACCGCTTCGGCGCGCTCGGCGGCCGAAGCGGCGTGGGCCGCACGCGCACAGCGCCAGCCGCGGGCGCGAACGAGGTGCTGCAATTCGCCATCGCCTCATGCCAGCGCTGGGATCATGGCTACTACGCGGCCTGGCGTCACATGGCCGACGAAGACCTCGACCTCGTGCTGTTCCTCGGCGACTATATCTACGAATCGGCGCCGGCCCCGGCGTCCGCGAAACGCGTGCGCGCGCACAGCGGCACCGGAGCGGCAACGACCCTGCAGCAGTACCGCGACCGCCACGCGCAGTACAAGGGCGACCCGGCATTGCAGCGCATGCATGCCGCAGCGCCCTGGATCATGGTCTGGGACGACCACGAGGTCGAAAACGACTACGCGAACGACCGCGGCTCGACGCTGGCGGAAGACTTCATGGCGCGGCGCGCTGCAGCCTACCAGGCCTACTGGGAGCACATGCCCTTCCCGGCCGTGCTGCGGCCGCGCGCCGCCGCCATGCGCATCTTCGAGCGCTATGACTGGGGGCGCCTCGCGCGCATCCATGCCGTCGACGACCGCCAATACCGTGATCACCAGGCCTGCATGCGCCCGGGACACGGCCCGGGCACCGTGACGCCGAGAGATTGCCCGGAACTGCTCGATCCGCGGCGCACGATGCTCGGCGCCGAACAGGAGCGCTGGCTGGCCGACGGCTGGAGCACGCGCCACGGCTGGAACCTGCTCGCGCAGCAGACGCTGATGGCGCGCTTCAGCTGGCGCGACGGGCCCGGGGGCCTGTATTGGACCGACGGCTGGGACGGCTACCCGGCGGCGCGCGCGCGTCTGCTCGGCGCAGCCGTCGAGCGCCAGGCGACGAATGTGGTCGTGCTCGGCGGCGACGTGCACGCGAACTACGTGGCCGACCTGAAACTGGACTTCGACGACGCGACCTCCCACGCCGTCGCCACCGAATTCTGTGGCACCTCGATCACCAGCGAGGGCATGCCGCAAAGCCGCATCGAGGCCGCGCTGCCATTCAATCCGCACATCCGCTACGGCCATGCCGACCAGCATGGCTACACGCGCTTCGCGCTCGATGCGAAGGCGTTGCGGGCGCAACTTCGCGTGGTCGACGACGTGCTCGATCCGGCGAGCGGCATCCGCACCGCGGCGAGCTTCGTGGTCGAGGCGGGCCGTCCCGGGGCGCACGCGGCCTGAGAGCGCGCAGCGGCCGGCGAGGGGCTGGCTCGATGCCCGCGACCGAGAGCGCGCCTGCGGCCCTTGCGATACTCGGGGCCAATGCAAGCGATCCTCGCCGTCACGGTTCCCTTCTTCGCGCGCGTGCTGTGCAGCTACCTCGCCGCGAGCAGCCACACGCTGACGCCGCCTGCACAGTTCGTGCCGGTGGCGCTGGTCAAGCTGTTCGTGCATCCGGCGCTGGTGCTCAGCGCCGGGCTGCTGGCCCGCGCGGCCGGCGTCGCCGTCTCGACCTTCGGCCTGACGGTACTCATGCTTGCCGCCGCGCTGCCGAGCGCGAGCAACGTGTCGTTGCTGGCCGAGCGCTACGAAGCCGACAACGGCCGCGTGGCACGCATCATCATGACGTCGACCGTGCTCGCGTTCCTGAGCTTCTCGGCGCTCGCCTGGGCGCTGGGCGCACGGCCGGCAATCTGAGGCCTGCATGACGAGCGCAACGTCCGACCTTCGCGAGTCCCCGATCGCCGTGGTCAGTGCGATGCACGAGGAGCTGCGCGCACTGCTGCCGCAGCTAGACGACGTGAGCCGCGTGACCCGTGCCGGGCGCGAGTTTCACCGCGGACGCCTGCACGGCCAGCCGGTCGTGCTGGTGCTCAGCGGCATCGGCAAGGTCGCTGCCGCGACCACGGTGTCGGTGCTCGCGAGCGAGTTCAGGCCGCAGTCGCTGCTCTTCACCGGCGTGGCCGGCGGCCTGGCCGCGGGCGTTCGCGTCGGCGACGTGGTTCTGGCGCGCGAACTGCTGCAGCACGACATGGACGCCTCGCCGCTGTTCCCGCGCTACGAGGTTCCGTTGACCGGCCGCTCACGCTTCCCGGCCGGCGCGGCACTGAGCGATCGCCTCGCCGCGGCAGCGCTGCAATGCCTGGCCGACGCGCCCCACGCACTGGGCGAGCAGCACCTGGCCGATTTCGGCATCGCCGTGCCACGCCTGCACCAGGGCCTGGTGATCAGCGGCGACCGCTTCGTCGCCACGGCCGCCGCGAGCGCGGCGTTGCGGCACGCCCTGCCCGATGCGCTGGCGGTCGAGATGGAAGGTGCGGCGGTGGCCCAGGTCTGTGCCGATTTCGGGCTGCCGTTCGCGCTGTTGCGCGTGATCTCCGACCGCGCCGACGATACGGCGCACCACGATTTCCTGCGCTTTACGCGCGAGGTCGCGAGCGTGCTGACGCGATTGATCGTGGGCGCCGCGCTCACGACGCCGGCGATCCGGGAATGACTCGACGGGCCGGCGTCGCCAGTTCGTGGCGGCGCTTCGCGAGCCTCCTTCGGGCAAACTGTAGCGAAGGAACCGCCATGCCCGCTCGCCTCTTCGTCGACCCACCGCTGATTGCCGGAACCGATCTCAGCCTGCCTTCCGGCGCGGCGCGTCACGTGCAGGTGCTTCGCCTTCAACCGGGCACGAACCTGACCGTCTTCGACGGCCGCGGTGGCGAGTTTGCCGCTACCGTCACGCACATGGGTCGCAGCGAGGTACGCGTGCGCATCGGCGCGCACGACCCGGTGCAGCGCGAGCTGGCGCGGCCGGTCACGCTGGCACTCGGCATGCCGGCCAACGAGCGCATGGACACGCTGATCGAGAAGGCGACCGAGCTTGGCGCTGCGGGGATCGTGCCGCTGACCTGCGAGCGCTCGGTACTCCGGTTGCAGGGCGAGCGCGCACAGAGGAAGCTGGCGCATTGGCGCGGCGTCGCGATCGCCGCGTGCGAGCAGTGCGGGCGCACCCGGCTTCCCGCGCTATCACCCGTGTCCGCTCTGCCTGCCTGGCTGCACGCCCTGCCAACCTCGGGAATGGGCCACCGCTGGCTGCTCAGCCTGGGCGATGCGCCCACACTGGCGCAGGCGGCCACTTCGCTGGCTGGCACGCATGATCCGGTGCTCGTGCTCAGCGGCCCGGAAGGCGGGCTGAGCCCAGGCGAGGAGGCGCTGGCGCAACGCTTCGGATTCACTCCGGTGAGCCTCGGGCCGCGCGTGCTGCGGGCCGACACCGCACCGCTGGCGGTGCTCGTCTGCCTCGGGATGATCGAGTCTTGACGCGACCGTGCGGAGAGCGTCATCGCGCCGGCGCCTTCGACAGAATCTATCGCTTCGATAATTTCAATTGGCTTTGAGAATCACAGCGGGGGCCGCAGAGTCTCGTCATCGCGGCGACCGCCGCACTGACCGGAGATCCTCATGTCCGACCCTTTCCGCGACCCCGAATCGGTGACCCTCAAGAACCTCGAGGCGGCCTTTGCCGGCGAGGCCATGGCGCACATCAAGTACCGCTACTTCGCGAAGCTGTGCCGAGCGATGGGCGACGAGGCGATGGCCTCGGTGTTCGAGGCCACGGCAGAGCAGGAGATCCTGCACGCCTTCGGCCACGCCAACCTGCTGTTCCCGAAGGCATACATGACGCCCGCCAAGGCCTTGCAGCTTGCGATCGAAGGCGAGACCTACGAATGCACCGAGATGTACCCGAGCTTTCGCAATGCCGCCGTCGCCGAGGGCCACGTTGCCGCGGTGAATGAAATCGACGGGCAGATCGCCGAATCGAAGGAGCATGCCGAACTGTTCAAGGCGGTGCTCGAGAAGGCCGCCAAGCGCTTTTCCGCGCTGGCCAAGGTGGAAGAGCGCCACGCCAACAACTACCAGGCCGTGCTCGACAAGTTGGCCGCCTGAGTGCGAGGAATTCAGAGAATCGAGGAACATCCCCGTGAAAAGCTATCAATGCATCGTGCGCGGCTTCGTCTACGACGAGTCGCTCGGCCTCCCCGCCGAAGGCATCGCGCGCGGCACCCGCTGGGCCGACATTCCCGGCGACTGGGAATGCCCTGACTGCGGCGTCGCCAAGGCCGATTTCGAGATGGTCGAGATCTGATCGGCCATGGCTGAACCGGCCGCATCTCCAGTCGTCATCATCGGCAGCGGCCTCGCGGGCTACACGGCGGCCCGCGAGTTCCGCAAGCTCGACAAGCAGACGCCGCTCGTCATCGTCAGCCGCGACCACGCGGGCTTCTATTCGAAACCGATGCTGACCAACGCAATCGCGGGCAGGAAGACGGCGGTCACGCTGGTGATGAAGTCCGCCATGAAGATGGCCGAGGAATTGCGGGCAGCGGTCCTCGCGCGCACCGAGGTGAGGCAGGTCGACACAGCCGCCCAGACGGTGCAGTTCGCGAGTCGCGAGTCGCTGGCCTACCGTGATCTCGTGCTTGCGCTCGGCGCCGATCCGATCCGCCTGCCGCTCGAAGGCGATGGCGCGGCCGACGTGCTGTCGGTCAACGACCTGGACGATTACGCGCGCTTCGCCGAGCGGCTGGAAGGCGTGTCGCAGGTGGCGATCCTGGGCGGCGGCCTGATCGGCTGCGAATTCGCGAACGACCTGCTCGCTCGCGGCATCACGCCCACGGTGATCGACCCCGCTGCCGGGCCGCTGTCGCGCCTGCTGCCACCGGCTGCAGGTGAATGGCTGCGCCAACGGCTGGAAGCAGCCGGGGCGCGCTTCTGCTTCGGCGTCACTGCCACCCGGATCGACCTCAGCGCGCGCGGCTACGCGCTCGGCCTCGTCGATGGCGGCCGCCTCGAGGCCGGACTCGTGCTGTCGGCAATCGGCCTGCGCCCGCGAACCGGCATTGCGAGAGAAGCGGGCCTGGCGGTTCATCGCGGCATCGTCACCGACCGCAGGCTCGCGACCTCGGCGGCGCATGTCTACGCGCTCGGCGACTGCGCCGAAGTCGAGGGCCATACGCTGCCCTATGTGATGCCGATCATGCAGCAGGCACGCGCGCTGGCAGCGACCCTCGCTGGCACCCCGACAGCGGTCAACTACCCGGCGATGCCGGTGGTCGTGAAGACGCCCGCCTGTCCGACGGTGGTCTGCCCACCGCCGCTGGACGCCGCGGGCGCATGGTCGGTGCAGGCTTTCGATGATGCGCTGGAGGCGCGCTTCCATGCTGCCGACGGCGTTCTGCTCGGCTTCGCGCTGATGGGCGGCGCGACCACGCAGCGCCAGGCGCTTGCGGCGCAGGTGCCGGGTTTGCTGGTCTGAGGCCCTTCGTTCAGATCGACAACGGGTCGACGTCCACCGCCCAGCGCAGGATTCGTTCGTCGGCGCCGCGCCGCTCGCTCCTCAGCGCGTGCAATTGCGGCAGCCAGCGCGCCAGCACACGCTGCAACGTGACGCGCGACGGGGACTCGATCAGCATCTGCATGCGCTCGACGTTGGCGACTCGCGCCACGCTGGCAGGCACCGGTGGATAGAAGGCTACGTCGTCGTCGCCTGCCGAAGCGGCGGCGATTTCCGACGCGGCGTGCAGGAAATCGCGCGCCGCCGAGGCGCTGCGTGCCTCGGCGCGCAACAGTGCCAGGTGCGAATAGGGCGGCAACCCGGCCATCTCGCGCTCTTTGAGCTGGCTGGTTGCGAAGGCTGCGAAATCGTGCTTGCACAGCGCCGCGTAGAGCGCGTGCTGCGGGTGCCAGGTCTGCACCCACATCTCGCTGCGCGCGGCCTGCTCGGCATCGCGCCCGGCCCGGCCCGCGGCCTGCATCAGCAGCGCGAACAGGCGCTCGGGGGCACGGAAGTCACTGCTGAAGAGCGCGCTGTCCGGGTTGACCGCCGCCACCAGCGTGATGCGGCGAAAGTCGTGCCCCTTGGCGATCATCTGCGTGCCCACCAGCACGTCCACCTCGCCGGCATGCATGGCGCCGAGCTGGGCCTGCAGCGAGCCCTTCAGGCGCGTGCTGTCGGCGTCTATGCGCGCCACGCGAGCCTCGGGCAGCATCAGCACCAGTTGCTCTTCGAGGCGCTCGGTACCGCGCCCGATCGGCGCGATGTCGGTGTTACCGCAGTCGGGGCAGGCACGCGGCACAGCCTGCGTGAAGCCGCAGTGGTGGCAGCGCAGCGAGCGGTCGAGCTTGTGGAAGACGCGCCAGGCGCTGCAATGCGGGCAGGCGCTCTTCCAGCCACAGGCGCCGCAGTGCAGTACAGGTGCGTAGCCTCGGCGGTTGAGGAAGACCAGGCTCTGCTCGCCGCAGGCCAGCCGCTGCTGCAGCGCGGCCACGAGCTGCGGCGACAGCGCCTGCTGCGCGCCGCCGCGCGGCGCCTGGTTCATGTCGACCAGGCGCACCCGCGGCAGTGCGCCACCGCCGATGCGTGCCGGCATCGCCAGCCGCGCGTAGCGCCCTTCCTCGGCGCGCTGCCAACTCTCGAGCGATGGAGTGGCCGAGCCGAGCAGCACGGTTGCCTGCTCGAGCCTGCCCCGGTAAACGGCGAGGTCGCGTGCAGAGTACCGGGCACCCTCCTGTTGCTTGTACGACGGATCGTGCTCCTCGTCGACGACGATCAGGCCGAGCCGTGGCAGCGACACGAACACGGCCAGCCGCGTGCCCAGCACCAGATCGGCCAGCCCCAGATGGGCGGTGAGCCAATGGCGCAACCGCTGTGCGGGCGTCAAGCCGCTGTGCAGCGCAACGATGCGCCGCGGCGTCGGCGCAGCGCCGAAGCGTTCGGCGAAGCGCGCTTCGAGCTGCGGAGTCAGGTTGATCTCGGGCACCAGCACCAGCACTTGGCGCCCGTCGGCGAGTGCCTGCTCGGCGGCGCGAAGGTAGACCTCGGTCTTGCCGCTGCCCGTGGCGCCGTGCAGCAGCACGACGGGGCTTGTCTGTGCCGCCATCAGCGCGCCGAGTTCGGTCAGGGCACGTGCCTGTTCGGCGCTGGCCAGCGGCACATCGGGTGGCCCGGAATGCCCGGCATCGTGCCGCGCGTTCCGCGCCAGTTCCTTGCGCAGCCGGTCGATGCGCCGCTGCAACTGAGCGTCGTCGAGCTTGCGCAGCTCGGGTGGCAACACTGACAGCGCCACCTCGCCCACGCTGCGCTGGTAGTAGGCGGCGGTGAAGCTGACCAGCTCGCACCAGCGCGGCGACAGCGGAGGCAGTGATTGAACGACTTGCTGCACCGCCCGCCGGGCCGCGGTCTGGGCATCCATTACAGGCTTCGGGTCGAGCGCCAAGCCGGGCCGCGCCGCTGGCCATACCAGGCCCGCCACGTCACGTCGCCCGAGAGGCACTCGCACCAAGGAGCCAGGCGCAAGCAGGTGCTCACTGGTGTAGTCGAGTGGGCCCGTCAGACCGCTGTGCTGCGGCGCGTCGACCGCGACTCGGACTTGCAGGAATTCAGCCATTCCCGGCGCGACGCGAGTTAGGCGACAAAGCTCCAGTTCTCTTCAAACAGCCCCCCTAAGTCCATGATTCGGCAGGCTTTTCGAAGCTGTCCACGGGTCCTGTGGATAACTTTGTGGGAAACCTGCAGGTAGCAATACCAAACGCTTGATTCATGAGGCTTGCACGGGCATTGCGCGGTTTCGCAGCACCCAGAGGGTACTCAATGAAATCAATGACTTACACCTCGGCGCCACGTTCTGGATGTTGCGACGCAGAAGCGGCCTCGCCATGCCAGGAAGGGCCGCATTTTGGGGATAAGTCAAGGTTCGAGGGCGGAATCTTGAAATCCGGAGAGCCCAAATCGCGCGCTCTGGCAATCGGGAAAGTACTGCTTGCAGACGCCGATTGCGCTGCATACGGGACGCTCAACCTGCAGCGATTTCTTGGCCGCGCATGCGCCGCGAGTGCGCATGCACTGCATCCACCAGCACGGCGACGCTCTCGGGCGGCGTGTGCTGGCTGATGCCGTGACCCAGGTTGAAGACATGTCCGCTCGCCGGGCCGGGTGTGCCGAAGCTCTCGAGCACCTTGACCGCCTCGGCCTCGATCTGCTGCGGCTGCGCGAACAGCACGTTCGGGTCGAGATTGCCCTGCAACGCGATGCCCGTGCCGACGCGCGCGCGCGCCGCCCCGAGGTTGACCGTCCAGTCGAGCCCGATGACGTCGGGCTGCAGCGCGGCAATCTCGGCCAGCCACGGCCCGCCGCCCTTGGTGAATACGATGCGAGGTACGCGCGCACCATCGCGCTCGGTATGGAGTTGCTCGAGCACGCGGCGCGTGTAGGCCAGGCTGAACTGTTGGAACGCGCCGTCGGCCAGCACGCCGCCCCAGCTGTCGAAGATCATCACCGCCTGTGCGCCCGCCTCGATCTGCGCGTTCAGGTAGGCCGCCACCGCGTCAGCGTTGATGGCGAGAATGTGGTGCATCAGGTCGGGCCGGCGGTAGAGCATTGTCTTCACGAGCCGGTAGTCGTCCGACCCTGCGCCTTCGACCATGTAGCAGGCCAAGGTCCATGGGCTGCCCGAGAAACCGATCAGCGGCACGCGGCCGTTGAGCGCCCTGCGGATCGATCTCACCGCGTCGAAGACATAGCGCAGGCGCGCCATGTCGGGCACGGCCAGTGCAGCCACTGCAGCCTCGTCGCGCAGCGGATGGGCAAAGCGCGGCCCCTCGCCGGCACCGAAGCTCAGGCCCAGGCCCATGGCATCGGGCACGGTGAGGATGTCGCTGAACAGGATGGCCGCGTCCAGCGCGTAGCGATCGAGCGGCTGCAGCGTGACCTCGGTGGCGAAGTCGGGGTTGGTCGCCAGGCCCATGAAGCTGTTCCCGGCCCGCACCCGGGCGGCCTTGTACTCGGGCAGATAGCGCCCGGCCTGGCGCATCAGCCAGACGGGTGTGTAGTCGGTAGGCTGGCAAAGGCAGGCGCGGAGGAAGGTGTCGTTCTGCAGCGGCTTGTTCATGGGCCGATTGTCGCAAACGTGGATCTCATGTCCGCTCCATAATGTCCGCCCACACGCAACCATGCCTGCGGCTGAACATCGGGGGACCGCCATGCCCGTCCATAACATCCTGCAGACCATCGGCAACACCCCGCACATCCGCATCAACCGGCTGTTCGGCAACACGCACAAGGTATTCATCAAGAGCGAGCGCGCCAATCCGGGCGGCTCGATCAAGGATCGCATCGCTCTGTCGATGATCGAGGCGGCCGAGCAGTCCGGCGCGCTGCGGCCCGGCGGCATCATCATCGAGCCGACCTCGGGCAACACCGGCATCGGTCTGGCCATGGTCGCGGCGGTCAAGGGCTACAAGCTCGTGTTGGTGATGCCCGACAGCATGAGCGTCGAGCGCCGGCGCCTGATGCTCGCTTACGGCGCGAGTTTCGTGCTGACGCCGCGCGAGAAGGGCATGAACGGCGCGATCGCTCGCGCGACCGAACTGCTCGCCGAAACGCCCGGTGGCTGGATGCCGCAGCAGTTCGAGAACCCGGCGAACATCGACGTGCACATGCGAACCACCGCGCAGGAGATCGCGGCCGACTTTCCCGGCGGCGTCGACGCGCTGATCACCGGCGTGGGCACCGGCGGGCACATTACCGGCTGCGCGCAGGTCCTCAAGGCGAAGTGGCCGCGGCTCAAGGTGTTCGCGGTCGAACCGAGCGCGTCGCCGGTGATCAGCGGTGGCAAGCCGAGCCCGCATCCGATCCAGGGCATTGGAGCCGGCTTCATTCCGAAGAACCTGCACACCGCACTGCTCGACGGCGCGATCCAGGTCGAGGCCGAAGTGGCACGCGAGATGGCCCGCCGCGCGGCCCGCGAAGAGGGCATGCTGGTCGGTATCTCGTCGGGCGCCACGCTGGCGGCGATCGCGCAGAAGCTGCCCGAGCTGGCGGCCGGCGCCACGGTGCTCGGCTTCAACTATGACACCGGCGAAAGATACCTGTCGATCGAGGGCTTCCTGCCGGCCGAATGAGCTTGCAAGAGGTTGCGCGACCTTGAACATGCCGCGCATTCCCTCATGTTCGCAACGTGGGTAGTGGTCATTTCGCAAACTGGAGGATTCTCATGATTCGTGCACGTTGGCATTGGCTGCTGGCCCTGGTGGTCGCGCTGTCCCTCGGCGGATGCGGTTACAACGATTTCCAACGCCTCGACGAACAGGTCAAGGCTGCATGGTCCGAGGTGCTGAACCAGTATCAGCGACGCGCCGACCTGATCCCCAACATCGTCGCCACCGTCAAGGGCGAGGCCAGTTTCGAGCAGGACACGCTGACCAAGGTGATCGAGGCGCGCGCGCGCGCGACCAGCATCAATGCGACACCCGAACTGGTGAACAACCCGGAGGCGTTCGACAAGTTCCAGAAAGCGCAGGGCGAGCTCACGGGCGCCCTGAGCCGGCTGATGGTGGTCGCCGAGCAGTACCCGCAATTGAAGGCCAACGCGGCTTTCCAGGATCTGCGCGTGCAGCTCGAAGGCACCGAGAACCGTATCACCGTTGCACGCAACCGCTACATCAAGACGGTGGCCGACTACAACGTGCTGGCACGCAGCTTCCCGACCAACCTGACGGCGATGATCTTCAGCTACAGCGCCAAGCCGAACTTCACGGTGCAGAACGAGGCGCAGATCTCCGCCCCGCCGACGGTGAGCTTCGACAAACCGGCCTCGAAGTGACCTGCGTCACCTGATGCTGCGCTGGCTGGCCGCGCTCGTTTTCTCCATCGCGCTCGCCGCGGGCGCGCCGGCGCAGGACGTCCAGCCAGTGCCGCCCTTGAGCGGCCGGGTGATCGACCAGACGGGCACGCTGAGCGCGGCGCAGGTGCAGGCACTCGATGCCCGACTGACGGCCGTCGAGCGCGAGCGCGGCTCGCAGATCGTGGTGCTGATGCTGGCGAGCACGCAGCCCGAAGACATCGCCGCCTACGCGCAACGCGTGGCCGACAGCTGGAAGATCGGTCGCCGCCAAGTCGGCGACGGTGTGCTCGTCGTCGTCGCGAAAAGCGATCGGCGCGTGCGCATCGAGGTGGCCAAGGCGCTCGAAGGCGCCATTCCTGACTTGGCCGCAAGCCGCATCATCAGCGAGAGCATTACGCCGGCATTCAAGGCTGGAGACTTTGCCGGCGGGCTCACGGCCGCGGTGGACCGACTTGCCGCGCGCATCGGTAGCGAGGGACTGCCGGCGCCTGAGGCAACGAGGCCTGCAGCGCAGCGCGCGACCGACGGCTTCGATTGGCAGGACTTGGCGATCTTCCTGTTCGTCGGCGCGCCGATCGTTGGCGCGGTGCTGACCGGCCTGTTCGGACGCAAGCTCGGCGCGCTCGCCACCGGTGGCATCGTCGGTGGCATCGGCTGGTGGCTCACCGCGAGCGCCTTGGTGGCCGGCGCTGCGGGGCTGCTGGCGCTCGTACTTGTCGGGGTGCTCGGAATCGGCAGCCGCCCAGGCACCGGTCGTGGCAGCCATGGCGGACCGGTCATCTGGGGCGGTGGCGGTGGCGGCGGCGGCGGTTTCGGTGGTGGCGGCGGAGGCGGTTTCAGCTCCGGCGGCGGCGGCGATTTCGGCGGCGGCGGCGCCTCGGGGAGCTGGTGAGATGAATCGCTGGCTGCGCATCCTGCGGCATCGCTGGCTCGACGAGGGCGACGCCCGGCGCGCGCTCGGCAGCGGCGCGCTCGAACGTCTGCGCGAGCGGGTCGCCGCCAGCGAGCGAAGACACAGCGGGGAGATCCGCGTCTGCGTGGAAGCCGGACTGCCGCTCTCCTACCTGTGGCGCCATGCGCCGGCGCGCGAGCGCGCGGTGACGCTGTTCGGCAAGTTGCGCGTCTGGGACACCGAGCACAACAACGGCGTGCTGATCTACCTGCTACTGGCCGAGCATCGCATCGAGATCGTCGCCGATCGCGGAGTCGACCGACTTGTCGGCCCGGCGCAGTGGCACGCGATCGTCGGCAGCATGCGCGAGGCCTTCAGTGCCGGGCGCTTCGAGGACGGATTGAACGCGGCGATCGATGCGGTGGACGCGCTACTGGTGCAACATTTCGCGCTGCGACCGGGTCAGGTCAATCCCAACGAGCTGCCCGACGCGCCACTGCTGCGTTGAGGTCTCGGCGCCACGGCGCGCTGCCGATGACGCCTACAGCCGGCGCACGATGACACTGCCCACCGAGTAGCCGGCGCCAAACGAGCAGATCACCCCCACGTCGCCCGGCGCCAGGTCTGCGCTGTGCTCATGGAAGGCGATGATCGAGCCGGCCGATGCGGTGTTGGCGTACTCGTCGAGGATCAGCGGCGCAATGTCGGCATCGACATCGCGGCCGAGCAGTTTGCGCAAGACGAACTGGTTCATGCCCTGATTGGCCTGGTGCAGCCAGTATCGCCGCACCTGAGTCGGCGTCAGGCCCAGCGCAGCGAGATGGCCCTCGATATGCGCGGCGGCCAGCGGCACCACTTCCTTGAAGACCTTGCGGCCCTCCTGTCGAAAAGTCTTGTCGCGCGCGTCGGGATCCGTGTCTTCGCAGCGATTCAGGAAGCCGAAGTTGTTGCGGATGTTGTTCGAGAATTGCGTCGCCAGCCGGGTGCCGAGGATTTCCCAGCGTTGCCGCGCCGTGGCGGTATCGTCGCGCTCGACGACCACCGCGGTACAGACATCGCCGAAGATGAAATGGCAGTCGCGGTCGCGCCACTCGAGATGGGCCGAGGTGATCTCGGGGTTGACCACCAGCACGCAACGGGCGCTGCCGGCGCGCACCGCATTGGCCGCCTGCTCGATTGCGAAAGTCGCCGACGAGCAGGCCACGTTCATGTCGAAACCGTAGCCGCCGGCGCCGATCGACTGCTGGATCTCCACCGCCATCGCGGGGTAGGCGCGCTGCATGTTAGCGCTCGCGCACAACACGGCATCGACATCTTCGCCACGCTTGCCGGCAGCCTTCAGCGCCTGCCGCGCCGCGGCCACGCCGATCTCGGCCATCAGCGAAAGCTCCTCGTCGGCGCGTGGCGCGAGTCGCGGTCGCATGCGCTCCGGGTCGAGCACGCCCGATTTGTCGATCACGTAGCGCTGCTTGATTCCCGAGGCCTTCTCGATGAACTCGACGCTGGAGCCGACAATTGCCTCGACCTCGCCCGCCTCGATGCGGGCGGCGTTGCGCTCATTGAACCGCTGTGCATAGGCATTGAAGGCCTCGACCAGTTCGGCATTGGTGATGATGTGGGGCGGCCGGTACAGGCCGGTGCCGCTGATGACGACGCGGGTCATGGAGGATCCCATCCTGGAGACTGAAGGCGTCAGTCTAGCTTCGCGCTGCCGAGACGGGCATCGGCGCTGACCCTTGCGCCGCCCGCGAGCAAGGACACTCGCTGCGAGCGGTGCGCGTCCGGCTTGCCGTCGAGCGCTTCAGCGATGCCGCAGGGGCAATGCCTTACTTCTTGCGGAACTTGCGCAGCGCGGCAATCTGCGCAGCCATCGTCGCGAACTCGCTCTGCGCCTTGGCGAGGTCGATGTCGCTGCTGGCGTTGCGCATCGCTTCCTCGGCCAGCTTCCTGGCTTCGGTGGCCTTGGCTTCGTCGAGGTCGTGGCCGCGGATCGCTGTGTCGGCCAGCACCGTCACCGTACCCGGCTGGATCTCGAGAATGCCGCCAGCCACGAAGACGAATTCCTCCTCGCCGTTGTCGGCGCGCTCGATCCGCACCGCGCCGGGCTTGATGCGCGTGATCAGCGGCGTGTGGCGCGGCAGGATGCCGAGTTCGCCGTTCTCGCCCGGCAGCGCGACGAACTTGGCCTCGCCGGAAAAGATGCTTCCCTCGGTGGAGACGACGTCGACGTGAATTGTGGCCATGGAACGCCCTGCCTATTGGATCTTCTTGGCCTTCTCGAAGGCCTCGTCGATCGTGCCGACCATGTAGAAGGCCTGCTCGGGCAGCGCGTCGCACTCGCCACTGACGATCATCTTGAAGCCGCGGATCGTTTCCTTCAGCGGCACGTACTTGCCCGGCGTGCCGGTGAAGACCTCGGCCACGTGGAAGGGCTGGCTCAGGAAGCGCTGGATCTTGCGCGCACGGCTTACCGCGAGCTTGTCCTCCGGGCTCAACTCGTCCATGCCCAGGATCGCGATGATGTCGCGCAGTTCCTTGTAGCGCTGCAGCGTGCCCTGAACGGCGCGCGTGGTGCTGTAGTGCTCTTCGCCGACCACGTTCGGGTCGACCTGGCGCGAGGTCGAGTCGAGCGGGTCGACCGCCGGGTATATGCCCAGCGCCGCGATATCGCGCGACAGCACGACCGTCGCGTCCAGGTGGGCGAAGGTCGTCGCCGGCGACGGGTCGGTCAGGTCGTCCGCCGGCACGTAGATGGCCTGGATCGAGGTGATCGAGCCGACCTTGGTCGACGTGATGCGCTCCTGCAGGCGGCCCATTTCCTCGGCCAGCGTCGGCTGGTAGCCCACCGCCGAGGGCATGCGACCCAGCAGCGCCGAGACCTCGGTACCGGCGAGCGTGAAGCGATAGATGTTGTCGACGAAGAACAGCACGTCGCGGCCTTCGTCGCGGAACGACTCGGCGATCGTCAGGCCCGTCAGCGCCACGCGCAGTCGGTTGCCAGGCGGCTCGTTCATCTGGCCGTAGACCATCGACACCTTGGACTCGCCAAGGTTCTCGAGGTCCACCACCTTCGATTCGGCCATCTCGTGATAGAAGTCGTTGCCCTCGCGGGTACGCTCGCCCACCCCGGCAAACACCGACAGCCCCGAGTGCGCCTTGGCAATGTTGTTGATCAGCTCCATCATGGCCACGGTCTTTCCGACCCCGGCACCACCGAACAGACCGACCTTGCCACCCTTGGCGAACGGACAGATCAGGTCGATCACCTTGATCCCGGTTTCGAGGAGCTCCTGGGACGGCGAGAGTTCGTCGTAGACCGGCGCCTTGCGGTGGATCGATGCGGTGAGCGTCTGGTCCACCGGGCCGCGTTCGTCGATCGGGTTGCCGAGCACGTCCATGATGCGGCCGAGCGTGGCCCGGCCCACTGGCACCGTGATCGGGTTGCCGGTGTTGCTGACCATCAGGCCGCGTCGCAGGCCGTCGGACGACCCGAGCGCGATGGTGCGCACCACACCGTCGCCAAGCTGCTGCTGGACTTCCAACGTGAGCGCCGACCCGTCGAGCTTGAGCGCGTCGTAGATGTGGGGCATCTTGTCGCGCGGGAACTCGACGTCCACCACGGCGCCGATGCACTGAACGATCTTGCCTTGTGCCATTTTCTGCAATCTTTCAAAACGAAGTTTCAGAGAAGACTAACTTGTACTCAAGTTACGTCGTGACTAAACGGAATTCGATGTGTCCTGCTCAGGTCCCGACGATTTGGTTCCGGCCGTTCGCTTCGCTCACTTAGCTTTCGCCTTGCTCAAGTTAGCCTTCACCGAATCGTGGCCGTCGCATCAGCCACTGATGGCTGCTGCGCCGCCCACGATTTCAGAGAGTTCCTTCGTGATCGCGGCTTGGCGCGTCTTGTTGTAGATGAGCTGGAGCTCGGCGATCAGGTTGCCGGCGTTGTCGGTCGCGGCCTTCATCGCCACCATGCGCGCCGACTGCTCGGAGGCCATGTTCTCGGCCACCGACTGATACACCAGCGCCTCGAGGTAGCGCGTCAGCAGTTCGTCGATCACGCTGGCCGGGTCGGGTTCGTAGATGTAGTCCCAACCGTACTGCGCCTTCTCCGCCGGCGACTGTTCGAACCGTTCACCGGCGAGCGGCAGCAACTGCTCGATCATCGGCTGTTGCATCATCGTGTTGATGAACTTCGTGTAGCACAGGTGGACGGCATCGATCTCGCCGTCGACGAAGGCGTCCAGCATCACCTTGACCGGGCCGATCAGCTTGTCCAGCGGCGGCGCGTCGCCGAGTTGCACCGCGTGGCTCATCACGCGCGCGCCGATGCGGCTCAGGAAGCTGTAGCCGCGGTTGCCGATCGCCACGGTGTGCACCTTGCCGCCGGCCTGCTGCACCTCGCGCATCCGGTTCGTGACCGCGCGCAACACGTTGGTGTTGAGCCCGCCGCACAGACCCTTGTCGGAGGTGACGACGATGAAGCCGACGTTCTTCGGTGCGTCGACCTTGCGCATGTAGGGCGAGCGGTACTCCGGGTTCGCCCGCGACAGGTTGGCCGCGATGTTGCGGATCTTGTCCGCGTAGGGCCGAGCCGCGCGCATCCGGGCCTGTACCTTGCGCATTTTCGACGCCGAGACCATTTCCATGGCCTTGGTGATCTTCTTCGTGTTCTCGAAGCTCTTGATCTTGTCGCGTAGTTCCTTGCCGACCGCCATGGCAGTGCTCCCTTAAGCGGTGGTCAGGCGAAGGACTTCTTGAACGCGTTGAGCGCGCCCGCCAGCTCTTCCTCGGCAGGCTTGTCCATGGCCTTGTCCTGCTCCAGCTTGGCCAGCAATGCGGCGTGGCTGGACCGCAGGTGCTGGTGCAGTCCGTGTTCGAAGGCGAGCACCTTCTTCACGTCCACGTCGTCGAGGTAGCCCTTGTTGACCGCGAACAGCGTCGCCGCCGTCAGGCTGATCGGCAGCGGCGAGTACTGCGCCTGTTTCAGCAGCTCGGTGACGCGCGCTCCGCGGTCGAGCTGCTTGCGCGTGGCCTCGTCGAGGTCGGATGCGAACTGCGCGAACGCCGCGAGCTCGCGGTACTGCGCGAGGTCGGTACGGATGCCGCCCGACAGGGCCTTGATCAGCTTGGTCTGCGCCGCACCGCCGACGCGCGACACCGAGATGCCGGCGTTGATGGCGGGGCGGATGCCGGCGTTGAAGAGCGAGGTCTCGAGGAAGATCTGGCCGTCGGTGATCGAGATCACGTTGGTCGGCACGAAGGCCGAAACGTCGCCGGCCTGTGTCTCGATGATCGGCAGGGCCGTGAGCGATCCGGTCTTGTCCTTGACTGCCCCATGGGTGAACTTTTCGACGTAGTCGGCATTCACGCGGGCGGCGCGCTCGAGCAGCCGGCTGTGCAGATAGAACACGTCGCCGGGGTAGGCTTCGCGACCTGGCGGGCGGCGCAGCAGCAGCGACACCTGTCGATACGCGACGGCCTGCTTGGACAGGTCGTCATAGATGATCAGCGCGTCCTGCCCACGGTCGCGGAAGTACTCGCCCATCGTGCAGCCGGAGTACGGCGAGACGTACTGCATCGCCGCCGATTCGGACGCCGACGCGGCGACGACGATGGTGTAGTCCATCGCGCCGTGCTGCTCCAGCACGCGCACCACGTTCTTGATCGAGCTCGCCTTCTGGCCGATCGCGACGTAGACGCAGGTCATGTTCTGACCCTTCTGGTTGATGATCGTGTCGACAGCCACCGCGGTCTTGCCGGTCTGGCGGTCGCCGATGATCAGCTCGCGCTGCCCGCGGCCGATCGGAACCATCGAGTCGATCGACTTCAGGCCGGTCTGCACCGGCTGGCTCACCGACTGGCGTGCGATCACGCCCGGCGCGACCTTCTCGATCACGTCGGTCATCTTGGCGTTGATCGGGCCCTTGCCGTCGATCGGCGCGCCGAGCGCGTTGACGACGCGGCCGATCAGTTCGGGGCCGACCGGCACTTCCAGGATCCGCCCGGTGCACTTGACCACGTCGCCCTCGGAGATGTGCTCGTACTCGCCCAGGATCACCGCGCCGACCGAGTCGCGCTCGAGGTTCAGCGTGAGGCCGAAGGTCGGCTGCCCGCTGGCCGTCGCCGGGAACTCGAGCATTTCGCCGGCCATCACGTCCGACAGGCCGTGCACTCGGCAGATGCCGTCGGCCACCGAGACGACGGTGCCCTGGTTCTTGATGTCGGCAGCGCTCGAGAGGCCTTCGATGCGGCTCTTGATCAGCTCGGAAATTTCTGCAGGATTCAGTTGCATGGGGTTCTCCAGGATCACGCTGTCAGCGCGACCTTCATCTGTTCCAGTCGTGCCTTGACCGAGGTGTCGAGAACTTCGTCGCCGACCACGGCGCGAATGCCGCCGATCAGTTCGGGATCGATCTCGACGCGTGCATTGAGCTTGCGGCCGAAACGCTTTTCGAGCGCCGCCACTACGCTGGCCAACTGGCCCTCGTCGATCGCGAACGCGCTCTGGATCGTGGCGTCGGATACGCCTGAGCGGGCATTGACCAGCGACTGGAACTGCGCCGCGATCTCGGGCAGCGCGGCAAGGCGCCCGTTGTCGATCACCGCGTGCAGCAGGTTGCCGATCTTCGCGTCGAGCGGGCCGCCGGCGACTCCGGCGACGACGTCGAACACCTGCGCCGCCTCGATCTTCGGGTGGTCAGCGAACTGGCGCAGTTCGGGGTTGCCCGCCACCGCCGCCAGCGCATTGACCTGCGCCATCAGCGCGGAGGCATCGCCACCCCCGGCGGCCTTGTACAGCGCCTCGGCATAGGGGCGGGCAATGGTTGCCAGTTCGGCCATGGCTAGAGTTCCGCGCTCAGGCGACCCAACAACTCGGCGTGCACGCCGGCGTTGACCTCGCGGCGCAGGATGGCTTCGGCTCCGCGGACTGCCAGGCCGGCCACCTGTTCGCGCAGCACTTCGCGCGCCTTGGCGGCCTCCTGTTCGGCCTCGGCCTTCGCCGCCGCAATGATCTTGGCGCCTTCCTCGCTTGCGCGCGACTTGGCTTCCTCGACCATCTGCTGCCCCAGCCGTTCGGCGTCGGCCAGACGCTTGGCGGCGTCTTCACGTGCCGCGGCAAGCTGCTGCTCGACACGCTGGTTCGCCACCGCCAGTTCGCTCCTGGCCTTGTCCGCCGCCGACAGGCCGTCGGCGATCTTCTTCGCACGCTCGTCGAGCGCCGCCACGATGGGCGGCCAGACGAACTTCATCGTGAACCCGATCAGGATCAGGAACACGATCATCTGTGCAATGAGTGTGGAGTTGATGCTCACTTCTCGCCTCTCGTTTCAGCGAATGGACCTGTGGCGCCGCGCGGGAAGCGCAGCGACACGATCACTTCGGGAGGTTGGCGATCTGCGCCAGGAACGGGTTGGCGGTGGCGAACCACAGCGCGATGCCGGTTCCGATGATGAACGACGCGTCGATCAGGCCGACGAGCAGGAACATCTTGGTCTGCAGTTCGCCCATCAGTTCGGGTTGGCGGGCGGCCGACTCGAGGTACTTGCTGCCCATGATGCCGATGCCGATGCAGGCACCGAACGCGCCGAGACCGATGATCAGGCCGGCGGCCAGGGCGACAAAGCTGATGACTTCCATGGTGTTTCCTTCTTGGAACTTGGGTGGGTGGGTGAAAAGGGAGTCTCGGGGATCAGTGGTGGTCGTGGGCCTGCCCCACGTACACGAGTGTCAGCATCATGAAGACGAACGCCTGCAGCGTGATGATCAGGATATGGAAGATCGACCACACGGTGCCGGCGACGACATGGCCGACCAACAGCGCGATCCCCGTACCAGTGAACGCGAACGCGCCGCCCATCAGGCCGATCAGCAGGAAGATCAGTTCGCCCGCATACATGTTGCCGAACAGCCGCATGCCGTGCGACACGGTCTTGGAGATGAACTCGATGATCTGCATCGCGAAGTTCATCGGCCAGAGCAGGAAGTGGTTGCCGAACGGCGCCGTGAACAGTTCCTTCGTCCAGCCGACCGGGCCCTTGATCTTGACGTTGTAGTAGAGGCAGATCAGCAGCACCGTGATCGACATCGCTATCGTTATCGACAGGTCGGCGGTGGGCACGACGCGCAGGTAGGGCAGGCCGAGCACGTGCTCGCCGAACCACGGCAGCAGGTCGACCGGCAGCAGGTCCATCGCATTGAGCAGAAAGATCCAGACAAACACCGTCAGCGCCAGCGGGGCGACGAACTTGCGGCTCTTCGCGTCGTGGACGATACCCTTGGCTTGGCTGTCGACCATCTCGATAAGGATCTCGACCGCCGCCTGGAAACGCCCCGGCACGCCCGAAGTGGCCTTGCGCGCGGCCCGCCACATGAGCCAGCAGGTGAGGATGCCGAGCGCGATGGAGAAGAACAGCGAGTCGAAGTGAATGATGGAGAAGTCGACAACCGCTGACTGCTCGCCGTTCTGCAGGTGGTGCAGATGGTGAAGGATGTAGCCACCGGCGGTGAGTGCTGATTCGTGACCTTCTGCTGCCATGTCTTCCTCAACGACGCTCGTTCTTCTTCGCGCGACCCCGCCACAACAGGGCGAGCCAGTTCACCTGCAGACACACCACCACCGCCACCAGCAGCGCCGGCCAGTTCAGGTTTCGGACCACTCTCACGGCACCCAGCAGCAGCGCCAGCGAGAGCACCATCTTCACCGCCTGCCAACCCAGGAAGCCGACCGTTCCCGCCATCGGGCCGGTCCCGGCCAACCTGCCGACGCCGCGGGCAAGAAGCGCTGCCGGCAGAACCACGATCGCGGCGCCATACAGCGCAGACCAGCCCACTGCACCGTCACCGCTCAGGCCCCATGCCGCACCCGCCGCCAGTATTCCCGCTAACGCCTGCGCCGCGACGACCTGCCACGCCGAGATCGATGGCTGGCTGTCCCGCAACGCCTGTGCCTGCTCGCGCGTCAGTGGTGTGACGTGACCTGCGTCCTCTTCATCATCCCACCCGCCACGGTCGAAACGCTCGGTCATGGTGCTGCGATGATTCAAGGTCGGCAAAGCCTTGGAATTATACGTAAAAACCCGTGGCCTCGAAATCGGCCCGTACGCTCAGTGCGTGGGTTGAACGTCGAGCACGATCCAGGAGTGATGGCTCTGCCCGGGCTGCAAGGTCACGAGCCCGAGTGCACTCGGTGCAGGCTGATTGATCGCGTTGCTGACGTGGCTCACGGGTTCGACGGCGAAGTAGTCCTCGCCCTGCGGCGTGCAGATCACGAGCCTGCTCAATGACGAACGTAGCGTCAACGCGAAGCGCTCATCGCGGAGGCGCGCCGGACCGGCCCAGCCTTCGAAGCAATGGTCATAGTCGAGATGCGCCAGGTCAGCATCGACGCCTGGCTGCGGCACGAGCTGTGTCGGCAACATTAATGGATCGAGTTCCCACCTGCCGCTGCACTCCACATGCAGCCGGCTTCGCGTTCTCCTCGGAAAGCTGCAACGCCACCCCAGTCCTACCGGCGCCGCCTGCGCCGCAGAATTGGTGACGCTCAATTCGACCCGCAACGAGGTCGGGCTGAGTTGGAACAGCTGGCGCGCGCGAAAGGGGAACGGCCAGCCTTCGTCGGCGCGATGATCGAGCGTCAGCGCAATTTCCGCCGGGCCGCTCGGTCCGCCGGGCGGCGCGAACTCCCAACGCGACAGGTAGCCGACGCCATCCAATGGGTGCGGGCCGCCTTCGCCATCGAGTGCCAGCTGATAGGGTCGGCCCTGCCAGCTGAAGCGCCCCCGTGCGATGCGGTTCGCGTACGGCACGAGTGCAAAACAGGCCGCTCTGCTCGCGCGCGCGAGTTGATCGGGTTCCATCGACCGCATCACCGGCACGCCGTGGTGCCAAAGCCCGGCAATGCTGCCGCCCAGATCGGGTCTCAACGCCAGGCGTAGCGCGCCGGCCCTGAGCTCGAACGCTTCCGTTTCATCCCTGTCGATCGCCGATACAGTCATGGCTCTCCCACCGCTTCTCGATGCCCCACCTCTCGTGGGCACATGCTACGCTGCGGCGCACTTAGAGCCCACTGCCTGTTTGCGTTCCGCCGGCCAGCGTGTGCACATGCATCGATCCTGGCGTTCGCAAAGACGCAAGCGCGGCCAGCGCGGCCTGGACCAACAGCCCGAGGTCGGAAGCAATCGCCACATAGTCGAAGCCGATCGCGCGGTATTGCGCCACCATCTCCGGTGTGCCACCGATGGTGCCGACCGGTTTTCCCACCGCCTTGCAGCGCCGCACCACCTGGGCCATCACCTCCACCACCGCCGGATGGGCGAACTGGCCGACGTGACCCATCGAGGCCGACAGGTCGGCCGGCCCGAGGAACAACGCGTCCACGCCCGGCACGTCGGCGATCGCCTCGAGCTGCCCGACTGCCAGCATCGACTCCAGCTGCGCGATCAGGCCGATGCCGCTGTTGGCCGCGCGCAGATAGTTGGCGACCATGCCGAACTTCGAAGCACGGCTGCCGCTGGCCATGCCGCGCACCCCCTCTGGCGGATAGCGCGTCGCAGCGACCGCGGCGCGTGCCTCGTCGGCGCTCTGCACGAAGGGCACGAGCAGCGTCGTCGCGCCGGCGTCGAGCACGCGCTTGATCGTCACCATGTCGTTCCACGGCACGCGGACCACCGGGACCATGCGCGACGACGACACCGCCTGCAACAGGTGCACCACGTCCATCAGGTCCAACGGCGAATGCTCCATGTCGATCACGCCCCAGTCGAAGCCGGCATGGGCAACCGCTTCGGCGACCAGCGGGCTCGCCGAGCTGATCCAGGTACCCACCGGCGGGTGACCGCCGACAGAGGAGAGAAGATGTTTGAACGGATTCATCGGGATTCCCGGAGTCAGGATGGGCAGCGCGGTGCCGGGCGGATCACTCGGGTACGTCCAGTAGCCGCAGGGTGGTTCAATCGAGCTCCGCCTTCAGGTAGTGCGCGCCGGCGACCGGATTGAAATAGTAGGGCGGGATCTCCTCGAAGCCGAGCGTGGCGTACAGGCTGCGCGCCGCCTCCATGTCGTCTAGCGTGTCGAGCAGCATCGCCGAGTAACCGGCGCGGCGCGCCTCGTCGAGCAGCGATTGCGCGAGCGCTCGCCCGAGGCCGAAACGGCGAAACGCCGGCCGCACGTAGAGGCGTTTCATCTCGCAGGCATTCGCGTAGTCCACGTCGTGCAAGCCGCGCATCGCTCCGCAGGCGGCGATTTCGCCGTCTACGAGCGCCAGCAGCAGTTGCCCGCTCGGTGCGCTGTACTCGCCAGGAAGCGAATCGAGCTCGTCCTCGAAATTCTGGAAGCACAAGTCGACCTGCAGGCTGCGCGCGTACTCGCGAAAGATCTCGCGCACGGCGTCGATCAGGGTCGGCTTGTCGGCGACGACGAGGCGAATTTCGGGGGCTTGCATCCGTGACGGAGCGACCATGTCGAGACGAGATCAGTTTATCCGCCGACGAGGGTCACCAGGAACGCGACGACAGCAGCACATACCGTCAGCAGCACGACGGCCAGCGCACGCGTGGCATCGTCGTCGTCGCTGGCGTGCACACCCGACGGCAGCAGCTTGTCGCCGCTGATCATCGGGCCGATGAGGTCCGTGCGCAGCCGCAGCCGGTAGGTGAGGATGGCCGCCACGTGCAGCAGCACCAGTCCGATCAGCACCCACTTGCCGATGTTCTTGTGATAACCCGTGAGCAACAGGCCGGTCGCACTCGAGACGAACTTGTTCAGCGGCCCGGTGGTGGCGATCTCGTCGTCGGCGAACAGGCCCGACGCCACCTGCGCCGACAGGAACAGCAGCATCGCGAACACCGAAGCGCTGCCGAGCGGGGTGTGCCCCACTTCGAGATGCTCGTCGCTGCGGCCCTGCCTTCGGAGGTAGCGTAGCAGTGTGGTCGGGCTGTAGAGGAAACTCGCGAAACGTGACCAGCGCCCGCCCACGAACCCCCACACCAGCCGAAAAGCGAGAAGAGCGAACACCGCGTAGCCGAAGCGCAGATGCCAGGCCATCGCGTTGCCGCCGATCTTGACACTGACGAGCGACCCCACGAAGCACAGGACGAGCGACCAGTGGAACAGCCGCGTGGGCAGGTCCCACACGCGCACCGTCTGCAAGTCGCGCTGTTCCGAAGCCTGGTGTCCCATCGCCGCCGCCTCGCGTTCTGTCTGGGTTAGGTAGCGCAACGATACAGCCAACGACGGCGGATTGGCAGCGAACTGGGGGCTTCGAGGGTGCGGGAACAAATCCTGCCCTGCGTTCGTACACTTGCTTGCCGGCGTTGCGCAGTCCACCTTCGGCTCGCGCCCGGCACTCCTCAATGTCCATCGGGAGAAACCGCGTGAATCGTCCTCTTCATTGCCTGACGATGTCGGTCGCCGCACTTGCCGGCATGGCGACGGCGCTGCCTTCGGCGGCGCAGTTCGCCAAGCCCGAAGCCGCGATCAAGTACCGCAAGAGCGCCATGTTCCTCGAGAACGTGCATCTCGGCCGAATCTTTGCAATGGCGAACGGGAGAGTGCCCTTCGACGCCAAGGCCGTGGCCGAGAATGCGGAAATCCTGGCGGCCCTGTCCAAGTGGCAGTTCTCCGGCTTCGTGGACGGCAGCGACAAGGGCGACACCCAGGCCAAGCCGGAAATCTGGACCGAAATGGACAAGTTCAAGGAGAAGGCCAGCAAGAGCCAGGACGACGTGGTCAAGTTGAATGCGGCCGCGAAGACCGGAAATCTCGACGCGATCAAGGCCGCCGTCGGGTCCGTTGCTCAGTCCTGCAACGCCTGTCACGACGTCTACCGCAATGAGTGAGCGCCCAGTGCCTTCACGCCCTGCAACGACTGTGTCCACGCTAGTAACTCACTCATAGGAGCCCGCCACCATGTTTCGCAAATTCGCCTTCACGCTTGCCATCACCCTCGGCCTGCTCGCAGCCGCCTGCAGCTCGATGACGCCTGCAACGCCGGCACAGATTTCCGACGGTGTCCTGACCGGGAAGAACGGCATGACGCTCTACACCTTCGACCGCGATGCCGCGGGTTCCGGCAAGAGCGCCTGCAACGGCCAGTGCGCCACCAACTGGCCACCTTTGATGGCGGCAGAAGGTGCCAAGTCCGAAGGTGACTACAGCATCATCACCCGTGACGACGGCAGCAAGCAGGTCGCCTACAAAGGCAAGCCGCTCTATTACTGGGTCAAGGACACGAAGCCCGGGGACAAGACCGGCGATGGCTTCAACGGCGCCTGGCGTATCGCCAAGCCGTGACCGACCGGGTCGCCACTGCTTGCGACGCCGTCGCCGCGCGAGCGGCCGCCCTTGCTACCCGCGGTCGAACTTGAACACTGCCACGCTGGCCAGCAGGTTGGGCCAGCGTCGGACGAATGCACCGTCCTGGATGCCGAACGCATCGAGGATGCGCAGCCCGTCCTTGCGCGCCAGCACCTCGAAGTCGGCATAGGTGCCGACCCGGATGTTGGGCGTGTCGTACCACTGGTAGGGCAACACCTTGGTCACCGGCATGCGGCCGGCCAACACATGCAGCCGGTTCGGCCAATGGGCGAAGTTCGGGAAGCTGACGATGCCTACACGGCCGACGCGAGCCGTCTCGCGCAACATCTTCTCGGTGTTGCGAAGGTGCTGCATCGTGTCGAGCTGAAGAACAACGTCGAAGCTCCGGTCGGCGAACATCGCCAGGCCCTCCTCGAGGTTGAGCTGGATGACGTTGACTCCGCGTTGCACGCAGGCCAGCACGTTGGCGTCGGCGATCTCGATGCCATAGCCGCTGCACTGCCTCGCGTCGCGCAACAGGGCCAGCAGCTCACCGCTGCCGCAGCCGAGGTCGAGCACGCGCGAACCGGGCGGCACCAGTCGGGCGATGAGCTCCATGTCCTTGCGGTCGCTCATTGGGTGGCGCCCGCAATATTGTCGAAGCACGCGCGCAAGAGCGCGTGGTAACGCGGGTCCTCGAGCAGGAAGGCGTCGTGGCCGTGCGGGGCTTCGATTTCCGCGTAGCTCACATCGAGGCGGTTGTCGAGCAGCGCCCGGACGATCTCGCGCGAGCGCGCCGGCGAGAAGCGCCAGTCGGTCGAGAAGCTGATCAATTGGAACTTGCAGGTGGCGTTGGCAAGAGCGCGTGTCAGGTCGCCGCCATGTTCGCGCGCCGGGTCGAAGTAGTCGAGCGCGCGCGTGATCAGCAGGTAGGTGTTGGCGTCGAAGTACTCGCTGAACTTGTCGCCCTGATGCCGCAGGTAGGCCTCGATCTGAAACTCGATCTCCTGCGTGCTGTAGCCGAGCGTGTCACCCTGGAGTTCGCGCCCGAACTTGGCCTCCATCGCGTCGTCGCTGAGGTAGGTGATGTGGCCGATCATGCGCGCCACGCGCAGTCCGCGCCGCGGCAGCGTGCCATGTTCATAGAAGTGGCCGCCGTGGAAGTCGGGGTCGGTGACGATGGCGCGCCGCGCCACTTCGTTGAATGCGATGTTCTGTGCCGACAGGTTCGGCGCCGTCGCGACGGCGATGCAGTAGCGCAGCCGGTCGGGGTAGCGCAGCGACCAGTCGAGTGCCTGCATGCCCCCGAGGCTACCGCCCAGCACGGCAGCCAGGCGTTCGATGCCCAGCGCATCCAGCAACCGCGCCTGCGCATCGACCCAGTCCTCCACGGTCACGACCGGAAAATCGGCGCCCCATGGGCGGCCAGTGGCCGGGTTCGTGTGCATCGGCCCGGTGGAGCCGAAGCACGAGCCTGGGTTGTTGACGCCGATGACGAAGAAGCGCTCGGTGTCCAGCGGCTTGCCGGGGCCGACCAGGTTGTCCCACCAGCCTTCGCTCCTCGCTTGCCCTTCGTAGGTGCCGGCCACGTGGTGCGATGCATTCAGCGCATGGCACACCAGCACGGCGTTGCTGCGCTCGGCATTGAGCCTGCCGTAGGTCTCGTAGACCAGCGTGTAGTCGGCGAGCTGCGCGCCGCTGCGCAGCGCGAGCGGCCGCGCGAACCGCATCGTCTGCGGCGTGACGTTACCGACGGAGCCCATCTCGGGGCTGGCCTCGGCGACGGCTCAGCCGGCGCCGGGCCGCAGTCCCCATGCCGGGCTCAGCCGGCTCGGGGACAGTGAACGCGGTAAGCCTGGGGTTGTCATTTCAGGGACGTGGCGGCGCGGTATCGATGAAGCTCGGCCGCGTGGCGAGCTTGTTGCTCAGCCGCGCCAGGTTCGGATGCGCACTGCGCCAGTCGATCTGCGGGAAGCGGAAGTCCAGGTAGCCGAGGGCGCAGCCAGTGGCGATGTCGGCCAGCGAGAAATGGGTTCCGAAGCACCACGGCTTGTCACCGAGGCCCTGCGCCATCGCCAGCAGCGAGGCGTTTACGCGGCTCATGTGACGGTCAATCCACGCCGCGCTGCGCTGCGTTTCGGTGCGACCGGACCAGGTCTGCTCCAGCCGAGCCAGGACTGTCGCGTCGAGCACGCCGTCGGCCAGCGCTTCCCAGGTGCGAACCTCGGCGCGCTCGCGGCCGCGTTCGGGAATCAGCTTGCCCACCGGCGACAGCGTATCGACGTACTCGACGATGACTCGCGAGTCGAACACCGCCTCGCCACCTTCCAGCACGAGGCAAGGTACCTTGCCCAGCGGGTTGGACTTGAGGATCGCGTCGCTGGCCCAGACGTCTTCGAGCTCGAAGTGATAGTCGAGCTTCTTCTCGGCCATCACGATGCGAACCTTGCGGACGTAGGGGCTGGTCAGTGTGCCGATGAGTTTCATGCTGCGCGTGTCCCAGTTTCAAATTGATTCTATCGAAGCCCCTGTGTCGTCGCTGCGCAGCCTGATGCCGCGCAGCGACACTGCGCCGGCAGGCCCAGCGAGCAAGATCAGTGCCGGCCACCGGCCCGGTGGGGCCCAGGCGGTGCGCGGCGAATGGGAGGCCGTCACAAGCGCATCCAGTCGACCGACGCTGGACGGCCGGGCAGATCGAGCGCAGCGCGAGCCGCCGGCGTGCACGCGATCACCTTGGCGCGTCGCACGACGGCGAGCCGGGTCGCGCGCAGGCGGATCGCCTCGATCGCGTCGCGCGCCTGCAGCAACACGAAATCGGCATGACAGCCGACCTCGAGCCCATACCCGGCTAGGCCGAGGATCCGCGCGCTGTTCACCGTGACGGCGTCGAAACAGGCCCGCATCTGCGCCTGCGATGTCATCTGCGCGACGTGCAGGCCCATCTGCGCCACCTCGAGCATGTCGGCCGAGCCTAGCGGGTACCACGGGTCCATCGCGCAGTCGTGGCCGAAGCCAACGTTGATGCCTGCCGCCAGCAACTCGGGCACACGCGTCATGCCGCGCCGCTTCGGGTAGCCGTCGTGCCGACCCTGAAGCGTGATGTTGATGAGCGGGTTGGCGACCGCGTGCACTCGCGCCTCCCGCAACAGCGGCAGCAGCTTGCTCACGTAGTAGTTGTCCATCGAGTGCATCGAGGTCAGGTGCGAGCCGGTGACGCGATCATGCAATCCCAGGCGCTGCGTCTCGCAGGCCAGCGTCTCGATGTGGCGCGACAGCGGGTCGTCGCTCTCGTCGCAATGCATGTCGACCCGAAGCCCCCGCTCGGCGGCAAGCTCGCACAGGATGCGCACGCTTTCGGCGCCGTCGTTCATCGTGCGTTCGAAGTGCGGAATACCGCCGACCACCTCGACCCCCATGGCCAGCGCGCGCTTCAGGTTCGCCAGCGCGGAAGGCGATCGCAGCAGGCCGTCTTGCGGGAACGCGACGAGCTGCAGATCGAGATAGGGCTTCACGCGTTCGCGCACCTGCAGCAATGCCTCCACCGCCAGCAGCCGGTCGTCGCAGATGTCCACGTGCGAGCGGATCGCGAGCAGCCCCTTGGCCACGGCCCAGTCACAGTACTGCAGAGCGCGCTCGACCAGGGCGTCCTGCGTCAGCAGCGGCTTCAACTCGCCCCACAGTTCGATGCCCTCCAGCAAGGTGCCGCTCTGGTTCACGCGCGGCAGCCCGACACTGAGCGTCGCGTCGAGGTGGAAATGGGCGTCGACGAACGGCGGTGCGAGCAGCAACCCCTGTCCGTCGAGCACCGGAATGCCCTCGGGCGCCGCAAGCGCCGGGCCGACGTCTGCAACGCGCCCGTCCAGCGCAAGCAGGTCCTGGCCGGCGCGTCCGTCGGCCAGCGTTACGTTGCGTACGAGCAGATCGGTCACGATCGGTCTCCTGCGTTGACTCGCCTCAAGCCCCGCGAATAGGGCGACGTGCGAGGGTGGAGGCCCCCGGACGGCTACTCGTACACCTCGGCGTTCGGATCGGTCGCCTCGAGCTCATAGCTCGCCGCCACCATGGCCAGGCGCGCGATCACGCCGTACATGTAGAAGCGGTTCGGTGCGCTGGCGCCCGGCTTCACGCCGTGCCTAGGCAGCTGATTGGCCTCGGCGAACGCCAACGGCACGAAGCTCGACCCCGGCGCGTTCAAGTTCTCGTCGGCGCCTCGCTCGGCGTGGACGCGGTAGAAACCGCCTACCACGTAGCGGTCGATCATGTAGACCACCGGTTCGGCCACCGCTTCGTTGATGCGCTCGTAGGTCGGGACGCCTTCCTGCAGGATGACCTCGCTGACCTCCTGCCCGTCCTTGATCACGCTCATCTTGTTTCGCGTCTTGCGGTTCAGTTCGGCCAGCGCCGAAGGATCGCGGACCGTCATGATCCCCATGCCATGGGTGCCAGTGTCGGCCTTGACGATGACGAACGGCTTTTCCTGGATGCCGTATTCCTTGTACTTGCGGCGGATCTTGCCGAGCAGCGCCTCGGTGTGGCTCTTCAGGCAGTCGGCACCGCTGCCGTCGCTGAAGTTCAGCTCGCCGCAGCGGGCGAACATCGGGTTGATCAGCCACGGGTCCATGCCGAGCAGCTTGGCGAACTTCTTGGCCACTTCCTCGTAGGCCTGGAAGTGATTCGTCTTGCGCCGCACGGACCATCCGGCATGTAGCGGCGGCAGCAGGTACTGCTCGTGCAGACCGGCGAGCACCGGCGGGACGCCGGCCGACAGGTCGTTGTTGAGCAGTATGGTGCAGGGGTCGAAGCCCTTGAGCCCGAGGCGGCCGCGGCGTCGAACCAGCGGCTCGAGCGTAAGCTCGCTGCCGTCTGGGAGCGCCAACGGCGTCGTCTGCTTGATCGCCTCGTCCAGGGTGCCCAGCCGCACGTTGAGCCCGGCCTGGTGGAAGATCTGCAGCAGTCGCTGCAGGTTCATCAGGTAGAACGTGTTGCGCGTGTGCTTCTCGGGAATCAGCAGCAGATTCTTCGCCTCGGGGCAAATCTTCTCGATCGCCGCCATCGCAGCCTGCACCGCCAGCGGCAGCATTTCGGGGGTCAGGTTGTTGAAGCCGCCCGGGTAGAGGTTGGTATCCACCGGCGCGAGCTTGAAGCCGGCATTGCGCAGGTCGACCGAGGTGTAGAAAGGCGGCGTGTGCTCCATCCACTCCAGGCGGAACCAGCGTTCGATCGCGGGCAGCGATTCGAGGATGCGCTGTTCCAGCTCGTTGATGGGGCCAGTGAGCGCGGTAGTCAGGTGCGGGACCATGCGTGGGGCCTGACGGCGTGGGGTGCTTGCGGTGGAATCATCGACGGATTCTAGGCACGCGCCGCCGGGACGCCGGCGAGCAAGCCCGGTCGCACGCGAATGCGCACACCGATGAAGGAAGGGCCACCCTGAGGTGGCCCTTGTCGCCGGCGGCGGGGTGCTGATGCACCTCGCACCGCGGGCATCGAGCCCGCGGTACCCGCCATCGCTTCGGCTCTTACCCGTGGTAAGCCGTCTCGCCGTGCGAGGCGATGTCCAGACCTTCGCGCTCTTCCTCTTCCGTCACCCGCAGGCCGATCGTCATGTCGACGAGCTTGTAGGCGATCAGCGACACGACGCCCGACCAGACGATGGTCACGAGCACTGCCTTGAGCTGAATCCACACTTGCGTGCCAACGGGGTTCGAGATGACCGCAGCGGTGACCCAGTCGCCCACCAGGCCCGGTCCGCCGAGTGCCTGGGTATTGAAGACGCCGGTCAACAGCGCGCCGACGATGCCGCCGACGCCGTGGACACCAAAGACGTCGAGCGAATCGTCGGCGCCGAGCATCCTCTTCAGGCCGTTCACACCCCACAGGCAGGCGAAGCCGGCGACCAAGCCGATGACGATCGCCGCCATCAGGCCGACGTTGCCGCAGGCCGGCGTGATCGCCACCAGCCCCGCCACCGCGCCCGAAGCGGCACCGAGCATCGACGCCTTGCCCTTCATCAGCGCTTCACCGAGACACCAGGCCAGCACCGCCGCGGCCGTGGCCGAGAAGGTGTTGATGAACGCGAGCACCGCGGTGTTGCCGGCTTCGAGTGCCGAGCCGGCGTTGAAGCCGAACCAGCCGACCCACAGCAGCGCGGCGCCGACCATCGTCAGCGTGAGCGAATGCGGCGTGAAGGCTTCCTTGCCGTAACCGACGCGCTTGCCGATCATGAACGCGCCGACGAGGCCGGCCACCGCCGCGTTGATGTGCACCACGGTGCCGCCGGCGAAGTCAAGCGCGCCCCATTGCCACAGCAGGCCAGCCTTGTCGTTCATCGCGTCGACGACGCCCTTGTTCGCGTACGCGTCGGGGCCCATCCAGAACCAGACCATGTGCGCGATCGGCGCGTAGCTGAACGTGAACCACAGCGCCATGAATGCGAGCACGGCCTGGAACTTCACGCGTTCGGCGAACGCGCCGACGATCAGGCAGCAGGTGATCGCGGCGAAGGTCGCCTGGAAGGCGAGAAACAGCAGTTCCGGAATCACCACGCCCTTGCTGAACGTACCCGCCATCGCGAACGAACCGTCGGCCGCGTTGAACATGCCCTTCATGAATACGCGGTCGAAGCCGCCGACGAAGGCGTTGCCCTCGCTGAACGCGAGGCTGTAGCCGTACAGGCACCACAGCACGACGATCATCGAGAACGTGACCATCACCTGCATCAGCACCGACAGCATGTTCTTGCTGCGCACGAGGCCGCCATAGAACAGCGCCAGGCCCGGGATCGACATCATGATGACGAGCAGCGTGGCGACGATCATCCACGCGACGTCGCCCTTGTTCGGCACCGGCGCCGACGCGGCCGATGCAGCCGGTTCCGCCGCGGAAGCCGCCGAGGCTGCGCCGGGCATGGCCATGGCAGTCATGGGCGCGGCGGCCGACGCCGCGACGGCAGGCGCCGCAGAAGCGGCATCGTCGGCCGCCAGGGCCGGCAAGGCGCTGCACAGCGCCGACAGGCCCAGCACAAGAGACGCCAGGATGTTCTTCATGGTGTTGCGTTCCTCTTTCATCACAGTGCGTCCTTGCCGGTTTCGCCGGTGCGGATGCGCACCACCTGCTCGAGCGTGGAGACGAAAACCTTGCCGTCGCCGATCTTGCCGGTGCGCGCAGCGCCTTCTATCGCTTCGATCACGCGGTCGACGATGGCGTCGTCCACCGCCGCCTCGATCTTCACCTTGGGCAGGAAGTCGACGACGTACTCGGCTCCGCGGTAGAGCTCGGTGTGGCCCTTCTGGCGGCCGAAGCCCTTGACTTCGGTCACCGTGATGCCCTGCACACCGATGGCGCTCAGGGCCTCACGCACTTCGTCGAGCCTGAACGGCTTGACTATCGCAGTCACCATCTTCATGGTCATGACTCCTTGAATGGACGGGTTCAGAAGGTCTTGGCGACCGACAGCACGCCGGTGGCACCGCTGATGTTCTTGTTGGTGAGCGCGGCCGTACCGCCGGTGTAGTTGCGATTGGTCGCGATATAGGCCAGGCCCAGCACCCAGCCGTCGACGGTATACGTGCCACCGAGCTTCCAGTCCGAATAGTTGTTCGGACCCGGGAACGTGCCGTTGATCTCCGCGACCCGCGCATCGCCCTTCAGGTACTGGTAGCCATAGTGCGCGACGACGCCCCAGCTGTTGCCGAAGTCGTACACGAAGCCGAGGTCGATGTAGCTCGAACCCTTGGAATTGGGCGCGCTGAAGAAGTCGGAGACCGCGTAGTTGTACTTGAGCGAGACCGGGCCGTAACTGCCCGCGATGTAGAGCTCGGTGTTGTCGTACTTCATCGAGCCGTCGGGGTTCTTGCCCGAGCCCGGGTAGTAGTAGTAGTACGCGCCGACGTCGATCCCGAAGCCGCCGTCGAAGCTGTGCTTGTAGCCGCCGTAGAAGTCCATCTCGAGGTTGGCGCCGTTGTACATCGTGCTGTCGACGTTCGAGTTCCAGTTGCCGATGTAGAAGCCCGAGCTGTGGCCGAGGTCGAAGCCGCCTTGAAGGGCGGGCTTGAGATTGGTCTGCGAGATGCCGCGGAAGCGGTAGTCCGAGAACAGGCCGAGGTTGGCCGTGAATGTCCAGTCCGGCGTGGGCGCCGCACCAGCGGGTGCGGTCGGCGCGGCCGTGGTTTGCGCATAGGCGGGCAGGGCCGACACGGCCGCCAGGGCGATGAGGGCGAGAGCATGCGTTTTCATGGCGATTGACTCCAGAGTTGCAGCGGGGATGCCTGAGGGACTGCAGCTTCCGTGCCATGTGCCGACCGGGCGACGCCCGGTTCGCAATGCCTCAATACGGGGCAAGAGCACGTCGAATCACCGGATCGACGCACTAACTTGGTTCCACTACCCGCTCGCACCAGAGTGACACCAGCGAGGCGGGTGGGGATGGCAGCAACGCGCGCCGGAGGCACAATCACTGCGACCCGCACGCGCTGCATCAATCGCGGCGCTCACCGCGAAAGCGAGAACAGCCTCAAGTCGCTGGCCGTGATCCGCAGCCGTTCGCTCGACGGGCTCGACGCGCCGGAGGTCACCGTCGAAGTGCACCTGGCCAACGGCCTGCCGAGCTTCACGCTGGTCGGCCTGGCCGATACCGAGGTGAAGGAAGGCCGCGAGCGGGTCCGGGCCGCCCTGCAGAACAGCGGCCTCGAGTTCCCGCACAACAAGCGCATGACGGTCAACCTGGCACCGGCCGACCTGCCGAAGGAATCGGGCCGCTTCGATCTGCCGATCGCGCTAGGCATCCTGGCCGCGAGCGGGCAGATCGACCCGCAGCGACTCGACCCGTTCGAATTTGCCGGCGAGCTGAGCCTGGCCGGCGACCTGCGTCCGGTGCGCGGCGCGCTGGCGATGGGTTTCGCGCTGCAGCGGCGCAGGGTGACGCGCGCGCTGGTACTGCCCAAGGGCAGCGCCGAGGAAGCCGCGCTGGTCGAAAGCCTGGCGATCCATGCTGCCGGGCATCTGCTGGACGTGGTGCGCTCGCTGCTGCCCACGGAGGCTGCAAGCCCCTTGCCGCGCGCCGCTGCGGCGCTGGCGAGCCACGCCGAGAGCCTGCCAGACCTGCGCGATGTGAAGGGCCAGGCCGCCGCCAAACGCGCGCTCGAGATCGCTGCGGCTGGCGGACACAGCGTGCCGATGGTCGGCCCGCCGGGCACCGGCAAGTCGATGCTGGCGCAGCGCTTCGGCGGCCTGCTGCCGCCGATGACCCAGGACGAGGCGCTGGAATCGGCCGCCGTGCTGAGCCTGAATGGAGACTTCCGCGCCGAACGCTGGCGCCGGCGCGTACTGCGCTCGCCGCACCATAGCGCTTCGTCGGTCGCTCTGGTGGGCGGCGGCTCGCCACCACGCCCGGGCGAAATCTCGCTGGCGCGCCACGGCGTGCTGTTCCTCGACGAACTGCCCGAGTTCCCGCGCGTCGCGCTCGAGGCACTGCGCGAGCCGCTGGAATCAGGCCGAATCGTGATCTCCCGCGCCGCCCGCCAGGCCGAGTTCCCGGCGCGCTTCCAGCTCCTCGCGGCAATGAACCCCTGCCCCTGCGGTCATCTGGGCAGTCCCTTGCGGGCGTGCCGCTGCAACCCGGATGTGATTGCCCGTTATCAGGGGCGAATCAGCGGGCCGCTGCTCGACCGTATCGACCTCCAGGTCGAAGTGCCCGCTGTCGCGCCCGAGGCCCTGGCCTCGGCGTCAGACGGCGAGGCCAGCGCGCAGGTGGCCGAGCGAGTCGCGCAGGCCCTGCTGCGGCGGCTCGAGCGCCAGGTTTGCCGCAATGCCGAACTCATGGGCGAGCTGCTCGATGAGCACTGCGCGCTCGACGCTGCGGCTTCGAAATTCCTACAGTCGGCGGCGGCGCGCCTGAACTGGTCGGCGCGCAGCTTCCATCGCGTGCAGCGCATTGCACGCAGCGTGGCCGACATGAGCGGTGGCGGCGCCGTTCAGGAGATGCACTTGGCCGAAGCCATCCAGTACCGGCGGGTGCTCAGCGTTTCCTGAGCGTCCCGTTGTCGACGAGAACGATGTCGCCGGCCTTGAATCCGGGATCGGCGCTGTTCTCGAAGCCGCGCACGCTCCCGTCCTTCAGCGTGACGCGCGTCACCCAGACTGTCGTCTTGTTGGCGCTCTTCTGTACCTCGTTGCCCGCATAGGCGCCGGCCGCCGCGCCGCCGACCGTGGCCAGGGTCTTGCCGACGCCGCCTCCGATCTGGTGTCCGATGACGCCACCGACGACTGCGCCACCGACGACACCCACTGCGCCACCCTTGCCCTTGCGCGTCTCGGTCTTGACCTCGCTGACGATGGCGCAGCCGGTGCACAGCGCCGCCAGTGTCTGGGGCGTGATGGCTTGCGGCGCAGCCGCAGCGCTCGCCGCCTGCGCGCTCGCCACCTCGAGCGCTGCAAAGGTCGGCAGGGTGGCGCACATCCAGACCAGCAGCATTCGTTGCGTTCGCTTCATCAAGGACCCCTCTTGGTTCGCCCGCGGCAGATGCGGTGCGTACTGAGAGACTAACCGATGAACATCCTGTCGCGAACGCTTGCCGCTGGCTACAGAAGAGCGGCCAGCGAGCGCCGCGCCTGCGCCAGATCTTGCCGCTCACGCCGGGCCCAGTCGCGCAGCTGGTCGTCGCCGATCTTGCCTACATTGAAGTAGGTGGCCGCCGGGTGCGACAGGTAGAAGCCGCTCACGCTGGCTGCCGGTATCATGGCCAGGGTCTCGGTCAGGCCCATGCCGATCTCGTCTGCCGCCAGAGCGCGGAACATCGCCGCCTTCACGCTGTGGTCAGGGCAGGCCGGATAGCCGGGCGCGGGGCGGATGCCCGCGTACTTCTCGGCCACCAGTTCCTCGATACCGAACTGCTCGTCGGGCGCATAGCCCCAGAAGTCGGCGCGCACGCGCTGGTGAAGGCGTTCGGCGAAGGCCTCGGCCAGGCGGTCGGCAAGCGCCTTCAGCATGATCGCGCTGTAGTCGTCGTGATCGTCCAGGAACTGCTTCTCCTTCTTCTCGGTCCCGAGACCTGACGTCACGAAGAAGAGGCCGATGTGATCGGCGACGCCCGACTCGCGCGGCGCGATGAAGTCGGCCAGGCAGCGGTTGGGTCGGCGCAAGCCATCGACCACCGGCCTTGCTGTCTGCATGCGCAAAGGCGCCCAGTGCATCAGCACCTCGCGGCGCGATTCGTCGCAGTAGATCTCGATCAGGTCGTCGTCGACGCTGTTCGCCGGATAGAGGCCGATCACGCCGTTGGCCGTCAGCCAGCGGCCTTCGATCAGGCGCTTCAACATGCGCTTGCCGTCGCTGAACACACGCCGCGCCGACTCGCCGACGACTTCATCGGTCAGGATGGCCGGGTAGGAGCCGGCCAGGTCCCAGGTCTGGAAGAACGGTGCCCAGTCGATACAGGCGGCCAATTCGGCGAGGTCATAGTTGCGGAACATGCGGCGGCCGATGAACTTCGGCTTCGGCGGCGTGTAGCCGGCCCATTCGATGGTCGTCTTGTTGGCGCGCGCCTGCGCCAGCGTGACCAGCGGCGTCACCCCCTTGCTCGCATGTTGCTGGCGCACGCGCTCGTAGTCGGACTCGAGCTCGGCGATATAAGCGGCAGCCTTGTCTTCGCTGAGCAGGTCACTGCAGACGCCGACGCTGCGGCTCGCGTCCGGCACGTAGACGACCGGGCCGTCGTAGTGCGGTGAAATCTTCACCGCCGTGTGCACGCGGCTGGTCGTGGCGCCGCCGATCAGCAGCGGTGTTCTGCGCAGGCGGAAGTGTTCGTCGCGCTGCATCTCGGCCGCGACGTGCTGCATCTCCTCCAGGCTCGGCGTGATCAGGCCCGACAAGCCGATGATGTCTGCCCCTTCGGCCTTCGCCTTGGCGAGGATGTCCTGGCACGCGACCATCACGCCCATGTTGATGACCTCGAAGTTGTTGCACTGGAGTACGACGGTGACGATGTTCTTGCCGATGTCGTGCACATCGCCCTTGACGGTGGCAATGACGATCTTGCCCTTGGCCCTGGCCTCGCCACCCCCATCGACGAGCAGCTTCTTTTCCTCCTCGATGTAGGGCAGCAGGTGGGCCACGGCCTGCTTCATCACGCGCGCGCTCTTCACCACCTGCGGCAGGAACATCTTGCCCTGGCCGAACAGGTCGCCGACGACATTCATTCCCGCCATCAGCGGACCCTCGATCACGTGCAGTGGGCGCCCCCCTTCGCTCTTGATGCGCTGGTAGACCTGCTCGGTGTCTTCGACGATGAAGTCGTTGATGCCATGCACCAGCGCGTGACTCAGCCGCTCGTCGACAGGCTTGGCGCGCCAGGCGAGCCGCATCGATTCGTCCTTCGATTGCCCCTTCGCGCTCTCGGCCACTTCGATCAGCCGCTCGCCGGCATCGAGGCGGCGATTCAGTACCACGTCCTCCACGCGCTCGCGCAGCACAGGCTCGAGGTCGTCGTACAAGCCGATCATGCCGGCGTTGACGATGCCCATGTCCATGCCTGCCTTGATCGCGTGGTAGAGGAACACGGTATGGATTGCCTCGCGCACCGGGTCGTTGCCGCGGAACGAAAAACTCACGTTGCTGACGCCGCCGCTGACCTTCGCGCCCGGCAGGTGCCGCTTGATCCAGCGCGTCGCCGCTATGAAGTCGACGGCGTAGTTGTCGTGTTGCTCGATGCCCGTGGCGATGGCGAAGATGTTGGGGTCGAAGATGATGTCCTCGGGCGGGAAGCCGACCTCGTCGACGAGGATGCGGTAGCCGCGCTCGCAGATCTGCGTCTTGCGCTCGAAGGTATCGGCCTGTCCCCGCTCGTCGAAGGCCATCACCACTGCAGCGGCGCCGTAGCGGCGCACGAGCTTCGCCTGGTGGCGGAACGCCGCTTCGCCTTCCTTCAACGAGATCGAATTGACGATGCCCTTGCCCTGGATGCACTTCAGGCCCGCTTCGATCACGCTCCACTTCGAGCTGTCGATCATGATCGGCACGCGCGCGATTTCGGGCTCGCCGGCGACGAGGTTCAGGAAGCGCACCACCGCCGCCTGGCTGTCGAGCATCGCCTCGTCCATGTTGATGTCGATGATCTGCGCACCGTTCTCGACCTGCTGGCGAGCGACGCCGAGCGCCTGCTCGAACTGGCCGGCGAGGATCATCCGCGCGAACGCCTTCGAGCCGGTGACGTTGGTGCGCTCGCCGATGTTGACGAACAGCGAGCCTTCGCCGATGGACAAGGGCTCGAGTCCCGAAAGCTTCAGCAGCGGAACGTCAGCGGCGCGGGAGGGTTCGGTCATGGCGGCGGGCTTCATGAGCCGCGGTTCTCACCGCGACCGTGCAAGTCGGGTGAGCGCCGTTGACAGCGGCGGGCCGTGCGCCGCGCCGTGCCCAAGCCTGGCAGCGCGGGAGTGTGGGCTCCGGCGGCTGTCGCAACGCTCCTTGGGCGAGGCGTGATTGTAGGGCTGTGGGCCTCGCGCCTGAGCGCTCAAGGTTTGCGAAAGAACTTGACGCCTTCGAGTCCGTCGAAATCCGCATCCTGCGTCCACAACACGGCGCCATGGCGCCTGGCGGCGGCGTAGATGAGCCCGTCGGCCATCGGCAGCCCGTTCACCGCCGCCTCGAGCGAGAAGTTGAGGTCGATGCCCACCACGTGGCCGCGCTGCATCAGCGAGAGCGCTGCCGACGCCGTCTCGTCGCCCGCCTCGCGCGCGAGCTTCTTGACCACCTCGTAGATCGTGAGCACCGGCACCACGAGATCGTGAACCGCTTCAATCGCCGGGGCAAACAAGTCGGCCCGGTCGGTGTCGGCGAACCACTCCATCCAGCACGATGAGTCGAGCACGATGGGCGCGATGGCAGCCGCCTTCGCCGGCCTGCGGCGCCGACCGGTGGCAGCGCTCACAGCGGCCGGTCCGCGTCGCGCTCGATCGCGGTGCCGATACCGCGCGCGATGCCGCGCAGCGCCGAGGGCGGCTTCAACGGCATCAGGCGCAGGCCACCGTTGAATTCGACGACCATCAGCTTCGCGCCCGGCTGGAGCTGCATCCGGCGGCGCACCTCCAGCGGAATGACGACCTGGAATTTCGGTGAGACGGTGACGGTGTTCATATCGATCATCTTATCGTATGACAACCAGCAGGTCGACTGACTGACTTACCAGCCGCGATTCAGAGGCAGCAGCGCCTTCAGAGCCTCAAGGTTGTCGCCCTGGATCAGTAGGTTGCCGCTTGCCGCTTGCCGCGCCGCCGAAGGCCGCGCCCGCCGATTGTGGCCGCAATACGCGCGTCGGCACGCGCTCGGCGATGCGAAACGCTTCGTCGCGGTTGAGCCAGTCCAGGGTCGGCATGGGTCAGCGCGGCCAGACGATGTCCAAAGCGCGCCGGCCGTGGAGGCGATAGACGCTGAAGTCCGCGCCGTCCAGCGTGGCGATCCTGGCGATCCCTGCCGTCTCGGCCAGGCACACGAGTTCGGCGTCGGCCCAATCGGGGTCGAGGTCGGAATAGCGCTCTAGAAGCAGCGCGACGCGGCCATAGATCGCGGCGTCGGACACGGCCACGTGTATCACGCCGGCGGCCGCGGCGCGGGCCAGGGCCACGCGCGGCCTGCCTGGGAGGAAATGCGTCGCCTCCACGACAACCGAGGGCACCGTCCACAGCGCTCGGCGCTCGCCGCTGAGCCATGCGGCGGCCGACGCATGGAGCCGCTCGCGGCGGTCGAACAAGGCGACCAGGAAACCGGTATCGATCAGGACCGCATCGCGCGGCGGCAGCGGCCGGATGTCGGCGCTTGCTCCGCGGTTGCGGGCCGTCATCGGGACGTGTGACGCCTGATACCGCTTGTCGGCCTGGTGGCCAGCGCTTGCGCAGGACGCGCCTCTCGCGTGGCCTTCTTCGCCTCGAAGCTGCGGCGGATGGCTGCGCGCACCCCCGCCTTGTCTGCCGGGCCGACACCCTCCACGCAGCCGATCAGCCCCAAGGCCTCGAAAGCACGGTAGTTGGCGCTGGGTTCGGCCGCTTGCGCGGGCGCTGCGGCGCGTCGCGCAGCGCGCCGCGTGCCCGGCCGCGTCAGGTACTCGGCCAGCACTTCCTGCACCACCAAGCTCTTGGTGACGCCGCGCTCGGCGCAGTGCAGCTCGAGCGCGGTTTCGAGTTCCGGATCCAGGCGAACGGTCAGCGTCACGGTCAACCCCTCTTGTAATACACCAGTGGGCGCCAGTGTATTACAGACTGCCGTCGCGCAAGGACGCGCCGCCCCTTCGCCGGCAAGGCCTGTCCGCAGGGACAGATCGCGTCCTGCTCAGGCCTTCAGCGCGGCCAGCACCTCGTCGAGCATCTTCTTGGCGTCGCCGAAGAGCATGCGGTTGTTGTCCTTGTAGAAGAGCGGATTGTCGACGCCCGCGTAGCCGGTCGCCATGCTGCGCTTCATCACGATCGAGGTCTTGGCTTTCCACACCTCCAGCACCGGCATGCCGGCGATGGGGCTCGTCGGGTCGTCCTGCGCGGCCGGGTTCACGATGTCGTTGGCGCCGATGACCATGGCGACGTCGGTTTGGGGGAAGTCCTCGTTGAGCTCGTCCATCTCGAGCACGATGTCATAGGGCACCTTGGCTTCGGCCAGCAGCACGTTCATGTGGCCGGGCATGCGGCCGGCCACCGGATGGATGCCGAAGCGCACGTTGACGCCCTGCTCGCGCAGCACCTTGGTGATCTCGTAGACCGTGTGCTGCGCCTGCGCCACCGCCATGCCATAGCCCGGCACGACGATCACGTTCTTCGACTCGCGCAACAGTTCCGCCGTCTCCGCTGCAAGGATGGGATTGACCTCGCCCGCCGGCTGCGCGCCGCCCGCGGGCGCAGGTGCGCCAGCCTCGCTGCCGAACCCCCCCGCGATCACGCTGATGAAATTGCGGTTCATCGCCCGGCACATGATGTAGGAGAGGATCGCGCCGCTGGAGCCGACCAGCGCGCCGACAACGATCAGCAGGTCGTTCGAGAGCATGAAACCGGTCGCCGCCGCCGCCCAGCCGGAGTAGCTGTTGAGCATCGAAATGACCACCGGCATGTCGGCGCCGCCGATCGCCATC
>Ga0209048_10000307_pt1 | contig 53974 bp, 52 predicted proteins | sample FrelakmetCRP12CR_FD_187146 | JGI IMG/M metagenome (GOLD analysis project Ga0209048, IMG submission 187146) | Freshwater lake sediment microbial communities from the University of Notre Dame, USA, for methane emissions studies - CRP12 CR (SPAdes)... | ecosystem: Environmental > Aquatic >...
ACGACGTCGCGCCGGTGTCGACCAACTCGTCGTAGCCCTCGACGTCGCCGGCGACGTCGCGCTCCCAGAAGGCCGGGTCACCCGCATCGAGCAGGAATTCACGGTCGAGCGCGTACCGACGGCGCATCTTCACGATCCCGGATGCGCAGCCCGCGCCGACCAACACCACAAACAGAACGACCATCCGTGCCCTCCCTGGCCCGCGTACTGACACCCAGAGTAGCCCGGTTTCTCCCATATCGAGAACAAGGGGCGATCTGTGACTACGCGGGGGCGAGAGCCGCACCGTCCAGGGCTTCGGCGGTGAGCGTGCGGCCGAGGGCGATCATCTCGGCCGCCTTGTGGAAGTCGAGGCTGCGGCAGGCGTCCTTGGGCACCGTGATCAGCACATCCGGCGGGTATCCGGCCAGGCGGTAGCGGGTCAGGACGGACTGCATCGCCTCGAGCGACTGGTTCATCACGTCGAACTTGCTCAATCGGGCCGGTAACGCCTCGAAGGTCGCGGTCGTCGACGACCCGCTCGTGTCGGCGGCGGGTTCGGTGTCCGAGGAGTCGTCGGCCGATTCGCCGGCCGCCTCGCCGGATTCACCGCCGAAGCGGTTCGTCAACGATCGGATCATCTCGCGGTCGAGCAGTCGCGACGCGCCGCGCCGGAATCGCTCGACCCATTCGTCGAACGACCCCTCCTCGGAAGATTCGAGCGCGGGCGCCTCCTGTTGCAGCCCGCCGCGCTCACCGCCCAGCGAGACGGCGATGGTCACGTCGGCCGGCACCGAAACGGTGGGCGCCACCGGGATCGGGTTCATGATGCCGCCGTCGGCCAACAGGCGACCGTCCAGCATCACCGGCGCGAACACGCCCGGGATCGCGATCGATGCCCGGATCGCCATCTCCACCGGACCGCGCTGGAACCACACTTCCTTGTGCGCGAGCAGATCCGCGGCAACGGCCGTGTACGGGATCGGCAGGCTTTCGATCAGGGCGCCGTCGAGCAGTTCGCCGACCCGGGCGAAGACCTTCTCGGCGCGGATCGCCCCCGGAGAGGACAGCGACACGTCGAGCATGCGCAACACATCGAGCTGCGAGAGGCCGACCACCCAGTCGGTGTATTCCGCGAGCGCGCCCGCCGCGTGCAGCCCGCCGACGAGCGCGCCCATCGACGAGCCGGCGATGCCCACGATCTCGATCCCGCGCTCCTCGAGCACCTGGATGGCGCCGATGTGCGCGTAGCCACGGGCTCCCCCGCTGCCGAGAGCAAGCACCGCACGGGTCGGTCGGTCCATGCCGCCAGTCTGGCGCAAACGGTCAACGGACGGCCGACCGAGTCAGGCGACCCGGCCGGGTGGGAGGGTTTCGCCTGTTGTGGCGACCGAACCGGAGTCGTAAGGTCACCCAGGCCCCATTCATCGCCGCGCAGCTCCTCACCGGGCACCAGAAAGCCGAGGCATCAATGACAACCGTGATCGCGTTCCACGAGGTCGGCGACGTCGACCACTGGCTCGCCTCCCCGAAACGTGAAGAGATATTCGGACCGCTCGGTATCACGGTGCGCACCTTCGTCGACCCGGAGAATCGCAATCGCGTCGGCCTGATCGCCGAAGTCCCCGACCTGGACGCCTTCCAGAAGGTCATGCAGTCCGACGCCGCGGCGACCGCCATGAAGTTCGACACCGTCCGCCCCGAGACGCTGGTGCTGCTCGTCGAGTCGTAGCTCAGCTGGTGCCGGAGAGGTAGCTCGCTTCGATCGCGGCCATGTTGGCGCGGGCGTCGGCGGCCGAGCCCGTGAAGGTGATCCGGCCGCCCTGCATCACGTAGACGCGATCCGCGATCTGGAGCGCCTTGCTCACGTGCTGCTCCACGAGCAGCACGCCGACGCCGCGATCGGCCGCGGCACGCAGGGCCTGGAGCAACCGTTGCACGACGCGCGGCGCCAGGCCGAGGGAGAGCTCGTCGGCGAGCAGTGCGGCCGGCTCGCGCGCCAGGGCGCGCGCCAGCGTGAGGATCTGCTGCTGCCCGCCCGAGAGGAGACCCACGCGGCGGCGCAGGTGCGGCACGAGCTCGGGGAACAACTCCAAGGCCTTGTCGGCATCGCAGCGACCGAGGCGGAGGTTCTGCGCCGCCGTCAGGTCCATGAACACGGAGCGTTCCTCGGTCACGAACGCGAGACCGTCGCGGCAGCGTCGATACACCGGCGCCGTCGTCGGTTGCCCGCGCCACCGGACCTCGCCGCCCGTCGGACGGATCTCGCCGGCCAGCGTCAACAACGTGGTGGTCTTGCCCGCACCGTTCGGGCCGAGGAGCGCGACGACCTCACCGGTCTCGACGTGCAGATCGAGGTCGGTCACCACGGGGACGTCGCCGTACCCGGTGGTCAACGACGCGGCGGCGAGGAGCTCGCTCATGCCACGGCCCTCACGTCGCGGCCCTCACGTCGCGGCCCCGACGCCGGCCGCGTCGTGCTCGTCGAGGTCGCCGAGGTACGCGGCGACGACGAGCGGGTCGCCCTGGATCGCGGCCGGCGTGCCCTCCGCGATCTTGACGCCGAAGTCGATGACGACGACGCGGTCGCAGACACCCATGATGAACGCCATGTCGTGCTCGATCACGAGCACGCCGATCCCCCACTCGTCGGCGAGGCGCCGCACGAGGCGTGCAAACTCCCGGCTCTCGTGCTCGTCGAGGCCGGCCGCCGGTTCGTCGAGCAGCAGCACCGACGGCCGCGTGGCGACCGCACGCGCGACCGCGACGAGACGACGCCGTCCGTACGGCAGCTCGGAGACGCGGCGATGCAGATCGCCCGCGAGCTCGAACTCCCGGATCGCGACCCGCGCCGTGGACGTGAGGTGGTTGCGCCCGGGCGAGAACAGCCCGGTGAAGTAGGCCCCGACGTCACGGCGGTCGCTCGCGGACGCGATGTTCTCGAGCACGGTCAGGTCCTCGAACAATTCGAGGTTCTGGAACGACCGGCTCACGCCGAGCCGGGCCCGCCGGTGCGGAGCAAGGCCCGCGACGTCCACGCCGTCGAGGCGGATCTCGCCCTCGTCGATGCCGAGGAAGCCCGTGATCGAATCGACAACGCTCGTCTTTCCCGCCCCGTTCGGACCGATGAGGCCGACGACCTCCCCCGCACCCACCGCGAACGTGATCCCGTCGGCCGCGGTGACGGCTCCGAAGCGCACCGTGAGGTCGCGCACTTCGAGCATCTTCGGCGCGACCCGGTGATGCTCGCCTTCGGTGTTGTCGAGTTCCCTCGTGTCGAGATCGGCCGCGTCGAGATCGATCGCCGCCGGCGCGCGAGACGGCCACAGGGGCATCAACGCGCGTGCGCGTCGCACCACGATCGCGGCGATGCCGTCGGGATCGTGGCGCATCAGGGCGAGCAGCAGCACGCCGCCGATGAGGCCCATGTACGTCTGGAGATCCTGGAGCCAGCTCGCCATCCGGTCGCCGAGGAACACGCGGCTCAGCACGACGACACCGGCGAATCCCGCCCACCACGCCTGACGCGGCGTGATCCCCAGCCGGCGCGACGCGCCGCGCGCGACGGGCGCCGCGAGCAGACCGGCAATCAACGCGCCGAGCCACGGCGCGATCGTCACCGAGTCGTTCACGTGCCCGAGCACGGTCCCCACCGAGGCCGCGGCCAGCGCGCCGACAACGCCGCCGGCAGCGGCCGCCGCGACCGGCGTCCACGCGGGGACCCGGCCCCCGAACCGGCGTACGAACCGTCGCACCAGCACCGCGATGCCCGCCGCCAATCCGCCGACGAGCAGCGCCGCCAGCCACGGCCGGATCAGCGTCGGATCGTTCAGCCACTCGCTGAGATCCTGGCTCATCGACGCGCCGAGGGTACCGGGGAGGAACAACGCTCCGAACAGCGGCCCGATCACGTACCCGATGCCCCCGATCACCGCGAACGCGACCGCGACGATCGAGCGGAACGGCACGAAGTCGCGCCCATAGGTGACCGACTTGCCCTGCTGGAACGCGATGAGGATGCCACCGATCCCGGCGATTCCCGCCGACAACCCGAACGCATACAGCTTCGCCGAGGCGACGCTGATGCCGAGCGACGCCGCGGCGCGCTCGTTCGTGCGGACCGCGATCAGACGCCGGCCCGCGCGACCGCGCCGGAGTGACGCGACCGCGAGGGTCAACAACACGAGCACGACGTAGGCGATCGCGGCGTAGGTCCGCGGGTGCGTGATCTTGTCGAACGTCATGCCGAACAGGTGTTGCGTTCCCACGATCGTGCCCTCGCGTCGCTTGGCGAGCGAGCCGAGGAACGGGTTCTTGGAAACCTTCTGGCCCTGTGCCAACGGCGAGAAGTACGCACGCTGGAACAACAGCGCGTCGAACGCCACACCGAGACCCAACGTGACGATGGCAAGATTGAGGCCGCGTGTTCGCAGCGCGGGCAGCGCGAACACCAGACCGATCGCCACCGCGCCGGCCACGCCGAGCAGCACCGCGAGCGGAAACGAGAAACCCTGCTGGGTTGCGATCAAGCGCCCCGAGATCAACGCGGCGAAGCCGGCGAACGCGAACTGCCCGAGTGAGAGCTGTCCCGTGTAACCGATCAGCACGACGAGCGAGAGCAGCACGACCGCGAGCGACAAGTGCGTGCTGAGCGCGTCGACCCAGTCCGCGGGCATCCACGTGACGATCGACAGGAATCCCAAGGCAACGATCGGCAGCACGACGGGCCACACCACCCGACCGCTCCCGAGCGCGGGACGGCGCTCGGCCAGGAAGCCGCGGCCCGGAAGCCCGCGGCCGCGCAGCACGAGCACGAGCACGATCGCAACGAGCGGCACCGCCTTCTCGAGGCCGCTCCAGTCGCCGGGCTTGTTCCCGATGTTGAACTGCGCGTTCAGCTCGAGCGCGGCCAGCCCGACCGCGCCCAGGAACGCGCCCGGGAACGACCGGAACCCGCCAACCAGCGCGACCGCGAGGCCGGGCACGACGAGCAGCGTGAGGATGTTCGCGTCGAGCGGCCCGAGCACCGGCGCCACGAGCGGTCCCGCCGCCCCCGCCAGCGCCGCCGCCGCGAGCCAACTGGCGCCGGCGATCATGTTCGGCGACCACCCGAGGATCGCGGCCCCGCGCTCGTTCTCGGCGACGGCCGACGTCGCGAGGCCGACCGTGGTGAACCGGTAGACCGCCCACAGCACCGCGGTGCTCGCGGCGGCCAGCGCGAGCACGAGCACCCGGTCCAGGCCGACGTCGGTGCCGAAGACCGAGACCACGCGGTCGGGCAACACGCTGTTCGCGGTCTTCGCGTCGGTGCCGTAGATCACGAAGGCCAGGTTCACGAGCACCACGATGAGACCGAGCGTCGCGATGATCTGCGCGAGGAGCGACGCGCCCTTCAACGGCCGCATCACGAGCCAATAGAACACCAACCCGATCGCCGAGACGACGAGGATCGAACACGCGTACGCGGGTCCGAACGACATGCGATCGCGCAGATCGTGGAACACGAACGCGGCGAACATCAACATCGAGCCCTGCGCCAGGTTCAGCACGCCCGACCCGCGGTACACGAGCACGATGCCCTGGGCCATCACGGCATAGATGCCGGCCGCGCCGATGCTGAGCACCGCGTACTGCACGATGCTGCTCACGTGCCCCCCTCCGGGGTTATCCGGTCGGGCCGGTGAACAGCTTGATCAGGTTGACCGGCGTGCCGTAGGGCACCCAGCGGCTCTTCGCCGCGTCCCACTTCTGGAAGTGATAATTGGCGTTGAAGACTCGTTCCAGGCCCGGGATCGTCTGCGGCTTGGTGAAATCGACGGTCAGGCCGGCAACGGACAGGTCCGTCGTCTTGTTGAGCTGCGCCAACAGGCTTTCGTTGGTCACCGGACCCTGGATCTTGCCGGCCAGGTCGGCCACGACCTTGGCGTCGAGGAAGGCCCGGAAGCCGGTGCTCTTCAGATCAGCCGGCGCCGTGTCGGCCTCGCCCCGGGCGTTGGCCGCCTTCATGACCGTGAGGTACTCGGCCACGTCGGGAACCTGCGTGTCCTGCAACGTCGGGAGCTGCGCGGCCTCGACCGTCCCGTCGACCACCGTGCCGAGCTTCCTCATGTTCTGCTCGGACACCGAGCCGTCACCGAAGCAGGCTCGCATCTTGCCGGCGTTCTGCTGCAGCACCGAGACGGTCGTCGCCTCGCCGAACACGATCGTCAACGAGTCGGCACCCGACGAGCCGATCTGCTGGAGTCCGGGCGCGTAGTCGGCGGTGTCGATCGGGACCGTCACGACGTCGCCCATCTCGAGACCGACGTTCTTGGCCACGAGCTTCACGCCCGCGATGATCTGCGCCGCGGCGTCGACGGACGGGCCGTAGAAGCCCATCTTCTTGGCGTCGACGGCCTTGAGCGCGGCCGGGCACGCCACGATGCTCGTCGCGGTGCTGTCGAAGTTGAACGACATCTTGCTCGTGAGGTCCTTGGTGCCGACCGCGGAGGTCATCCCGATCGAGGGGATGTTCGCCGCCTCGAGCGCGTCCATGAGGGCCGAACCCTGGGCCGAGAACTGCCCGATGACGGCCGCGGCCTTCTCGTCGGCGGCCTTCTTGCCGCACGCGGCCGCCGCGTTCGCCTCGTTCTGCTCGTTGCAGTAGAGGACGTCGATGAGCTTGCCGCCGACCCCTCCCTGCTGGTTGATCGAGCACCCCGCGGCCTTGGCCGAGGCCACGACGTCGGGCCAGTTCGGCCACGCACCGGTCGTCCCGGTCCCGACGATGACCATCACCTTGATCGCGTCGGCACCCGGCTTCGGGCACTTCTTGACCACGACGGCCTTCTTGGAGGCGCCGGTCGTGCTGGTGCTCTTGCTGCTGCTCTTGCTGCTGCTCCCGCACGCGGCGGCAGTGAGCACGAGCGCGACGGCGAGCGCGCGTGTGGCCTTCCCCGAGAATCCCACGCTTCCCCCTCTGGATTCGATCTTCCTGGCGCACCGAGGATGGCCCAACCGACCGCCCGGTGTCGTCGATCCTGCTCCGCTCAGTGGGACACCATTCTCCGGCTGCCCTTCAGCCGCCGAGCCGGGCACGAAAGACCGGATCGTGGGTATGTGCGTAGTTCACGTTGCCGGCGAGGTCGTCGAACTCGTGGCGGCCGGTGAGATCCCGGTCCGCCTCGCCGAAGTCGGCGACGTAGCCGCCGGGCCGCACCGCCACGATCTCCCACCAGTTGCCGTCGAGGTCCTGGAAGTAGAAGGAGTAGTCCCCGTGCGAGTGGTGCGGACGCTGGAGCTTGCGGATCCCGTACTGCTCCTGCACCGCGGCCAGCGCCTCGAACGCGGCGTCGACCTCCTCCTCGCTGCCCACATCCAGACCGTTGTGGTTCAACATGTTCATGCCGTCGCCCACCTCGCCGGTCTCGACCACGCCATAGGTGTGATCGGTGCCGTGGCGGATCATCATCGAACGGTGGCTGGTCTGGATCACGTCCAGGCCCAGCACCTCTTCGTAGAACCGGCGCGTCGCCACGATGTCGGCACAGGTCAAGGTGCCGTGGCCGATGCGCTGCGTCTCGAGAAGCGGCGCGGCCGTCGAACGATCGGTGATGCCCGGCATCAGCGCTTCCCGAACGCGACGTGCAGCTCGTGGAACCCGCGGAACGTGACGCTCGCGGTGCGGCGGAACCAGTCGTCGGCCCGCGCCGGGCGGATGTCGTCCATGCGATCGAGGAGCGCGCCGAAGCCCATCCGCAGCTCGGCTCGCGCCAGCGCCGCGCCGATGCAGTGGTGCTCACCGTGCCCGAACGCGAGGTGCGTGCCCTGCCGCGGACAACTCGGTTCGAAGGTCGCCGGCTGCTCGAACCGTTTCGGGTCGCGGTTCCCGGAGGCGAAGATGACGGCCACCCGCGCGCCCTTCGGGATCACGGTGCCGCCGACCTCGCGCTCCTCCTTGGCCACGCGGAACAGCATTTGCACCGGCGGGTCGTAGCGCAGCACCTCCTCGACGAACTGCGGGATGCGGCTTGCATCGGCCCGCAGTGTCTCGGCCAGCTCCGGTCGTTGGGCGAGGATCGCCATCCCGTTGCCGAGCGTCGCGCGGGTCGACTCGTTGCCGGCCACGAGCAACCCCAACGCCATCGACAAGACCTCGAGGTCCTCGAGGCGGTCGCCGTCGACCTCGGAGGTGACGAGGTCGGAGAGCAGGTCGTCCGTCGGGTTCGCGATCCGGACCCGGATGCGTTGGATCATGTAGTCCTGAGATTCGATCCGGCTCTTCACACAACGCAGGCGCTCGTCGTCGTTCAGCCGTCCCGACAGCGGGGCCACGGCGTCGTCGGACCACCGTTCGAGCCGTTCGAGATCGGCCCGGTCACAGCCGAGGAAGTCGGCGATCACGGTCAGCGGGTACGGGATCGCGAACCGGCGGACGAACTCGACCGTCCCGTCGTCGACGAACCCGTCGATGAGGTCCTGCACGACCGCGTGCAACGACTCCTCGACCTTGCGGACGCGACCGGGGAGGAATCCCTTCGACGCCAGCGCCTTGAAGCGGCCGTGCTCGGGCGGGTCGCTCGTCACCATCGTGTTGCGTTCGGGCAGACCTTCGGCGAGCGCGGCCAGCATCTCGGGCGTCGGCTCGTCGCCCCATTGCGTGCCCTTGTCGCCGCGCAGGTTCGACGAGAACACGGTCGGGTTCTGCAACACCTCGAGGATGTCGTTGTAGCGGCTGACGAGATAGCCGACCGGCGACTCGACCACGGGATGATCGCGGAGCAGCGCGTAGTAGTCGTACGGATCGAGCAGCGTCTCCTCGGCCACCACGGCCGTGCCGGTGACGGTCGACATCATTACCCCCTTGTCGCGAACGAGATGCTCACGGAACCGAAGGAACCGAAGTCGGCGACGAACGCGTCACCGGGTTCCGCGCTGCGCATCGGCCCCAGCGCGCCGGTGAGCACGATGTCGCCGCGCCGCAGCGGGTCGCCGAGCGCGGCCATGCGGGCCGCCAACCACGTCGCCGCGTTGAGCGGATGGCCGAGACAGGCGCGGCCCGTGCCGGCCGAGACCTCTTCGTCGCCCAGACGGATGCTCACCGCGACCGCGCCCAGGTCGACGCCCGCGAGCGCGTGGTACGGGCCACCGAGCACGAACCCGCCGGCCGACGCGTTGTCGGCGACCGTGTCGACGATGTCGATGTCCCACTGGTCGACGCGGCTGTCCACGACCTCGATCGCGGGCACCACGTACTGCACCGCGAGCGCGATGTCGGCCACCGTCGGCTGCTCGACAGTGACGTCGTCGCACAACACGAGGGCGACCTCCGCCTCCACCTTCGGTTGCAGGAACAGCCCCGCGGGCACGGAGCCCCCGTCGTGGAACCACGTGTCCGCGAACAGTGCGCCGAAGTCGGGCTGGTCCACACCGAGCTGGCGCTGCACGGCCTCGCTCGTCAGCCCGATCTTCCGGCCGACGATGCGCCGCCCGGCGCGCACCCCGAGCTCCAGGTTGTGGCGCTGCACCCGGTACGCGCTCTCGACGTCGCCGGCCGGGAGCGTGCCTCGCACCGGTGGGCACGGCTCGCCCTTCTCCACGGCGTCGCGCAGCGCACGGGCCGCCGCGTCCTCCGCGGCATTCAACGGTTCCGTCACTGGCCTTTCCGTCATTGGCCTTTCCGTCACTGGCGTGCCCCGATCTCCAACGCGATATCGATGAGCTGATCTTCCTGCCCGCCGACGAGCCGCCGGCGTCCGGCCTCGAGCAGCACTTCCGCGCCGTCGACCTTGTATCGGTCAGCGACGCGGTACGCGTGCTTCAGGAAGCTGGAGTACACGCCCGCGTAGCCCATCACCAGCGCGAGCCGGTCGAGGGTGCACTCGCCGTCCATCACCGGCCGCACCACGTCCTCGGCCGCGTTGATGATTGCCAGCGTGTCCACGCCGGTTCGCAGGCCCGTCTTTTCCGCCGCGGCCACGAAGGCCTCGAGCGGCGTGTTGCCGGCACCGGCACCGAACCGGCGCGCCGACCCGTCGATCTGCACCGCACCGGCCCGCACCGCGAGCAGTGAGTTGGCCACGCCGAGCCCGAGGTTCTCGTGGCCGTGGAAGCCCACGTGCGCATCGGCGCCGAGCTCGGCCACCAACGCGCTCACGCGCTCCGACACGTGGTCGAGCACCATCGCGCCGGCCGAGTCCACCACGTACACGCATTGGCATCCGGCGTCGGCCATGATCCGCGCCTGCATGGCGAGGACCTCGGGCGACTCCGAGTGCGCCATCATCAGGAACCCGACCGTCTCCAACCCCAGATCCCGCGCGGTGTGGAAGTGCTCGACGGAGATGTCGGCCTCGGTGCAGTGCGTCGCGACGCGGCACACCGACGCGCCGCAGTCGGCCGCGGCGCGGACGTCGTCGCTGATCCCGACGCCGGGGAGCACGAGCACGGCAACCTTCGCGGTACGCACGGTCTCGGCCGCGGTGCGGATCAGCGATCGTTCGTCCTCGAGGCTGAAGCCGAACGTGAACGACGATCCACCCAGCCCGTCGCCGTGCGACACCTCGATCACCGGCACGCCGGCGGCGTCGAGCGCGCCCGCGATGGCGCGGACGTGGTCGCTCGTGAATCGGTGGCGCTTGGCGTGCGAGCCGTCGCGCAGCGACGTGTCGGTGAGGCGGACGTCGAGATCGGATGAATACGGCACGGCGCGCTCCCTCAGACCCGGACCCGGAGCAACGACTCGCCGACCCGGACCGCGGCCGACGTCATGATGTCGAGGTTGCCGGCGTAGGGCGGAAGGTAGTCGCCTGCGCCCTCGACCTCCAGGAACACGGCCACCCGGGCCCAACCGTTCCACCCCTCGGCCGGCGGGTCGAATTGCGGCTCGCTGAGCAACCTGTACCCGGGCACATAGGACCGCACCTCGGCGACCATCCGCTCGATGGAGGAGCGCACCGCCGACTGATCGGCATCGGACGGGATCGCGCAGAAGATCGTGTCGCGCATCACGAGCGGCGGGTCGGCCGGGTTCAAGATGATGATCGCCTTGCCGCGTGCGGCCCCGCCGACGAGCTCGAGCCCGCGCGCCGTCGTCTGGGTGAACTCGTCGATGTTGGCGCGCGTCCCCGGTCCCGCCGATCGCGACGCGATCGTTGCGACGATCTCGGCGTAGTGCACGGGCGTCTCCCGCGACACCGCGGCGACGATCGGGATCGTGGCCTGGCCGCCGCACGTGATGAGATTGACGTTCCTCGTATCGAGGTGCTCGTCGATGTTCACGACCGGGACCACGAACGGTCCGATCGCGGCGGGGGTCAGATCCACCGCGACGATGCCCGCGTCCTCGTAACGCTTCGCGTGCGCGGCATGGATCGCGGCCGACGTTGCCTCGAACACGAGGTCCGGGAGCTCGTCGCACTCGAGCAGCCAGTCGACACCGCCGGCGCTGGCCCGGATACCCAGGTCCTTCGCCCGCGCCAGCCCGTCGCTTTCCGGATCGACGCCGACGAGCGAATGCACGGCGACGGTGTCGGTGCGCAGGAGCTTCTTCAGCAGATCGGTGCCGATGTTGCCCGACCCGACGATCGCCGCGGACGGCGTGCTCACGGGATGAACCGTCCGCCGTTGACGTGCAGGATGTTGCCGGTCATGAACGACGCCCGGCTCGACGCCGCGAACACGATCGCCTCGGCGATCTCGCTTGGCTTCGCCATCCGGCCGAGGGGAATGCCCTGCGCGACGGCCGCGGTCGTGGCCTTCGCCTCCTCGGTCACGGCAGCCTCGTGGGTTGCCGTCTCCGTCGGGCCGGGAGCGACGACGTTGACACGCACCTCGGGCGCGGCCTCCTCGGCGAGCACGCGGCTGAACGCCACGATGCCGCCCTTGCTCGCGGCGTACGCACCGACCGTCTTCACCGGGCGGAACGCGGAGCCCGACGACACGTTGACGATCGCTGCTGATCCCGGCGCTGCTGATCCCGGCGCTGCCGATCCCGAGACGCGCAGCGCGGGGAGCGCGGCCCGGCAGCACAGGAACGTGCCGGTGAGATTGACGCGCAGGGTCCGCTCCCACAGCTCCAGGGAGGTGTCCTCGACGAGCTTGAAGTCCCAGATGCCCGCCACGTTGGCCAGCACGTCGAGGCGGCCGAACCGCTCGACCGTGGCCGCGACCATCGCGTCGACGGCCGCGGGCTCGCTCTGGTCCACGCCCACCGCCAGCACCTCGGCCCCGAGCTCGCGGCACGCGCCCACCACATCGTCGAGCCGGTCGAGGTCGAGGTCGGCGACGGCCACGCCCGCGCCGCGCGCCGCGAGCAGGCGCGCGGTCGCACCGCCGATCGCGCCGGCCGCGCCGGTCACGATCGCGACCCGGCCGTCGAAGTCCCGATCGGTGGTGGTATCGGGTGCCATCAGGCGGACGGCGCCGCGCTGGGAACGGTGTCGCGGATGTGGGGCAGCACGCGCTCGGCGAAGAGTGCCATGTGCTCGCGAGTCTCGGTCTCGCCCATCTTGCCGAACGCCAGCGTGATCACGGCCTTGCCGAAGCCGAGATGCTCCTCGGCCCGCAGCAACGACTCGATCACCTGATCGGGCGTGCCGATGAGGACCACGCCCTCCTCGACGAGCTGCTCGATGCTCGTGTCGCGGTAGTGGCGGTAGCCACCTGCGGCTCGCTCGTAGTTCTCCGGCGGCACCGAACCCGGCGGGAAGAAGATGTGGTCGGGGATCTCGAAGAGATCGCGCAGCACGTACTCGTAGTGCTCCTTGCCGCGCCGCCACGCCTCCTCCTCGTTCTCGGCCATGTAGACATGCTTGGAGAACACGAGGTTGTTCGGGTCCGGCTCGCGCCCGGCCTCCTCGGCCGCGGCGCGGTAGATGTCGAACATGCGCAGGACCGCGTCCTCCTTGTCGAGACCCTTGACGTACGGGTACCCGCGCCGCGCGGCCCATGCCGGCGTGTTGGGGCTCCCGGTGCCGGTGATCCAGATCGGCGGGTGCGGCTGCTGGAGCGGCCGGGGCCAGATGTTGACGAACGGCAGGTGCCAGTACTGACCCGAATAGGCGAACGGCCCCGGCTCGGACCACGCGCGCACCATGATGTCGACCGCCTCGTCGAAACGGCCCCGCGCCTCGCCCGGGTCGATCGACCGCGCGAAGAACTCGTGGCCGATACCTTTCGATAGCCCGGCCACCACGCGACCGCCGCTGATCAGGTCGACCAGCGCGATCTCCTCGGCCAGTTGCACCGGGTGGTGCACGGGCACGACGTGGCCGAGCGGCACGAGCTTGATCCGCGAGGTCCGCGCCGCGAGCGTCGCGCTCATCACATTGGCCGACGGGAGGTGCGCGTGCGGCATCTGGTGGTGCTCGTTGTACACGAGCCCGTCGAAGCCGAGCTCCTCCGCGTACACCATCTCGTCGATCCACCGATGCAACACCGCGGAGCCCTCGACCGGGTCGTACTCCGCGTTCGGATAGGTGAGGAAGGCCCAGTCGTCGTTGGCCGCGAGCGACTCGCGCGTCATGCCCGGCCAGCTCATCCAGTGGAGGAAAAGAACCTCGTTCACGACTGCTCCTCATCAAGGAAGGTGCGGATGGCCTTGGCCAGCTCCGCCGGGGCCAGTGCGGGCATCGCGTGCGGGAGATCGGCGAGCTCGCGATACGGCGCGCCGAGCGCGTCGGCGAACGCCCGCACGTAGGCCGCGGGCAGGTAGCGATCGTCGGAGCCCCGCAGCACGAGCGACGGACGCTCGACGCGGGGAAGGCGACCGAGCAACCGGCGGTCGAACGGTCGGGCGAAGAGGAAGCGGGCCAGCGCCTCGCGTTCCACGAGTCGCAGCGGCACGGAACCCTCGGGGGCCGGGTAGCCGAGCAGCGCCGCGGTCCTGTCGGGTCCGAGCGCGAACACGTTCGGCAGCACGATCGCCGGCACCTGGATCCCGATCGGTGCGCTCAGCACCAACCGGTCGACCCGGGACGGCGCCCGCGTTGCCAGCGTCGCCGCGACGTAGCCACCGAACGAATGGCCGACCACGTGCGCGCGGTCGAGGCCGAAGCCGTCCAGCACATCCGCCGCGAAGTCGGCGAGATCGGCCATCTCATTCCATTGCCCCGGCAACGGTGTGCCGCCGAAGCCCGGCAGATCGGGCGCGATCACGAGCCCCGGCGCCAGCGCGGCCAGGAACTCGTCGGGTGCCGGCCCTTCGCCGCCGTGCAGGAAGAGCAGCGGCTCCCCCTCGCCGAGGAACCGGACACCCACCTCCCCGACGTCGAAGGCCCGGATCACCTTGGTGGACGAAAGTCCGCTCATCTCACTCCCCTTGGGCCCGCGGGCCAACTCCGGTCTCGGTCGCAGTGGACCAGGGATCGCACACCGTGGCAACGGGGCGTTCCCGCTCAGCGGAACGCGCTCGTGCGTTCGAGGGTCGATCGGTGCTTCACTCGGCCGATGGCCGAGGTCCTCCCGCTCGGGGTCACCCACTTCCCGCTGCTGATCGGCCTCGACGACGCGATGGCCAAGATCCTCGAGTTCTACCTCTGCGATCCGTCGATCCCCGACGACGCGAAGGACCCGGCGAGCTGGCCCGAGGTCATGCGGCGCGAATGGGGCACGGATCGCGGTACGGCCGCGGCCGCGGTGCACCGCACCGCGCTCGTCGAGGGCTTTCGCGAGATCCGGCGGCGTATCGACGAGTTCGCGCCGGATGTCATCGTGGTGTGGGGCGACGACCAGTACGAGAACTTCCGCGAAGACGTGATCCCCGCGTTCTGCGTGCAGTCGTACGGCGACCTCGACGTGCGGCCCTTCGAGGACCGAACGACGCCCAACGTCTGGCGAGAGCCCGCGACCACACCCGTCCGCGTGCACGGCAAGCCCGAGGTCGGGCGGTATCTCGCCGACGCGCTGCTCGCGGCCGACTTCGACGTGGCCTATTCCTACGAACGCCTGCACGACACGTCGCTGGCCCACGCGTTCCTCAACGCGCAACTGTTCCTCGACTACGACCGCGCCGGCTTCGACGTGCCGATCGTGCCGTTCCAGATCAACTGCTACGGCCGCAAGGTGATCGCGGCGCGGGGCCGGTTCGGTCGCTTCGCCGACGACCCGGTGCAGCTCGACCCGCGCTCCCCCAGCCCGCGCCGCTGCTTCGATCTCGGCGCGGCGACGGCGGCCGCGCTGGCGGAGAGCCCGTGGCGCGTGGCGTTGCTCGCGTCGTCGAGCTGGTCGCACGCCTTCCTCGTCGACAAGCACTGGCGCCTGTATCCCGACGTCGAGGCCGATCGCCGCCTGTTCGACGCGCTGGCCGCCAACGAGCTCGACGCGTGGCGCTCCCACTCGCTGGACGCGCTCGAAGCCGCGGGGCAACAGGAGATGTTGAACTGGTTCGCGCTCGCCGGCGCGCTGGCCGAGCTCGGCGTTGCCCCCGACTACTGCTCGTTCGTCGAGACCTACGTGTTCAACTCCAACAAGGTCTTCCTCGCCGCGCCCGCGGCACCCGCTCGGAGGAGCTCATGAGCCAACCATCCACGATCTGGGTCGACCTGCTCGGCTGCGAGGTCGCACAGCGCTACTACGACGTCGACGGCGTCCGCACGCGATGCCTCGAAGCGGGCACGGGCCCGGCGCTGCTGTTTCTGCACGGCGCCGGCGGCCACGCCGAGACCTGGGTCCGCAACCTGCCCGCGCTCTCGGCCCACTTCCGCTGCCTCGCGATCGACATGGTCGGGCACGGCTTCACCGACGCACCCGACCACCTCAGGTACACGACGGCCGATCTCGTCGACCACGCCCTCCGGTTCCTCGACGCGGCCGGCGTCGAGCGCGCCAACTTCTGCGGAGAGTCGCTCGGCGGGCGCGTGTCGGCGCAGGTGGCGATCCACCATCCCGATCGCATCGCCCGCCTCGTGCTCAACACGACCGGCGGCCTTCCCGTGGACGAGGATCACCAGCAGGCCGATGTCGACGTGCTCCTCGCACGCATGAACGCCGCGCTCGACGACCCCACCGACGCGACCATCCGGGCCCGGATGGAATGGCTCATGGCCGACCACGCCAACGCGACCGACGAGCTGGTCCGCGTCCGCCAGACCATCTACCGCCGCCCCGACACGGCTCGCGCCCTGCGCAAGCTCTTCTCGTTGGTCTTCGATCCCGACGACAACGCGCGCTACGTGCTGACGCCCGACCGGTTGGCCACGATCACGGCACCCACGCTCGTGGTGTGGAGCGACCGCAACCCGATCCACTCGTTCGAGGACGCACGTCGGCACCTCTCGCACGTCCCCGACGTGCGCTTCGAGCTGATCGAGGGTGCCGCGCACTGGCCGCAGTACGAGCAGTCCGCGCCATACAACGCCCGCATGCTCCGGTTCCTCCTCGACGGCGACTAGCCGAACCGCCCGGTGCTCCTCGACGCGCACACCCACGTCGTCCCCGACGAGCTCCCGTTCGGGTGTCCGGACGACGATCGGTACCCGCGTTTCCGGCTCGCCGAAGCCGGTGGAGGCGGCGAGGTGGTGGTCCGCGGCGAGGTGTTCCGCCGGGTGACCAGTGCGGCGTGGGACCCCGACGTCCGGCTGCGCGCGATGGACGAGTCGGGTGTGCACGGACACGTCGTGTCGCCGATGCCCGAACTGCTCGCGTACTGGGCGCCGGTCGAGACCGCGGGCACGTTCGCGCGCGGCCTCAACGACTGGATCGCACGGTTCGTGGGCCACGCGCCGGAGCGCCTCTACGGCCTGGGCTCGCTTCCCCTCCAGCACCCGGAGCTCGCCGTCGAGATGGCTCGCGAGCTGGTCGACGCGGGCCTGCGCGGCGTGCTCGTCGGCTCCCACGTGAACGGCACGAGCATCGCCGACGACTCGTTCGTCCCGGTCTGGGAAGCCCTCGGACGCCTCGGCCTGAGCGTGTTCGTCCACGCGTTCCATCCGGCCCACACCGAGCTGTTCCCGCCCCGGATCGCCAACGCGGTCACCTTCCCGTGGGAGATCGGGTTCGCGACGAGCGCGCTGATCGGGCGCGCGATACCGGCGCGTGTCCCGGCCCTGCGGTTCCTCATGAGCCACGGCGGCGGCGGCGCGCTCCCGACGTTGCCGCGCCTGATCGACGCGTGGGATTCCGACGCGGCCGTCCGCGCGCATCTCGGCGTGCACCCGCTCGAGCTCGCGCGATCGCTCTGGTACGACAGCGCGGTGTTCGACCCGCGCGTCCTCGAGCTCGGCGTCGAGCTCGTCGGCGCGGACCGGTTCGTGCTCGGTTCCGACTACCCGTTCATGCAGACACCGTGCGACGGCGTGCTCTGCGCCAGCTCGCTCGCCGGCCACACCGGGATCTCGAGCACCAACGCGCGGCGCTGGCTCGGGCTGTCGGTGTAGCCGCGCGCCTCAGCCGGCGTCGCCCGAGCTGAGCACCGCGATCAGCGGCGAACGGACGCCGGCGGAGCCGACGACCTTCGACAGCGCGGTCGCGGTCGCCCGCACTTCCGGCCCGAGTGTGGAGGGACGGAACTGGTGCGACGGCATCGTCAACGAGATCGCGGCAACGGCCTTGCCGTTGGGAAGCCGGATCGGGCTCGCCACGCATCCGATCCCGAGATGCGTCTCCTCGTGCTCGGTCGCGAAGCCGGTCGATCGGATCGAGGCGAGCTGCTCGCGGACCAACCGCGGCGTCGTGACCGTATAGCCGGTATTGCGGGCGAGCGCGTCGGCGAGCACGTCGTCGACCACGTCGTCGGTCGCGTGCGCGAGAAGGGCCTTGCCGAGTGCCGTGCAGTGCAGCGGGCGTCGTCCGCCGACCTCGGTCGGCACCGAGACCGACCGGTGGCCCGAGATCTTCTCGACGTACAACACCTCGCGGCCGATGCGTACGCCGAGGTGCACGACCTGGTGCGTCTTCTCGTACAGATCCTGCATGAACGGCAACGCCAGCTCGCGCAGGCTCTTGAGCCCCGTGATCGATCGCGACATCTCGAAGATGCGGATACCGATGCGGAACTTCCCGTTGCGTTCGTCGAGCGCGCCCCATTCGCAGAGCCGCTTCGCCAGGCGATACGCCGTCGATTTCGGCACCCCCGTGCGCGAGGAGATCTGCGCGAGCGTCAACTCCCCGCCGTCGGTGACGGCGTCGAGGATCGCGAACGACTTCCCGAGCACGGATTTCATACCGTCGTCGAAATCGCTCGCCGTCGGCTCGACCACTGTGCTCATGGAACCTCCATGTCTCACGGGACTGGCCTGTTTCACGGCCAGACCTCGGGGACGAAGACCGGTGTGGCGATCCGACTCGCGAAGCGCCAGCCGTCCGGCGTCCGGCGGTACTCGTCACGCATGTCGAGCAACCGGCCGTTCGCGGTGCCGTACACCAACGGCTCCCCGGCGAGTTGACCGTGAGCGTGATAGGTCATCGCGTACACCGTCCCGGTCACGGCGTCGGGGCCGACCGAATCGAAATAGAAGTTGGTGAGCAGGTGGCGCGTCGTGATCGGTGGCCGCTGGCTCATGCCTTCACGCAACTCGGCGTGGCCCCGGTGCACCAGGCCGGCGCGGTCGAATACGCCGTCCTCGGTGAACAGCGCGATCAGATCCTCGAACTCGCCGTGATCGATGTGGTACGCGAACGCATGGTTGAGCTGGACGCATTGGTGCTCGATCGCCACCCGCTCCTCAGGAGTCAATTCAACGCCTCCTGGGCGTGAACGAGCGTGGCCATGATGTCGACTTCCTTCTCGGCGTCGAACGCCATGAGCTCCACCTCTGTTGCCCCGCCGGCCCGTTGGGACATCAGCTCTTCGGGGTCGAACTCGTAACCGACCGGGTTCTGCGCGTAGATCGGGCCCATCAGGAACGCCGTCGCGTCGGCGGGCGCCATCGTGTCGACGAAGAACTCGAGCGCGTTGCCGTCGATGTCCTTGTAGTACAACGAGATGGTCGGGCCGTGATGCACGCACAACGCCGGCTTGTTGCCCCCGCCCTTGAGCCGCTCGTAGTGGTCCAGCAGGCCGCCGATTTCGTCGAACCCGAACGCCACGTGCATGAGCCCGGTGCCCGGGTTGCGCTCGCCCTCGGCACCGCTCAACATCGCGGCGACGCGGTGGTGCTCGTCGTCGTAGGTCATGAACACGAAGAACGGCGAGTCGAAGACGATCTCGCCGCCGAGCGCGTCGCAGTACCACTCGATCAGGCGCTTGGGATCCTTCGAGTGGAAGACGACGTGGGAGAGTCGGGTCGGGCTCGTGGCCATGAGAAAGGTTCCCTTCGCGGTTAGGAGTGGATCTTGGGTTGGAACACGGCTTCGACGAGTGAGACGTCGGCGTGCAGGCCGAACGCCGGCTCGCCGCGTTCGAAGCCGCGCGCCGCGTCGAGCAGCGCCTTGCGGCCCTTCACGACGACGCGGTCGGTCGCGCCGAGGTGTTCCTTCGTGCGGTCGAGCTGACCCTGACTCGCCTGGCTCTCGGCCATCACGATGTCCTCGAGCAGGATCTGCAGCGCACCCTGGCCGTCGGCGATGCCGGTGAAGGTGTCGCCGCGTGCCATCCCCTCGCGGTCCTGGAGCCAGTTGTTCTCCGGTGTGAACGCGGCCCGGAAGTCGTTCTTGTCGACGTTGTCGAACGCCGCGAACGAACGGAGGGCGTAGCCGTCGGCCTTCAACGGCATGTGCCGGTTGTACATGATCTGCCAGAAGATCGTGTGGTCGTCGTCGATGGGCACGTGGATCTGCACGGCCTTGTCGTCGAGGGGATCCGGGCCGACGCAGTGGTGCACGTACCACGGCATGATCCAGGCGTAGTTCAGGTCCTTCATCTCGTCGGACGACCGGTAGCTGAAGCCGAAGTCCGCGTCCTCGACCGAGAGCTCGGGATAGTCGTAGACGAGCGTGCTCTCGTCCCGCTCCTTGTTCGAGAAGTAGTTCTCGAGGCGCGCGGTCCCCGCGAAGTTCGTCTTGTTGGCGCGGTTGTGCAGGATCTGCGCGTGAAAGGTGTCCCACAGCCCTTCGAGCATCTGCACCCAGTTCGCGCGCACGACACTGGTCACGTGCACGAGGTGGTCGTCGGGCAGACCGGAGAACGCGAAGACCGGTCGCGGCGGTGCCTCACCCGCGCCGAGCCAGGTCCAGATCATCCCGCCGTCCTCGTACGCGGGATGCGAACCCGTCGGGATCTTGTCGAGGTGGGCGGTCGTCGGGTGTGTCGGCGCTTCGAGCAGCCGGCCGGCGGTGTCGATCTTCCAGCCGTGATAGACGCACCGCACGCAGTTGCCCTCGAGGTTGGCGGTCGTCCAGGACGCGCCGCGGTGCGGGCACCCCTCGTCGAGCACGCCGATCGATCCGTCCGCGCCCCGGAACGCCACGAAGTTCTCGCCGAACATCCGGAACCGCGTGGGCGCCGCGCCGGCCGCGACCTTGTCGGAGCGGAGCACGGGAACCCAGTAGTGCCGGAGCAGGCTCCCCATCGGCGTGCCCGGACCGACCTGTGTGATGGCGTCGTTCTCGCTCGTGTCCATCTTCACCTCCGTTGCTGATGCGGGCCGACGGTGTTGCGGATCACGCCGATGCCGGCGATCTCCGTCTCGACGACGTCGCCCGGTTGGAGGAACCGACCGTCCTCCATGCCGACGCCGTCGGTGGTCCCGGTGAAGACGACGTCCCCGGTCGTCAGGTTCATGCGCTCGAGCACGTATTGGATGCACTCGTCGATGCTGAAGATCATCTTGCTCGTGCGGTCGTGCTGACGGGTCTCGCCGTTGACGCGCAGGGAGATCTCGACGTCGGGCGAGGCGCCGCCGAGCTCGTCCTTGGTGACGATCCATGGACCGAGCGGCGTCGCCTTCTCCAGGCTCTTCATGGAGAAGAGGTCGTAGCCCCCCATCGGCGAGGGCGTGTCCCTCGCGCTCGTGTCGTTGCCGACGGTGTAGCCGAGCACGGCGTCGGTCGGCCGGGCGAAGGGCACGTCGGGCGCGCCGATGACGGCGACGAGCTCCACCTCGAAGTCGAGCTGCTCGGTGACGGCCGCGTACGCCAGCTCGTCCTCGTGACCGATCAGTGCGGTGCGCGGCTTCAAGTACCCAAGGGTGCTCGCCGGTCGTTCGGTGACCCCGAGCTTCTCGAGGTGCGTCCAGTAGTTCATGCCGACGCCGACGATCGTGGAGGTCGGCAGGATCGGCGGCCGGAGCCGGACGGCAGCAAGCGCGATCGCGTCACCCGCGGCCCGCGGCGAAGTGCCGTCGAGCGTGAGCGCGGGACCCCAGTCGGCAATCGTGCCGGCGACGGGGGTGACCGTCTCCGAATCGGTGTCGACGATGCCCCAACGGTCCCCGCCGTCGTGACCGCTCGTGCCGTCGTGGCGGAACCGAGCGAGCTTCACAGGTACACGGCCAGGTTCTGCACACCGAGAGTCGCCTGATCGAAGTAGATCGTGCGCGCCGCGAGCTTGAAACTCTCGTCGACGCGACGCAGCCGGTCGATGCGCCGGCCCGACAAGATGTCGTAGTTCGGGTCGTCGTATCGCGACCGCAACAACAGCACGCTGCTCTCGACGCGGTACTCGTCGGGGAGCTCGGTCTCGTACACCCGGACGTTGCTGATGATCCGGCGCGTGCGCGACGCCGGGTTCTCGGCCCACGCGCTCGACGTCTGCGTCATGCGCATCAGTTTCAAGAACAGCGTCATGCCGTTCTCGTCGAAGTGCGCCATCTCCGGTTCGAACTGTGATCGCTCTCCGGGCTCGCGCGTCACGCGCACCGGCGCGCGGTAGACGATGTCCTCGGCGAGAGTTTGCAGCCAGCCCATGAGGTCGTTGTCGTCGAGGAGGAGCGCTTCGTCCTCGAGGTGCTCGACGATCTCGCCGTGCAGGGACTCGGCGGCCCGCACGCGGCGGCCCGTCGTCGGTGCCGTGGAGTCGGTGACGGTCACCACGCCCTCCCGTTCATGAACTCGCGGTACTCGAGCCAGAAGTTCCACTGCGTGTCGTCCTTCGGGAAGCCGCAGTACACATCGCCGGGCCCGGCCCAGGCCTCCGGCTTGGTCTCGCCGCCGGTGACGGCCTGATAGCGCAGCTTCTGTTTCGCACCGAGGGCCCCGAGCGACGCCTTCGTCATCTGCGGCCACACGTCGGTGTCGTCGGCCTCGACGAAACCGCTCGTGCCGAACGTGGCCGCGGTCATGATCCGCATCTGGTCGCGCAGCTCCTGCGGCGCGTCGCGCTCCACCAACGTCCAGCTGAACAGCTCGAAGGTCTCGGGGCTCTTCGGAACCCACACCCGCCACGAGAAGAACGCGGACACCGTGCCGTCGGGCATCGGGAACGGCATGGCCAGCGCGCCGACGTTCGGGAACAGCGAGCCGACCTGGGGCGGCGTCTCGGCCAGCACCTTGAGGCGCTCGGGCTCGAAGCGCTCGGCCAGCTCGTCGACCATCTCGGGCGTCATGCCGGCCGGGGGCGACAGCCGCAGCCGCTCCAACGAAGGGAGCGCCGCGAGGTCCCGGCCCTTGAGCGCGTTGATGTAGTGGTCCTCGGCCAGGTCGAACATGCGCACGAAGTGGGCCCGGTGGCTCGCGCTCAAGCCTGCCATCGCCGGCTCCTGCACGGGACCGTCGGTCGAGATGAGCTGGAGCTCCTGCATCGACTTGTGGAGGCTGAGCGTGTGGAAGATGTCGCCGGCGAACTGCTCCCCCGCGCACTTCCAGTTGGCCTTGATGCTGAACCGCTGGGGCGCGCCGAGCACCGTCAACCCCGAGCGTGACCGGTCGAACATCATGTCCCAGTACCACGTCATCGGACCGAGGTACTCGCGCAACGGTGGCGCCTCGCGGTCGAACGTCGCGAAGACCATGCCCGCGTAGAGGTCGACGCGGGCCGGTTGCAACCCGAGCTCCTCCTTCGGGCGCAGCGTGCCGTGCATCGTCTCGCGCGCGATCGGCGAACCGAGGAATGCGCCGTCGGCCCGGAAGGTCCAGTTGTGGTACGCGCACGTGAAGCGATTCGCGTTGCCGGCTTCGTACCGGCACACCTTCGCGGCGCGGTGGGCACAGACGTTGAGGACCGCGGTGATGCTCCCGTCGGGGGCGCGCGACACGATGACCTCGTCCTGGCCCACGAAGCGCAGCACGTAGTCGCCGGGCTCGGGGATCTCGTCCTCGTGGGCGACCACGGTCCACGCCTTGGCGAAGATCCGCTCGAGCTCGAGCTTGTAGACCTCGGGATCGGTCAACAGCCGCAAGGAGACCTCGCGGTAGTCGACGTCGACGAGATCATCGATCGTCGTGCCGTCGGCGAGCACCGGCGACGATGTTCTCACCAGGTTGTCGAGTGCCATGGGCCTTACCCTTCGAAGACGGAGAGGTCCGGTGGGCGGGTGTTGAGCCGCGGGACGTGCAGGCCACCGTCGACCGGGATCGTCGCCCCGGTGATGTAGCGGGCGTCGTCGCTGGCGAGGAAGACCGCGGCCGGAGCGATGTCTTCCTCGGGATCACCCATCCGGCCGATCGGGATCATCATCGGGATCGCCTCGAGGATCTGCGGTGCCGCCTCGACCATCTTCTTGAAGTGCGCCGACGCGGCGATCGGCGAGATGGCGTTGACGAGGATGCCGTAGCGCGCCCACTGCATCCCGGCCGTGCGCGTGAGCGCGCCGACACCGGCCTTGGCCGCGTTGTAGTCGCCGTGCAACCAGTTCCCGTTGTCCGCGTCGACCGAATAGAAGTTGATGATGCGCCCGCCGCCCTGCGCCTTCATCGGCTCGAGCACTGCGTGCATGCCCCACCACACAGCCCACAGGCCGACGTTGAGCGTGAGCTCGAACATTTCGTCGGTCTTCATGTCGAGCGGGACCTCGGGCGTGACCGTGATCGCGTTGTTCACGAGCACGTCGACGCGACCGAAGCGGTCGAGCGTCGTCGCCACCATCGCGGTGACGTCGTCCTTCTTCGACACGTCGGTGGGCAGGAACAGCCCCGGCGTGCCGAGCTCGTCGAGCTCGGTGGCGACCTTCGCGCCGTTGTCCTCGTTCAACTCCGCGACCACCACGGTCGCACCCTCACGGGCGAAGCGACGGGCGATCCCCCGCCCGATGCCATCGCCCGCTCCCGTCACGATCGCGACGCGGTCTGCTAGTCGGCCCACGGTTCCCCCCTGGTCGCACGACGGCCCACTCTTCTCGGGCTCACTCGTCTCGCATGACACAGTACCCGAGTCACCTGTGCCATTCAATGGCGGTCGAGCGCACCCCCGACGAAGAGGTCCACGAGGGTGGCGCGGAGGTCGTCGGCCCCGCGCCGGTCGCGCTGCCAGCGGGCGACCCAGTTGACCATGCCCAGGAACGCCTCGCTCAGGGTCAACGTGTCGAGGTCCCGGAGGTCCCCGGCGGCCCTCATCTCGTCGAACATCGCCTTCATCCCGTACAGGTACTGGCGCTCCAGCACCAACACCCGGTCGCGTTCGGTCGGCGACAGGCGGCCGCGTTCGCCGAAGAACGCCCACAAGGCACCGCCGTAACGCGTGACCAGGTCGAAGTGCTCGTGGAGCAGCACCTCGATGCGTTCGCGCGCCGGGCCTTCGTGCGCCCGCGCCCTGTCGAGGCCCTCGTTCATCTCCCGCGCGGCCATCTCGCACACGAGCACCAGCACATCGTTCTTGGACCGGACGTAGTGGTAGAAACCGCCTTTCGACAGGCCGACGCGCTCTCGCAGCATCTCGACGGTGATCTCACCGAAGCCGTGCTCGTCGAGGAGCCGCGCCGCCGCGTCCACGATCAGCGCTTTGCGCTCCTCGGCGGCGATCCGCTTCGCGGCCACTACACCGCTCCGTTCGCCATCACGCGAACCGCTGGTGCGGCGCGACGTTCTCGAGGCCGAAGTGCAGCTTCCGGTACATGTCGCAGACGATGGTCGGATCGATGCGGGCGTCCACGACGAACGGCCCATCCGCGCTCGCGGCGTCCGCGAACGCGGCCCGCGCGCCGGCGTCGTCGTACGCCACCGCACCGTTGCCGCCGAACGCGCGCGCGACGTCGTCGAGACGCGGTGTCGGGATGTGCATCAGCGCCGGGTCGAGGTGCAGCAACTCGCCCTTGAACCGCTCGGCGCCGAGCTGCTGGTCGTTCATCACGACGACGGTGAGCGCGATGCGGTTCCGGCTCGCGGTGTCGAGCTCCTGCACCGTCTCCATGAGGCTGCCGTCGCCTTCGATCACGACGACGCGCGATGCAGGGTCGGCGATCGCGGCGCCGATGCCGACCGGGAGCGCGAGCCCGATCGACCCGAAGTAGTGCGCGAAGAGAAACCGTCCGCCTACCGGTTGGCGCAGGTACATGATCGGCCACGACCAGAAGTGCCCCGAGCCCACGACCACGCGGTGGCGATCGCGACTGAGGTGCGTCTCGAGCAGCTCCATCACGCGCGCCGGGTGCAGCATGCCGGGCGCGCCGTCCGTCGGCGGACGGGGCGCGCCGAACAACCGCGCCCGGATGTCCTCGGTCCTGAGACCGTCGTTGTCGAACCCGTGCTCGTCGAGTCGCGCGAGGAGCGCGTCGGCCGTGATGCCCGCGTCGCCGACCACACGGTGCTGCACGGCCGCGTTCGGCACGCCCGTGTTCATTGCACCGGCGCTCCCCACGTTGATGTCCACGAGGGTCGCGCCGGGGAACGTCGATACACCCTGCCGCCCCATCACGGTGAACCGGTCGAGACTCGCGCCGAACGCGAGGACGAGATCGGCCTCGGCGAAGCACTCGTCGGCCGGTGCGCTCGCGAGCGGACCGACGACGCCCACGCAGAACGGGTCGGCGTCGAGAGAGCCCTTGGCGAGCAGCGTCGTGGCCGTCACCGCGCCGATGCGTTCCGCCAGCGCGACCAGCGCGCGGCTCGCGCACGCGAGCATCGCCCCGCGGCCGGCGAGCACGATCGGACGACGAGCCTGCTCGACGAGGCGTACGAGTTGTTCGAGCGCGGCGGGCGAGGGCGCGGGCACAGGCTGTGGTACAGGGGGCGCAACCGTGATCGCGTCGGGATCCACCGGGGACTCGGCCGTCTGGAGATCGATCGGCGCGTTCAACACCACCGCGGTGCGCCGCGCCCTGGCGACCGCGAACACGCGCCGGACGTCGTCGACCGCGGTGGCCGGGCTGCGCAGCGGCACGAACACCGCGCCACACGCCTCCACGAACCGGCGCTGGTCGAGCAACTGGGGTCCTTCGAGCGCGGTCGTCGGGCTGTCCCCCGCGAAGACAACCGTCGATGCGCCGGCGCGCGCCGCGTTGGCCAGCGCGAGTCCTGCCTGCACGAGGCCCGGCCCCGACGTCACCGACGCGACCCCGACGTCGCCACGCACCTGCGCGTAGCCCTCGGCCATCGCGACGGCGCCGATCTCCTGGCGCGTGTCGATCATCGTGACGCCGCCGTCGACCATCGCCGAATACCACTGCAACGTCGCGTCGCCCATGATGCCGAACGTGTGTTGCGTGCCCTCGGCCCGGAACGCGCGAGCGATCACTTCGTACGTCTTCATCGCCTCGTCTCCGACATCCGCTCCACCAACACCGTCCCGTCGGCGCGCAACCGGCCGTCCTCGCCGACCGCACGCGCCAGCACCGTGATCGTGGGGCCGTCGGTCTCCTCCACGTCGAGCTCGCAGCGGATCGACTCGCCTTCGGGGACGGGGGAACGGAACGTGAGATCGATCTCACGGATCGCTGCTGCGCCGAACCGCAACGCGACCGCGTGGGCCAGCGCGACGACGGAGATCCCGCCCGGTGCGATGATCCCGGGAAGCCCGATCGACGCGCAGAACGACGGATCCAGGTGCACCGGGTTCGGATCGTGCATCGCGGCGGAGAACTGCGCGATCCGCGCCGCGCTCAACGCCGCGGTACGGAACTCGCCTCCGTCGTTCATGCCGGCTCCCCCGGATGGCGCGTCGAGTACGTCACCGCTTCCTCCACCGCGACCGCGCCCTCGACCAGGTACTCCGTGGCGATGGTGGTCGTGACGATCTTGGCCTGCTTCGAATCACGCACGTCGACGGACTCGATGATCGAGCGACCCTTCACCACATCGCCGACGTGCAGCATCCGATGGTTCCTGATCCGGCGCCGTACGGCAAGGGAACGATCGAAGCGGATCCCGGCGAGCGCGAGCCACGAATCGTCGGCCAGGAACGAGAAGAAGACGAGCGCGCCCGGCGGGATCGGGATATCGGGATGCCCGAGGCCGCGCGCGAGCTCGGGATCCTGGTACTCGGGCGCGTCGAGCCCGACGGCCCAGTCGACCCGCCACACCCGATCACGATCGAGGACCGCCTCGAACTCGCCGAGCACGGTGCCCACCGTCGGCAACGTCATCGCGGCCGCCGATCCACGAGTCGCCTGGGCTTGAGCTCGGGCGCCGCCAACATCGGGTCGAAGGTGATCGAAGGGCGCAGATTGGTGTGCGCCTTCACGCGCCGGACCAAGACCGCCGCGTGCTCCTCTCCCCCGCCGTCGGCGTCGGGGCGCACGACGATCACCAACTGTTCGACACCGCGACCGTCGACGACGATGTCGGCGTGGTAGTCGAGCACACCCGGATCACCGAGGAGCGCGGCGTCGAGCTGGCCCGGCCACACGTTGTTGCCGCGCAGCTTGACCATGTCGTCCCACCGGCCGATGGAGCCGACCTCGAGGCCGAGCTGCGGCAGCTCGTCGTCGCCGTAGCTGCCGGGGGCGCGCACGATCACGCGGTCACGCGTCCGGAACCGGAGAATCGGCGACGCGGTCCGTTCGAGACACGTCAACAGCAGCTCGGCTTCGCCCTCGACGACGGGCTCCAACGTCTCCGGATGCACGGCCTCGACGATGAACAGGCGCTCGTTGCAGCGCATCACCCCGGGCTCGCCCCCGGGCGCGGCGCCCTCCGGGCCGGTCGCGGCGATGATCCCCGCGGCCTGCGACATGCCGTACACCTCGTGCGCCACCACGCCCCACCGCTGTTCGAGCGCGACGGCCTGCGCGGCCGAGAGTCCCGACGCGATCAGGCTCCGCAGCGCGGGGAACGCGTCGGCCGGCGATTCGCCGTGCGCAGCAAGCTCCTCGGCGAGCAGGCCGAACAACGCGGGCCGCGCGCCGAGGGCACGCGGTTGGATCCGGCGCAACAACTCGAGCGCGACGGAACGGTCGAGGCCCGCCATCGAGATGACTGGCACGCCCGCGACGCGGCCGCCGTTGAGCACCGAGCGGCCGTACGCGAACAGCGTTGCGGGATAGAAGGTGGCGAACAGGTCGCCCGGTCCGAGGCCGGCCGCGGCGAAGATCGGCGACCACGTCGCGCCGGACGCCTCGACGTCGTCATCGTTCAACGCCATCGCCTCCTGGCCGAGCCCCGACGTTCCCGACGTGAGATGGATCTCGCGGATCTCGTCCGCGGGGACGCCGCGGCGCGCGCCGAACGGTGGCTCGCGCTCCTGGTCCTCGAGGATGTCGCGCTTGTCGATCGGCTCCAACCGGCGGAGGTCGTCGATGCTGGTGATCGCATCCGCGCCCAGCCCGGCGCGCGCGAGGCGCGGACCGTAGAACGGGTTCGTCGCGGCGCGCGCCACCAGCGCGCGGAGCTTCCCGGTCTGGTACGCGCGAAGCGTGCTCATGCGCTCCAACCGAGCACGATCACGGCCGCCGCGTTGCACTCGAGCTCCCGGAGATTGCCCCCGAGCGTGTGCACGAGACCGAGCCGCGCGCCGTCGACCTGGCGCGCGCCGGCTTCACCGCGGAGCTGCTGCACGATCTCCACGAGTTGCGCCGGCCCCGACGCCCCGAGGGGATGCCCCCGGCCGAGCAATCCTCCACCCGGGTTGAGCACGAGACCGGGCGAACCGAGACCGAAGTCGCCCGCCGCGATGCGCCGGCCGGCCGTGCCCGTCGCCGCGAACCCGAGGGACTCGGCGCTGAAGAGCTCGAGGATCGTGAACGCGTCGTAGATCTCGGCGACGTCGACGTCGTCGGGGCCGACCCCCGCGTCCGCGAACGCGCGCGCCGCGAGCCGCGCCGTGATCGTGGTCGGTAATGGTCGGTCGACGCGCGCCCCCGATCCGGTCGCGGTCGCGAGTATCGGAACGGGGTTCGCACCCGCGGGCGCATCGTCGGCCGCGGTCACCACCACGGCCGCGGCACCGTCCGCGTTCGCGCAACATTGGAGCCGCGTCAGCGGGTCGGCGACCATCGGCGCGGCGAGCACCTCGTCGAGCGTCACTTCCTGCCGGAACCGGGCCGCGGGATTCAGGGCTGCGTGGCGGCGGTTCTTCACCGAGACCGCGGCGAGATGCTCGGCGCGGCCGTCGAAGTCGTGGAGGTAGCGCGTCGCGTCGAGCGCGTACTTCGCGGGATGCGTCACGCCGGCGCGCCCGAGCCGATCCCAATCCGGCAGCGGCACGCTGCTCCCGAGCGCGCTCGCCTTCTCGACCCCGACGACCACCGCGCGCCGTGCCATGCCCGCGGCCACATACGCGACCGCGACCTGCAACCCGACCGTTCCCGACGCGCAGGCGTTCTCGGTGTTGATCACCGGCGCGCCCGTTGCGCCCAGCGCGCACAACGTGCGCTGCCCGACCGATGGGTGCTCGAACCGCGAGCCGAAGACCCAGAGATCCACGTCGCCGACGTCGACCGCTGCATCCTCGAGCGCCGCGAGCAACGCCCGTCGCGCCATCTCGTCGGCGTCGGCCTCGTGCCGGCCGACGAACGGTTCGATCCCCGCGCCGGCGATGACGGCGGCCCTCACGAACCCGCCCCGCTCACGAACACGGGGAGATCATCGTCGATCCGGCCGACCGTCGCCCGGTCCCCGATGCCGAGCGGGCCGTCGGTCAGTCCGAACAGCAGCACGCCGTCGTCGGTCTCGACCTGCGCGAGGCCCCACGGCGACGGTTGGCGCGCGTTCGAGTGCACCCACGTGAAGGCCCGCACCACACCGTCGGCGCGCAGTTCTTTCGCCGCGAGGTCGAACGACCCGCAGCTCGCACAGCGAACGGCCGCAGGGCACCACGCGGCCCCGCAGTTGTTACACACCGACCCGGTGATCACGGACGCAGGATTACAGATACTGACGGCCGGCGAGGTTGTCCGGCACGGTCAACCCGTACGACTCGAGCTCCGGGCCCACGGTCTCGATGTACGCCTGCCGCCGTTCTTCGTTCGTGCGCTTCTTGAGCCGGTACTCGATGAAGAGGTGCTGACGCGTGCCGGTCGAGCGCCCGAACATGTCGAGTGCACGTGGCCACCACGTGTCCACGGCGGTCTGGGCGCGCCGGCGGCCGACGTCCGTCTCGCACAGCGAGCGCAACCAGAATCGACCGCGCGCCGCGTGCCCCTTCTCCAGCGGGTAGTAGACCTTCTGGATCGCGTCCGCGTACGGGAGGTACGAGCAGTCGAACTGCTCCTCCTGCTGGAACCCGCCGACGCGATCCGTCAGCGCGCTGAGCGCGGCAAACTCGGCCCAGTCGGTCGTCGGGTGGCGGAAACCCTCGTACCGCGAGCCGCCGGCGGGCAGCGGCGAGAGGTCCGTCCAGTCGACGAGGTCGTTGAGCTGGCGCAGCAGCCGCCACGCTTCGAGGGCGTGCTCGAGCTCCTCCTTGATGGTGGAGAGGACCATGAAGCGGTCTTCGGCCCGGGGCGCATCAGCGGCCCAGTGGCTGAAGATCTCCTGGTTCAGGACGAAGGCCTCACCCATGGCGTGTCCCCGGAGGAGGCCGACGACCAGCTCCTGGTATTCCCGCGGGGTGTCCTTGAGCTCCTCGGCGGTGATGTCGCGTCCCCCGGCGATCTCCTCGTTGCCGATCACCGGTTCTGCGGTGACCGCTTCATTCATGACGAGCATGCGTCCCTCCATACCGACCAATCAGTCGGTTTGTTCTACCGGATGCGGCCGGGGCGTGTCAAGCGGTCATCCGACCCGCGCCAGCGTTTTGAACTGCACTTTCAGGCGGACCCTTGCCTGCCGACCCGGCCGGGACTACCGTGACGGGGTCCGCGGACCGGTCAACCGGTCGGTTCGATTCTCGGTGCGGGGGGAGCACGACGGTGAGCGACGCGACAGCAAAGAGCCTCGCCGAGTTCGACGAGGATCTCGCCGGGGCCCGGATGAAGGGGCAGTGGCAGTTCGACCGGCTGCTCGAGACGCTGGTCGGCGGGCCGCGCCCGGCGGGCGTCCCCCATCTCTGGAGCTGGAACGACATCAACGCCAAGCTGCTCGAGGCGTGCGACGTGCTGCCGGAAAGCTTCACGGCCCGGCGCAACGTGGCGTTCATGAACCCGGGTCTCGAGCGCGGCACGTCCCACACGATGGTGATGGGCATGCAGATGCTCAAACCCGGCGAGATCGCGTGGTCACACCGGCACACCATGGCCGCGATTCGTTTCGTGGTCGACGGGCATCCCGAGCTCGTCACCGTGGTCGACGGCGAACGTTGCCCGATGGAGGACAACGACCTCATCCTCACGCCGCGCTGGACCTGGCACGACCACCACAACGGCGCCGAGCGCAACTGCACGTGGCTCGACGCACTCGACATCGGGCTCGTGCTCGCGCTCAACAACGGTTTCTACGAAACGCTCGGCGAGGTCCGCCAACCCGAGCTCGACCGGACCGGTCACACCCAGCGGTATGCGTGGCGCGACCTCGAACCGGTGTTGCTCTCCATGGCCTCGGAAGACGGCAGCCCGTACGACGGGATCGTGCTCGAATACGTGAACCCCGTCACCGGCGGCCACACGTTGCCGACCATCTCGTGTCGGATCCAGATGCTGCGGCCCGGCGAACGGACGCAACCGCACCGTCACACGTCGAGCGGCATATACCACGTCGTGCGCGGCGCGGGAACGACCACCGTCGACGGCATCGACCTCGAGTGGACCGACCGGGACTGCTTCGTCATCCCGAACTGGGCGGAGCACAGCTTCGTGAACCAGTCGGCCACCGAGGAGGCGATTCTCTTCTCGGTGCACGACATCCCCGCACTCGTTGCGCTCGGCCTCTACCGCGAGTCGCCCGAACGATCGCCGGGCGTCGCGCCCTGGCCGGGCGTGCCGGCCGACGCGTGACACAGGTGACACGTTCAATGTGTCATTGTGTCGCCGCGCCGGGTTAGAGTCGCCGGGTGAGCCCAGCGCCGAACGGGACCGAGAGCCGAATCCTCGAGGCCGCGCTCCGGACGCTCGCCCGCCAGGGTGCCGACAACTTCTCGATGGCCGGCATCGGCCGCGAGGCGGGCATCTCCCGGCGGACCCTCTACCGCTACTTCCACAATCGCGACGAGGTGCTCCAGGCGGTCGCGGTGCACGTCGGCGAGAGCTACGCCCGCGTGGTCGACGACGTCATCGCCGCCGACCCCGATCTCGACCGTCGCGTCGAGGTGGTGCTGCACGCCACCGTGCACTACGCGGATTACAACCCGGCTGCGATCGCGGTGCTCCGCATCGAGCCGGCGTTCACGTATCAGTTCCTCGAGTCGACGATCGATCGCTATATCGAGGTCGTGCGGAACGCGATCGCGCCGGTTGCCGACCGGATCCCGGCGGTGCGTGCCGGCAAGGTGACCGAGCTCGAGCTCGCTGAAGTCGTCGTCCGCCTCGGCATCTCGGGGTTCTCGTTGCGCTCGGAGGGAAGCGAAGCGCTCGGGCGGTCACTCGCGCGGTTGATCAGACCCTGAGGCTCAGCGCTTCGGGTCGAGGATTACCACCGGAAACTCGCGGTCCGTCTTCGCCTGCGCCTTCGCGTAGGCCTTCGCCTTCTCCACGATCGCCGGCCAGAGCTCGGCGCGTTCCTCGGCGTTCGCGGTGCGCGCCACCATCGCCTGCGGCTCGCGACGGGCCCGCGTGACCGTCACCTCGGGATTGGCGGCGAGGTTCAGGTACCAGGCGGGATTGCGGGGAGCACCGTCGTAGGACGCGACAACCACCACACGATCGTCGTCGCACATGGGAGCCCCGACCATCGAGTGGCGCTCCTTGCCGGACTTCCGGCCCATCGTCGTCAGCTCCACGATGTCCATCCCCATCGCCCGTCCCGCCACTCGGCCCTTCGACATCATGAAGATGCCGCGGTGCATCCGGGTCGAGACCTTGGAGAACGTGTCCTTGAACTTGCCCACGACCCCACAGTACCGAGCAGCACCGCCCGCGGCCATCGTCTCGTCTCGTTCGTTGGCAAACTCACTCGGGACAGCCGACGACTGGAGAACTCGATGACCGAGCTCGACGAGCTGCAACGCCGGATGCACGCCACGTACGGCGAACGGGACCGCAGACGCGGGATCCCCGCGACCGTCGCGTGGCTCGCAGAAGAGGTCGGAGAGCTGGCGCGAGCAGCGAGGAAGGGCACACGCGACGATCAGCTCCACGAGCTCGGTGACACCCTCGCCTGGCTCGCGTCGCTGGCCAACCAACTCGGTCTCTCTCTCGACGACGCCTTCGCGCGCTACGCCAACGGCTGTCCGCGCTGTGGATCCACTCCGTGCACGTGCCGCGAGTAGCTCAGGCGGGCCCAGCCGGGTGGGAGGTGACACGCCACCCGCTCGTCGAGCAGGAATCCGAAGCAGCGCCACGGCCCGAGCGCTCGCTCTACAGTTCGGCCCGATACGAATCCGCGACGAAAGTCGAGTGCAACGCGATGGCAGGGGTGAAGGTCGGCATCGTCGGGGGCGGTGGAGTGGGCGTGGCTGCCGCGTCGGCGATCATCATGCGCGGGCTCGCCGCACGCGTGACCGTGTACAGCCGAAACGGCGGAGCCGCACGCGGACTCGCCCTCGATTTCATGCACGCGCGGCCACTGCTACCTCAGATCGAAGTTCGTGGTCGAGGCCTCGACGAGATCGAAGGCGAAGACGTCCTCATCATCACCGCCGGCCATCACACGACGCCGGGCGAGACCCGGCTCGACATGCTGCACCAGAACATCGCGGTGATGGACGAAGTGGCGACCGCGGTCGAGGCCGGTGAGCTTCCGCGCATCGCGCTGGTGGTCACCAATCCCCTCGACGTCATGACCGAGTACCTCACTCGACGCTGGATCGATCGACCGGTCGCGGTGATGGGATCGGGCACCGCGCTGGAGACGCTGCGGCTCACCGACCGCATGGCCCGTGAATGCGGTGTGCACCCGCGCAGCGTGCACGCGTGGGTCGTCGGCGAGCACGGTGATTCGTGCGTCTTCCTCCTCGACTCCGCGGTTGTCGGGACACTGCCGCTCGTCGAGTTCGCGTCCCAGAGCGGCATCGATCTCACCCCGGAGCGCTTCGCGATCATCGAGCGCGAAGTGCGCGGCGCAGCGTACGAGGTGCGGGACCTGAAGGGCTCCGCGGTGCAGGGCATCGGGCTCACCGTCAGCGGGCTCGTGCACGCGCTCTTCCACGAGGTGGGCGCGTTGATCCCCGTGTCCGTACGCGTCGCCGACGGCGTCTGCGCGAGCCTGCCGTGCGTGCTCGGCCCGGAGGGCCCGAGCGCGCCGTACCGGCCGCCCATGACCGAGCACGAACGCGCGGCATGGGAGCACTCGCTCGATGTGATCAACGCGGCCAACGCCGCACTGCCGATCTAGGCCGTCACGCCGTTCATCGCCGCTCGAGGGGCACCGGCTGGAGCCGCGTCTCTGCGGACGTCGCCGCTTCCACGAATCGGCAGGTGGAGTTGGCCAATCGGATCTGTTCCGGCGTCTTGCACAGCACACGCTGGAGGTGCGGGCTGCACACGAGCATCGACACCGAACGCGCACGCGAGACCGCGACGTTGAGTCGGTGCAGGTCGTAGAGGAAGTCCATGCCGCGGGGCGCGTCGTCGGCGCTCGACGACGCCATCGAGTAGATCGTGACCGGCGCTTCCTGCCCCTGGAACTTGTCGACCGTGCCGACGCGCGCGCCGTCGGGCAGGTGCCGGCGGATCTCGGCGACCTGTGCGTTGTACGGCGCGACGACGAGCACGTCGCGGAGCTGGAGCTTCTTCCGCTTGCCCTTCTCGTCGATCCACGTACGGCCGATTGCTTCGTCGACGAGCCGCCCCACGACCTCGGCCTCGACAGGCGACGACGTGGTGTCGCCGTCGTGCTCGACGAGCTCGACGCGGAGGCCCGCGCCGGCGAGCAGACCCGTGCCGCCCACGAGTTGCTGCTCCAGACCGGGCCGGGACTCGAGCTTGCCGTCGTACACGACGTCAGAGATGAACTCGCACACGGCCGGGTGCATGCGATACGTCGTATCGAGGAACAGCCCGAGATCGGCGGGCATCGTCGCGTGGTCACCGAGCAGGTGCGCGAGCGCGGAGGCATCGGCGCCGTCGGGATGGCTGCCCTGCGACACCTGGGCGAGCTGTTGCGGATCGCCGAGCAACACGAGGTTGCGGGCAGCCACGCTCACGGCCATCGCGTCCGCGAGTGAGAATTGCCCCGCTTCCTCGACGAACAACACGTCGACGGCGTCACGCATCTCCGGATGGCACCACAACCAGCTCGTGCCGGCGGCGAGCATCGCATCACCGTCGCGCAGCGCTTTCACAACACGCGCCGTGCCCTCCGTTGCGATGACCCGATCGTCGTCGCAACGCTGAACCTCCTTCGCTTTCTGGATCGCGGGCACCTCGACGCCCAACTCGTCGGCCTCGTCGAGACAGGTCGTCAACAGATTGGAGATCACCGCATGGCTCTGCGCGGTGATACCGACCTTCTTCCCGGCCGCGAGCAGCGCGAGGACCATGTGCGCGGCGGTGTAGGTCTTTCCGGTGCCGGGCGGGCCCTGGATCGCGAGACAACCGGCGTCGAGCTGCACGACCAGCCGGCACGCGGCGTCGACCGGCGGCTCCCCCGCCTGCACCAGCGGACTCGGCGCGCCCGGCGCACGACGAGGCCCTCGTCGCAACAACAGATCCCGCGCCGCGCGATACCGGCCGCGCCCGTTGACGCCATGGTCGCGGACCCACACGGCGATCTCGACGAGCGCCGCCTTCTGATTGTCGGTGCGGACGGGACCGGACGGGATGAGCGCGCGCGGCCAAGGCGCGCCGGAGCTCGTCGCCCGCCGGAGCACCAGGAAATCGTCGCCGATCTCGTCGATGGTCCCGACGCCCTTGCCGATCGCCGGGTCGTCGGGCATCTGGCCGACCTTGAACTTGTGCTCCTGGGGCGCGAACCCGAAGCGGTACCGCGTCGACTTCTTCACGTGGCCGACGATCTCCCCGCCGGTGAGCCCGCCGATGCACTCGGAGTCCTCGAAGAAGTCCTCGTCGGTGCGATCGGGCCGTATGCGGTCGTAGTAGCGCCACCACGCGGGCTTGTCTTCGCGCCGATGCCAGTGCAGCAGCTGCGCGAGCAGCCCGCGCGCGTGCTGCTGCTCATCACGCTCGGCCGGGTCGCCGGGCACGTCCTCACTCAACTCGGCCGCGAGGGCGTCGACGGCCGCGAGCTCGGCTTCGAGGTCGGCGGAGTCTCGTGCGGGTGGGACCGGACGTGGGATCGGGCCGTCTGTTTCCTCCACCTCGGCGCGCTGCCTCTCGAACCACTCGCGCAGCAGCCGCGTCGACGAGCAGTCGTCGCGGTTGTACGCGGCAATCTCGTCGAGGCGGTAGGGCTGCGGGTCGAGCAACCAGTCCTCGTAGGCGACGATGCTGGATCCGGCGTCCATCACCGCGCCCGCCGGACGCACGAGATAGAGCTTCTCCACTTCCTTCAGCGAGTACGACTCGGTCGAGAGTCGTATGGCGTGGCGCACGACCTGGAACAAGTCGACGAACACCTCGCCGCGCAGCAGCGCGTCGACCTCCGCTTCGCGGGTGCCGTACGCGCCCATCAACCGGCGGATCGCGGTCGGTTCGTACGGCGCGTAGTGATAGACGTGCATGCGCGGATGCTTGGCGCGCCGCTCGACGATGAGGTCGATCACGTCCTCGAACGCACGCTTCTCCCCCGCCCGGTCGTGGGCCCAGAACTCGTGATACTGCTCCTTCCCCCTGACGACGTCGACGATGCCCCAGAGGTACTCCAGGCCGCCGCCGACGTAGGGATCGCCTTCGAGGTCGAGGAACAGGTCCCCCGGCGACGGCTTCGGCAGCGCGGCGAGACCACGCGGCCGGTCGTCGTCCGCGCTGTCGGCCTCACCCGCGTCGTCATGGCCCACGCCGTCACCGATGCGCACCACGGGCAACAACTCGTACAACGGTGGCGCGCACCCGTCGCCCCGCACCTGGAGCGCGGCCTGATGACGGAGGCGTTCGAAGGTCTGCTCGCCCATGCGAGGGGGACGATCGGTGGGTGCGGCCCGCGCGAGTGCGGCCCGCGTGGCGATGCCCTGCTCGGCGAGCCGGTGGATCTGGTCGCGACGCAGGCCGGCGACGAGGCTGAGATGGTCGTCGTCGCGGCGGCGCTGCGCGCACGGTTCCGCCCACCGGCAGACGGCACAGTGCTCGACGGGCTCGGGGTACGTGGGCTCAGGTTCGCCGAGCACGAGGTTCTCGAAATCGGACTTCAACCGACGGAAGTACGCCGAGCAGTCGGCGACGCGCAACGAGTGGCATGCGTCGTCACCGGTGACGACGTGCAGGTGCTCGGGCTCGACGCCCTGGATCGCAGCGACGCGCTCGCTGTACGCGCAGAGCTGCACGACGGCCGCCGCTTTCACCGACCGGGCGAGCTTCGCGTCGGCGACCTCGTACGACCAGTCGCCGAGGCCGCTGGGGCGGTCGACACGCTCGACGAAGTCGGCGAAGCCGTGCCAGCGACCGTCGAGGAACGTCGCCTGGTAGATCACGTCGGCGCCGTCGCGCATCGCCGCCTCGGTCGCGGCCGCGAGGGCCTCGAGGTCGGCGCGGGTGTCTTTCGGGCCGTCGATGGTGACGACTCGACGACCGGCGTCGCGCCGACGGTTCACCACCGCCGCCTCGTGCTCGAGGCCGCGCCGGCTCAACACCTCGAGCAGCGGATCGTGCCGCTCGGGCCGGACCACCTCGCCTCGCGCCGCCGACAGCTCGAGTTGTGTCAGGTGCCGACAGGCGGCGAAGCCGTTCAGGTCCGACGGACTCAACACGAGCTCGCCGTCGAGCACCCTCACCGTTCACTCCCCGCTCCGATGACCTTCGTCGTCATAACCCTAAAGCAAGGGTGTGACGGGTATCGGTGCCGGCTTCGTCGATCAGCGCAGGGCGACCGGCGTGATCGGCGGGAGGTGTGCGGTGGACAGGATGCCGGGCTCCGCCGCGCAGACGAAGGGGACGGCGTTCACCGGCCGGTTCGCGGTGTATGCGGGCGTGAACGACCCGAGGTCGTCGAGCGGGACGGGGAAGGCGAGGTCGACGTCGAGCGGCGCGTCACCGCGCACACGCACCCGCCATCCGGTCGGGCGCAGATCCCACGCGGGCTCCACCTCCGTGGTGCAGTACCAGTTGGCGGTGAACGTCACGATCGGGGTGCCCTCGTGCCTCCCGACGATCGAGGTCCGCTGCGCGGCCACCGACCCCGCGGGGAGCTCGCCCGCACGGAGCACCGTGGTTCGACGCGCCGCGGCCACCTCGCCGCTGCACTCCCACGCGTCCACCGGCCGGCCTGCGGCCTCGGCAAGCAGCCCGAGCGAGGGCTCGAACTCCTGGAGCAGGTACGAGGCCCGGTTGGTGGGGAACGAGGCGACCGGCGACCCGAACTTCATCTGCCGGAAGATCATGTGCGGCGAGTTCCGCCGCGACATGTTCGCGAACTCCTCGATCTCCACCGCCTCGACTCGGCGCTGCAGGGACAGCAGCGCGAACGGGAGCACTTCGGTGACGAACCCCGGACTGCTGCCCGTCGCGTAGATCGACGAGCTCCCTCGCGCACACGCGTCGAGCACCCGCGCGCGCCCCTCGTCGCCCAATTGATGTCCCCCGCCGAACAGCTCGCCCCGCGTCGTGACGATATTGGTACCGGACACGAGCAGCCCGACGACGTCGTCGAGGTCCAGGACGCGCGGCATGTACAGCACGCAGTCGGCGCCGAGCGAGCGAATCGCCTCCCGGTCATCGGTGGCGAGGACGCCCGTGGGATCCTCGCCGCACAGGATCCCCGCGTCCACGCCCACCTTCCCGGGGTCGTACACGAAGACGCCCACGAGGTCGAGCGCCGGGTTCCGGATCACCTCGCGCAACGCGCGGCCGCCGATGTTGCCCGTGGCCCACTGGACCACCCGGTGGCGCGGCCTGCTCAACGTGCGGGCTCGGCGAACGTCTTGCGCTCGAGGAACTCGTCGAGCCCGGCCACGCCCATCTCACGCCCGATACCCGACTGCTTGTATCCACCGAACGGAGCGTCCGGGCCGTAGTAGACACCGCCATTGACGCTCATGGTTCCCGTGCGGATCCGCCGGGCGACCCCGAGCGCGCGATCGCGGTCGCCGCTCATCACGGCACCGGAGAGCCCGAAGATCGAGTTGTTCGCGATCCGCACGGCGTCGTCGTCGCCGTCGTGAGGAAGCACGACCAGGACCGGACCGAACAGCTCGTCCTGGGCGACCGCGGAGTTCTCGTCGGCGCCGACGAGCAACGTCGGTTCGTAGAAGAAGCCACGCGGCAAGTGCTCGGGGATGCGGCCGCCGACCACGGCTTCCGCGCCGTCGGCGATCGCGCGATCGACATAGCCGGCGACCTTCTCGCGCTGACGCGCGCTGATGAGCGGGCCCATCATGTTCGCCGGGTCCGTGGGATCGCCGTACGCCATGCCGCCGAGCGTGGTGCGCGCCGTGTCGACGACGTCGTCGTACCGGTCGCGCGGCACGACCAGCCGCGAGGTGATGGCGCAGCCCTGGCCGGAGTGCGAACACGCCGCGTAGGAGCTGAACAGCGCCGCCATCGCCGCATCGCCGTCGTCGAGGAGTACGAACGCGGATTTGCCACCGAGCTCGAGGAACACGCGCTTCACCGTGTCGCTCGCGGCGGCCATGATCCGTCGACCCACCGGCGTCGATCCCGTGAACGACACGACGTCGACGTCGGGGTGCGTCGTCAGCTCTTCCCCCACCGCGTTGTCCGACGCCGAGAGCACGTTCACGACGCCCGGCGGGATCTCGGTCGCCTCGGCCACGAGCTTGCCCAGGGCGAGCGTGGCCCATGGGGTATCGGGCGCACCTTTGAGCACCACCGTGCAGCCCGCGGCGAGCGCGGGTGCCAGCTTCGCGAGCGCGAGCTGGATCGGGTAGTTGTACGCCGCGATGGCACTCACGACGCCGGCGGCCTCCTTCTCGACCCACCGGTGGTGCCGGCCGGCGAAGGTGTCGCGCTCGCCGAGGTCCTCGACGAACTCGTATCGCCCGAGGAGATCCGCGTACCAGCCCACGACGTCGATCGGGCCGCCGAGCTGCGGGCCCGCCGTGCTCGAGACGGGCGCGCCGACCTCGCGGACGAGGATCTCGCGCAGCGGCTCGGTGTTGTCCAGCAGCGCTTGGTGGAGTTGGCGCAGGCACCGCACCCGGAACGCGTGGTCCCGCGACCATTCCGTCGTGTCGAACGCCCGCTTCGCGGCGGTGACCGCGCGACGGGCGTCGCCCACGGAAGCGTCGGCCGCGGTGCCGAGGACGGCCTCGGTCGCGGGATCGATCGTCTCGAAGGTCGCGCCGTGCTCGGCGCGCACCAACTCCCCGTCGATCAGCAACCGGTCCTCGTGCCAGATCGTCATTGCTCCGCTCCTGTTCGCTGCTGCTGGTGCCGGTCCGATAGGACGATTACGGTATCCGAGAATGCCTCTCTCCACTACAGGATGCAAGATTCTCACGACCCGGCGCTCCGGGCCCGGCTGACGCACGCGGATGGAGATCGCCGACTTCCGCGCCGGGCTGGCGGCCTGGCTCGACGAGCATCACGACGAGCTCGCTCCGCAGTACTCCCCACCCGGGACGCTCGACGACCACATCGCGCAGATGCAACGAGTGAAGTCGCTGCTGTTCGACTCGGGTTGGATGCGGTACGGCTGGCCCGAGCATGTCGGAGGACTGGGCGGCTCGCCGATGCTGCGCACCGAGCTCGGCGCCGCGATCGCCGCCCGCGACCTCACGGATCCCGGGCTCTACTCACTGGTCGAGGTGCTGGCGCCCACGCTCATCGACTTCGCGCGGCCCTCGCTCGCCGCCGAGGTCGTTCCGCGACTGCTCTCCGGCGCCGAGATGTGGTGCCAGGGGTTCTCCGAACCCGGTACCGGCAGCGACCTGTCGTCGTTGAGCTGCCGCGCCGTTCCCGACGGCGGCGCGGAGCCGGCGTCGGGATGGGTGATCAACGGCCAGAAGGTCTGGACCAGCCTCGCGCAGTACTCCGACCGCTGCGTCCTCCTCACGCGTACCGGATCGGCCGAATCCCGCCACCGCGGCATCACCGCGTTCTTCGTCGACATGGACACACCGGGGATCACGGTCGCGCCGATCGAGATGATCAACGGCGTGCGTGAGTTCGCCGAGGTGTACTTCGACGACGTCGTCGTCCCGGCCGACCGGATGCTCGGCGAGCTGCACGGTGGCTGGGCCGTCGCGATGAGCATCCTGCCCTACGAACGCTCGTCGTGCTTCTGGCAGCGCATCGCGTACCTCTACCGCCGGCTCCAGCTCCTCGTCGACGTCGCGTCCGACGACGACCGCACCGCGGAGGTCGTGGGCAACGCCTACGTGCAACTCCACGCGCTCCGCGCCCGCTCACGCGTCACCCAGCACCGACTCGCCGCCGGGGCCACGCTCGGCGCCGAGACGTCGATCGACAAGGTGCTCGTCGCGAGCGCGGAACACGCGGTGTACGACGCCGTACGCCGGATACTGCCCGGGGTCGTCGAGATGGACGACAGCGCGTCCGGTGACGTGTGGCGCGAGGAATACCTGTATTCGCGCGCGGCGACGATCTACGGCGGCACCGCGGAGATCCAGCGCAACATCATCGCCCGCCGGCTGCTCGACCTCGGGAGCGACGAATGATGGACGCCGAGCGGGCGCTGCTCGCCGAGACCGTGCGCGACGCGATCGCCGCCGCCGGCGGGCCCGCGGCCGGCGGCGCGGCACTCGACGCAGTGCTCGCCGAGCTCGGCTGGCGGGAGATGCTCGACGCCGAGCCGCGCGACGCCATCGACATCGTGTTCACCGCGCTGGGCAACGCCAACGGCACCGCGACGGTGCTCGACGACGTCGTCATGTCCGCGCTCGGTGCGGCGCCCCGGCCCGACGTCGCGGTGATCCTGCCGCGGTTCGGCACGTGGGACCCGCCGGGGCGCATCGAAGCGGACCGCATCGACGCCTCCAAGATCGACGCCCGCGGACTCGCAACCGGCCGCGCCGCGACGGCCGGCGAGCTGCTCGTCGTGTGCGACGCGGGGGCCGGCCCGGGCGCGGAGCCGTGCATCGCGTCCGTCGCCGTGAGCGTCGCGGCCATCGACGCGGTGCGCGGGATCGATCCCGAGGCCGGGTTCCACAGGGTTCGCGTGGAGGGCGCCGCCGCGGCAATCACCCCTCTCGACGCTCGCGCGTGGGAATCGGCCGTCGCCGCCGGCCGGCGCGCGGTCGCGCACCAGATGGCGGGCGCGAGCCGGGCGATGCTCACGCTCGCCGGCGCGCACGCCGTGGAGCGGGTGCAGTTCGGGCGCCCGATCGCGCGGTTCCAGGCCGTGCGCCACCGGCTGGCCGAGGCGCTGGTGGCGGTCGAGGCCCTCGAAGCCGCCCTCACCGCCGCCGGCGACGAGCCCAACGCCGTCACGGCGGCCCTCGCGAAGGCCGTCGCCGGACGCACGGCCCGAACGGTGGCCGCCCACTGCCAGCAGGTGCTGGCCGGGATCGGCTTCACCACCGAGCATCCGTTCCACCGGTTCCTCAAACGCGCGATGGCGCTCGAAGGGATCTTCGGGTCGGCCGACGAGATCGCCTTCCACCTCGGACGCGGGCTGCTCGCGTCGCGTACGGTTCCGACCCTCATCGAGCTCTGAACAAGGGAAGCTGTGCCATGAGCAACTCCGACGACATCGACTTCTTCACCGACGCTTCCGTCGTCGCCGACCCGTTCCCCTACTTCGACGCGCTCCGGGAACAGTGTCCGGTGCGGCGCGAACCGCATCACGACGTGGTGATGGTGACGGGATACGAGGAAGCGGTGGCCGTGTACCACGACACCGCCACGTTCTCGTCGTGCAACTCGGTGACGGGACCGTTCCCCGGGTTCCCGGTCCCGCTCGTCGGCGACGACGTCAGCGCGCTCATCGAAGCGCACCGCGACGCACTGCCCTTCAGCGACCAGCTGCCGACCTTCGACCCGCCCAAGCACACGGATCACCGAGCGCTGTTGTTACGGCTCATCACGCCGAAGCGCCTCAAGGAGAACGAGGCGTTCATGTGGCGTCTCGCGGACCGCCAGCTCGACGAGTTCCTCGACTACGGCGCGTGCGAGTTCATCCGGGCCTACGCCAAACCCTTCGCGCTCCTCGCCATCGCGGATCTCCTCGGCGTTCCCGAGGCCGACCACCAGTCGTTCCGGCGCAATCTGGGCGCCGGAACCGGTCAGGTCGTCGGCAGCAGCGAGGAGGACATGGCACACAGCCCGTTGGAGTTCCTCTACGCGCGGTTCACCGAGTACGTCGAGGATCGGCGACGCAACCCGCGCGACGACGTGCTGACGGGCCTGGCGACCGCCACCTTCCCCGACGGGTCGATGCCCGACGCCATCGACGTCGTTCGCGTCGCGGCCAATCTGTTCGCGGCCGGCCAGGAGACGACCGTGCGCCTCCTCGCCGCCGCGCTCCAGTTGCTCGGCGAACGCCCCGATCTCCAGCAACTGCTGCGCGACGAACGCGATCGCATCCCCAACTTCGTCGAGGAGATTCTGCGCTTCGAGAGCCCGGTCAAAGGCGACTTCCGGCTGTCACGCGTCCCCGCCACCGTGGGTGGCGTCGACATCCCCGCCGGCACCACCGTGATGGTGCTCAACGGTGCCGCGAACCGGGACCCGCGCCGCTTCGACCACCCGGACCGGTTCGTTGCCGACCGCGTGAACGCGCGCCAGCACCTCGCGTTCGGGCACGGCATCCACACGTGCCCCGGCGCGCCGCTCGCCCGAGCCGAGGGTCGCGTGAGCCTCGAGCGGCTCCTGGACCGTATGACCGACATCCGGATCTCCGAGACCGAGCACGGCCCCGCCGGCGCGCGCCGTTACAAGTACGCGCCAACGTTCATCCTTCGCGGGCTGACGACCCTGCACCTCGAGTTCACGCCCGTCGCCGGATGACCGCCCGTCGCCCGAGGAATCAGCGCCCGAGGAATCGGCGCCCCAGGAATCAGCGCCCGAGGAATCGGTCCACGTTCGCGCGCAGCTCGGGTGTGTCGAACGACTCGGCCTCCGACGCCATCGCGAAGTCGATCGTGGCGAGCACCGCCCGCTCGAGGTGCAGGTTCAGGACCCGCTTGGTCGCCTCCACGGCCTGACGCGGCAGCGCCGCGATCTTGTGGGCGGCGGCGAGTGCCGCGGCCAGCACCTCGCCGTCCGGGCACACGTGATTGGCCAGACCGATCTGCGCCGCGCGCGCGGCGGTGATCCGGTCGCCGGTGAACGCGTATTCCTTCGCCAGGAGCAGGCTCGTGTGCAGCGGCCAGCTGATCGGACCGCCGTCGGCGGCCACGAGGCCCACCGCCACGTGCGGGTCGGCCAGATAGGCCGACTCCGCCATGTACACGACGTCCGAGAGCGCGATCACGCTGCACCCGAGGCCAACCGCCGGCCCGTTGACCGCGGCTACCACGGGGATGCGGCACCGGACCATGTTGAGCACGAGCTCGCGACCCTCGGCGATCACGTCGCGGCGCAGCACACGGTCGTTCGCCATGCGGTCGAGGAGGTCGAAGTCGCCGCCGGCCGAGAACGCGCGGCCTTCACCGGTGACGACGGCGACGCGCGCGTCGGGATCCGCGTCGAGCTGGGGAAAGAGGCGCGTGAGCCCCAGGTGCAGCTCTTCGTTCACGGCGTTGAGCTGGTCGGGACGCGTGAGCCGCACGACCCGCACCGGGCCGTCGGCCTCGACACGGATCGCGTCGGGGAGGTCGTAGTTCATCGGAGCTCCTGTTCCCGTAGGGCCGCGCGCTCAGGCCGTCGGCAGGCCGAGGATGCGCGTGGCGATGATGTTCTTCTGGATCTGTGACGTGCCGCCCATCACGCTCTGCGCGCGGCTGTAGAGGTATGTCTTGAGCGCGACGTCGTCGCCGTCGAGCACGGCGCGCGGACCGGACACGGCCAGGGCCGCACTCCCGACCGTCTGCTCGACCCACGTCATCAGCAGCTTGTCGATGGAGCCACCGGGCCCGTGCTCGACACCGTCGAGGCGCTCGGACAACCGCCGGCACACGTGGAGCCGCAGCATCTCCGCCTGCACGTGCGCCCAGGCGACGCTCTCCCGCTGGTCGCTCCCGAACGCGCCCGGGTCGGCGCGCACCACGCGCTCGAGCTCCTTGACGGTCTTCGCGTACCGCGCGACGTATCCGAGCTCGCCCGGCTCCCGCTCGTGGCTGACGATCGTCATGGCGAGACGCCAACCTTCGCCGGGATCGCCGATCATGTTGTCGGCAGGGACGCGAGCGCCGTCGAAGAGCACCTGCCCGAACTCCGTCGTGATGCCGTTGATCATGCGCAGGGGCCGCTGCTCGATCCCGGGCTGGTGCATCGGGACCGCGAACACGGAGAGGCCCTTGTGCTTCGCCACGCCGGGATCGGTGCGCGCGAGGAGGATGCACCAGTCGGCGACGTCGGAGTAGCTGGTCCAGATCTTGTGACCATCGATCACGTACTCGTCGCCGTCTCGCGTCGCGGTCGTGCGCAGCGATGCGAGGTCCGATCCGGCGTCGGGCTCGCTGAAGCCCTGGCACCAGCGCTCCCGCCCGCTGATGAGGCCGGGCAGGAACCGCTCCTTGATCGCCTCGCTCCCGTGCGTGTCGATCCCTTGCACGAGGTACCCGAGACTCGGACGCGGTGGCGCGCCCGCGGCGGTGAGCTCCTCGTCGAGGATGACGTCGAAGACCGTCGGCAGGTCGTGACCGCCGAAGCGGGACGGCCAGCTCAGCCCGAAGAACCCCGCGTCGTAGAGCGCGGTGTGCCACTCGGCCTGGCGGGCCCAGTACTCGTCGTCGGTCGACGAGGCCGGGAGGCCGGGGTTGTTCCCCGCGAGCCAGTCGCGCAGGCGCACCCGGAACTCGGCTTCCGCCGGCGAGTCACGAAAGTCCATGGGCCGCCCCCAGACGCTCTCGCTCCAGCTGCCGCAACTGCTCGCCGTCGTGACCGAACCACTGCGACGCCAGTAACGCACGGCGCAGGTAGACGTGGACGATGCACTCCCAGGTGTTCCCGATCCCGCCGTGCACCTGCACCGCGGTCTCGCAGACCGTACGCGCGGCACGTGCGCAATACGCCTTCGCCACCCGTCCGGCGGCGCGGGCGTCGTCGGGCCCGAGGTTGTCGACGGCCCACGACGCGTACGACGCGACGCTGAGCGAGCCCTCCATCAGGCACCGGGATTCGGCGAGGAGGTGCTGCACCGCCTGGAACGAACCGACGGGCACGCCGTACTGCTGCCGCTCCGCCGCGTACGCAACGGTGACGTCGAGGACGCCCCGCATCAGACCGACGAGCTCCGCGCTCGTGAGCGCCAGACCGAGGGCGGCCCACGACGCACGATCGTCGCGTGTGAGGATCCGGCCTTGGCCGGCGACCCCTGACCCGGCGACCACTGACACGGAGACCTCGGACACGGGGACGCCGGCCGGGATCGTGAGGATCGTCCGCGTGAGGTCGGTGCCGTCGGTCGCGATGCTTGCCGTGCCGTCGACCGGCACCCGCGCGAGGCGGTGACCGTCGCCGTCCGGGACCAGGACGTACGCCACGCTGCTGTCGGTGCCCGCGTCGAGGGCATAGACCGGTGTCGTCGTGACGGGACCCGACACCACCGCGGCGTCGATCAGGTCGGGAGCGAAGGCGACCACCGCGCCCTCGGTGGAGCCGCCGCCGGCCCGGCGCGCGAGGTCTGCCGCGAGCACCGGACCCGTGAACGCCACGTCGGCGACGGTGCCCCCGAGCGCGTCGGCCACGATCGCGGCCTCGACGCCTCCGGCCAGCGGACCGCCGTCTCCTCCGTCGCTGCGCAGTTCGAGCCATCCGGCGTCGAGCACGGCCGCGGCCAGGCGCGCGGTGCGGGTCTCGTCGTCGAGGCCGGCCACGGTCGCCGGTGAGAGATCGCGGGCCAGCCGACGGGCCGCGCGGCGCAACTCGGCCTGCTCGGCCGTGTCCCGGGTGTCCACGGTCAGACCGAGAGGATCGACACGCCGGCGGTACCGGGTGCGCCGTAGAGCTGGGTGTAGCCGACCTTGGGACGGCCCGGGACCTGGCGGTCACCCGCCTGACCGCGCAGCTGCAGCACCACTTCGTGCACTTGACGCAGACCCGACGCGCCGATCGGCTCGCCGTTCGCGATGAGACCGCCGTCGGTGTTGACGGGACGCGGCCCGCCGATCTCGAGCGCGCCCTCGGCCACCAACTTCTCCTGATCGCCGTCGGCGCAGAAACCGTTCTCCGCGAGGTGGATGACCTCGGCCCCGGCGTCGGTGTCCTGGAGTTGGATCACGTCCACCTCCTCGGGGCCGATCCCGGCCATCTCGAACGCCGCTCGCGACGCGTCGACGGTCGGGCCGACCGTCTCCTCGATCGGGAGCCACGGGCTGTGCACCTCGAACGCGCCGAGGCGCCGCGTTCGCACCGTGGTGGCGCGGAGGTAGATCGGCGTGTCGGTATAGCGGTGCGCGTGCTCCGCGTTGCACAGCACCACCGCGGCCGCGCCCTCGTCGGGGCTGCAGAACATGTACTGCGTCAGCGGGTAGTTCAGCATCGGCGATCCGAGGATCTCCTCCTCGGAGAGGGGCTTGCGCCGGAACGCGTTGGGGTTCAGCGCGCCGTTCCGCAAGTTCTTCGCCACGACCTTGGCGAGGGTCGAGTGCGAGATCCCGTGGTCGTGCATGTACTTGTTGATCTTCATCCCGAAGAACTTCGTGGTCAGGAACTGGCCGAGCTCGCCGTACCAGGTCGGGCACGCATATTGACGGGGATCGGCTTTGAACGCACCCGAGAGATGCTTGTCCATGCCGACCGCGATCCCGAGGCCGTAGTCGCCGAGACGGATCGTGTTCGCCGCCATGGTCAGCGCGCTCGCGGCAGTGGCACACCCGTTGTACACGTCGGTGAACGGGATGCCCGTGAGCCCGAGGAGTGCGACGACCGCGTCCGGGTTGTCGACCTCGTAGCTGCCCCCGAACGCGAACTGGATGTCGCGCCACTCCACGCCCGCGTCGGCCAGGGCGCGCCGCACCGCGATTGCGCCCATCTCGATGGCGGACATACCCGCGAAGCGCCCGAACGGGTGCAGGCCCACTCCCACGATCGCAACGTCCACTGCTCAGTCCTCTCCGTGTCGGTCGTCGTCCGCGTCCGGCACGCTCAGGCCACCGGGCCGAACGCGAACGTCACGATCTCGTTGCCGTCGTCGTCGATGCGGAACGGCACCACCACGAGCTCCATCTCCATGCCCTCCGCCAGCATGTCGGGATCGGCCTCGGTGAGGCGGGTCTCGACCTTCACCTCTCCGGGGAGCTCCACGTAGCCGACACCGAAGGGGACGAACGCATCGCCCGACGGCCCGGTATACGGGGGCGACGGCGGCGAGAACTCCTGCGTGGTCCATGCCCACAGCCGGCCGCGTCGGGCCAGGAGCTGCTCGGCCATCGCCGTCGACGCGCAGCGCGGGCACGAGTCCTGCACCGGAAAGGTGATGATCCCACACTCGGTGCAGCGGCTGCCGATCAGTTGCGGTTCGTCGGAGGGCCACGTGAAGACACCCTCCGCCACGGGAACCTGCGTCATCGCTTCCTCCATCCTTCGGTGTGCGGCCGGGCAGCGCGAGCGGTCGTCATCGCGGCACCACGCGTGCCCGCAACTCGTCTTTGACGACCTTGCCGGTCGCGTTCAACGGGAGCGCGTCGATGAACTCCACGGCGCGCGGCACTTTGTAGTTCGCCATCTCGGCGCGCGCCCACTCGATGATCTCCGGCGGCTCGATCGGTGGACCGGGCTCGAGTACGACGAAGGCCATGCCGACCTCGCCGAGCCGCTCGTCGGGCACGCCGATCACTGCGGCCTGCGCGACGCGCGGGTGACGGAGAAGGAGGTTCTCGATCTCGGCCGGGTACGCGTTGAACCCGCCGACGATGAACATGTCCTTGATCCGCCCGACGATGCGCAGGTAGCCGTCGGCGTCGAACGTGCCGAGGTCGCCGGTGTGCAGCCATCCCTCCGCGTCGATCGCGGCGGCGGTTGCCTCGGGGTCGTCGAGGTAGCCGCGGGTCACGGTCTCGCCGCGCACGACGACCTCGCCCGGCTCTCCCGGCGCGGTCGCGGCACCCGAATCGGTGATCGTGCGAACTTCGAAACCGGCCCACGTCACACCCACGGTGGTGGCGATGTGCTCGAAGTCGTCGTCGGGCCTGCTCCCGGTGACGGTCCCGGCTTCGGTGAGCCCGTACCCCGTGAGGATCCGCTCGAACGGGAGTTCCTCGCGGACGCGCCGGATCAGCTCCACGGGGATGTCGGCCGCACCCGTGACCGCGGTGCGCAGGGTCGAGAGGTCGCGGCGCGTGCGGTCGGGGTGGTCGAGCAGCGTGTGGTAGATCGTCGGCGCGCCGGGCAGCACCGAGATGTGCTCGCGCTCGACGAGCTCGAGCACGACCCCCGGGTCGAACACCGCGAGCGGGAAGATGGTCGCACCGCGCATGAGACACGCGAGGCATCCGGCCTTGTAACCGAAGATATGGAAGAACGGGTTGACGATGAGGTAGCGATCCCCCGTGCGCAGATCGGCCCAGTCGCACCAGTCGAGGTACGCCCGCAGCGTCTGGCCGTGCGTCATCACCACGCCCTTCGGGCTCCCGGTGGTTCCCGACGTGAAGACCACGTCACTGGGGTCGTCGGGCCCGATGGACGCGAGACGCGCGTCGAGGGCCGCGTCGTCCACCGCGCGACCGCGGGCGACGAACTCGTCGAAGCCGGCGGACGCGCTGTCGGGTTCGCCGGCGAGCAGGATCGTGTGCTCGAGCGCGGGGAGCTCGACGCCCGCGCCCGCGAGCAGCGCGGGGTAGTCGGTGTCGAGGAAGCCCCGCACCGTGAAGAGAGCGCGCACACCGCTGCGGGCCAGGACGTACGCCGCCTCGGTACCCCGGAACCGCGTGTTGACGGGGACGAGCACACCGCCCGCCGTCGTCACGCCGAGCGCGGCGACGATCCACTCGAGTGAGTTGGGTGCCCACACCGCGACCCGGTCACCGCGCTCGATTCCGGACGCCAGGAGGGCGCGCGCCGTGTCGCCGACCATGGTCGACAACGACGCGAAGCCGATCCGGCGGGTGCCGTCGACCACCGCCTCCGCGTCGGCGAAGCGACGCGCTGCGTCGCGCACCATGGCGGGAATCGTCGGCCACGTGACCTCGCTGCGCACGTCAGACCCCGAGGCCGTGCAGGCAGAACTCCCACGTCTCTTCGAAAGAGACCCACAGCCGCGGGTCCTCCACGAAGCGCTTGCTGTTCCAGCTGTGGATCACGACCTGCTGGATGAGCGCCGCGGCGTGGAAGGTGTCGTCCACGCGGAGGGCGCCGGCGGCCACCGCGCCGTCGAGGAGCTCGACGAGCATCAGCGTGATCGGCGCCAACGCCGCCCCCACTCGTACCGGATGGGTGACCGCGAGCTGGGACGTGAAGTACGAGATCGGGCGGCGATTGTGCGCGCTGCGCACGCGCGGGACCTCGGTGGGGTCACACCACTCGTAGAGGCGCATGATGGCCGCACGCAGCCGCGCGATGGGTTCGGACTCCGACTCCACAACGGTCGTGATGTCGTTGACGGTCTCCAGGACGGTCTCTTCCATGAGCGCGACGAGCAGCTCGTCCTTGCCGTCGAAGTACTGGTAGAAGCCGCGCAGCGACTGCTTCGACCGGTCGATCACCTCTTGGATCGTGAACTCGGTCGTGTCCTTCTCGTCGATCAGCTCGAAGGCGGCGTCGAGGAACCGCTGGACGCGCTGCTCGGCGCGGGAACGGGCGGCGGTGAGGCTCCGAGAAACCGCGCGCTGACGCCAGGCAGGAACGTTGCCGTCCGGGGTCGTGTCGACCTCCGCCATTCCGAGCTCCGCCTTCACTTCCGAGACCGTATGAGCGCGAACGCCGGCGAAGTCATGCGCCCTTGTACACGCGGCCGCCCTTCATCACGAACCGCACGTCCTGTGTCGTCGTGATGTCTTCCGACGGGTTGCCGGGCACCGCGATGACGTCCGCGAGCAGGCCCGGCGCGAGCCGGCCGCGGTCGTCGACGCTGATGAGCTCCGCGCTCCTCACCGTCGCGGCCCGCAGCGCGTCCATCGGTGTCATGCCGCGGTCGACCATCGCCCACAGCTCCTTGGCGTTGTCGCCGTGCGGGATCGCCGGGGCGTCGGTGCCACACGCGATCTTCACGCCGGCCGCGATCGCCTTCCCCAGCATCGCCCGTGCGCGAGGGAACACTTCGGCGGCCTTCGCCTGGAGCTCGGGCGCGGCCTTCGAGACGTCGAGCCCTTCGGAGAGGTAGCTCGTCGGGACGAGGAACGTGCCGTGGTCGACCATCAACTGGATGGTCTCGTCGCTCGCGAGCGAGCCGTGCTCGATACAGTCCACGCCGGCGCGGATGCACGCCCTGATGCCGGCGTCGCCGTGGGCGTGCGCGGCGACCTTGATACCCGCCCGGTGCGCTTCGTCGACGATGGCCGCGAGCTCCTCGTCGGAGTACTGCTGCGCGCCGGCGAGCCCGCTGTGCGACATCACGCCGCCGGACGCCGAGATCTTGATGACGCGTGCGCCGTACTTGAGCTGATAGCGGACCGCCTTGCGCACCTCGGGAACGCCGTTCGCGATCCCTTCTTCGACGCTGAGCGGCATGATGCCGGGCCCGAGCCGCTGGAACATCGTGGGATCGAGGTGCCCACCCGTGGGGGTGATGGCGTGACCGGCCGGCACGAGGCGCGGCCCGTCGATCCAGCCGTTCTCGATGGCGCGCGAGAGCGCGACGTCGAGCAGGTACCCGCCCGTCTTCACGAACAGACCGAGGTTGCGGGCCGTCGTGAAACCCGCGAGCAACGTCGTGCGGCAGTTGAGCGTCGCGCGCAAGATACGAAACCCCGGGTCGTCCTGGACATCGCTACGCGGGTTCCCGCCGGGCGGCCCACCCAGGAGCATGTTGAGCTCCATGTCCATCAGACCGGGCAGGAGCGTGACGTCGCCCAGGTCGATCTCCGTCGCGGTGGTGGGCAGCTCCGACGGCGCGACCGCGGCGATGCGGTCGCCCTCGACCACGATCACCGCCGGCGACCGCACCTCGCCGGCATCGACGTCGATCCAGCGGTCGGCGCGTAGGACGGTCACGTCACTCAAGGCAGTGGCTCCAGGAGACGGTCGAGGTACGCCGCGCCGCTGTCGGGGATGTACGGCTGGCGCCACGCTTCGACCGGGAACGACACCATGACGAGTGAGTACAGCAGCTGGAGCAGGTGCTGGGCGTCGTCGGGCATGTCGTCGAGCAGGAACGCGTCGCAGTACTGGATCGCGGTTTCGGCCCGCGGGACGAACGCGTCGTAGAACGACTGCATCTCGTCCATGGAGCTCGTGATCCGCGTCGCGTACCGCTCGGTCTCCGTGGCCAGGCACCACTTCGAGGCGTAGGGCTCCAAGTCCGCGAACTCGCCGGGCAACAGTGCGTCGGTCATCGGATTGACACCTCCGCGCGCTGGCGCGCGTAGTCGTTGACCCAGTCCGCCGCGACCTTGTGCAGGTGCCGGCAGAGGATCTCCTGGTCGTTGAGCGGGAACTCGGTGAGCACGCGCGACTCGAGCATCGTCTGCGTCGCCTCGAGCGTGTTGCCGTCCTGGAGCGCGAACTCCTTGAACGTGACGGCGGCCATCTCGTGCGCCAGCCGCTCACGCGGGGTCGTGGCCGGCACGAAGTAGAGGCTCGCCTCGAACACGTGGGTGTTGTGGGAAGTCGGCCAGTAGTGATAGGTGAGGTACCAACCGCGCTCCCAGGGCAGGATCACGAAGTTCGGCCAGACCTGGAACGAGTCGAGTGACCAGTACGGGTTGGCACTGGGGTTGATGCCCGGGGGCATCTCGGGGAGGTCCGGCTTGTCCCACTGGCCGAACAGCCCGCTGCGGGTGATGGCCTCCATCGGCTTGATCATGTCCGGCGGCAGCTCCCACCCGCGGGCGCCGGTGGTCGACACCATCCGGTGCGGGCCGTCGAGCTCGTAATACGGGGCCGCGAACCCGGCCTCCATCGCGGCACCCGCCATCTTCGGCGGGTACTGGCGCTGGTGCAACACGACGGCGTGGTAGAACTCCTGAAACGCGTCCATGAAGAGCTTCCAGTTGCTGCCCACGGTCGCGCGGAACGAGTATCGCTCCGTCATCAGGTCGAACGGATAGCCCTCGATCTTGCGCATCATCGGGCCGAGGAACTCGAGGAGCGGCAGGCGAGGCTCGTCTTCGAGGTTCACGAAGATGAACCCCTCCCACACGTCGCAATGGACGGGCACGAGGCCGTAGTCCCCCTTGTCGAAGTCGAAGAACTCCTGCTCCTGCTGCACGAACGAGCACGCGCCGTCGAGCTCGAACTTCCACCCGTGGTACTTGCACACGAACTGCCGGCAGTTCCCGTTCGTCTCCTCACGCGGGAAGTCCGTCCACACCAACTTGTTGCCGCGGTGCCGACAGATGTTGTGGAACGCGCGCACCTGCCCGTCCATGCCCCGCACGACGACCACCGACGTGTTCGCGAACGCGAGCTCCTTGGTGAAGTAGCTCCCGTTGCGCCCCAGCTGCTCCACCCGCCCGACGTTCAGCCAGCTGCGCTTGAAGATCGCCTCCCGCTCGAGCTCGTAGAACTCCGGCGAGATCGAATCCTCGTACGAGATGGGTTCAGTGCCGAGCTCCGGGTAGTGCGCCGTC
>Ga0209048_10000308_pt1 | contig 53728 bp, 84 predicted proteins | sample FrelakmetCRP12CR_FD_187146 | JGI IMG/M metagenome (GOLD analysis project Ga0209048, IMG submission 187146) | Freshwater lake sediment microbial communities from the University of Notre Dame, USA, for methane emissions studies - CRP12 CR (SPAdes)... | ecosystem: Environmental > Aquatic >...
TGGAGTTCCTGAAAGAGGCCACTAAGTGGGAAGACTTATCCCGAGAGGCCCAACGGGCTTACCTAAAAGAGCACCCTAAGTCTAAGAGGCGGTTGACTTCACAGCCTGAGGGTTTCGCGCCCGCAGGAAAGAAGAGAGAGGAATTCGGGACAGGCGAACTTGCTGCTGACGCAGGCCACGAGATCAGTCCGGGTGCCAAACAGACTAACATCTTCCTCGCGAGACTGCGCAGCAGACTGCACCGACGGTCAGAGATGTTAGACGCGATACAGCAGAGGGGCCTGGAGGGTGGCAGGAAAGAGGAGGTGGACGAGGACATCGAGATGACCGGCAGGGCAGAGCAGGCTGTGAAAAATGTCATGGGACTGGTGAGGAAAGAGGAGTTCAACCTGTCTATGGATGACCTAAATGATATATTGATGAAGCAGGAGACGGAGAAGCGGGATAAAGACGAGGCTCTACTAGAGGATGCCGCGGAAGCCAAGGCTGACGTGGGAAGGGAAGATAAAGACCGTGCTAAGATATTTAGCGCGATGATACAGTTCAACAAGGACCCGACACAGAGGATAGGACTTAGGGCCGACGGCAGGGTACAGATACAGACTAGGGACCACCTGTACATATACCGCGGCAAGGTGGACACCGAGGCAGACCTGAAGAAGGCCGTCGAAGACTGGAAGCACACGCCGCAGAAGGACTCTAGCTGGAGAGAGGTCTTAAACATATGAAGGACGTCGGTCAGGTGATAACGACAACGTCCTCACAATTTTGGACAAAAGGAGTGACAAATGAACAAAGCAGAAATTTTGAAGGACATCGACGCGGGCGGCACGCTACTAAAGGGCCTGTCGATACACTCCGTCATCGCGGAGCCTGTCCTGGTCGAGACCAACAAGGCAGGTGATAATCACTATTCTGTTAATGTTAGAAAAATGGGCGACGGCAAAAGTAGCATATTTTACGACAAAATTGATTTTGTCGTATTAAACGAGGGTTCGCCTGAAGAAGAAGCTGCTTACTTACAAGGTGATTTTTTGAAGGATTAAGATGAGACACATTGGCCAGATCCAGTCTGAGTTCTTGAAAGAGGCTAGGGAGCAGCCGTATAGGAAGATCACGTTTGAGATCACGGGGGACGCCAGTAATGAGGTCCTTAAGTTACTGAAATTCCTCGAGCATTGCGGCAAGATAGGACACTCCCTCTCTTTGATGGAGGGCGTCAGGAAGCCCGGGAAGCAGAGCTTTGGTTTTGACGGCGACGGTTCGGCGAGGATCAAGAATATTTCGGTCGAATGATCTAATTACTGTCGAAGGAAGAGTGGGAAGGATAAATGAACGTACCAAGAATTCACAATCTTGAAGGCACCGGCCCCTGCTGGGATATTTATAAAGGTTCGAGGCAAGTTGATTTTCGATGCTCTAACGGGCACATAGGGACTTTAGACCATGTGATAGATGATAAAGGAAACGTATCTCCTTCAGTAGTTTGTCCGAGAAATGGATGTGCATTTCACGAAACTATAACACTTATAGGATGGATCGCCGATTACCAGCAAGTCACACGATCAATCAGTCCCTGAAGATGAAGCTCACAGAGCTAGAACCCCAATTCCTAAAGACCGTCGACGGGCGGTCGCTCAAGCACGTCGATAGCCTGGCACAGGCTGACGGCGTGTTGTTCTCGTGCCCAAAGTGCTTCGTCACCAATGGCGGGCTCGTCGGGACCCACTCGATAATATGCTGGAAGCCACACATGCCACTGGCAGTAGCGCCGAAGAGTGGGAGGTGGAAGTTCGAGGGGACGGGATACGCAGACTTAACCCTGTCGCCGTCAATCCTAATAAAGGACGACTGTGGCGCACACTTCTTCATCAGGAACGGTGAGATCGTATGATGTACATTGGTATAGTCCAGTCTGAGTTCCTGAAGGAGGCCAGGGACTGGGAAGACCTCACACTCAAAGAGCAGCAGGGCTACTTGAGGAAGCACCCAAGGAGCAAGCGCAGGTTGACCGTCAAGCCGCCGTCTTTCAAGCCGTTACCTCCCAAGGTCGTCGCAAGGTTACAGTTTAGTATTAGGGACAGTCTGAGGAAGCTGCCCTTCATCGGTAGCGTGAGGTTGGGTAGGGACTTCTACAACAACCCAAGGGTGTCGGCGTTCGCGGGCAAGGGGTTCAAGTCGGGCGACACCAGCATATCGGTCAACATGAGTAAGGACCACGTCGAGTTCCACAGCATCATAGTGGCCAAGGACGACAGGGGTAAGGGCCACGGTGACGCGATGGTGAGGGCCGTGTGCGACGCTATAGTCGGCACCGCTAAGGACGTGCCGGTGTACCTGTCGGACCCGTACAATTTTGGGTTCTGGAATAGGATGAGGGAGAAGTACCCTGGTGTCAATTGGCGGTGGTTCAGCTCGCGAGATCATTCTAGCATCGCATAATAATGTCCACTCCGATAAATTTATGAAAATCTTCACGGTTTAATTCATTTGGTATTTCATCATTTCCGTGCCTGTTGTAAAACTCGTCAAAATTCTTTATTCTATAGTACTTATATAATTCTTTCAATTTCTCTCTTGCTTTCTTATTATCAGACAACCGGAATGTATATAATCCCCCTGAGGACAGGATATAGCACGGTTCCTCAATGTCATGAATTATTGAATTCATCACGTCTATTTCACTGGGCTTCCCACTCTTTCCTATCGGGTGGGTGTGAAGCATACACCAGTTTCCCCTCGGCTTTTTAGGATACACCATTTTTCCCGAGTGGAAGACGATTTTGGTATCTGGGTTGTACCAGCTAAAAACCTCACCGTCAAATAATTTTAAGTCGTTGATACTGACATATGAGTTCATATAGATCTTTAGCACAGGATGAAGTCGAACTTCGAGATGACCGGTGAGGTGCCCATCGAGAAGGCCTGCCGCCCGCTGAAGTCGAGGTCGCAGGTGGTGCCGATGGGCTTGCCCGATGGGTCGTATATGAGGAAGCGCTTGACCTTGCAGCGGCCTACGTCAGGCACGAGTATTTCGTAGTCGCCCTGTACCACCTGCCCGTCGACCACGTAGGGGTCTAGCATGTTACCTCCTCTTTCCCAGCGCACGTAGGACTATCTTAGAGGCCTCCGGCTCGCCGATGATGCGCCTGGCCTCGTTATTCGCGCAGCAGGCTGTGGTGGGGACTGCCTCGCACCTGCACCTTGTGTTGTAGAGGTCCTGCAGGTCCTCGTACGACAGCTCCCGGAAGAAGCCGTCTCCCGGGTCCTCCAGTATCCTGCGCGCCATCTCCCTGCGTTCGACGTCGGTCATTTTTTCGCCTCCTGTCGAGGAGTCTTTTTAGTCTGTCAAGTTCTATGAGGGCCCTCTCCAGTTGGTTAAAGCCCCTGAGTTTACTCATGGTTGTGAGATGAAGTCGAATTTTGTGACGGCCGTCCCGGCGACCCTGACGGCCATTTTGTGTGCGCCACGCTGCAGTAGCCTCTTACACCGGCTGCCACCTCTCGGTACCCTCCTGTCGCAGCAGTGGTCGTACGAGCTACACTGGCGACAGTCGAACGCCCTACCGTCGGCCGCCCACGTGTCCACCGTCGCTACGTATGGGTCTGACTCTGACATACTCTCCTCGTGCCCAGGATGAACTCGAACTTTGTGACCGTGCGGACGGACGACGGGTTCACCGTGTACAGGTCTAGGTTACTACCGGCGTGACCGACCTCACGGCCGCACGGGTCGAGCACGACGTTGCGCCTGATCCTACACTGGCCGATTCCCGGTACGTACACTCCACCGTTGCCGAACCCGTCGGTTATCTGCCTGTTCCTGGTCTTTAATGACGACAGGACGGCGCCCCTGTGTCGGCCGAAGAAGACGATCCTGGGTGGGTCGTCAACGGTCCAGGTCATGCCGTGGTCGTCAGACACGTACGTCTCGAGGGACACCCAGTGGTTGCGGTACCCCGAGGTGCCGTGCCGGGGAGGGGCCTGCTGGCGGTCGGCCGTCACCACCTGCACCTTGCCGTCACCTGACCGTGCGATGTCGTACCAGTTCATAACAGCCTCTCCCTGGTGACTAGCGGGCACACGTGTATTGACTTTATGGTGTGACAACCAAACTCATTGTAGGGCAGTAAACTTTCGAACAACCTAAATGCCTCCTGTGACACGTGTGGGTATAGTTCCCCGGGTGATCTCTCACCGAGGTCAGGCCTGTGACACTCCCCGTAGGGATAATTGCTGTCGTGGGTGAGGAGTGTGGCCTGCGTGATGTCAGGGTCCTTGAGTGTCGGTCTGTAGGGTTTGAAGTCCTTGATTGCCTGTATGAGGGGCCCTATCTTGGCCAGGTCGACCTCGGAGATGGGGTTGGTGGACGTCAGGCAGTCGTCGTCATTGGTGTCAACCACTATGGTTATCTCCAGCATGTGACTCCTCCAGCGTAAAGTGTGTGATGGATTATCACGACCAGGACTTATAGTCAGTATGGGAGTCGATGGGAGGCACGGCCAAGGCTCACAGTTCAACGAGAGCACACGTCGGCTCGAACGTCGCACCCGCGGGCTTAACGGGTAAATTCAAATGCCGACACACGCGGGTGATCCTGAGAGGTTTAAATTCATGTGCGTCTCACTTTTTAAGCAGGGGTTTTAAGGTTTTCCAGGTGTGCCCGAAACAGTAGTCGACGGTCTGTTCGATGATGTATTCTAACGTGTTTCCGGTGAATAGGCGTCTGTCTTTTATGACGTCCTGTGGGCTCGGTTTTAGCCGCCGTAATGTGAAGTAGACGTGCATCACACTATTATTTTTCTCGCGCCACCTCTTATAGTATTTCCTATTGTACCCGTTCTTTTGGTATCTTAAATAGTTCCGTCTCATATTTTTCCTGTGTTCGAGCCTGACGCTCTTTTTACGCAAGGGACAGCTGCGGAGGTCCTCTCTAGTCCAGCTAGACCTGATGACTCTCGAACAGCCGAACTTGACCAGGGGGTCGTGCCACTTGCAGACTTTTACTCTACAGCGGTTAGTGGTCTTCACCTATAAATAATCATTCTAATTATCGCAGACTTAGTCCCCAATTACGTAGTGCCAAGTTGTAGTGTCTTGGTCTTTGAAGGAAGAATTGTTGAATAGCTTGTATCCCAGAGGTTCTAATCTTGGTCTTAGGGCATCGTAGAGTCTGATTCTAGACGGTTCGTTGTTAGCTGCAGTGAATGTGAACTGCCGTGGTCTTCTAGACGAGATGTGGTTAATCATAGTATTGATGGCCACACGTGTAGCAGTGATAGGGTGTTCAGTCGGAGATGCTTTTTGTCTATATGGGTTTTCCTTGAGGGTCGACTCAGTCCCTAATGAGAATGAGTAGTGAGTGCTCCTATCGGGGAGCTCCTTGACTGATAGTAAGTCTCGCAGTTTTTTAGATGCGGGTATGACGTCACTGTCTGCCGTGATAGTCAACGTATCATCAGGCAAGTTTAATGTGACAAATTCGACCGTGCCGAGCTTTTGCCACGGTAGGTATCTTGACCTGTGTTGTCGTACGTATCTTCTCTGCGCCTCAAGAGTCAGTCTATCCCACCAGCTGATTGCGAGTTTTGTGAACTCTGTCTGTATTGTTGTAATGTGCCTCATGTGTATTACACGACTATCAAACCACTATTTACTATTTGCGGGCTCGTCGAACGGGTACTGCGTGGATATCCATAGTGGTGGCTGGGAGTCACCTGCGTGGACACATAGCCACAATTTTCCGGAGAACAAGAATCTGAGCCTATCCCAGAGTGACCCATGCCAGCACGATATGGTGTCGACGCCGTCATTGTAGACGGGCATTTGCATACAGTTCAGCATGCCTCTTGGACTCTTGAAGAGTTGATTTTTCTCGGGGAAGTCTGCAGGTTTCATTTTTTGTACCTCGTCTTTGGTGACTCAAAGTCGTTTAAAGCTAGCTCTTTACGTGTGATTTGGTTAAGGTCATTGTATGTGCTATAATCAACTGTTAATTCATCGCCCTGTTTAATATCACATAGGGCTATGAAGTCGTCGCCCTCGCCGACCTCTCGCATGTTGGGTTCAGTCGAGTGGTTTAAGAAGAACGAGATGTCGATCCTGGGTATGCCGCAGGAGGGAAGGTAGTATTTACCGTCCTGTAGAGCACACATGTCCTTAACATATTTTTGTATCCCGGGTTTGAGTTTCCTGAGGTCGTCAGGGGCGACTGGGATCCAGCTGCCACTGAATGAGCCTCTGAATGGTCTAGTTCCTTTTGGGATCTTTCTAATGGCGAAAACGCCGACGCCTGCTATAGGAGAGGGCATCAGGCGACAGTAGACGTCATGTCGCAATTGTTCGAGGACATTTTCTTTGTCCATAATTTTCCTTGTTTTAATCTAAGTATTGTAAGATATTATCGAGCAAGTGATTGATTTCGTTCGTGTCAATTCCTGTGCAAAGACTTATCACATATATCGGTGCTCCATTTGAGTACAGGAACAGTATCTCATTGATGGCATCTTTATTAGTGAAGGGTAATGGGTCCAATGATTGCTTTTCAAGCTTAAGCATATTAGTCATGTCTTCCGTGTTCTTTTCTAATGTGGCTGTCTAATTCTCTTTTTCTCTGCAACAACAACACACTGTTGTCAGATATGTGACCTTTTGACCAACAGTAGCCCCAGTATTTATTTAGCCTGAAATTACAATGAGGGCAATTTGTCACTTCCTCCTTTACTTGTTTTCGGAGCTGTTCCCATTCTTCCTTTGTGTAACCAGAACGTGGGAAGGGTTCGTGTCCCATGATGTCTAGCATTTCTTCATTTGCCATAAATTTTTCTCTACGTCTTAATGAGACTCATGTTTTCTCATCGGAGTTGACCGCATTTAATAATTTACCTAATAAGCCAGTTTTTGATTCTTTTTTCATATGTTCACAATCCTTACAATTGCCATCACAATAACAGTCAATAGACTTTTTTCCTGTACTTTGAGCAAAAACTACACATATATGATTACTCATGTTTCTTGTTTCTTTTTTCTGATCTGCTATTATAATAGCCTTAATTCTGAATCCTGCGCTCATCGAGACAGAGAAGCGCAACCAGTCAGAGTCGGGTTGGTCGCCCGAGATGCCGCCATACTCAACATTAAAGCATTCATCAAAGTCTTTCCCGTGGACGGTGAAGCAGACAGTGTCAAATCCGGTGAAGGGTTTGTCCAGCGTGATGTCCGTTATTGTAGTCGTGCCGCCTTCTTCTCCGAATTCCTCGAGGATGCCGCCGATCCACTTTTGTTTATTTTCGACAAATTGACTCCACAGTGGGTAGTTCCTACCGTCGATTGTGATCATGTTGCTCCTCTTCTACGATGAAATCAAACTTATTGCCGCTTAATGTTGTAGATGATGCTTTGTTATCAGGTTTACGCGGCTCATTGTCAGAATTATTAGTTGGACTCCAATTTGACACGACTTCATCTAAAGGATATTCACATGTGTCTCCAAATGTATCTTTACAGTACCAGCTACTTTCTAAAATTGCCGTGACTGTGTAGGCCGGAGTGCACCCGTATAGATAGACTTTAGCTCCTATGCGGAACCAGTCTGGCAGGTCAGTGTAAATGCCCGGCGGTGTGAACATTGATGCTATAGTCATTTGTTTTTTAAAAGGCAAGCGCACATGGATATTTGATTACCCACATCCTATGTCTATTCTCTCTACGCTAGTTCATTCGCCGCTCAACGCGGAAGCTAGCTCGTCGCCGGACAGACACGAGGCGGCACAGTAACCTGTTTTCTCTCTCGGCAAGGATTGTGCGCTTGCGTCATAAATTTTTATTACATTTAGTAGATGCATTTTTTACCTGCCGGTGGAACAAACGCCATCGTAAAGGGCTTTCCCGTCCGCTCCGCCTTCATGGCGACTTTCTGCGCCGACCTTCCTTCAGCGACAATGCGTCCTTTGTCGGCGCGGTCCACAGCAATAAAACGGGAACCGCGAAAACGGCTTTGCACTTTTGTTGTAATTTTACATTTTTTCATTTTAGAATTCTATCCGTCTAGTATCCACAGAAGCAGCAAATATTTTATTAAGCCAGGCCGTAAGTTCTTTCTTGACTATAGTTTTGGCTTTTTTTACTGTCGTGACACAACCATAACCGTGCGGTTGTCTTCGATTAAAGAACATATATATGTCCCAGTCTGTCGGTGAATTGCAAGTTATGGCGGCTATTTCTTCACCGCAGAGAGTGCCGATGTGCTTACCGCCGACGTCCTCCCATTGTATCCTGATCATTTGCTTCCTCCGTCTTTAATTTCCGTACATGTCCGATATCCAGTCTAACCAAATGCTATTTATCTCTTGAATTTTTCCTCTAGATTTTTCTGGTATCACAGGCCCAGTGCCAAATATATTTTCAAGGATGACGTACCAGTGGTCAGGACTGGTCTTCATTTCTTCTACAATTAGCGGCACGACCTGTTGGCCGAGGGCTGCTATTTTTTTAGCCGATTCAGTCTCGCCCAAGCCGTCAGACAGGAATCTTGTTTCATGAAACCACTGTTCTTTTAGACTGCAGAAGTCCTCGGCGAGGTTGACCCAGATGGGCTTATGCCGGCCGATATTAATACCGAAGCGCTTGTGTACTTCGCTGACGAAGTCATTCCAATGTGTGGTATTGTTTCCTGTGTGTGGGATCATCTGCATGCTGTTGCTAGCATTGAAGAACTCTGTGCTGGTCTGACAGAATCTTGCGAGGCAGCTGAGATTACCATTGATCCACACCGTCTTTTTGTCCGAGGATGCATGGGCGGTCATTTTTACGGGTTCCCGTTGCTGTTTGAGGTGTTCCAGTTATTGTTTACTTCCTGTATGAGACTTTCAACACTTGCGCTTATCCCTGCAGCGTTAAAGTATTTTAGGAATTCTAGCCTCGCTCTAAGCAGGTAAAAGTCTTTCGTGCATTTTTTCTTGATGTCGTGCCATAGGTAAATTAAGACCAGCGAGAAAATTGTAAAGCCAATTGCCCAATACATCTTATGTGTCATAAGATTGGCTGCGCCCCACATTATTGTTATGGCAGGCACGCAGAGGCCGAACATGAGACTTCTTTTAAACTGTCTATATTCTTGGTCTGCTTTCATGTCCACGCAATAATTTATGAGCGTCATCAGTAGCACGCCTAAACTACTTGTGCCGTCTGCTTCATTCTCATTCATGATTCTCTCAATGATAGAGTTTTACATGTGTCATTGCTTTTTTGTTAAATGCGCAAGCTGTTGTCCAACAATGTCGGTCGTCCTCATCAAAATTGAGGTCAGTCATGTTCGGTCCGGCATCAACGTATAATCCCAGGCTTTTTGATTCGCACACGGTGCCCTCTTGCAACATGCCGAATACGCTCGTATAGACTACGTCGCCGACTTTTAAGCCGTCTTTCTTTGTTATTGACGGCCAATCTTTAGGATCTTTGTCTTGACAGTCTGCCTTCTTATATACTTCAACGCCGGAGTAGCAAATAGAAGTCCAGCCGACTTTATCATCATCCTTAGACGGCGTTACTTGAAGTTCTTCTCTGGGCAAGTCCATGATTTTTCCGCATTTTAGAATGTTTATTTACAGCCTGTTGCAATTGTTTTACTGTGTCTTCGTGCGCAATCTCATATAATAGCACGTACAATAACGAGACATCCTCTTTGCATTTCGGGCAAACCCAATGCGCACGGCCGACGTGCTTGGCGTCTTTTAGCACATCAATGTCACAATCACACATTAACTTCAACTTCTTTTTTAATGTCTGTCTTGTCTTCTTTCTTAACATCGACTTTCTTTTTCGCGAGGAAGTCTTTACATCTCTTGTAGTCGACATTGTCGGCTTGGCCCAGATGAGCTGCTGTGTTGACCACGTCTTTAGCAGCCTTTAGGGCTAGATCAGAATTTCCTTCTTGTTTTAGGTTTGAGGCGTACTTATCGAAGTTTTTCAACCGTCGAGCGATAGCTCCTTCGAGGCGCAACTTCTTGTTATTGCTTCCCATTTGTCTCCTGACGTTTATAGTGGTATTGCGGGCACCCAGACACCGTTTCTTTGCTCATCATTGTGCGGTTCATTTGATTTATGTTCTTTTATGTATCGTCTCCAGGCTACCATATAATCGTCAACACTATCAGTCTTGAGCGCTAGCATTAAGTCATAACCGCACTTTGATGCCCTTTCGTCGTTGACTGTCTGAGCTACCTCTCTTATTAGTGCAGCACACTCATTGAATTTTTTAGCAAATAGCATTTTTCTTAAAAAATTTAGCATGAGCATCTCTCATTCATCCTATTCCCCACCCGACGATTCCACTTGACCATTTTGGTTTTTCACATTTTTGCCATTTTCCATGAAAACGATGCGGATCATTTGGGTCCACTATCCACTCATACCAATATTCTTTTGTTTCACTAAACATTTCTGCAGGTATCCCACTTCCGAGCTTCTGAATTATTGCATGAGTGTAATAACAACACTCAGCCATGTCTCCTGCGTTGTTAGTCACCGCTGTCTGGGCCTCTTTTAATGTCGGGTACCAACCCCAGCATCGAGAGTCATGACCTTTGAGTGCGGGGCTTTTTAAATAATTGCGAGCGTCAATAGAGGTTACTGTAAAAATATATTTTACCGATTTTCCCAAATAACCCTGTGTAGTGCCGAGATGAGTAATGTTTGTAATCTTTTCGGAACCGTCTTTGACTTTCCCTAAAAGAGCAAAATCAACACCTTTGTCTATTAAACGAACTTTTGATTTTTTCATTCGTCACTCCTTAATCAATCCATTTAGAATTGATAAAAATTGATCAAGTTCAGAATTGTCCATAAAGTTCTCTTACTTTGTGGGTAAAATTAGTCCTTGAGGATCGTATTAGATAATCAGGCTAATAGTCATTGACATGTGATAGTTGTTGTTTTGACAGGTTGGTTTTGTCTAATTTCGTCCATGTCATGGCCGGGCAGACAGGACGATGCCATGCAAAAAATTGACAGGATTGAAATCAATAGGTACCAGATAATTTTGTGCATATTTGCCTTTCGTAAGTTCACTGCTAAGCTCATTATAATACTATGTGAAACTATTTGTGCTTGCAACTTTGGGATAAAGCTGTGGCAATTTATAGTTTGACAGCTTTATATGATGAGAATCCAAAGCGGTGAGATTGCTCTGTTGTTGTCTCCCAACCAATTCGCACGAATCCAAATGGTAAGTGCATTTCAATATTTGGTGAGGCAACGTCAAAAGAAATACCAAAATTGATGTTATGCCAACCAATAAAATGAAAAAAACAGACGAACAATTTTTTAGACATTGCTGACGCCTCTGATTTGGTGTAAGGTAGCAATTTGTTATTGTCGACTGTCGCCTCAAAGACGTGGCCGAAGAAATTACACTGCACCGTACTTTGCACGTCATTAATTTGTTTTTGGTATTTGCCGACTAAAAGAACGGGATAGTCTGTTTTAATTTGCACGAGATCGTTTTGTTGCATTTATAAAGCCTTTGAATAAGATGGAGATCACGGTAGTTTTGACATTGCAGTGTCTAATGAGCGTTTGCGTTCTTTCAAATGGACAGTGACGGGATAATATTCTTCGCCTTCGTATTTAATTGGTTCGGGTCTTTTTCGACGAGCTAAATATTTTGTCAGTTCAACCTTTGCATTCATTAACATCTCGTCGACACTTTTACCTTCAATTATGATAGTGGGAAATTGGGAAAAGGTAGCCTCGTATCCACCGGTGTCAACGTCATGTACGATTTTAATACAATACGTCTTTGTTTCCATGATAATTATTTGGTTCCCGATAATTGTTGTAATTCTTGGACGATTTGGACGATAGCAGCGCCGTTGCCAATTTCGAGAGCGTGATATAAATTTTGTGACATGACGGCAAATCTATTTTTTAATTGGTTGCCGAGAAATTCTTCGGCCTTTAGCGCTGCGAGAAATTTTTTGCTAAATTCTTGACGGTACACTTCTCCTCGCTGGTCATGAATGACTTCACCGTTCTCGATGGCCTGAATAACTTGATGCAGCATGCTTGGTTGTGATAGCAGGCTCATTGTTTCTCCTTGGGAATTTTTGTCAATTCTTCTCGGCCGACAGGGTCTATTCCTCTATTTAAGAGATCTTGGGCTGCTTTTACAGCGAAACAATTATCACTCGTATGAATGTCTGAATAAAATGTGATAAGTTGTTTTGGGTCAACTACAGTCCAGCCGTCCACATCTCTAACTTTTAACTCTCTGCCGATAAAAAAGTCGATTGTGATGCGAAAAGGTTCTGGGTCATTAACGACCTTTTCATATCTACGAAAGTCGTTATTATTAGGCAATTTATCATACTGAGTATAAGTTTTTTCAAATCCTCTATTTTTTAAAAGCTCTATTACGGCCGACACATTATGAGGAAAGACAAAAATATCGATGTCCTTGTGGTCGTGGGCGTGTTTCAGTTCGGTGTGTCCTTTCGGGGACATAAAATGCCAGGCCCAACCACCAGAAAAAACCACATAAGGTTTTATTACTTCAAGTTCTTTAAGACAACAATCTATTTTAAGCTGAGGCCACACTTCGCCATATCGTTTTTGATTATGCGGAGCAGCCATTGTCTTTTATTCGCTTTCTTATTTTTAAAATTAAAACAATGCCAATTAGCTGTAGGGGAATTAAGATGTAAAGTATAGACATTTAGTTTTGATTGTTGTAATGTGCTCCTTTTAAATCAAATTTTGCATTACTTAAATAACGACGCACGCAATTGTATTCTTCTCGATCAAATGCAAAAAGCCATTCTGTTTTTTCAGCATTTAATACTCCGCCAAAATCATGTGCTAGCCACTTAATATTATCAAGATGATTTGATAGTCTATTTTGATTAGAGACATCAGAGGGCCAAGGCACTCTTATTGTACAATTGTCATCATCATAAATATAAGACGGTTGAAGTTGTTGTGGATTATTCATTAGTATTCTCCTTTTTTACAAATTTACAATCAGGCCAGTGCCAAGAAGATTTAGCGGTGGCCATGTCTATTAGCCACCATTTTCTATTTTTATCCATGGCAAAGTCGATTGAAAATGTTCCGTCACAAACTTTTGCAGCCTTTACTGCCATAACTTTTAGCTTGACTATATCTATTTCTTTATGCAAATCTTTTAACAAAGACTTCCAATTAGATGGTTTCTTAACATCGTTGCTAGACTTGGCTTCATCAGGCCAATGCGAATGATGACCAAATGTTATGGCTTTCTCAGGCCAATATGGGTGATAACAAATGACCTTATTTGAGTTGGCGAAGAATCTCCATTCTCTAGCTATCGGTAAGCCACCGAAAGCTTTAAACCGCGAATCAAGCTCAAGAAATTGTCTAACCATAAAAGCCTGCGGCCATGGACTGCCAGCAAAAAACTTTAATTCATTATCTTCAACAGTTGAATATACAATTCTCTGAATATCGTCTTTTGATTTAATTAAGTAAGCTTTTTCGCCGTCATGTTTTGCAGAGGCTAGATCAGTCCTGAAAAAGCACGGATAACCGATTTTAATGCAAGCCCGCTCGACGTCCTTAAAAAGTTGTTTGGTATTGTACTTTCTTCCGCCTTCCATCATCTCGACGAACCGTTTATGTTCGTACGGGACGATCATTGTCCTTGGAATTGGAAGACCGGCTTTTGATATTTTGGGCAGCCAAAATAAAGCACTGGTTTGATCATCTTTCTGGATCTGTTTCAATTCTAGAACGAGCGGATGATCAGGATTGTTTTTAATAAATTCAGCTATTCTGTTCATACTTTTTTTTGTGGTCAATAAATACCTGTCTAATTGTGTCGGCGAGCGCCTTTAGGCCCTCAGGCGTGTCTATGTGGTAGAGTCCGACAGCGAAACCTCTATTGTATTCAAGCGGTGATGGGCAACCACAATTGCCCTCAACCCTCACGACCTTGCCATGGGTCTTATGCAGCGGTTCCGCGTACTCAGGCGGGATGCCCTGTCCAGTAGCGACCCAGTAGTACCACGCCCTTTCAAAGCACCATCCGCACCTGGGCATGTCGGGGTCGAGACAAAGTGTCCCACGGACGGAGCTTTTGACCTCGCCCCTATCTTTTAAAAATTCCCACTTTTCAACCTTTATTCCTGCAGCTTTCAATTCCTGCTCCAATAGGTCGTCGACATCATCGCGGCCGGCATAATTTGGGAACACATTGCCTTCAACCATCGTGTTGCTTGGACAAACTCCTACAGAACGGATTACCAATGTCATATACTTTCCTTTTTGTTAAAAAAGGAGTGGAGCCCGAAGAAGACTCCACCCTGGAGAGGAGAAATCTCCTCTCGCCCCATCATCATCACACATAATTATAATCATATAAATAGTCGTAGAAATAACATCGTAGAGATGATAGTATGTTTATAGATGCCATAGATAAAAAGGAGTTGTTATGAAACGTTCTTGGCAAATATGGAATGAAACGCTGAGGGCAAATGAACCATTTAGCAATAATTCAAACTGAATTTGTAAAAGAAGCACGCAAGTGGAGCGAGCTGTCATTACTACAACAAAAAGACTACCTCGCCCGTCATCCCAAGTCTAAAAGACGGCTTACTAGTCCAAGTAGGCGTAAGAAGCAGATACAATCGATAAACCGCTCAGATCATAAAAATATATTGAGAGCAGTGTCTACTATACAAGAAAAATTAAAAGAGGCAGGTTTCGGTAAGCGTAGGATAACTTCTAAGTTTGATAATGTTGTCAAGGCAAGGAATGATATTAAAGAATTCTATTCAGACCCTAGCTTATCGTCGCATGACAGCGGCTACCCTTACATTCTAGCAAATTACGGTGATAAATTAAATAATGGGCCGATGATGTCGGCATTTAGAAAGACGCACTTACGCATGAATGTTGGTAATTGGGTCGTGATCGCTGGTTACTTAGCATTGGGCACGAGCGGTATAGGATTAAGACCTCAACGATCAGCGTGGAGATAATGAAACATTTAGCTGTAATTCAGTCAGAATTTTTGAAAGAGGCAGATTACAAACGTCCAGCTGGCTGGGATGCTTTATCTTTAGATGTTCAAAAAGAATATCTTAGACAACATCCAAAATCAAAACGACGTTTGACTGCATATCCAGAGTCAAAGAAAACTATTGATGATGCAGATGTTAAAAAACTTTTAGATGAATATGGTAGTTTTACTACTCAAGATGGGGAGATGTATCACTCTTTAGATTCGATTAAATCATTAAAAGAACCTTTATATCTTGAAGGATCTAACGTACAAGTGACTCACGATGGCCACTCGATTATTTTAGCTGGGCCATTTGATCAAGTTCACAGAGCATATAGAAAAGTAAATCCTATAAAGCCGACAGAAAATCCGACTGTTGAAGAATTACATGCCGCAAGAACAAGAGCTGAAGGCGTAAAGCAATCATTGTGGTCTATTTCACGAAAGATGAAGCAGGTTGGTCGAAAACCACAGTATAAAGCAGAATATAATAGATTGCATGCTGGTCTTGATGATCTGTTTGATGCATATCCGATACTTAGACAAGAATATATTAAAGAATTAAGCACTGACTAAGGGAGTTTTTATGAAACATTTAGGAACTATTCAAACTGAGTTTTTAAAAGAGGCTCGTAAATGGGATGATATGTCTTTAGAAGATCAACGAGGTTATTTGAAACGACATCCTAAGTCTAAAAGACGTCTTACAAGTAAACAAGATTTAGGTAAACAAGATTCATTGCAAAAGTCGTTAGATGCTGTTGTAAAAATGACTTGGAGTGGTGATGTGTCGACCAAGGAAGCAATTGCAAATGCTAATCTCTCAGCTAATGACGTTGAAACTATGAAAAATGCTGTGCATGAAAATATTAAATTTTTTAAACGCGAAGGCGGCGTGCCGTTTGTCGGTGACAATAAAAAGTATGACAAATTAGTTAAGGAAAATAAGGGTCTTAAATTGCTGCAGAAGCTTATTGATGCTAGTGATTAATTTTTGATAATTTAGCATATTACAGGAACGACATGGGGGTCCATGTCATTTTAAACATTCACGGTACAAGCACTAAGGAGGTGCCACATGTTACACGTCAGTCAACCGCTTTATTTTCCCTCTCTGCACCGTTTCGGTGAAACATCATTCAAGTCATGGTCAGAATCAGACGACTCAACAGGTCTGTATACTCTTGATTGGGATAAGACAGACAAAACTAAAAAAGATTCTTTTTTAAAATGGAGTAAAGCATTTCGAACATCTGATATGAAATTTCCTGGGACATTACCAGAAGAGTATGATGAATGGGTAAAACAATTAACTTTTGCTATCCCCGGACATTATCTTAAAGAAATAAGATCAAATGCGTATAAGGCTTTAATAGAATGGTCGACAGAGCGTCACTTTGATACTTCAATTAGAGAGATGTGTTTAACGCCTGCCATAGGTCACACTTATGTAGCATTCGCATTGATAGCTGATTGTCTATACGACGCTGCGACGAACTACTTCTCCAGGGATCCCAAGAAGACAATAGTCAAGCAAGTCATGCTCTATAAGTTTTGGGCGCTCCAGACTGGTCGCGGATGTGTCCGGGACCATGCCGGATTTGATAAGATAGAGTGGCTTGTAAAGGCAGACCGTCGTTTCAGTGATGACGCCACTAAATTGCAAGTTAAATTGTTCTTTAAAGCCGTCGACGCTTATGAGAAGGAGCTCGAAAAAGTATACGCGGTTGTAGCGATGGAAACCGGGCCTGTGAAAGCTGGTGAAGAGGCTAAAGGTTGTGACGATCCGGCAGTGGCTAAGCCTGTAGAAATGGAACCTGAGGTTGTTGAGAGAAAGAATGTCTTAGGCAGCCTCTTAAATCAAAAAGACCTATGACTTTGAAGGGAGCCGGATGCAAGTTCGGCTTCTGTTTATAATTGTATGGTTGTGGATTTGTGGGGATATTCGACGTCGTGAATGTCTCGGCACGTGGGCTTAGTGCAGACGTGCACTTTCTTTTTATGGTCTATCATGCAATCGGAGCAGCATAAGTCTGTTACATCACCACAGACTGAGCATTTTTCCATTGTCTATCCTTTTGCTTCTGACATGAGTTTGCGTAATTCTTTAATTGTATCTTTTAGTTCTTTTATGTGTATTTTCATCTGACCAGGCTCTGTTTTCATCCATGGGTTTTTCTTTAATGTCAATTTTGCGTCTGCAATTTCTTTTTTAATTTTATTTTTCCAACCCTTTTTGGTTGTGGGTATTTGTTTTAAAGCTTTTTCCCATAGTTTACTATAGCGATTGTGAATTTCTTCAACGTCTCTGTTCAGTTGTCTCATGAGATTTGGATTGTTCTTGATTTTTGGATAAGAATCAAGCACTGTTAATGGCCGCGTTATACTATAGCGGTCGCGCACATCATATATTGAATAATCATCTATATTTGCTAATCCGATCGGATGTGCGCTGTCATCGTGCCACATGCGTGCGCCGACTCTCGCAAATGCCTCTTTGTACTCTTTACTTGCGGCATTATGGAGCTCAGTAAATTTGGCACCTAAATCTCGCATGTCTGAAATTTTTTCAGTGACGTCCGTAGATGGTTTAGCTGTCAGTCTTCTTTTTGATTTTGGGTGACGTTTAAGATAAGCTTTTTGGTCTTCTAATGACATGTCAGACCACTTGCGGGCCTCTTTCAAAAATTGTTTCTCGCCACGTGCGACGTCGTAGATAGTCGGGTCAACAATTTTCATTTCTTCTTCGGTAGGCATAACGTAGTCGCCCATCATTTTTTTACCAAAATAGTCTAATAAGTCAAGCACAGTGCCGACACTGATAAACGGATGACCTTTATACGTTAGTCTTTTAGGTATGTCGTGTTTAGGTGCTAAGTGTTTTTCACTGCCTGGATGTTTTTTGAGGTAACGTCGCTGCACCAGTTCAGACAAGTCTGTCCATTTTGCTTGCTTGACAAATTCTTTTTGTATTTGTGCGAAATGTTTCATAGTATTAACGTCGTTATTAATTCAAAAGAAATGAATTTTTATTGTTCAAGCGTATGTGTAGAACATTTTGAGAGTTGTAATAGTATGTTTATAGTGACACATATAAAAAAGGAAACTATTGTGGAACACATTGCGATAATTCAGAGCGAGTTTGTCAAATATGCTATTAGGTGGAATGCTATGTCACCTAAGATGCAGAGAGATTATTTGAAAAAACATCCAAAGAGCAAGAGAAAGTTTACTGCAAAACCAAGAATGAAACACCCAGAGCATCCAGTAAAGTTTGAAGGTTATCAACGGTGGCTCCACGAGAACAAAGACGCACTTCGTGATGATTACGCAGAGTATAAATTAGAGACGAAGCAAATGGATAAAAAGCCGATGAAGTTTGGAGAATGGGCACACGGGTATTTTGAAGCAGGAGGACTATGAAACACTTAGCTATTATCCAGCATGAGTTCTTAAAACAGAGTCGCAGATGGAAAGACATGTCTTTAAAAGATCAAAGAGACTACCTTAAACGACATCCAAAGTCAAAACGCCGACTGACGGCAAGGCCAAGCGGGCGTACAGAGGCAACGACACCCTTTTATGAAGGGCCTGAGAAAAAACGACGGGACAAGCGCAAACCAGAAATAGGTGGTTATGATCCGGAGCTTGATGTATGATGAAACACTTAGGAAAAATACAATCAGAATTTTCTAAGTTAGCGATGGAATTCACATCAATAGAGCCGGTAGTCACGCCTGAACGAGGGTTAAACAGCAGAGAATTGGCAAGGACAATCCGGCTAGCAATATCAGCTGAACATGATGCTGTTCATCTATATGAAACAATAGCTGATTCAACGGACGACGAGCGTGTTAAAAAATTGATGCAAGATGTCGCTGATGAGGAGAAGGTCCACGAAGGAGAGTTCCAGCAACTCCTTGATACTATAGACAGTAAGAATAGGTCGCTACAGGATAGCGGTCGTGAAGAAGCACATGAGTTAATTGAGCAAGAACATGCAAAAGCAAATTGATAGAGGAGGGGCGCATGGTACAACGAACGATTCGAAAAGCACCTCACCCTGTAATAAAGTGGTTGAAAATTATAGCCATCGTCGGCGCAGCGTATGTGACGATGGCTGCAATAGCGACAACAGTGTGGAATGTTGCGTATAAGGCTGTTGTTGAACAGTCAATCAACAATCAGATTAATAATAAGTGGACGAATGAGCAAAAAAAGCAAGTTGCAGACATGATTGAGAATAGTGTTAAAGACATGCGCACGAAAGTTAATTGTTGCTGGAGCGTCATGACGCCTGCGCAAAAAGAAAAAGCTGATGCTTTATATGCGCAATTTAAAAGTGACCCATCACCACCAAACGGAAAGTAATTTATGAAACACTTAGCAGTTATACAAGCTGAATTTCTAAAAGAGGCTAGAGAGTGGCGAGACTTATCTTACGGTGTGCAGCGAGAGTATTTAAGACAGCATCCTAAAAGTATGAAGCGATTAACGTCAAGGCCTGACGCACAACCAGAGGAGACGCAAATGCCAGAAGCCGGTGACAGGGTAATAGTGCAAGGTGACTGGAAGACAGGATACGGATCTTCATCGTATGAGGCAGACGTGGTTGATATCTTAGGTGATAAAGCCATAGTGCGCGATGATTCCGGACAAAAAACTGAAGTGCCGCTTGTGAAGTTAGACTTAAAGATGTCGACGAAGAGTTACGCATTGGCTGCTAGTAGTTAATCTGCTTTCTTGTTCCTACTAATGCAACTTTATAAACAATCGGGTATGCATCTTTACGTATCATAATTTTGTGACGATGGGCTGTCCGGAACACATTCACACCCATGGCCTCCGGTATCAAAGTGTACATTTTATTTGGCCGGCCGTTAATGAACTGGTTGCATAGCTCGGTCAATGTCTTACGGACGGCATTTTGCCAATAGAGGCAGCATTTTTGTTGGCGCGTAGACCAGTCCGGGTGTTTCCTAGCCATTTTGCACATGTGGGCACGGAGGTCAAAGGTAGTAATGATAAAGTGAAGCGGCTGTGACAGGTCAAAAATTTCAGACACTAATGGTATTTTTGTGGGACACTGTTCAGATCTGTCGTAGTTAGGACAACCATTGGGATGACCTGGGTATGGTAGGCGGCACCAGTCTCGTGTTTGTCTTTGTATGACGAGGCTATCTGTGACGTCTACTATCATTCGCAGTCCATGTAGTATTTTAAGAGCTTGTGCTCTTCTTTTGGTGTCAATAATTTTTCAGGTTTGCAATTTTTTGGGCACGGTAGAGAGTTGGTTGTGCCAAACAGTCTACACATGAACGGCCGCTTGTCGTACACTGAGCAACCATTTGGAGTAGAGAATTGGCAGGTGAGATTGTTGAGTTCTTCTGACATTACAGGCGTTGTCGGACTGTCGACTATGCCAATTCTAGCAGCCTCAATAAAATTCACAGGTGAGGGACCACAACACTCATTACAACCTTGCACACAAGTGAATGTCGGTATCATTTTATATATTTTATTTAGCCGCATATTTTTGTGGATCTTTGTCCATGCTTCTCTTTTGGGTATTGTCGCCGATTAAGCCGCATTCATGCATGCTAGTTGTTCTTGCACTTGTTTAAGCACGTCCATGTTCTTTGGCGACCAATACTCAGAATGCTTACACAAAATGTAAGTGCAAATGTTTCCATTTCGATTTTGGCAGGTGTCACAGTTAACAATAGGTAAAGACAGCAGTTGTGATATTGAGAATCCATCGTTGCCGCCAGACGTGGGCTCTGTGTTAATGACATTCAAATTGTTGGTTGAATAAGTCGAATAGATGATCGTCTCAGCCTTGACGTTAGTGTGTCCACCGCCCTCTATTGACCGGATGGGAACGTCTAGTTCATATCTTTTTGTGGCATCATTGCAATGTATGTTTATTAAATTTGCTTCAGCTATTGTTTCAAACTTTATGCTGTCACCCGTTGAGACCACTGTGTGCTCCGGTATGTATAGCTTCCAATGTTCGCCGGATGCACGTGAAAGCACATCCCTACGAGTCAGTATTTCAGGTGGCATGTTTGAGTAGAATGTTATTTTACCCGTCGATTGGGTGCGTCTAAATATGTACTTTTTAGTGACGTGGTCGTCGATCGGCGACCAGTCACCAATGTCTAAATCGCCACCGCAATGTGAGTCGTCACACGGGATTAAATTTGAATGATATTTGCACGTACTACATTTTGACGGCGTCTCACTCAGCATGAGTTGAAATTTAGTGGTCGTATTTGACTGTGGAGATTTTAGAGGCTCTCTTATGAGCGTCCAGATGTTTAAAGAGTGAATGTTATCAACATTGACTGTTAGTAATTCATAAAAAATGAGGAGTTCTTTTTTCTTAAAGATGTACGGGTCGTCTTCTTCTTGAAACCGGCTACTATTTCGAAATTCAGTGACTTGACTGACGCACTTTTTGAAGCGTTGTATTATCTCGCAAATTTGTTTCTCGGAGTGTCCGCAGAATGTAATTTTTTTACATGTTGCGCAAATTGTAGATTTTGCTGAGGGGTCCTCCCACTGTTTATCACATGACTGTAGTTGAAAGTCATGCGTAAATGTGCTAGCCGCATCATTGGAATTAATGGGGACTGACAATTCGACCGACTGCCGATTGGTTAGACGCTCAATTAACACATTTACGAATGCACAATCTCTGAGAGATTGTAAGGCGTCAATGTAAGACGGAGAGGATTCAGATTCAAATTCATCCACGATAAAATTAAATTTGGTATTCATCTGAGAATAATTAATTGTTTTCTCAATGATCTATTTTTGATTTAAAATGCTCGGGGAAGATAACTTGGGCGGCTTTGATTGGAAATTTAGCACCCCACTCTGACACGTAAGCCTCATCTTCTTTTTTAGTGTTACCACCGGTACACGATCCAATAAAAGCCTGCTTTTCTTTCGTCTGGTCGTTCCTGCACAAAACTATGCAGACGCAACCGTCTTTATTCGTGTAAAAATCTGACGCTAAAATCATGATCGCTCCTCATTTTAAAATTGCAGTAAATAAAATATTGAATATTTGGTTACCTTGTTTTGTCATCTCACTTCGTTCCTGGACAAGACCATTCTCAAAATCTACTGATTTTGATTGCTGCAATGCTTTGACTAAGAGATCATAAAGGGCTGATTTATTATGGCAATTAATGTCGACGCTGACATTTCGAATGGCTTGTCTAATGACAGGCTCTGATTTGCACACTGGGTCTGCTTTTAATTCAGGTTCAGGTGACTTGGGCGGATTGTCTAAAAATTCTGTCGTTCTAAATCCTCGAGACTCCATTGTGTGAGGTGTCAACTCGACAGCTATTAGGAACTCAAAATCTGCCCATGGCGATGAGACTCTTACATACGGCTTATTTTGTTTTCGAGCTTCTTCAATGCGAGAAGTAAGTTCAAAAATATCCTGCGATGTGACGTTGATCGTCTGCATATTCATCCTTCCATTGTTATTTTTCTTTGATTTTCATTTTTTAATCCAATAATTATAGACGCCCATTGCCCAGGAGTATGCAAACCACAGGGACAAGATGAAGACGCCCCACTGACGCGCCTGTAACGAACTGTGAATCCAAAAAGGAGTCGAAGCCACGCCGAATATGTACCCCCACCTTTTATACTTGTCTTTACGTGCCACGAGCCATATACCTAATCCACTTAAAATTGGAATGAAAATTTGATCCATATTAATTTTTAGGAATAAGCAAGCCCACCTGAAATTCACTATAGTCACCACTCATACATGTGCCGTAGCACCAGTCGCCTTGATCTCTAGAATCGAGACGGACAATAACTTGTTCAGGCAATTGAAACTCTGATAAATCTAATATGCCATTCTCATTGTCAACTTTTCTAAAATAGAGATTTATATTTTTGTCATTAACAATTTCATCCCATATATTTTTAGAAACGTCTAGACTATAATAATCTTTTCGTAATACTTCTAATTGAGCCACTCGTGCAGCTACAACTGCGATCAATATGTCAAGCGAAAATTTTTTACAATGAAATATCATATTATCTCCTTGGCGGTTTTAAATGCCTGGCTCATTCCCTCCACTGAATGATCAAACCATTTATCTTCTTCATGATTGCCCTTTTTGTTATAAATAACTAGTTTAATGGGACCGGAATCCATGCCCCATTCTAAATCAATTGTAATTTTTTTGGACCGCACAATTCTTCGACAGATACGTTGTTCTTCAATTTTAAAGTGCGGGCACCAGTCTTTATGAGTAATTCCAATTGAAATATGATCTTCCGGTGAAAGAGCGTGGTCTTTGACTAAATTCATGTGAGCTAAATATAGCGGATCATTATTTTTGAAATTTTTTAATTTTTCTTCATACTGTCGACGACCTTCTTCTCGTTCTTTTCTCAATTTCTTTTCGTCTTCGGAAACTTCTTCATTTAATAAACGAAGTTTCATGCCTTCTCGTTGTAATATTTTAGTAGCTCTTATTACCGGTGGCTTAGTTGGCACATCCTCATCATCTTCATCGTCGTCATAAGACCGAGTGCAATAAGTTTTAATAATGCCGTTGGGCTCGAACGTAGGCCATTTCTTATCTTCATCTATGCAATCTTCATCAAATACAATTTCAGGTAACCCGCTCATGGGATCTGAAAAATCATAAAATCTAAACTCATAGGGACACGCCCACACGCAGCCCGCAACCGTAAGAATTTTTGTAGTTGCATCGAAGTGATGTTCGACCCAGCAGAAACCGTAGCCCTTTTTAGCTTCAGGAGGTATATAGTCTTTTCTTTCTCCGGTATCTAACTCAAGCACAGTCTGTCCCTGATAATCTGCCCCGCAGACAAGATATTGATGACCGCTTGGATGATCAATCCAAGAGTAAGGAAAGCTGGAGTAGTTTCGTCGCACTTCAAATAACAATTGCTCTTCTTTTGTCTTATAGACAAGTCCCTGTGTGTAATTCCAACAACCCTTTTTGGTAGAATATTCAGTGAGTGTAAGTCTGTATTTGTTGTCCGGAGATAGGATGTTTCCAAACATCTTGCCCTTGTTTTTAGGAATGAAAAATTTAGCAAGTCTGATGTTCATGCACTCCTCAACTGTAATTGGATATTTGTTCGTTGATTGTCTGTAATTTTTATTCCTGTGCCTCTGCATGCTTCACATTTATTATCTCGTGTTACAATGAATCCCGTTCCGCGGCAAAAAGGACATTTATTTCGTTTTTGTGATTTTTTGATGTTGTTCATTCTTCAAACCATTCTGAAAATAAAAATGCGGCGCCTGCCTCCTTGTGTTCGTGATGCGGTTCAAATGATTTAAGGATAGCCTGTAGGGCCCGTAGTGCCTTTTGTTTATCGATGCCCGGTTTTGCAATGAGTTGGTCAACTGCAAGCTTATCTAAGCCTTGGAAAAACCATTGGGACACGAGCTTGTTCCACTTAGTATTGCCTCGCCAAAATTGTTCTGGAATGACCTCTTTTGTCGGGAGATGATCGATATTACCAAAAGCTAAGTCTACAGCAGTCATCTCCGGCACGTCAATCATTTTTATGCCCCTGTTGTATTTAGAATGAACGAGTGTTTGGTCAAGGGTGTTGATTTGTGTTTATGTGACTGTCTTCCTTTATGAATACCGCGCAAGCACTGAGCCTTAAGTAGTGGACACCATTTTGGCACCGTACACTCTTTCCTAAGATTATACGGTCTGCATGCGACGGTAATTTCCTTGTTTTTTAAAACACACATGACCTTACAGTCGTCATCGCAAAACCAGTCATACGGGTCCGCGTCATTCTGGACATTATGGTGGGCGCAGTCCATGCAATTTTTGATGTTCATATCACGGTGTCGAGTGATTCTTTGGTTAATAATCATGAAGGATATCGATGTAAGATCTCGAGGGGCGCAAGTGACATTTAATGCGGCAGCAACCAAGACTTATTTTTGAATGACGGGCATGTGGGCTTTATTTCATTACAGCCAATCATACAAATTTCATGAATGAGGCCGTCGTTAATGGTCTTATAGTGATCACACTCTGAACATCTATCAATGGATAATACCAGACGGTCATAAAAGTCAATCTTTGTGTCCTCAAATTGCTTGCAATTCATCGGTTGTTCTTTGTAGATCTCACATTGTTCGTCGGTGGACATGCCATTCTTTTCATGCTTCAATACGAATTTTAAGCACCGTTGGCAGCGGTCGTGCAATGCTTCAGTCTGCTCCCGGTCAATACTGTACGTCATGTACGCTATTTGACCCTTGGCTGAATTGAGATAGGCTTCGCCATCTATGCCGGCATCCTTTAATTGTTTAAGAGATTCGGCGTGACGTCTTTTAACGTTGGCAATAATGTCGTCCGGAATTTCCATCCTGTCAATGCCGAGGATGTTGTCTGTCTTGATTGACTCTTGTAGTTGTAGGAATTTTCCGAGGATGTGGGTGGTTCTGAAAAGTTGTAGTATTAATTCTTCTTTAGTCATGTTAAATTAATCACGTTTCGAAGTGATGTGTGGCAGTAAGACAAGCAAACGTAGAATGTGAGATTATTTTTTAAGATTCTTGAGCTGTTTATCGATTTCACGTAACGTGTCGTCCCGATGTGTGTACGTAGATGAGATGCAATTATGTTTGGCTGCTTCATCAAGGAGAAGTCGTAATATTTTACGATTTATTGTGACATTTTTAGAAGTGTCACTTGCCAGTTTTTTATCAGCCACATTGATTGCTCGGAGGATGTTAATTGTTATTGACATATACTATTTTTTAAAGAATGTGAGTAATTTGTCCTTGCTTCTGTATGCTGCTAATGCAGTTATTAGTGCAGCCAAGGCTTCTAAAATCTTAGCGATTCCATCCAGGTTCTTTCCATGACTCTTTGATTGTTCCTGAAGGTTTCCCAAGATCACTCTTATTTTTTCTATTGACGTATCAGCCTCGGCAATCTTACAGTTTATTTCTGCCTTATCATTATCATACTCATGAAATCTGATGCATTCATTAGTGGAACGATATTGTATTTGAGGCTGGGCTGCCGGAATCATGGGTAGACGCACAATGGGATGCAATTCTTTTGGTGTCTCTGCCTGTTGCTTGAACAGAAAGCCCGGCATCGTTAATTCTTTTTTTGCTTTGTTACTTATGATGACAAGGGAGTCTAGACTCTGGCTCATTGACAGTGACGCTGCTAGTAAGACGAATAAAGTAAGCGGTGCGATTTTCATATAGGTCCCTTTGTAAAAGAGAGGAAGCGGAAGTAGTTTCCGCTTCCCAGCAGAGAACGCTTTTTAACGCGTTATTGAGGAGAGACTGACCAATCAAGTAATCACTGGTTATAAATGAATGATTAAACATTTCTGTCTATTTAATGTTTTATGCAGATAGGGTCATCGTGTTTAAGTCGTTTGATAACGAGACAATAATAAAAGGAGAATGAGAGTGAAACATTTGTCTACAATTACGACGGAATTTTTAAAACGAGCGACGGTGCCTGATTGGTGGAAGCTTTTATCTTTGAGGCAGCAACGAGAATATTTACGGACACATCCGCATAGTGAGTTACGACTGACGTATCCGAGTAAAGTGATTAATGATGTTAAAGTCGGAAAAATTGACAGGCGCAATATTGAAGGCACGTCTCTTGTTGGATATCTTAATGGTCTGACAAGGCAGGAGATTGAGGCTGTGTTCGGCCATCCGAATGCCTTTACCCAAGAATACGGTGAGGAGTGGGTAGTGAGAATGGGACCACAGATCGCGACGTTATACGGACAGCACGGGCAGGAAAAAAATAGGTGGCACTTGGGCGGCAATCACGGCATGAAAAATTATTTAATTCCACTCGTACAAAAAGTTTTTCCGAATGCAAATTTTTTAACCAGGTATCAAATTTGAGGTACTTCAATGGCTTATCATTCTGCACCAGCTTTTAATCGTGCTATAGACATTGCATGCGTGCCACAAGATGGCGGACGATATTACATCGCGTTGCGTGGTTACGACGGTGTGCCGGACAGAGGTAAAGAGATCTATTACAGCCTTGACCTCAGGCATTGGCACTTGTCATACACGGCTGAGGAACCACTGACAGCAGTTGCCACCGATGGAGTTAGTGTTTTTGTCGCAACGGGTGTAAGCGGTAATATTTATGCCACAGATATTAACAGCACACCATGGGCAAGAGTCTACACAGGAGCGACTCCTTTGTTGGCTGTCGCTTTTGGGGCACATGAAAGTCAAAAATTGTTCGTCGCTGTGGGACATGAGGCTTATTCAGGCGTAGTAGCGACGTCAGATGACGGTTTCACTTGGACGTTAAGCCTCACGTCGCCGATCACTGACGGTATGGCATTCAGATGTGTGTCTGTATCTGTATCATCTGATGGCGGTGTTGATCACTTGCAGACGATGATAGGAATGCGCACAAATTATGGTGGGAGCTTTGATGCCATATTAAAATCGGACGACGCGTTTAGCACGCATGACACGGAGGTCACATTGCCGGTGCAAAACAAGATTCAGATGATCAGCCATAATAGCATTGTTGCCGGCGATGATGGAATAATTTATGAGCGTTATAGTATCGGCGGCTGGGTAGACACATCGAACGCCGACACGAGAGACATATTTTCCTTTGCTAAGCATGGAACACTGCCGCCCCCGCCGCCCCCGCCTGCGGTTGCAGATTTTCTGTACACTTACGCCGGTAGCGAACCGAATCCCTGGACGCACGGTATGCCACCGTATGCGCCTGAAGATACCGGAGTGATTTTTATTATATAGGTTTAAAAATATGAATCATATTCTATTTCCTATCACTTATACTTGCAATCTTTCCTGCAAATTTTGCCCTGTAAGAAATAGGAAAGACGCTGTGGACGTTGAAAAGTGTGTGAACGTTATGGAGTCAAGAGTCGGAGAGTGTGAATGGGTTTACATAACAGGAGGAGAGCCGTTTTTAATTGAGGCTTTACCGGATATATGTGATAGGATAAGAAAGAGTTTTAAGGTTGGCATATCTACAAATGGCACTGTGTTTAGGCCCGAAATTGCAAATCATGCAGACCGAATAGGCATTAGTCTTGACGGTGATGAGGAGTATCATGACTCTTACCGCGGACAAGGCGTGTTCGATGAGGCACTAAGTTTATTCCAGGCTATCAGGGACAAGTGTGAGACGGTCATTATGTCCACCGCATTTAAAGAAAACGTGCGGGCCCTAGTTAATCTGAGACCCGTAGTTGAAAAATTAAATCCGACATATTGGCAGGTTCAGCGGGATGTGACTGACAAGTCTGTAATGATTCCTTCTATCATTTGAGGCAAAGATGAAAAAGATAATTATTTCTAATTACAAAGATAAGAACCTTTTAGTAAAAAATGGTCTGTTCTCAGTCTATTTGTCCAATAATAATGAGGTTTTGAGCGGTGTGTCTCTTGTTCTGTATTGTCATGACACTTCTACTGGCGCAATGTCTTGGCACTGGGAGTTGTGGATGGACAGTGGAGGATGGGTAAAAGTAGACGAAAGTGACGTGCGGAATGCAAGTATGTTTCCTCCGGATTTAGGAACATTTTATATTAAACTGTCTATAAATGGCGGGGCGTCGACGGTACAATCGGAGCCCTTTTTGATTGAGCATGCTCCTACTCCGGTAGTTGCAGACTTCACTATATCAGCGGACGACCAAACTACGTGGCCACCGGACACAATGTTCTGGCTAGGTTTTGATCCTCGGTACTTAACCGATACATCAACGGGATCGCCCTCTTCTTGGTTGTGGGAAATTGACAATAATGGGGGAAATATTTTTCTTTCCACCAATAATGGCACGTGCTGGAATGCAATTGGCACTGGTTTAACTGATAGTAACATTAATGCCCTTATCGCAAAGGGTAGCAACATCTTTGCCGGGACTTGGGCTGGCATCTTTTTATCAGCTGACAATGGGGCAAGTTGGACTGCGGTTAATAGTGGTATTACAGGCATGGGTCTTTATGTCCAGTCTTTTGCAGTGAGCGGAGATAATCTTTATGCAGGGACTTTGGGAGGAGTCTTCTTATCCACTAATGACGGAGTAAGCTGGATCCCGGTCAATACTGGTCTCACAAATCCGCACATCATTTGTCTTCTTGTAGATGGTGGCAACATCTTTGCCGGGACACGTGAAGGAGGCATTTTCCTCTCTACGGATGGTGGTTTAAGCTGGGCTCCGATCAACACTGGCCTAACGGATCCAAGAGTCTATGCACTCGCTGTGAATGGCATTAATCTCTTTGCGGGCACTGTTGGTGGTGTTTTTCTTTCCATCAATAATGGTTCAACCTGGGCTCCAGCTAACGTTGGTCTACCGATAGATCCCTACATTGGGTCTTTTGTAGTAAGTGGCGGCGATATCTTTACAGGAACTGGTGGGTACGGAGTTTTCATCTCTACCAATAATGGTGCAAGCTGGGCTCCGGTCAACACCGGCCTTCCTCCGTCTAGCAGTGTCCGCTCTCTTGCTGTAAAAGGTGGTAATCTTTTAGCTGGGACTTATGTTGACGGCATTTTTCTTTCTACTAATAATGGCGCAAGTTGGACTTCAGTAAGTTCTAGTTTTGCATGCGTTTCTCTATTAGTAAAGAGTAGCGATATTTTTGCCGGAACTATTGGGAGACGACCATACATCGCTCCTCATACTTTTACAACGCAAAATGTTGATTTACTTGGACTGTATACTTTCGATCCAAATTATACGTATACAGTAAAATTGGCGATCAATGGCGGGGCATCTGTACTAGTATCAGATCCTTTTAACACAGGTTTTGAAGAAGATTAAAATGAGCTCAGTTTCAATAGAGATATTTTAAAGGTGATCTGCGCAAAAAGTTTTATAAAATATTGATTATCAGTCACATATTACATGCTAAAACGTTTACAACAAAATAGGAGGCTTTTATGGCCACTGGTTACCAGATTGAATCAGGTTCTTGTTTTGGTCGTGGGTTTGTGACGCAGGATGCAAATGGGATTCTTGCTAAATTCTACACATGGGTGACTAAGTCTTTAGCTTCGGGTGGGCCCGCGTGGTTCATCATCGATGATCATAGCAGCGATTTACCCGATCCCTATATTGTTGTTTGTGATATCGCGCAACCGGTAGTTAACGATATTGTTACAGGAAAAACGGGAGGACCTCCGAAGTTTGTTAAGATAGGAATGGTAGCTTCATTGGGACAGAAAATCTATGTACAGTATTATTGTTGGTGGAACTCTTCCACACACGTGGGACAAGGACTTTTTTCTGGGTTTTATGTAGCTACTGTTGATAGCGGCTCTTTCGCATATGATTTTCGAGGTGGCGACGTATGTATGATAATTCAGTCAAGAATCGGTACGTCTTGGTCTACTACGTTTATTGATGAATGGGTCGGAGACCCTCTTCTAGTAGAAGATGCGACTCACGTCGATATCCTTCAGGCAGGTGTTCAAGCTGGAGCGAACGTTACCTTGCAATTGACTACTGCTTCTCGCTTTACTCAAGGAAACCACTATTACATAGTTGATTTTAGCGCAGCACATACTTGGGCAAACTACGTTAAATGTACAAACGTAGATCTTCAAAACAATCAGATCACGGTTGGTTATCTGAACCAGAACTTTCCAAGCGGCTCAGTAATAGGTGCCTATGTTCATAGATTTGTGGCGAGTGGTGCGCCTACGAATTCGACTAATGTTGGATTTTCCAACAGACTCCCGAACATTCCCTATTATTCGACGCTATCTGACGGCTCTTACGGAAATCAGTACAGCGTTATGTGGGATCAAATCAACTACTACCCTAACTGCATTAACGGGGACGTTCGAGGAGATTATTTGCGATATGCTATGTTGCAGATGGCTCCTAACGATGACGGCCTTTTCGCCGTTATGCAGCTTCTTCTAATCGAGCTTTACGATTATAATAGCGAATGGCATTTCGCGAATCGTGCTTATGGAGTTCCTAAGAGTGTGTGGGCGTGTACTCTTAATCCTATGGGAGTAAATGGGCAAACAATGGCGCCCGGCTTAGACGGAAAGATAATTGGGGGAAAGAACTGGCTGTATTTTCAGCCCACACATCCTATGATGGGAACGAACGATGGCGATATTGCGGCTCTATTCCTCGACACGCCGTCGCTCTAGAGAGGGGCGCTTATGTCTCCAACAATCGTAAAAATTTTTGTCGCAGGAGTTTGGACTTCTGGTAACGCGATTGTTACCATTAACGCAACGAGCTACACGCAAGCTTTTTCGTCGAGCCAAGATGACAGCCTGACATTACTTGCGGCACAGATTGCAACTGACATTAATGTCAGCACTGCAGTGTACGATTCTATTGCAAGTGTTATTACAATCACATCAAGTGTGGGCTCACTTTTAATAGTGTGGCGCGATTTAAGCGGCGTTGTCGGGACGATGACTTTCGGCATATACTACAATACAGTTGACATCAGCTACCTTTTTGGCAATCTATCTTTTGCAGGTGGTTATGTTTCGAGTGGTGATAGGGCTTTCAATGGGGCTTTTTTAGTTGTTCCGCAAATTGAGTTCTCAGAAGGATCTTGCGTTGGTTCTCCGGGTCACACTTTTTTACCGTCGATTGACTTACATGATATTAATTTGACATTTTGTACGTCATATGTTTCAAATTCTGCTAAAATATATTTAAATACTGATTTACTAACTATTTATGCTTGGCCCTTTAATGTAGCAAATATAGTAAAGATCCATGTGGCTGGGACGTGGATTTCTGGCAGTGCCGTTGTCATAGTCAATTCGACGAGCTACACGCAAGCTTTTTCGTCGAGTCAAGACAACAGCCTGACATTACTTGCGGCGCAGATTGCAACTGACATTAATGTCAGTACTGCAACATATGATTCCATCGCAAGCATTATCACGATTACGTCGAAAGTAGGCTCACTTCTAATCGTGACGTGTGATCTAAGCGGTATTGTCGGGACGATGACACTCAGTATTGGTACGTACAATCCAGGGCAGATAATAGCATTCACTCCTCCGCCGCCTCCCACAGTCCCGCCTAGTAAACTTGTGGTCGGTGGCGGTTGGAGGGTGACCCGCAATTATGGGTCTGGGTGGACTGACACGGTCGACACGCCGTCAGCGCAGGATCACAGGAAGATAATCAATCCGAATGACGGGATTGAGTACAGTCCTGACTACATTGTCGTCGGCATGGACGCGAAAATTTTCAGGTCGTCTAATCACGGTACGACGTGGCAGACAATTGTGATTAAAGAATTAGTGCCCTACCCAGACCTAAGGGCCGCCATTTTACGAGTCGTCAAGTCGCGTCTTTACGTTTTATGGGAGAACAATATAGGATTGTAATTTATTTCTAAAATTCACCCTAGTAGATTAAAATGACGCAAGAAATAGATCCCACGACAAATTATAAAAAAATATTGATCCAGACTGATCCGTGGAGTGAAGAGTTTAAGAGCAGCATTAGAAGTTCACCGCATTATAAGACGATTTTGCAGTGGCAGGAGAATGCCACAATCCCTCTTCAACAAACTCTTTATTATAAGTGGCTCATGGACATTATTAACGAGACGGGAACCGTGTGGGAAGGGCAGCTAAATAATGAGCAAGATGTACTGAGTCAATGTGTTAAATTTAAGGACATGTACAGTGTTGCTCCGAAATGGGATGAGCGGGACGACGTTATAAGAATGGTAATTTCAAAGAACAATGGGTTACGTTATTATTTTGGACCAATCACCGTTCGCATTAATGAGACGGGAGACATCATTGTCAGTGACGGAAATCACCGTCTAGCCTGTTTGCTGGCGTTAGACCTTCCCATCACGGTGACAATTTGTGAGAGGCATCCCAAATGGGTAGGGGTGATAGACTGCGTTAATAGACTATATCCTGAGGTTTTGTATCAACCTTTCAGACATCCTGAATTTAGCGATCGTAAATGTTCGAGGACGGGCAGGACAGAGCAAATAGTAAATGATGTCGTTGATAAATATAATGTTAAGTCGATTCTTGACCTCGGTTGTTGTCACGGTGAAACATTGTATTCGCTTCGGGGGAAAATTAAGACGGGCATTGGTGTTGAAAGCGACAGAGATAGATTTAAACTCACGTCTTTATTATTTTCTAAAATAGGATTTAAATGTGCTCATGCTGATATTTATGATTACGTACAGAAAGATGTTCAGCGGTACGACATGATACTGAGTCTAGCAACGTTTCATCATTTCATGTTTTATAATGCAAAAGAACGATTCTTAGACTTGATGTCGATGGTTGCAAAGAAGACGAATATGTTAATGTATGAACTGCCAGAGCCCCATGAACCCCAATATACTTGGATGTATAAAGACACAAATGTTCATGCTTTGATACAAGGCTATTTTACAACGACTGAGTTTTTTCAAAAAGACAGACGGAAAATATTTTTACTGAGGCGGTAACATGTTTAGGCTATATATTCTTGATTATGATCAGTTTAAAACGGCGCTTGTTTATTCTTTTTACGATCTAGTTAACGGTTTTACAACGTATAGAGAAGAGGCTGAAAAGCGCGGAATTGAAATTGTACATGTAAGAAATGAACGCACAGATGATATAATTAAGCGCGGTGATAATGTTAATTGTTTTTTTTCTATTTGGGGGAATATGGTAGATCATGGTAGTGAATTATATAAAGATAGAAAGTTTTTAACAGCATCATTTCTTGATGACATACATTGGTGGACTGAACCAAACTTAAATGCACGAATGACTTTTTTTGAACGGACAGATTTTATATTCACTCCTTATGCCAGGACTGCAAAAACGTATGACATATATAAGCCCTTTCATTCAAAGTTTATACAGTTACATTGGTGGGCACCAGATGCATGCTTTCAGTTTGATGTGCCGTGGGCAAATCGAAAAGATAAAATTATACTTTCTGGGTCAGTATCAGTGGCTTATCCTTTAAGAATGGCTATTAGCAAAAGTAAGGATTCTAATTTAGAGCGGTTAACTCATTGTCAATATCCTAATTACGTTCATCCTTATCATGGGGTAGGTTACTACGAATATCTATCTAGACATAAAGGCGCCGTTGCGACGTCAGCGGCTAGAACTTCTGCTTTTGCACTTAATGCTAAATATGATCCGACAATAATTCATCCCTTGGATTATACTGTAAGTAAGAATTTTGAAATTCTTGGCAGCGGATGTCTGGGTTTTTTAGAGGAGACCGCAGATTTTTTAGAATTAGGATTTGAGCCGTATAAGAATTTTATACCTATAACGTTGACAACGTATAAAGACCAATGGAGGCGCATATCTGATCCGGCAGTAGAAAGTATTGCTTCCGCTGGTAGAGAATTTGTACGCGTTAAGCATTCTACAAAAAATAGAGTTATCACAATACTTGACGCAATTAAGAATAAAATTAGACCGGGGTTAAAATGAAAAGGTTAAACATTGTCAAGGTGATAGATCAGTGGGGCTGGGCTTACCATTTTTTGGATAAGGAACAGCAAAAATATTCGAGGCACAATATCATCATTCAAAAGTATAATGATGTTTGTCTTGACAATGTAGACATGTTATATATTCATGGCCCAGATATTTCGATTGCGACGACGAATGAATTAACTTTACGGGCACACGAGAGAGGTATCAAAGTCATTGGTGGTTATGGTGGCTACACTGTGCTAAAATATCCTTTTGTCGATGCTGTAGTAACAATAGCACCGGAGTCGTATGAGTTCGCTAAAATGAATTATGATAAGCCCGTGATTTTTCTGCCCGAGTCTATTGATACTGATTTTTTTAAATTTCGTATAGTAGATAAAAGTAGTTTTAGGATAGGTTTTGCTGCACGATTATCTGATGTTAAAAGGCCGTATTTATTAAACAGACTTAAGTATGAAGTTGTCAGGAAGTCTGATTGGGGGCCTCAATTTTTTACTCAAGATCGAACGCTTGAGCCAATGTTAAAATTTTATAATCAAATGGACGTAATACTTTTGATGAGTAAGTCTGAGTGCATGCCTCGATGCGTTCTGGAGGCAATGTCTTGTGGGTTGTCTGTAATAGCGACCAATGTGGGTTGTGTGAGGATGCTGCTTGATTCCATGTGGATTGTCGACGCGCAACCAGATGAGGCGGTCGTGCAGCAGATAAACAATCGTTTAAGTCGTTTGGTGCGCGACCCTGAATTGCGGCAGGCTATAGGTCGACGAAACAGGTATCATGTGGAAAAGTTTTTTAGTTGGAAAAATACAATAAAATATTGGGATTTGGCATTTGATTATTTACACAGCGGAGAGAATGATAAAGCTATAGATGCATCGGTAGCATTTCAAATATATTCAGGACAACAATTATGAAAAAGTTATATTTAGAAGGATTTTAATAATGCATATTAATCCAATTTTAGATATTATTAATAAGTCACGTTGCCTGGGTAGTTCAAATCAATGTTATGATGTGATGTATGCGGTAACAAGAGCTTTTCAAGTGAAAACTGTAGTTGAGATTGGTACACACCGAGGAGCGTCTGCTATAGTTTTCTGTCAGGCTGTTTTGGACAATGGCGAAATCCCAAAGGTATATACAGTAGATAGTTGGGTTCAAGCAGATGTAAAACAAATTGCTTATGGCTATTTTCAAGAGGCTGGTTTCTTGGAACATATCGAGATGATTGAAGGAGATTCCAAAATAGTTGTTCCAAAATTATTAGCAACAATAGGCAAAGTTGATTTGATACTCATTGATGGTGACCATGCTTATGAGAGTATAACACAAGATTATGAAAATTGTAAAAATTCAACTGACCTTATTTTTTTTCATGACACAGGTTTTGGAAAATTATCTTATTTGCAACAAGTTGTTCAAGAAGGTTGGAATGTTCTTTCATTTCCCACAAAGTATGCGGAGGGTGATGGGCATATTGTTGGAATTACTTTAGCAAGGAGATAAAATGCCCGAGAGTGGAGCTATTACAGAAATGCGTAAGGCGAGAGCTGCTGGTGTAAGTATAGGTGAAGGTACTTTAGTTTTTGGACAGCTTGATCTTTGCAAACCCGAATTGATTAAGATTGGAATGAGATGCTTAATTGCTTCGCATGCCCTTGTGCTATGTCATGGATATATGGATTGGTTACCTGTAGTTATTGGAGATAATTGCTACATAGGCTGGGGCGCAATAGTATTGCCAGGTGCAGTGATTAGTAACAACTGTGTAGTGGGAGCGGGAGCAGTTGTTCCGAGAGCACTACAGATACCTGAATGGTCACTTGTTATTGGAAATCGCGCTATTATTAAACCTCTTGATAGAGAAAGACATAAAAAATTTATAGAGCACATGGAGACATTTGTTCCTATAACTTCTAAACCGCCTGTATTATAAATACGGAATATAAAAAGATATCTGGAATAGAGATGAAAATTGGGTTTGGTTAAAGTCTTAATCTTCAGGCACTGATAGACGGTGTATCGGCATGTCTTTTTCTAATAATCCCTTAGGTTGAACTTTTTTCGGCACAGAAGTAAACACAACTGGTTTGTGAGGCTCTAGGCACTGTGGTTTATTGGGATTCTCTGGGCCCTTAATAGCCTGTTTTAAAAAATCTAATGTTATTTGGGCAAGATGTTTCATGTAATTATTGAAACTATAAAGTCAAAAAAACGTTGACTAGTCACATGACTATAGACACATGCGAAAAACAGCCTTTACAGCACATTTGTCGTTTAAACGAAATAAGATATTTGTAGACAATCCGCATCTACAGTCATTGGCTGCCTTAGTCTTGTTGATTGGCAAGTATAATAAGAAAACCAGCGAGCAGTGGATGACTTTTCGTCAGAAATTCCTGATGTCGCAAATTCGTGTTTGGTGGAAACCTTGGACGTGGTCAAAGAGACTAACATTAACGTGTGCTTATTGCGGCAGGGACGATTTGAGAGTAGTTGACGTGTATGCAAAAAACTGTGCGACTGTAGATCATATCATGCCGACCTCCAGGGGTGGCGCATTAATGGATCCCAAGAATTGTTGTGTCGCGTGTAGGGCCTGTAATGCGGAAAAATCAGACACAATTTAGATGTATGCCTCACTAAACTTGTCATTGAACAAGAACGTAAGAATTTTTGCTATCTCTTCCTCCTCCTCTTGCTGTCCCTCAATTGTAATTAAGATGCCACAACCCTTGCTGGCTGCCAGTGTCATAAGCGACAGGGTACTCTTTGCGTCAACGGCCGTGATGTTATTATCAAATGTGACTCTAGCGTTAAATGGTTGAAGACGACCGACAATCAACGAGCACGGTCTTGCGTGCAAGCCTGACTCATTTTGCACTGTTAGCGTCAGCTGTCTCATATAATTTTTCTAACTCAGGATCAGGTTGGTGGTCGGTGCAATCAGCGGCGGCTTTATACCTGCAGTCTTTTATCTTGCACGTGCGGCATAGTGACCTGAACCAGCTTTGCTTGAATATGTCGGCGTACTTATGTATCCAGTGGTCGACGTACCTAAGCCCCGGGTCATTTTTTATTTTTTCGCCCTCAATCCATTTCGCGACCTCAATGGCTTTGATCTGCGCTTCCAAGAAGATTAATAATTTTGTGTCAGGCGATTGTGTAGGTGCTTGTTGCGTCATGTCGTGCCCCCAAATACAACATAGTTTACCCAAGTTGCTTTATGACAGGTATCATGTTATTTTTGGCCTCTTTTAGTTTATCAAATCTGGCAATCTCTTTACCATTAGATGAGAATATTGAATAGTAGACAATTATTCCACCGTTTGGGCCGTTTGATAATTGGCGCTCGACGTACCAGTCTAAATCATGCGCATAATACCGACATTTGCCATGGACGTTAACTGGTTGTTTCCAGTGTAATTGGTCAGGCAACTGTCGCGCCTGTGCCAATTGCGGTTGCGCGGGTTGCGTAGGTTGCGCAGGTTGCGGTTGTGCCAGTTGTGTCGGTGGCTGAGTGATTGTGTTATTGCCAATAAGGCCCAATACGTCATTGATTGTGTTGCATTTGTCTAGTTCTTGCCGTAAGTTTGCGACGTCTTGCTCATTTATTGGGTTTCTCAAATTTTTAATTTGCATGTCGTGTTGATGCTCTGCCTGTGAGAACATTGTTAAAAATGTGCTCGCACAGTTGATTTCTTGGTCGTTGTCGGAATTATCAACGATGTTTTGTAGAAAATCTTTCCAGTCATTTGGTTTTAACACATTGATTGCTGCCGGTGTGTGTAATTCTAACTCACCAATGCGTATGTTCAAACCTCGAATATTAATGATACCCTTATTGGCGGCATCATGTAGCAATTCTTCAGGCCCGTTATAAAGTGACATATCACCACCTTTTTAAAACGCAACACCTCTAATATATGAAAATATAAAACGTTATTAAATAGTCATCGACGCAGTCGTAGAAAACGTATAAAAGCAAGATATTCTTTGCAAAGCAAATTGATTAAAATTTAATTATCTTTGCGAATCAGGTTGACTATATTCTATAACTATAAGCAGAGGAGTAATCAGATGAAAAATACTACGTATTTTAATTCTATGACAGGCGGCAATCCTTACGAGCCCACAAATGATTTGCTACGCGGAATTCGTCATCATTTTCTATTAGAAGTTTGTCCTTGGGACGACTATTTTCCCCGTATGGCTCAGACTGATTTTTTCCTCGGCCGTCACAAGAAAAAATCCTCAAAGACCTATTTCATCCGTAAAGCTCCGTTTAATGGGTCGTTTGCAATACTGGGTGGATTAACGGCTGCTTTGCGGACGTTGGCTGATTTTACGTTTGATGATGTTGTGTGCGCCGTGTTAAAAGACCAAGGCTATAAAAAAGAATTTATTGATTTTCTACATAACGATCTTAAGACGATAAAAGTCAACGTTTTTTCTTCACCTGAGGGTTCAGTTTTTTTACCAAATGAACCTGTCATCGTCTGGGAAGGTGACCTTGTGAGTGTCCGACTCGCCGAAGGCATTTTTTCAAAGCATATAAATTACCCATCATTAAGTATGACAAAATGGAATCGTGTGAAGAGTGTATCTTCGCCGGGTAAGCTGCTTGAGTTTGCTAGGCGCAGAGCTCAAGATGATGAAAGGACTACGTTATATGGCCACCTGGGTGGTGCAGACATCACTAGCAATTCTAACATTCGAACAAGCTTCGACATCATGACCTCTGGCACTATGGGTCATGAATTTGTACAAAGTTTCGGTGATGAATATGAAGCTTTTGATAAGTGGTTGGAAATTAATCCTGACAGGCCGGTCTTACTCATCGACACCATCGACACATTACAGTCAGGCCTGCCAAATGCAATCAAGGCCTTTAAAAAGCATCTGGCCAGGATTAAAGCTGCAGGTGCCAACATGGGCATCCGCAACGATTCTGGAGACCTCGCATACATAACCATCGAGGAGCGGCGAATATTAGACGCCGCCGGCTTACAAGACGTCTGGATTTTTGAGACCAATGACCTCGATGAATATAACATTCAGGCAATAAAGGAACAAATTTTTACACATGCAGCTAGGGCCGGTCTCGATCCCACAACAATTTTTTCAAAAATAGTTTGGGCGTGCGGCACCAATCCCGGCACATGCTCCGACCAGCCGAGCATCGGCGGCGTCGCAAAATTGACTTCCATCGAAAATTATCGCGGTGAAGAGAAAGCCGTGATAAAGATCGCGCACGACAATCCTATAAAGACAAGCATACCGGGAGACAACCGGTCAGCCTTTATATGGGACGGTGAAGAATTTCTTTGCTGCCTCATCTATCACAAGGATGAGATTGCTAACAGGTGCGCAGTTGCTTATCATCCTGACGACGAATCGAAATCGATCATTCTTCAGCACCATGACAATTTAGGTTTTAGCTACCGACAACAGCTGGTCTATCGGTGGGACAAGCCATTTGAGAGCGACATCACACTTCAAGACGTGAGGAAACTTGTGAATGATGAGACTGACCTATTGCATTGGACGTGCAAGCGGTTGGAAAATCCACACCTCATGAAAGTGAGCCTTAGCGAGCAAGTGTTCCAGTTGAGACAGCATTTAATATCTGAACGCAAACTCATAGAGGAATAATGAACAGATTCGGATATTTACGGGTTGCCGCAGTGGTTCCTGAATTAAAAGTAGCCGATGTAAGTTTTAACACTGACGTCATTAAGGGTCAAATCGTCGAGGCAGTTGCAAACAACAGCAACATTATAGTTTTTCCTGAATTATGCATTACCGGTTATTCCTGCAGCGATTTATTTTATCAGGAATTGTTAGTAAAAAGTGCGAGACAGGCTTTAGATAAAATTGCCTCAATGGTATATGACACTTTAGTAATTGTCGGATTGCCGTTAATCATTAATGGTAAACTATATAATTGTGCCGCGGCGCTCAACAATTATAAAGTCATAGGTTTCGTTCCAAAGAGCTATCTGCCAAATAGAGGTGAATTTTATGAGAACAGGTGGTTTACACCGGCAGAATATTCTGTCAATGATCAACTATTCGGCACTGATTTGATTTTTAAACATGAGCAGGCTAAGATCGGTATTGAAATATGTGAAGATCTTTGGGCGCCCATTCCACCGAGCAGTCATTTGGCTATAGCAGGCGCAAATGTTCTAATCAATCTCTCGGCAAGTGATGAAGTGCTTGGCAAGGCTGAATACAGAAGAGAACTTGTAAAACAACAATCGGCAAGATGCTCTGCAGCATATGTGTATGTTTGTGCCGGACCGAACGAATCCACAACTGACGTTGTTTATGCCGGCCATTCAATTGTTGCAGAAAATGGCACGATGCTTGCGGAGTCAAGACGATTTGAATTTGAGTCGCAAATAATTTATGCCGACATTGATGTGCAAAAACTTGAATTCGAACGGTTAAGAAATAGTAGCTTCAGTTTCAGCAGACAATCATTTGCTCCTCGTATGATTGACTTTGTGTCGTCGTCATTATCCACGTATCACATCAAATATTTTCCATTGGCGAAAACGCCGTTTATACCACACAATCACAAAAAGAGAGACCAGGTTTGCGAGGAAATTTTCAACATACAGTCTACTGCATTGGCAAAGCGGCTACGTCACACCGGAATTAATAAAGCGTGCATAGCCTTATCTGGCGGTCTTGATTCTACTTTGGCACTATTGGCCACCGTCAAGACATTTAAAATATTAGGACTGCCGTTATCTAACATTGTGACAATAGGAATGCCCGGGCCGGGGTCGACAAACAGGACTCAAAATAATGCTGCCAAACTAGCAAAATTATTGGGCGTTAGTTTTAAGTCGATTAACATTTGTAAAGCCGTGAAACAACATTTAGAAGACATCTCTTACGACATTAAAAAGAAGCCGACCGCAGTATATGAAAATGCTCAGGCTCGCGAGCGGACTCAAATTCTATTTGATGTTGCTAACGATGTCGATGCTCTAGCTATTGGCACCGGCGATCTTTCTGAGGCAGCATTGGGTTGGTGCACTTACGGTGGCGACCATTTATCAATGTATAACGTCAATTGCGGCATACCAAAGACGCTTGTAAAATTTATTGTTGATTATGTCGCAAGAGAACAATGTCAGGCACCTGTGAAAAAAGTACTACGTGACATCTGTAATACTATTATTTCACCGGAATTATTGGCACCTAAAAGGGGAAAGATCACCCAAAGTACTGAGAGTCTGGTAGGACCTTATGTCTTGAATGACTTCTTCCTTTTTTATACCATAAGGTATCATTTTACGCCTGAAAAAATTGCCACTTTAGCATGTAAGGCATTTAAATCAGATTTCACTGTTGATGAAATATTACATTGGCTGAAGAATTTCTATAAGAGATTTTTTGCTGCCCAATTTAAACGGTCAGCCATGCCTGACGGACCCAAAGTCGGGTCTGTTACATTATCCCCAAGAGGTGATTGGAGAATGCCCAGTGATGCAAGTGTACAATTATGGTTGAAAAATATTGAAACTATAGATGTTACTGGCTGTCTAGGGCCATATCATGAACATTATAAAAGTCAATAATTCTTGCGAAATACACACTATTGATGACCTCAAGGTGTATTATGAGCAGGTTAAGCCCAAAATCAGGGAACGACTGGCCGACTTTGATAAGATAGGCAAGGAAGGTAGTAAGTTTGATCTTTTCCGTGAGTTAGTTTTTTGTATCTTGACTGCTAATGCTAGCGCTAAAATGGGATTAAAATCAATAAATGCTCTTGACAGCACCATTTTTGACGGGACAGCAAAAGACATCGAGCGCCGGCTGCGGGGAATTTATCGATATCCGGCATCAAGGGCTAATTACATTATTCGCAGTCGTGATTTTTTACAGTCACATTGTGATCTAGACTTACAAATAATATTTAGACAATATGAAGATCAATTTCAACTTCGAGAATTTCTTGCAAAACACATTATCGGCATTGCTTTTAAAGAATGCAGTCACTTTCTCAGAAATATAGGGTATAAGGGATTTGCAATCCTTGATAAGCACATCATCTCAATGTTCAATCTGATCGGTTGTGCGGTTAGGAAGCCGAAGAATAAACGGGAGTACCGAGAACTTGAATTGAAGATGATTGCTTTTGCGGAACGAAACCAACTAGACATCGATGACCTTGATTTAGTTTTTTGGTCTTACAGGACAGGAGAGATAATCAAGTGAGCTGGATAGTGAATAAGGCCATTGTTACAGGCACCGATCATACATTTGTAAAGCTCAATTGTCAGGATTTTTGTCGTGTTGAAACAAACGAATTGCAAACGAAAATTTGTGGTATAGTTTGTGACGGTTGTTCGAGCGGAATGATGTCAGAGGTAGGAGCAATGTTAATCGGACAATATTTTTTAAATTTTCTTATGCGTCTTGATTGTGCAAACCTTGATGATGAAGGTTTACAGGTCATAGTTCAACCGTGGATTGAAGGGTTTATTGACGACATTGCAACTGCTGTAATATTTGGTAGCAACATTAAAGAAAAAGTGTCATTCTTAGAACACAACATGATGGCAACATTCATTTTTTGCGTGATCGATAATGATAAAATATTTATCGGTCGGTGTGGTGACGGTGTCATAATTCTTAATGATGATGTGCAAGTCATTGATGAGAACGACAGGCCGTCGTATGTAGCTTATAATTGTATACCGCGGGAATATAAACAGTCAAACAGTCTGCCTGTCACAGTACAGGTTGATCAAATATTTACGACCAATAAAATTGTTATTGCTACAGACGGTCTACGTGCTGCTATAACAAACAATTTGACGTCAGAATTATATGGAACGACCAAAAGACAATTACAACGAAAATTTAATGTGTGGCAAATGCAAGACAAAATATTTTCTGACGATACATCGTGCATTGTATTTGAAAAAGTAATTGCAGAACCCAAGGTGACTGATGAACCAGCAAATTGATAAAGTAATCTATCAAGGCACAACTGTCATTATTGATAGTAAGAAGACTATTGGTAGTGGCGGTGAGGCTATCATTGTCAAATATAATAAACTAGCATTCAAAATATACCACGATCCGACAATTCAGCGTGCTAAAAAATTGACTGACTTTATTAAAAGTAATTTCGTGTTGCCATCAAATGTCATGGCTCCCATAGATCTTTTGTACGACACACGCAACCGTGTAGTCGGCTTTGCAATGAATATTGCCAGCGGTTGTAGGGACGTCAAAAATTTATTGGATGTCAATTTTCGCAGTCAAAAGCAAATTGGTACCAGCGACGTCATACAGTTTTTTGCTCGGTCGAAGTCCATTTTAGACGCGCTGCATAACATAGGTCTAATAGTCGGTGATTTTAACGACCTCAATGAATTATTTGACACATTATTGGCGCCCTATTTTATCGACGTCGACTCCTTCCAATTCGGTAAGTATCCCTGTGTCGTCGGCACAGAAGAATACATCGACCCGACGTTATACGGTGTTGATTTAACAAAAAAGCCGACATTCACAAAAGAGACAGACTGGTATTCTTTTAATGTCATGTTGTTCCGAGCCTTACTGTTTGTGCATCCCTATGCCGGCGTGCACAAGCAGTACAAATCTCTGTTCACCCGTGCTGCCAATGCCGTCTGGATATTCGACCAGAATGTCATTCGCCCAAAGGTTGCAATACATCCTGAAACGTTGGATGACGACTTGCTGCATCATTTTTCGAATGTCTTCTGTAAGAAACAACGGCTTGACTTACCCGTTCAAAAATTGCAGGACATCAGCAACACATTTGTTAAGTGCAACAAATGTGGCGTGTATTTTTCTAACACTAGACAAAAGTGTCCGCAGTGTCAAAAAGTCGTGCCACAATCCGTGGTTGATTTAAGCAACATAATTAATAAGAAGCAGATCGGCAAGGAGACGTGTAGTATAAGCGACTTATTTGAGACCACAGGCATGATACTTTTTCTTAAAATTGTAAGTAACGAAAAATTAGTCGTCGTGTATTATGAAGACAACGTGACCCGTTGTAAGTATATTTCTAGCACTTTTGTACACGAGTGTAAAATTTGGGACGGGCTGTCCAAGACGGCAAGGTTCGATTTTTTTGAGCCGTACTGTCTAGCAATTCACGTCGACAACCATTTGATGCTGGTTGACATAAGCGCGGATGCCAAGCCCATAACAAGCACTGTCACCATGGATTATTCGGGTGATGCGGTATTCTCAAGTAGTAGAAATGGCCTGTACAGACTGACGTCCAACGCAGTTCTTCGTGGTGAGATTTCTAACGGCCACTTTATAGAACACGAAGTCGCGTCGGCCCTGGAAGATCAGACGTGGATAACTGTCGGCCAAAATGATTTAGGCTTTGGCTTTTATCGCACGTTTAACAAGTATCTGTTCTTCGTTTTTTCAAAAAAGGGCAGGTATGAATTAACCACCTTACCAGAATTAAGAGGACAGCTCATTGACTTTGACGTCAAGATTTCTGTCAACACAGTTTTATTGTTGAGGAAAAATCTTGATAATGGTAGGACGTATTCACACTGGCAAATCATTAATGATGAGGGAAAGATATTGGAGACGAAATCTGAGGAGTCTATAAGTTCAGACTTGTTAAAGAATATTTATGGAAAGGCATTTGCAGGGTCCGTTATCATCCATCCCACAGACGCAGGTGTCGCCGTTGAAAAGCACGGGGATGTGTCGTTGAAAGTGTCAACGGCTGAATTTGTCACATCTTCGAATCAATTAGATCTATACAAACAAGGACTCTTGGTGAGGTCAACGAATAAAGTTTCTTACATCATCCTCAAATAACCTTTAAAAGGAGGGTTCATGCATAAACCGTCGTTTTACGATCCAAGTAAGGTCGGCACGCTGTTTCTTCCCGATCTCGGAAAGGTCGAGAGCGAGGCCGATACATTAAGCATCAACGCGTCGTCGAAAGACGCCGCTGGCAAAAAGGTCGCGTTGATGATCATCGACATGCAGGTCGATTTTTGCCATAAGACCGGTACACTCTATGTGCCGGGTTCAGAGGACGACATCAAGCGGCTTATCACTTTCATCCTGAAATGGATGGAGAACATCACGTCGGTGTTTGCGTCGCTTGACTCACACCTGTTGTTCCAGATTTTCTATCGAACGTGGTGGCAGTTGACGAACGGACAGAAGCCGGACATCTTCACTGAAATCTATAAGACGATGCCGTCATCGATGGCCAAACATGCTTTTGCAAAATGCATCAATGACGGTGACATCCGGCCAGTAATCGATCCGGTGTTCAGCATTGACTACACAAGCACGTTGATGCAGCAAGCCAATAAGCCGCTCTGCATCTGGCCCTACCACACGATGCTCGGCACTCCTGGCCAGGCGATCGACCCAGCACTGTACGAGATACTGGCCTTCCACTCTTTTGCAAGAAAGACGCAGCTGAACTTCTTGCAGAAAGGTCAGATACCCCAGACCGAGATGTACGGCGTCCTCAGCCCTGAGGTAAAGATTCCGCAGCACAAGCAAGGCGGTTTCAACACGGATTTTCTCAATCTGCTGATGAAGCATGACAAGGTGCTTTTTGCTGGCCAGGCAAAGAGCCACTGCGTTCTTGCGTCGCTGGCACAGATCTATGAATTCTTCAAGAATGACAAGGCCACATTAGGAAAGATTTACATTCTTGAGGATTGTATGAGCTCGGTGAAACATCCGGCTATCGATTTTGAGGCGATTGCGGCGGCGGCATTCGACACATTTCGCAATTCCGGGATAAACATCGTCAAAAGCACTGAGCTTGACCTTTTGGCATAAAACAGAAACAATTTTTTAATAGGAAGGAATTGTTATGGCACCATCAAAAAGCACTGCCAATGTGGGTTCTATCACCACTCTCTTTAACCAGGCAGTGAGCAAAAATGAGATTGATGAAGAGGCTGCCGGCATCATGGTCAGCGGCCTCAATGACACAAATATTCTGGGGTGCACAGGTGTCGATGCGAATGACCTCGACACCGACATCGTCACCATAGTATGTCTGGTCATTGACGGCTCGTATTCAATGAAGGATAACGAACAGGTAGTGCGCGAGGCGTACGATGAGCTCATCATAAAGGCCATGAGGGAGTCAAAGCAGGCGAAAGACATGCTCGTGAGTGCCCGTATTTTTGACGACCAAGAAAGAGTGCTTTATGGCTTTAAGAAGGTTGCCGACATCGGAAAAATCGGCAGCCAGTACTTGGCCGAAGGCAGTGCGACAATGTTGTACGAGGCGGCAGTGAACGCCATGACGGCAACGAGGGCATATGCCAAGACGCTGAACGACAGTGGCGTCCTGACAAAGTGTATTGTTGCCATCCTGTCGGACGGCCGCAATAACTGCGGCAAATTCATGTCGCCCGATCCGGTCAAGAAGGTGGCCCAGGATTGCATCAAGTCGGAGATGTTCTACTTGGTTTATGTCGGCTTCAAAGCCGATCCGGCAGACAACCTGGACGCTATCGGCAAGTCGATGGGATTTCCGAATGTACTGACGACCACTAATAATCCTCACGATGTCCGGCAGGCAATGGGGTTAGTGAGTCAGTCGACAATACGAAAAAGTCAAACGACTATCGGTGCTGCCAATTCGTTTTTTCAGTAATCTATAAATACTGGCGACTTAATTGTTGCCAGTATTTTTTCTGTTTATAAATGACGAATTAACAGGAAAATGGCGATGCAGCACGGACATTAGATCTAACTACAGTTTTAAATATGACTTATTATTAAACGGAGGTCTAGAATGTTTACAAAACAGGTTGGTGATATTATTAGTCTCATTGACATTCTTAAATTGGACGGCCTAATGAATGCTGCAAATGGTAAAGGTCCGATGGGGTTCGGAATTGCTGGCGCGATTAAACGCGCAGGTGGAGATGAAATACAATCAGACGCTTTTGAAGTCTGTTTTGAATCAGACCCACAACCCGGTCAAGCATATTCTACAATATCTGGCAGGCTTAAAGACAAAGGTATTAAACGAATTATTCACGCTGTGACGATGAAATCTCCAGCAGGGCACACGTCATTGGATATTATTGGCGCAGCTTTTAAATCAGCATTGGCGCTGGCAAAAAAAGAAGGAATCACAAAATTAGGATGCACAGCCTTAGGTACTGGCGTTGGCGGATTAAATCCGATCGATGTTGCAAACATCATGTCAAGCATTGCCAAAAGTGGTATCGTCGATGTGGCATTTGTCGATCATGATCAACGATTTATCGATGCTTTATGACATGATTAAGATTATATTAAATGATGGCACAGAAAAATACTTTAGATTTAAAAATGAAGTTTCTGTCTTCTTTACATTGCACGCTCTCAGGGGTGATGTCAAATTTGCGGGACTAGAAAGGTCTATTAAAGTCAGGACGGCTGACGGGACTGAAATCATCAATATTAAAGACGTCAAGGACTGTAAATTAATGGACGACTAGTATGGCAACTATAACTTTGAAATTTAAAGACAGCATAAATACTAATGCCTTACTAACAACTGCTCAATTTATATCTACGCTTAAAACAAATCCTCAACAGCATGTTAAAATTGAAAATAATATTGTCATTAAAGCACGAATGCGATTTTATGATTTAGACGGCTGTCCAAAAACATTGTCCGAGTGCAAAGATTACGACAATATTACTATAATATGTAAGGATGGATCAGTCGACGTCATCTTTGACGGTGACAAATTTATTCTTGCAGAGAGTGATAAATCTAGACAATTAGATAAGTACACATTCATACTGGGCACGACTGATAGTGCAAAGCCCACAGTGCCGCCTAAGAAAAAGATCGTGCGGGTAATAAAAAAAGTGTTACAACCTTTTACATTTAAATGAGGGCACATGTCACTATTTAAGGCTGATTTTGCACGTGATTCGATTCTTGACTGCATACCGTCGGTGAAATCAAGTAAGGTCAAATCAAGAGTGTTGTTGGCTTATAGATTAGCAAAATATGCCCAGATGAATAAATTTGGAAACGAAAAGCTTAATTATCCACAGTTGGCAATAAGAGTGCTTGCGAATGACTTTAAGGACATAATTAAATTAACTTTGGATGACGTGTTTATTTTACTACTAGACTGTGTGGTTGAGGGGTCATACTTATTATCGGCTATTGACATTAAAGACATTTTTGCTATCGATAATAATTATATGGCTGACTTAATAGCAATCGAGCGCATTGCAAAATCCGGCACGAAAATTACTTTAGCAAAACAGAGGCGGTACAAGAAAGAAATTTCAAAACGGGCATTAATCATAAAAGCTGCATCAGTGATCGTCGGGCTCCGCAATCTATCTTTAATTAAAGCTAAGAATTTTCCCATAAAGGTCTATGAGCGATACTTGCCATTATTTGACATTTATCCCGAAATAGGCAATCTAGTAGCGTTTGAACTTAAGAAACAATTATTGTATAAAGTTAAAACTGCCCAAAGATTAACAGACAAATATAATTTAACCACCGGTGACATCTTCAAGTATTTCTCAATTACTAATAGCATTCGGCTTAAGGGCATAAAAGTTTAATCTCGCCTATTTCACGTTTTTTGTAAATTCTTTTATTATTTCCGTAAATACTATCTAAAACATTTAATTTTAGAGAGGAGGAAATGGGAAAAGTCAACGATTTTATCAGATTCAACTTAACGTGACTGTAATAAGTCACAAAACTCGTACCGAAAAAAGGTACAACAACCGAACCGATAAAAAAGGTTCAAAATTGAAAGGACAAGGCAATGAGTACTGCAAATCTTAATTCCCGCATTGAAGAAGCTGCAACAATTCTCCAACCTTTTCTAAAAGACAAGAAAGCAAACGCTGCTGAAATTATTAAAACAGCGTTGCTGGACATTGGTGTTGATGACACAGAGTTAGGCATGAAAATTCTTGGTGCACAGTCTACGACTGATAATGATTTTGAGAGTGCATTAAGAATGAAAGGCCTTGACATTCCATCGCCGCGCATTAAAATTGCCTGGTTGATGCTAAAGGGCCAAGATCCTTTTGCACAAAAAGAAGTATCATTGACACCGCACGATCCGTCTCTTATTGAAGCAGTAGTTAAGCAGCTTGAGAAACAAAAACCTGTGGGTCAGTGGTCAGACACTGAACTTCTACAGAATTATGGCAAGGATTGTCCGCCCCAAGTAGAAGAAGAGCTTGCTAAGAGGTCTAAGAATCGTCCGTGTATCATCTTTAATGATGACAAAGGTTCTATTAATATCGATGCTTCTATGGAACTATTAAGGCAGGCCCGTCATCAGGTGACACCTGGGACATATCTCATAGCTGGCAAGCTTTATCCAGTATACAAAATCGGCGACTTTCCAATGAATGTTCTCTTCGAGTGTCCGATCCACTCAAACGTATTGCTTGTTGACGGTTATTGCGAAGAGTGCGGTATGAAATGGGACGATTTTGACAAGAACAAGGATAAGTACATTTTCCTGAGGTTGGTGGCCGACACGGTCAAGATCGAACCCGTTGCTCTTCGTATGTATCTGACACAGTCGTTTGAGGAGTTGACAAAGCTTTATCCGAAAGTCTTGTTGACGTACAAGGCACTGCTTGAAGAGGAGAAGTTGCCGACGTTAAAGCGGCGTCTCTCGAGCGCAAAAGACGGCGACCCCTTCAGAGTCGTACACAAATCGTACTAATTGACAATGGCAGGAGGGGGATGAAAGTCCTCCTTGAAAGGATGGAGATATGAATAGCGCTAGGGATATTTTGGGATTCAGTGTCGCTCCGAACATGCATCGTATAATGGTTGCTAATGGTTTTTATGCAGCCATCATGCGTGCCGATAAGAAGAGTGACAAGGGCAATCAGGGTCTGCCGCCAGGCATACCTATCCCGGTCTTACCAGTAGATTATCTTAAAAATCGGCCTGACTTTTGGGTGGGCGGACTGGGATCGTATGTTTGTCCGGTCGACTCTGATTGGGCTTTATGGTTCAATTGGACGATGAACAATACTAACATCGCTATTTTAACATCTGTAAAAGGTATGAATCCTCTGACTGGCCAGCGTGTAAATGGGCTCGGGTTAGAGCAGTATATGGGAAAATGCCCGATCCATAATGTGACGCTGCAGCATGGGAAGCTCTGTCCCGAGTGCAATTTTAAATGGCCTGACCAGAACTACATAACTGATCCGAATCCATTTTATCTTGACGGGTTCAGGTCAGCTGACGGCGTCGTACGGCAATTTTATTTCACCGAGGACATGGCAAAGTCAATCCCTGAGCTGGTCATCGGTAAGGACGACACCGTGCCTGCATTCGGATTTTGTTTTTATGGTCTAAAAGTCAATGACATAAAGTACGAGAATGGTAATAGACTCAAAGACAAATTTCCCGTCGAATCTATAACGAGAAGTCGCGGCGTTCTTAGTGGTTCGATAGGTTACTCAGGTTACGGTAGCACAGGAGCAAGCTTTCACTTTCTTTCAAGCCCCGGTGTCTATTGTTCTAGTTTATATCATCATATGTCAGCGGATTCAGCATCTCATGATGTACTCACGGGCATCCCTAAGAGTTCTGATGTTAAATATTCGTCGTTAGGAGAAACAAAGGGCACCAAATCTTCTGTGAGTTTTAATTTGGGCGATAGCACTATTGGCGCCAGTTGTAACACTTTGAATGAAATGTCATTGAACGGTGAGGTGTCAGATGATAGCGGCGCTTCTTATATAGCTGAACCAGTGCATGAGAAGAAACTTGAGAGCGTCAGGTCAATGTCACGGAGAAAGATGCACGCATCTGCTGAGGTCGGTATTGGCGCAGGTGCTAAGATTAAGCAGGCATTTGCTAAGGACGCAAGGTGCATAGATGAGTGGCAGGAAAAACCCGCAGGTATAATTCGCGTCTATTTTGTTTTTCGTGAACAGTTTGAGCGGTACGTGGAAGACGGACTAAAAAATTTATCCGGCTGCAAAGAGTGCTTTATGGAAGGCTTACCTGTAGGAGGCGCAAGATGAATAAGATAGACCTGCTATTTATCGTAGATGTCACGGGTTCGATGGGTGGGTTCATCGATGAGGCTAAGAAACGAATGCGGTCGATCTTGGAATCATTGACGTCTGAGTTTGAGATTGACCTAAACGTGGGATTGAGCCTCTATCGGGATCATCCGTCACAGGATACATCATTTGTCACGGTGACATTTTCTTTAATGGATGTGAAAGAGATTCAGGAGAAAATTTCACTCATACAAGTTGATGGCGGCGGTGATTTTCCCGAGGCAGTGATTGACGGTGTGATTGACGGGGTTAGTGACATGCAGTGGCGAGACGGCAGTCGTCGCATAGCTTTTTTAATCGGAGACGCACCCGCGCACGGCATGTATGAAGGTGACTCATGCTGTCTTTGTGGTAAGACGTGGGGCGACGCAATCGCGGCGTCTCAGGATAAAAAGGTTGTCATTTATTCCATAGTTTTAAGCGATAGTAGAGACGCAATAGCCAACTTTAAAATGATATCAAATTTTACGGGTGGCCTATTGATACAGGGCAAAGATGCAATGGATGCCATCATTACCACACTTAAATCTACATTTGACGACGTCAATCTCGATTCTAAGGTTCTGGAAATGCTGTCAAAGGACTGTGACAACGATAAGATCTGCGAGATGCTGAATATTGACCGTGAGAAATTATCGATGTCAAAATCGAGGATTGTGCAATATTCATAAGTTTGCATTATTTTTAGCGGTTAAGAAAAGCCGGCGAAATGCCGGCTTTTTTATTTTCCCTTTATACCCAGGCTATCTTTGATAGTCGAAATGTCGGCACATATTTCGGGGGATTCATGAAGCATTTTGCCAGAATTTGTGATGAGTTTTTAAAATTTGCCATTGAGCAGGATTGGTGGAAAAGGCTACCTCGCGAACAGCAGTTGCAATATCTTAAGGAGCATAGAAAAACTAAATTAAGGCCGACAGTCGGACAGTTCGGAGCTCGGGTCAGACGTATTTTAACGAGTCTGCCCAAGGCATGGCGTAAGGATTTAGTTGTAATGCGTGGTGTCGGTGAAAATTCACCAGTGGAACAATTGTCTGACGTGTTACGGCCCAGGGAGCTTAAAGCGCAGTTTGACGATCATCCGTCCACGGTAGCCATTGTTGGATTTAAATCGGGCACGCCCGTGACAGCAATGGAGCCAGAGTTTATAATTTATAGAGAGTCGTACCGGGAAGATAAATTTAATTGTAAGGTGATGAGTAAAGCAGGTAAGCCAGTCGATCCTAATTCGTATGATGCTTTTATTTGTAAAGAAAAGATACATTACCGTAGGTCTTGGCGCGGTAATTGGACCGAGCATCAGACAGACTTGAGGATGTCTGCTATAACTGAACGGCTACCGGACAAGCCGTACACAGTATTTGCAGTCGACATTGATCCGGAAAGACAGAAGGCCCGTCAGCAGCGATCAGCTTTTGGAGAAGGTTCTAAACATAGGGACATTGAGAAAGCGATGATCGCTAAAGTCGTCAAGCCGATTTATGACTATTACGCGGCCAGCCTGCAGGACAATATAAGTAAGTTGAAAGACTATGCTGTGCCGGCATTTGATGAAGTGATGTACGGAATGAAAGGCTCAAATGTTAATGACTATATAGACAGGATAAAACTGGCAAGGGAAAAATTATCAGACGTGCAAGGTGCGGTGGAAAGTTTTAGTTATCATCATCTACCCGGTAAAGACGAGCCGTATATAGAGCCCAGCGAGTCGTCTGCCGAGACAAGAAAACGAAGGATACATGAATTTTTAGATGAAGTTAAAGACCTTAAGACTAGATTCAGAGAAGATTATGAGCGCGCAATTCGGCGTAAGATGAGAGAAGCGGCAGCATTGATCAGCTCTGCCGGTAGTGACAAGGGTCATTTCTTTGGATTAGGAAAAGCTGCCGATATATTGATTGACATGGATCAGCAGCCGCTAGCGTCAGAGATTTTACAGTCATGTAAAGACAACAGAGTAGAATGGCTCGAAGACGGTGTGCCCGATGTGGTGAAGCAAGCATTTATTGAAAAGATGACGCAGGCAGTGGCGACGGCTATAGAAGCTACATGGCCGCAGAATCAGCTAAGATAAATT